>SMUY01015003.1_pt1 | contig 18411 bp, 19 predicted proteins | sample 2456441 | NCBI WGS metagenome assembly SMUY01 (sample SAMN11095931, study PRJNA526329) | marine sediment metagenome | biome: Marine sediment; feature: Surficial sediment; material: Deep marine sediment; isolation source: Hadal surficial sediment | place: Pacific Ocean | collected 2014-11 | depth...
AGTTACGCGGTTGACGGCCAGCAATATATCGCAGTACAGACAGGCATGGGCGTGTTCAAGCTCCTGACCGCCAGCCAGGCTCCCGAAATCTACCAGCCCAACGGTGGCAATGCCTTGTACGTGTTCAAACTGCCGGATTCAACCAGGGGACAATAACCCCCCCCGAGTTGCCCCCCTCGGGGACAGGAAAGAGCTCACATTGTGGATGAAAGCCCGCGTTTCCTGCCCTTGCTGCTGTGTTGCACCCAGACACCCATTAGAACAATGGCGCCGCCCAGCAACAGGCTCAGCGATATAGACTCCCCGTAGACCAGAATTGCTGATAATCCCGTGAAAAACGGGATGAAGAGCACCCACGGCGCTACCTCGGAAACAGGGTATTTGCGGTAGAGATGGAACAGCACAGCCTGGCCAAGCAGCGCGGAAAATACCACCGCAAACAGCAGCGCCAGCCAATGCTGGAGTTGCATCAGCTTCAGGTCCGGGTACAGCGGTCCGGAAGCGGCAGCCATCAGGCCCAGGGGCAGCAAGGACACAGCCGAAACCCAGGCCAGCATGCGCCAGACGCCCACCGATTGAGATTTGCCAATGACAATTGAGCCAGCCGAATAAAAAAGAACAGATAGTACCGTTATGCCAAGCGCCATCACTGACAAGCTGGATGTCGTGGCACCGGCCAGGTAGACAGCACCAATTGTCGCAATCAGGATCCCCGCCCACTTCCTGGCGGAAATATGTTCATGATAAAAAAGCAAAGCAAGGATTGCTGCCAAGGGGGGCATCAGTTGGGTAGCGACCGCAACCGTTGTCAGGCTCTCGGTGATACTGATGGCCCGGTAAAGCAGGTAAAAAGACAGGGTGCCAATCGACAGCGCAGCAGCCACAAGCTGCCAGGGAATTCGCTCGAACGGCTTCCACCACGGCAGCAGGATCGCAAGTGTCAAAGCAGATCTTGCGAACGCCATCTGTTCGGGCGAAAACACTTCCAGCGCCACGCGCATCGCCACGAAATTGAAGCCCCATACCGCCGCAGTGCAAAGCATCAGGAAAATGTGGATGGGTTTCATCCCTCAGCGAAAGCCCCGCTTGCGCGTCGCGTCCGGATCAATGTCTTCCCTGATCAGGCGGACCTGCTCCTGGCTGGGCGCAAGGGTTTGGGGAACTGATCCATGGGGCATCAACAACTCGAATCCCGTGGCGGCCCGGACTTCTTCAACCGTGATGCCCGGGTGAACAGATTTCAGTCTCATGCCTTTGCTTTGCGGATGGAAATCCAGCACGGCCAGGTTGCTGATCACCACCTGCGGCCCGCCGCCGAGGCCGAGTTGTTCGCGTGCGTCGGCGCCGTCGAGATATCCCGCACCCGAGATGTAATCAACCTTCTCCACCAGGCTCCTGGGAGAATGGTCCGGCACCCAGAAATACAGATCCTTGCCAATCGAGCACATGTCGGCCAGGCCAGCGGTGCCGGGTAGCCGCACTTTAGGATGATGGTAGTCCTCACCAATTACCGAATTGTTGGCATTGCCGAAGCGATCGATCTGCGCGGCACCGACACAGAACTTGGTGATCCAGCGCCCGTTCATCACGAAGTCCCAGAAATCCGTGTACTGGTCGATGTACATGATGGAGTCCTTCCACAAGGGTGCTTCCAGGGTCGAGGCAGGAATCCGCGTTGGCCTTGGCTCCAGTCCCACTGAACTTGCGATCCACACCAGCTCCGGGGCATGCGTCAGGCGCGCCAGCATGAAAGCGGCGACCGGGATGAATGAGGCCATGCCGTTACAGGCCTGTTCGCCGTTTTGGAAGTACTGTGCCAATGCGGTCACCATCAGTTCATCGACCGTGTAGTCTTCCGAAACCGGGCTGTTTCGCCAGGCGTCAGTCATCGGCTTGCCCCCAGTTCCGGATCCGGTTGACGGTCTCTTCACCGCCGACCTGGTCGAGGTATTCCTGCTGATTGGACGGCCCCAGTACATAGCGGTCCATGAACTCCGCCGCAGCATCACTATCCGCTGCGGCTGCAGCCCATTGGCGATGAAATTGGCTGTCATAACCGTAGTTGGGAAAGAACGAAGTGGGATGCGCGCCAAAAGGTATTTCGACCACGGCATCGACCATGAAGCCCGGCAGGATGGTTTGCCCGGGATTGAGGCGCAGTACTTCGCTATCAACGATCTCCTCGACACTGACGATCACCCGCTTTGCGGCCTTGGGCATGATGGCGATATCCGGCCACATCGCGGTCGGCTCATATTGGATATTGCCGAAGCGGTCGGCCCGGTGTGCATGGATCAGCGCAACGTCAGGCACCAGGGCCCGGCAGGCCACCACCGATGAGCCTCCAAACGGATCGTCCAGCAATTGCAGGTTTTCAGGGTTTTGCGCTATCAGGTCGGTTCCGATTGCACCACGGCTGGGCAAAAAAGGCAGATTTCGCGCCGCAGCGCCGAGCCGTGCATTAAGCAGGGTTTCCGAAAGCTCTTCGACCCTGATCCGGCCCTGTTCCACCGCCTTGCGATATTGCTGGCAAAGACCGAACTGCTCCATCGTCACGGCTGCCCCGATCAGCCGTTTGATGACGCCCGCAGCCGCCAGCCAGTCCACCGCGATGCCACCGACCAGCACGATGAGACTCAATTCACGCTTTTGCTGGCGGATCAGTTCCCGCACCAGCGCCATTGGGGCCGCCTGGGTGGCCATGTTCTGCAACGCTACCACAGCACCATCATTGACCAGTGTCATGGCCTTACTGAGCGACGAGAGCTTCTCCTGCATCAGCCCGGGAACTTCAAGCTTTGAATACCGTCAGGCTGGCGCCACCATCCATAACGATGGTCTGACCGGTGATATAGGCCGCTTCATCGCTGGCCAGGTACAACATGGCGCTGGCCACCTCAACCGGTGTCCCCCAGCGCTCAAGCGGTACGGTGCGCGCCATTTTCTCCCGCCGGGCTTCAGAAATTGTCTGTTGAACGCCAGCGCTAAGAGTCAGGCCCGGCTCGACGCCATTGACCGTAATTTTATCCCGTGCAAATTCCAGCGCCGCCGACTTGATGAACCCATTCAAGCCGGCCTTGGACGCAGCATAGTGCGCACAACCGGGAACCGCAGATCGATTGCCCTGGATGGACGAGGTAAACAGGATACGGCCACCTCCTGTTGCGCGTATATGAGGGAGACAGCCCTTAGTCAGTCGAAAGGCGCTGCTGAGATTCACATCCAGAACTTTTTGCCAGCTTTCATCTGACATTTTTTCAATCGGCTCGTAGGGAAAGATACCGGCGTTATGTACCAGGATGTCGATCTGCTGATAGTGTTCAGCCGCGGCAGCAATCAGTGTTTCCACGCCATCGGCTGTGCCGATATCTGCGCTCACACCGTACGCATCGCCACCCGCTTCACGGATTGCACCCACAACCCCCTGAATATCATCTTCGCTGCGGGCATTAACCACCACCTTCGCCCCTTCGCTGGCAAACAACCGCGCAATGGCTTCTCCAATACCCTTGCCTGAGCCGGTAACAATCGCCACCCTGGCTTCCAGGCGCCTGCCTTGATGTTCACTCATCTGCCTCTACCATCTGTTTCCCTGACAGCTCATTTCTGATGCCCTGGAACATCTTCACATAGGAATTCTTCAGCACTGCGGCCAGTTCATCACGCGCCTGCCCACCCTGTGCAAGTTCAAACGTGCCACGCCAATTTAAACGACATTGTGCAGGATCAATGTACTCCAGTTGTGCGCGGGCCTTATAGGACAGCATATCCCAGGGCAGGGGATCGATGATGGACAGATACAGGATTCCGCGATCCTCATCCATATGATCCAGCCTTTCAGATATCGTCACACCCTGCCCTGTGACCAGGTGCCGGATCGCGCCCCGTCCCTCGCCTTCCAGGCGCAGGCTTTTAATGTAACCATCCGGCATCCAGTCAATGATGCCACCCCAATCAGTTAACAAATCCCAAACGGACGATGCCGGGGCATCGAACAACTCTGAATGACTGGCTGAATGTTTATAGCTCAAAAACCCAGGAGCCTGTCAGGCTTATACCGCTGGCGGGGACATCACCGCACCGGGGACAGGGTTAAAGTAGTGGATCACGACATGGCGTTTGGCAATCTTCCAAACTCCGTCACGTCGCTCAAAATCATCCGTGTAGGTGGCGCTGATCATCTGCACGATATCGTCCGTAGTCGCCCCCATGCAATCCGCGTCACAAACGCCCCTGGCATGATCCGGGCCTTCGAATTCCAGCCTCAGGTTGGAGCACAAATGATGGGTTTCACGCCAAGCCGGATACAGCACATCGAACACCGCATGGCGAATGCCCTGGTGACCGGAAAAGGTGCCAAACGGCGGTCCAATCTCCCAAATCGCGTCCTCGTGCCAGATTGAAATGAATTGATCCCAGTTATGCCGGTCAAATCCCTGGCAGTAGTCGCTCACCAGGTCGCGAAGCGCTGCCCTGCTCTCCAATTCGTCCACACGCCGGACCAGCACACTTAGCTGGTCTTCCAATATCACGCTCATGATGGAGTTTCCTCGTGCGCCCTGTTTGCAGCGATATAGCCAAAGGTGATTGCCAAGGCCAGCGTATGACCTGCACCAAAATAGGCCTCTTTTGAGGGACTGGCGATGCAGTTTCCAGCACCATACAAACCGCCAATCGGCTCACCGTGGGTATCCAGCACCTGGGCCTTCTCGTTGATTGCCGGCCCACCGCAGGTATCCAGCGCGCCGCCCACCAACATCAGTGCGTAATAGGGACCCTGGTCACGGATGGGATGCATGGTGATGCTGGGGAAACGGTGTGGCCTGTGCCCTGAGTCAGCGTTCATCGGTGAAAAAACTTCGTGCCAGTAACTGTCATAGGCCGAGGCACCCCGTCCGAAATCCTCGTCCTTGCCACTGGTGGCAAAGGTATTGAAGCGTGAGATGGTGCCTTCCAGGTTTGCAGCGAAGTTCTCATCCAGTGTTGCCATACCGGTACCTGATTCAATCTGTCCAAGCCGGGAAGCAATATTGGCAGCCAGTTCCTGCACTGTTTCCCCCGAAATCACGTATTTCTCACTTTCTGGCTGAGCCGGCAATGGATAGGCACCGGCGAAAGCTTCCGCACAGCGCCGATCATAGATCATGTACATGATTTGATTGGGAAATTCTGCCGTGGTTTCGCGATAGACACCGTGAGCCTCGGTGCGGTCGTTGTAGTTTCGATGTTCATTCAGGGCGCGTTTGCCATAGCGGTTCACCTGGATCATCGAATCCCCAGGCGGAAAAAAGACACCCGATGCAAGCTTGGAAGAGACCAGGCATTCCTCAAGCATCACCTGGGTGCGCCAGGCCGAACCAAGGTCACCCATTTGCGCGCCGGCGGCACCGGCGATATTGATAAAATCACCCTCAGACATCGGCATGGCGCAGGCACCAAAAAAGCGCGCGCGTTGGTAGCGGTTCAGGAAATCCGGGTTATGCGCATATCCGCCGGTAGCAAAAATCACCCCCTTACGAGCACGTATATTGACTTTTTCCTTACCCGCTATGGCCACCAGGCCGATTACACTGCCCTGACGGTTCTTAACCAGCCTGGCTGCCCTGTGACCGGTGAGATTGGAAATTCCGCGTTTTTGTATGGCTGCGCCAAACTGGGCCATTAGATCACCCCCCAGACCCATCGCACCGTCGGCTTTCAACGGACCCAACGGCCGGCCGGTGGTGACTTTGTTTTCAGGCACTTGGTCGAGATAATCGACGGCGGCTTTGTCCAGTGCGAATCCTCGCCACTCGGCGAGATTCAGTGTGCCGGAATCACGTAGCGCGTCCACGGCTGGGGAAGCATTGTCATAAAAGGCTTCCAGGCGGGCCATCTCGCCGGCTTCGAGTCCCATATGCGGTAAATCGGGGTTATAACGGCCCGGGCAGGAGTATCGTGCCATGTAGGCCAGGCAATCTTCACGGGAATCCTTCACACCATTGGCGCGAAGCACGAAATTATTGGGTATCCAGAGAACACCGGCTGATTTCATCGCCGTACCACCGACAAAATCAGCTTTCTCCAGCAGGATCACCTTGTCGCCGGCATCATGTGCTGTCACTGCTGCTGCGCTACCCCCGGCACCTGCGCCAACCACGAGGATGTCGGTCTCGTGATCCCAGTCATAAGCCGCAACTGCTTTACGGGAGCCCAGCGTGACCACCCCAACCGATGCAACGGCTGCCCCGGCGCCTGCCAGGAGTTGCCGCCGCGATATACCGTTACCTTGCGCGCTCATGTTTTTACCTTGACAGCTCGATTCCCTCAGCTTCACGGTCCCAGCAATCAGCCGTAATGCCTTCTTTCTTCAGTTTAAACTTCTCAACACGCTCGCTGGGTGTCTTGGGCAGGCTGTCGCGGATGGCGATGTAACGCGGAATGGAAAAATAAGCCAGGCGAGGCTCACACCAGCGGATCAATTCTTCTTCACTGAGTTCCTGGCCATCTTTTAACACAACGACCGCTTTGACTTCCTCTTCACCCAGTTCCGAAGGCACACCGACCACGCAGGACTCCAGCACCGCGTCGTGAGCGCTGATGACGGACTCTACCTCGAAAGAAGAAATGTTCTCACCGCGACGCCGGATCGCCTGTTTCTTGCGGTCTACGAAGAAGAAATAGCCGTCCTCGTCCATGCGGCCCAGGTCACCGGTGTGGATCCAGCCGTTATTGAACAGTTCCAGGGTGTCTTCCGGCTTGTTGTAGTAGCCACTCGTGCCGACGAACATCTTGTTCGAACGTGCAATGAACTCGCCGAGCTTGCCCGGTTCGCATTCGTTGTCGTCATCATCGACGATACGCACATCCCAGCCGGTGATGGTTTTGCCACAGGCCCCTGCCCGCGGTTCGTCGTAAGGGCTGACCAGGCAGCAGTAACACTCTGTCATGCCGTAAACTTCCAGGATCTTGGTATTGAAGCGATTCTGGAACGCGTGCCACTCGTCCTGGGGCGCCGCTGCGCCCACCATCAGCCTGATCGGGTTGTCTGCATCGTTATCCCGTTCCTCCTGTTTGAGCAGGATGGGAATAATGCCACCGATGTAATTGGCCTCGGTGCAGTTCCAGCGCCTGCAATCATCCCACAGGCGGCTGGCCGAAAATCGGTCCACAATGACTGCCTTGGCATCGGCAAGGATTGCCGGACCGATGGTGATCCCCTGCGCATTGCCATGGAAAAACGGCAGGCCGGTGTAGAGCACATCATCGCAGGTATAGCGCGAATATTTCACCGATTCTGCCCAGATGTCGTACCAGTAATGGTGGCTGAACATCACGCCTTTGGAGACCCCGGTGGTGCCGGAGGTGTAGAGAATGGAGGCCAGGTCCTTATAGTGCACCTTAACGTTGGGTGCATCCGGGGAATGATCCATCAGTTCGGCAAAGGGGAGGTTCTCGAAGCCCTGCCACTGAGGAACAGCCTCTCCATTTGTACCCATGAACACGACGTTGCGGATGGCCTGCAGGTCCTCGACGACACCTTCAAGGCGATCCAGGTACCGGGTGTCAGCCACCAAGGCGACACAGTCGGACTGCACCATCTGGTAGGATAGCCCCTGCCCCTTCAGTGCCACGTTGACAGGCACCTCACAAGCGCCGATCTTGTTCAGCGCGAACCAGGTATAGAGGAACTCGGGACAGTTCGGCAGCATGATGGCGACCTTGTCACCGTGTTTGATGCCGAGGGACGCCAGGCCATTGGCTGTCTTGTTGATCGCCTCGTTGAACTCACCGAGTGTGATCGGATCGTCGCTGAACTGAAACACCACATGATCGGGAAACTGCCTGGCCTTGTCCTCGATGATGTTGGTGAGCACCCGGTCGTGCTGGGCGTATTCCTGCATGTTCCAGGATGCCCACTTGCTGGCGTGTCGTTCAAACTTATCGTCCCATTGGCCCATTTATTTCTCCCGCCCGAATGCTGAACAGTTCCCAACTTTATGACCAGCCACGCGTTTTACAGAAATTTCGGATCCATGTGCTTTTCGACCAACTTTTGCGATTCGCCATACCAGACACCTTCGTCATGTGCTTCGAGCATCTTACCCAAATCCCAGGTCAGGATCTTTTCAGGAATCACCTCGATGATGCAACGCAAGGGCGTATGCACTGCTTCAAATACCGCTTCACGCTCTTCATCCGTAGTCAGCTCAAAGAAATACTTGTCGATAATTTGCCAGTGAATATCACGCATTAATGCATCGTCGTCGTGAATTTTTGCCTGGCCCATGACCAGGATTGCCTTCTGATGACGCACATTGGTACCGTCATTGTGGATACACACCGTCATCTTTGGATTTTTCATCAGGTGGCCCACTTTGTGACGGTACTCCTTGATACTGCTCATCATGATGTGGTCGTCTTTAATGACATAAAACATCGGTGTGACAACCGGATATCCTCTGCCGTTGACGTGGCCCATCTCGCAATAGGCATTTTCCCGGAGGAGCAGTTCGAACTCTTCCGGTTCCAGAGGGTAATCCTGAGCTACTCTGAGCTGCTCGAGCTTTACGGGGTCAAATTTTACATCTGATTTCTCTGCCATCTTTCCGGCTCCTTCGTAAATGGTTTATATCACTAGCCGAGACACAGCTTACACGCCGCACGCCCCATCTCAAAAAATTACAGGGGCAGAACTGCCCCTGTAAATTTTGGCCCGTTAATGACTTCTACCAACGATAACCGACTTCGAAGCCATAGGTGCGCGGCGTACGAGGTGCCGCATAAGACCACAGCCCCGCTACATCAAAGCCGATCTGGTAACCATCTTCATCGGTCAGGTTGCGGCCAAATGCGCTGAAGTACCATTCATCCAGGTAGTAATTGATCGATACATCAAACAGCGTCTGCGAATCGTTATGCAGTTCCGGTTTGTTGGCAAAATCGACTTCATGAGAACCCAGGTAACGCAGGCCGGCGCGGATCAGCATGTTGCCTGCACCCACATCCCACCGGTAATCGCCACCCACGCTCGCGGTGACATCCGGTGCTCTTCTGAATTCGAGTCCCGAGAAATCCACGATAACGGGAGCGTCAGCGGTACCGGTATTCACCAGGAAATCATCGTAACTGGCATCGAGCAGGCCAAGGTTTGCACGTACGGTCAAGCCATCAGCGGCCAGCCAGGTCAACTCAAATTCCACACCCTTGATGGTTGCATTGGCCGCGTTGACCACGCGGGTCACCTGGCCGGTTCCACTGGTGGTCGAGGGTTGCTGGATTTCCTCCTGCTTGTCCTTGTAATCCATGTAAAACGCCGTGGCGTTGAAAATAACCGTACCGTTGGCCCGTTCTGATCGATAGCCCAACTCGAAGTTATCCACAGTTTCAGGATCGTAAGGCAAGGTCGCCGTCTCGATGGCGTCTACGCGGCCATTGAAACCACCGGCACGGTAGCCGTTGGAGTACAGGCCGTAAATCATCGAGTCGTCGTCAAGCTGGTATTTAAGCGCGACTTTCGGGGTAAATTCATTCCAGTCAGCCTGAGCTGTTGCAGTGACAATACCCGCCTGGTTGGTGGTTTTGTCATCCTCCGTTTGACGTCCGCCCAGTGTCAGCGTCCAGCTGTCGTTGAAGGCATAATCGCCTTCAAAGAACAGCGCCTTGGACTTGCTGGTTTGCCTGGTGGTCTGGGGCAGGTCAAACACGATGCCCGGAAGCACGAATCCGATGTAGCTGCGCAGGCGAATTTCGTAGTCCGATTCCCAGTAGTAAGCACCGACGGTATAGGTCAACTGTTCACCCGCATCATAAGTGAGCCGGACTTCGTGGGTGGTCTGGTCGTATTCAGCCGGTCGGTCAGTGTGGAACAGCACTTCGGTTACCCCATCCCAGTCGTTGACGAATTTCTCTTCTGTCTCCCACTTACCGACGATGTAGTCGATTCGGTAATCATCATCAAGATCCCACCGAAGTTCGAGCTGATTGGTATCCGCATCGAAGCTCGCGCCGTTGCAATCGACAGGGGCGTCGTAACCCGGAGGATTGAAGGGATTATCCGGATCCGGAATTGGATGTGTGGCTTCTTCATTGCAGGCAGCCAGCGAGTTATACCGATCGCCGGATACGGGCGTTCTCAGATCAGCAGAGCACCAGCCGAACACATCGCAAAAAAGCTGGCCTGGCTGACCGGCGTTGAGCAGAGGCGGGCTGTCCTGGTCGGTACTCTCGGTCAGGTAGGTCCACTCCAGTTCAAGGTTGTCGCTGGGTTTCCACAAAACATTGATGCCAGCGGATGTGTATTCGGAACGGCCGTAGTCCCTGCCGGTATTCAGATTGTTAAAATACCCTTCCCCCTGGTCACGGTATGAAGCGGACAACTTGACGCCAACAGTCTCGCCATTGCCGAAGTTGACGATGCCATCCAGCACCTTGGTCTCGTAATTGCCGTAACTGCTGCGGATCTTGCCGCCAGCCTCCATGGTCGGCTTTGAGCGCTCCAAAATAATGACGCCACCAATGGTATTGCGGCCAAACAGCGTGCCTTGAGGTCCACGCGCCACTTCCACTCTCTCCAGGTCGATGGCTCTGGCGATTGAGCCCGACATTGAACCCAGGAAAAGTCCATCAACAACTACACCGACTGCCGGATCGAAATTCTTTTCAACTTCGGATACGCCGATGCCGCGAATGTAGGTTGCTGCAACGCCGCCCGGGCCCTGGTTGGTATCATCGAGAACGGTATTGGGTGACATGTAGATCAAATCGCGGATATCGGTGGCGAAATTCAGTTCGATTTCCTGCGCACCCATGGCGCTGACCGACATCGCAAGGTCCTGCAGGGCCTCAACCCGCTTGCGCGCGGTTACCGTGATCTCTTCAAGAACCCGACCTTCATTTTCGGACGCAATATCCTGTGCAACGACATTAAAAGGTATTGATAAAGCGACTCCCGCGGCCATGAATATGGCTACGCCAAAACTGCTGCAACGCTTCGCATGTTTCATTTCCTGATGTCCCGGTGGTGACTGTGAATGAATCCAATGCCGGCTCCTGAGTCATGCCAAATGCCATGGCCGGCAAATCTTGAATTTAGTTCAACTTGAACTTTGTTCAATTTTTCCACAGAATACGAAGTACTGTCAAGCAATTACAATTCGGCGCCAAGCCTGTTTCAATATGAACCAAGCGCGCAAAACCTGAAGCGTGAACCAGGGAAAACAATGTCCGATATCAATGTAGAACGAAAAGGTGAAGTCGAATGGATCCGGTTAAACCGCCCGGACCGCATGAACGCCTATGATGCCGAGATGGCACAGGCCCTCATTGGCGCCGTCGAGAATGCAGCGGACGCCGGTGTCATCGTGATAACGGGAACGGGCCGGGCGTTTTGCGCGGGTGGATACCTTGCGAACCTCAGTGATCCCGACCCTGAAGCGCTGCGGCGCATGTTTTACGGCTCTCTCAAGGTTTACGAGGCAATCAGGACCAGCCCGCGCCCGGTGATTGCCGCGGTCAATGGTGCTGCTGCCGGCGGAGGCAACGAACTGGTGGTTGCCTGTGACCTCGCCATTGCTGCGGAGAATGCCACCTTCGGTCAGACCGGTGTGAAAATAGGCAGCGCACCGGTACTGGGCGGGACCAATTTCCTGGCCATGAGCATCGGTGAAAAGCGTGCCAAGGAAGTGGCTTTCCTGTGCCGACGCTACCCGGCGCGCGAAGCGCTGTCAATGGGCCTGATCAATGCGGTGGTTCCGTCTGAGCAACTCGAAGAGGAAGTGAACAACTGGGCCGGAGAATTGTTGAGAATGAGCCCACGCTACCTGGAAATCGCCAAGATTTCTTCGAATGTCTGGTGGAACCACTGCCGCGATAACTATCTGAGTGGGCTGGGCATGCTGGTCCAGGCCATCGGGTCTCACGATATGATGGAAGGCGCAACTGCATTCATGGAGAAACGCCGGCCGCAATTCGAGGGCCGGGCCGGGAAGGCCGAGTGAAGCTGCCCGACCCGGCAACCTAAATCGTGCAAGTTTAAACACAGGGAACATCATCGCGTGAATTTTGAACTGGATAAATCGTACCTTGATATTCAGGCGCAGGCCCGTGTGTTTGCCCGTTCGATAGAACCACTCGCAGCACAAGCTGACGAAATGAGTAAAGTCCATCCCGGCATACTCAGCGCACTGAGGGAGAGCGGGCTTTGTGAATTGATGGTGCCCGCCGAGTTCGGGGGCCGCTTTGAGCAACCCGATCCGCTCGCAATTTGCGTTGTGCGGGAGGTATTGATGGGTACCTCGTCCCATGCTGATTCCCTGTTTGCCATGCAAGGCATCGGAAGCTATGCAATATCTGTGGCCGGTAACCCCGAACAACGCAAGCTCTGGTTACCCAGGATAGCTGCAGCGGATGCCCTGGGCGCACTTGCGATCACGGAACCGGAAGCAGGTTCTGATTTGAAATCAATCCAGACGGAATTGACAGCAAACGGTAACGGGCTGACGCTGAATGGTTCCAAGTCATTCATTTCGAACGCGGGCGCGGCTGCTTTTTACCTGGTTTTTGCCAAAGAAGCGGATGCATTCTCCCTGGCACTGGTGCCTGAGGATTCTGAAGGTATTTCCGTGTCACCGACCCCGGAACTAAGCGCACCCCACATCCTGGGTGAGGTAGAGTTCAAAGAGGTTGTACTGCCGGGCGAAGCACGCCTCGGAAATGCCGGTGACGGGCTCAACCTGGTATTCGCCACGCTCGGTGTATTCCGTGTATCGGTGGCCGGTGCCGCGGTGGGCCTGGCCCAGGCGGCACTGGATGAGGCGGTACGGCACACCAGTACGCGAATCCAGTTCGGGCGGCCGCTGGCTCGCCTCGGTCCGGTTGCACAGATGCTGGCTGATAGCTGGACCGAGATCGAAATGGCGAGGCTGCTGACCTACCGCGCGGCCAGCATGGCAGTTAGCGATCCGGCCGCTTCGCTGCATCACTCTTCGATGGCCAAGCTGGCTGCCAGTGAAATGGCATCGCGGGTGGTGGACCGATGCGTGCAGATGATGGGCCGTTTTGGCCTGATACGAAACGCGAAAATTGAGCGGCTTTACCGGCAGGCACGTCCTATGCGAATCTACGAGGGTGCCTCGGAAGTGTTGCGTATGGGCATCGCCAGGGAACTGACAAGAAAATTCAAATGATCGACCTTGAACTTCAAGGCAAAGTCGCCATCGTCACCGGTGCAAGCCGCGGTCTCGGTCATGCCGCGGCAATTGCGCTGGTTGAGCAAGGCGCCAAGGTTCTTGTGGTGGCCCGCTCGCTGGATGAGTTGAAAAAGCTGGAATCCCTTTATCCAGGTAAGGTTCAGGCCAGGCAATGCGATATGTTGGACAGCGAATCCGTGGCCGGTCTGCCGGCGATTGCGATCGAAGCATTCGGTCGCATTGATATCGTGGTCAATAATGCAGGAATCGCGCCGGCGGGCCGTTTTCTCGATCAGGAAAACGATGAATGGGATCGGGTGATGGCCATCAATATCACGGCACCTGCCATCCTGTCCCGTGCTGCCGGCCATCACATGGTGGAACGCGGCTCCGGAAAAATCATTAATATCGCCTCGACTTCCGGCATTCTGGGAAAGGCCGTGCTGGTTTCATATTCGGCATCCAAGGGCGCCCTGCTCCAGTTCACCAAGGCGCTGGCGGCGGAATGGGCCCGCGCAGGGATTCAGGTGAATGCCATCGCCCCGGGGGCATTCGCGACCGAAGCACAACAAGTGGTGCTGGACTCACCCGACATGCTCAAACGCCGATTGGCCAAGATTCCCGCGCGCCGTATGGGTGAAACGGAAGAAATTGGCCCGTTAATCTGTTACCTGGCATCCGGGATGTCTGACTTTGTAAGCGGTAGTGTGTTTGTCATTGACGGCGGTGAGTCGAGCAAGCTATGAATACGCGGATTTTGAAGGGAGGCCTTGATCATCATGCCAAACGGTGAGAAATCGGGCACAGCTCGACTACCCAATTCGAACCCGGCACCCGGTACGCGAGGAGGTATACGCCGACAGCGTATCCTGAACGCTTTTCACGACTGCATCATCCGCAAGGGGTACGCGAAAACCACGCTCAGGGATGTAGCCCGCGAGGCAAAGATGACAGCCAGCCACCTGCTGTATTACTTTTCAGGCAAGGATGCGATTATTGAGCACTATTTCGAGAATGTCGCGGAGCGAATCGTTGAACGGCTGGAGAGCTTCCGCAACGAACACCCGGATCGACAGATTGACTTGTTATCCGAGCTGTTTTTTGCCGGCAAAGGCATCACCCGCTCCGAGATCGGTTTCATGCTCGAATGCTTTGGAGTGGCCGTGCATGATGCTGAATTAAGAGCGGACAAGAAAAAACTGGACCGCTATTGCAAGGCTTACCTGAAAGAACTTTTTGAGCAATCACCGTGCGGACCGGCCAATGCCCCGGACTCCGCCGAAATTGCCTACGCCATGCTGATTGGTTTGCGCACCGCGGCATATTTTGATAAACGCCTGGAGATTTCACAGGCACTGCGGCTGTTTCGCAGTGAAATGTTGAATCTCGCCGGTTACAGCCAGGAATAGACCCATGAATGCAAATGATAAATTGGCAATCCACGAGCTACTGAGCCGTGCTGCCTACAGTTTTGACGAGCGCGATCTCGAAGTTCTGGAGCAGTGTTATACACCGGGGGCGACCATGCTGGTCAATATTGCAGACGGGCAGACGTTTGGTCCCTTTGAGGGTCGCGAGGCCATAATGGAACTGCTCAAAGCTACGCTGGACTCACAGACAGATGCCCGCCGGCACATTATCTCCAATTTCTTTTTTGAAAAGGAGGGTGATGACTCAGCCGTTGTTGTGTCCCAGATCGTGCTGGCTGTCACGGAAAACGGCAAGATCGAGATTATTACCAGTGGCATTTATCGGGACGCGGTAGAGAAACGGGACGGCAACTGGCAGATCAAGGATCGGGTATTGACACTGGAACTTGGCTTTTGAAGAGGCATTCCTGACATGGCTTCATTGCTCAGTGATGAATTGCTTGCCAATATTGGCCGTAGCGCGACACCTGGAAAGGAAATTGTCACGCAACGTGACATTCGCAAGTATTCGATCGCCACGGGGCAGCGACTGCAAAAATACCTGGAAGGCAACGAAGCGCCGCCCATGTATTACATTTCGCTGTTCTGGGAACTGGTGGAGCTCGATCAACTCATGCCGGATGGCGTTTCCAGTGACGATTTGATACCCGAGTTTCCACTCAAGCGTGCCATGGCCGGCGGTTTGAAGATTGATTTTCACAGGCCCGTATATCCCGGAGACTGGCTGATTGCCACACGTACGCTCACCGATATCTACGAAAAACAGGGTTCCGGCGGGCCGCTGATTTTCTATACTGTCACGATGCAGGTCGAAACCGAGGACGGCGAAGCGGTCGTCACTGAAAAAGCCACGCGGATTTTGAGGTGACCAGCATGTCAAGACTGGAGCAAATCAAGGCGGGTGATCTTCTGCCCGAGCGGGAATTCAATACCGGCAATGTGCAGCTTTTCCTCTACAACGCGGTGCTTTGGAATGCACACAGGATTCACTTTGACCTGCCCTACGCCACCGAAGTGGAGGGCTACCCCGGACTGGTGAACGCCGGACCGCTAATGGGTGACTGGCTGACCCAGTGCGTCAACGATTGGCTGGGCGATGATGGTCGCTTGAAATCATTGGAATACACCAACAGGAAAGCATCCATCATCGGCGAGAAACTACGCTCCGGCGGCCGGGTGCTGTCCACGGATACGGAATCAAATTCCGCAGAGTTGGAAGTACGTATCATCAACGAGGCCGACGAAGTCATCACGCCCGGTACCGCCATCGTCTGCTTCAACAATCCTTGAAATGGAATCCCTGCGTGGAAAAGTGGCAATTGTCGGCGCGGCGGACACCGAGGCAGGCAAGGTTCCACAATTCAGCGCCACTGGCCTGTGCGTGGATGCTGCCCGGCGCGCGCTGAATGACTCCCGGATCAGCAAGGACCAGGTGGATGGTTTAGTGACATGCAACTCCTTTGCCGAGCCGTATATGTATCACGCCGAGATGATTGCGGAGACCATGCAGATATTCCCCCGCTATTGCGTCACTGCAGTCGCTGGGGGCGGTACCACGTTCTCCTCAATACAAAATGCGGCCCTGGCGATCGCGGCCGGAATTTGCGAAACCGTACTGGTCACCATGGCCGACAGCCTCCGAACCGGTCTTTCCCGTGAACAGGCACTGGCGATCCAGGCATCCACCGGCCATCCTGAATTTGAAACGCCTTACGGCCCGACGGTACCGGCGTTTTATGCACTGATTGCGCGTGCACACATGGATGAATTCGGCACCACGCCCGAACAGCTTGCGGCGGTGGCGGTCAACGCAAGAACACATGCCGGGCGAAATCCCAACGCACAAATGAGGGAGCCGATCAACATTGAGGACGTACTCAATTCAAGAATGATTGCTGACCCCTTGCATTTGCTGGATTGTTCGCTGGTTTCAGACGGCGGTGCAGCCGTGATCCTGACTTCTGCTGAGCGGGCAAGGGACTTCCCGCACCCGCCGGTTTACATCCTGGGAACCGGCGAGGGCCATGGTCACGAACACATCAGCCAGGCCCGAAGTCTCACCACTTCTGCCGCGGTCGAATCCGGACAACGTGCCTACAAAATGGCCGGGCTGGGTCCCGGCGACATTGATGTTGCGCAGATTTATGATTGTTTTACACCCGTCGTGCTGATCGAACTGGAAGACCTGGGGTTTTGCGAAAAGGGTGCAGCGGGCAGCTTCGTCGAGGACGGCAACACGGCACTGGGCGGAGCGCTTCCCATGAACACCAACGGCGGCCTGCTTTCATATTGCCACCCGGGTAACCCCGGTTCCATGTACGGTCTTACAGAAGCGGTATTCCAACTGCGTCATGCAGCAGGTGCTCGACAGGTAGTGCATGCAGAGACCGCATTGGTTCATGGCCAGGGGGGCATTATGTCCAGCCATGCAACACTGATCCTGGGCCGGGAGCGTAGCGGGTGAGCCAGTCACACTCCGGTAAACGTTTGCCGCGCCCGACCGTCACAAGCCAGGCTTTCTGGGCAGGCTGCCGGCATCAACAGTTGCTGATCCAGCGCTGCCAGGATTGCGGTCAACACCAGTTCTATCCACGCAGTATTTGTACAAAGTGTATGAGTAAAAACCTGGACTGGGTGTGTTCGAGCGGACGCGGCACCATCAGGACCTTCACGGTCATACGCCATCCGGTTTCAAAGGCATATGCAGACGAAGTGCCATATGTCCTCGCCCTGATCCAGCTTGAAGAGGGCCCCACGATGATGAGTTCGCTGCTTGCATGTGACCCCGAAGACGTGGCGATCGGCACGGCTGTGGAAGTTGTTTTCGAGCAATGGTCTGAGGCCATTACCATGCCCAAATTTCAACCAGTTGCCACTGGCTGAATTCGAGCAGGAAGATATCTGTTCATGAGCGACCGCCAATCCTGGCTAAAACTCACCGTCGAGGAGGCCCTGGAGCCGGAACTGCTCATCTGCGACCCGCATCATCACTTGTGGGACCACCCGGGTAACCGCTACCTGCTGGATGAGTTTCAGCAGGATATCGGCAACGGCCACCGCGTGGTGACTACGGTATTCGTTGAATGCCTGCAGGGGTATCGAGAAAACGGTCCCGATTCCTTAAGGCCGGTCGGCGAGACCCAGTTCGTGGAACGCCTTGTAAACCAACAGCGCGGCAGCAAAACCGCGATTGCTGCGGGCATCGTCGGCTTTGCCGATCTCAGCCTTGGAGCCGAAGTGCAGGCAACGCTGGAGGCGCATATGCAGGCCAGCGAGCGGTTCCGCGGCATTCGCCACGCCAGCGCCTGGCACAGCAGTGACACAATCCATAATGCGCATACAAATCCGCCTGAAGGCTTACTGCTTGATAAGCAGTTTCTTGAAGGCTTCGCCTGCCTCCGGGACAAGCAGTTGTCATTTGACGCCTGGTTGTACCATCACCAGATCCCTGAACTGATCGGCCTGGCCAGGGCATTCCCGGAAGTAAGCATCATTCTCAACCACATGGCCGGTCCGCTCGGTATCGGTCCTTATTCGGACCGGCGCCAGGAAGTATTCAATGAATGGCAAAATGCCCTTGCTGAACTGGCGAGCTGCGAAAATGTATTCGTCAAACTGGGTGGACGCGCCATGACCATGAGCGGCTTCGGCTGGCATAAAAGCAGAACGCCACCCGGATCGGCGGAACTGGCCAAGGCGATGGCCCCCTACTGCCACGCAAGCATCGATTTATTCGGCCCTGATCGGTGCATGTTCGAAAGCAACTTTCCGGTCGACAGGGCATCTTGCTCCTACACGGTATTATGGAATGC
>SMUY01096139.1_pt1 | contig 18392 bp, 21 predicted proteins | sample 2456441 | NCBI WGS metagenome assembly SMUY01 (sample SAMN11095931, study PRJNA526329) | marine sediment metagenome | biome: Marine sediment; feature: Surficial sediment; material: Deep marine sediment; isolation source: Hadal surficial sediment | place: Pacific Ocean | collected 2014-11 | depth...
CCGACATGCAACTCGTCAAGCAGTTGATCGAGTTCCTGTTCGCGTCCCGCGCGGTCCAGTTCCGGACGATTTTCCAGGATGGCGAGTATGTTTTGCTCAACCGTCAGCTTGCGAAAAATCGACGCCTCCTGCGGCAGATAGCCAAGGCCGAGTGCGGCCCTGCGGTGCATCGGCAGGGTAGTGAGGTCCTGTCCATCGAGCAGAATCTGTCCGCGGTCCGATGCAATCAGCCCGACGATCATATAGAAAGCTGTTGTCTTGCCGGCACCGTTCGGGCCCAACAGGCCAACCACTTCGCCACTGGTTATTTCCAGCGAGATACCTTTGACAACTTCGCGAAACTTGTAGCGTTTGGCAATATCCTGAATGCTCAGAATACTCACCGGGGAATGTCTCCGGTTGTTTCCGGCAAATCGGTGTCATTTTCGCCCGCGGGATTGTCGTCGGGCCCCTGTGAATCCTGGCTACCCGGCTCATCCTGAATCTCTTCACCTGCCGCCGGCGTATCCCCCGCAGTTGCATCATCCGTTATGCCCGGCGTGTAGGTAATTCTTACCCTTGGATCCCCCTCGCCACCGGCCCGCGCATTGATGCGCTGTTCTTTGATGTTGTAGACGAGGTAATTGCTGGAAATCTGATTGCCCCCCTCGGTAATCGTTGCCTGTTCCGAGAATTCCACCACGCCGGCATCGAAGTCATATTCGAGTCGGCCGGCTTCTGCATAGGTAACCTTGTTGCTGTTCGGCCGTTTCATCTTAAACGTTGCGGGCGAGCCTGTGATTGTTGCCAGGCGGAGTACGTGGCCGGTAAATTTGAGATCCGCCGTATCGCTCTCGATATGGGCATTTTCAGTATCGATGACGACGTTGCCCGCAAAGTGCCAGACACTGTCTTCGAAATCGAGTTTACTTGCGCGGCCCTCATCAGCCTCGATACCGATGCTTCCCTGTGTTAATCGCAGGCCACGAAACATCAGCATCGAACTCTTGCCATCGTAGTCCGTAGAGTCCGCATCGAGGGAGATAGGCAGCACCAGTTCATCGTTCTGAGCGTACGATGAACCGCACAGTAAACACGCAGCCAGCGCGATGCTGCAGCGACACAATTTTATTTTCGATCGGACAAATAGCATGTCAGAAAAATTCCCGGTGCTGACCGATATATCAATAACCTGCTAGGGCAAAAATTTGCCGCTGACATTGGACTTCAGTTGCAGCCGGTTGTCTTGCAGTAATGCTAGCATGCCGGTTGCTGTCAGACTGCGCGAGCCAATGCGAATTTGAACCCGTCTGTCGGTCTCGGCTCTAAACGTTGCAGGTTCAATATCCAGTTGTGGCGTCCGAATCTCTGTGACCTGTCCCCCAAATCCTTCATTACTGACGGCGATCACATGACCGCTGAGCCGCAGCAGACTCTGATCTTCGCTGATCGTTGCCTCGTCTGCGCTGATCGTCCAGGGCACCTGCGAGTTCACCGAATACCTGATCTGCACATGCCGCATCGCAATTTCATTATTTTCCTGCTGCTCAACAAAATCGGCTTTTATTTCATATAACAGCTGGCCGCGTTCGTCAGTGCCGAGAATACGCGCAGACTTTAGATAGAAGCCGTCGCCAGTGCCATCCGATACTGTTTCCGTAATCTCGGCAGGTTGCAGCGAGCGGGCCAGGTACCAGGTGCCGAACGCAACGAGCAACAACACGGTAAATGTGGTGATGTTTCGCGGATTCAATAAATGTAGCCCTCAGTTCAGATTCCGTGATTCCAGTATCAGGTCACAGATTTCGCGCACGGCGCCATGCCCGCCGGACGCCGCTGTCGTCAATGTGCATTCCGCCTTCACCTCAGCAACCGCATTTGCGACGGCGATCGCCAAACCGGCGCGTCGCAACAGCGGAATATCGGGCACGTCGTCGCCTACATACACGGTGTTCGTTGCCTCGATACCGAGTTTATTGATCAGCGACTGAAACGCAGCTACTTTGTCGCCGCAGCCCAGGATTACGTGAGTCACACCCAGTTCTGACATTCGTTTTTCAACTGCGTTCGATCGGCGCCCGCTGATAACTGCGACTTCCAACCCGGCACGCAGCAGCTGGCGAATGCCAAAGCCATCCTGGGTATTGAATGCTTTCGATTCCATGCCGTCGTCCGACAACCAGAAACGGCCATCAGTCAGGACACCGTCAACGTCGAACGCGACCAGGCCGAGATTCCCAGGGATCTTATGCCGGTTTTCCGAGGTCACATCACGCCCGCGCGGAAGAGGTCATGGATATTCAGCGCGCCGACCAGCACACCATTATCATCGACGATGAGGAGTGCCGTGATCTTGTTTTCCTCCAGAATGCGCACGGCTTCGGCAGCCATCATGTCCGGACGGGCGGTAATGCAACCGCGGTGCATTACCGAATTCATGTCTGTCTTGTGCACGTCTTTTCCTGCATCCAGCGCACGCCGCAAGTCACCGTCTGTGAATATTCCGAGCAGGTGGTCGCCGCTGTCGACGATCGCGGTCATTCCCAGTCCTTTTTGTGTCATCTCCACAAGCCCGTCGCTGAGGTTGACCTGTTCTCCGACAGCAGGAACCTTGTCGCCCGAGTGCATGACATCCTCGACCCGCAGAACCAGGCGCTTTCCGAGACTGCCACTTGGATGCGAAAGCGCAAAATCCTCTGCCGTGAAACCGCGGCTCTTGAGGAGTGCCACTGCCATTGCATCGCCCATCGCCAGCGTAGCGGTCGTGCTCGCCGTTGGCGCAAGATTGAGTGGGCAGGCTTCCTCGCTGACGCTCACATCGAGGTGAACGTCGGCCGCATTGGCCAGCGTGGAACCAGGCTTGCCTGTCATCGAAATCAGCTTCGCTCCCATGCGTTTGACCAGCGGCAGGATGGTCACGATCTCCTCTGTTTCTCCGGAATACGAGACGGCCAGCAGGGTATCGCTGGCCGTGATCATGCCGAGGTCACCATGGCTGGCTTCGGCCGGATGCATAAAGAACGACGGCGTTCCGGTGCTCGCGAGCGTTGCCGCAATCTTGCCGCCGATGTGCCCGGACTTGCCCATGCCGGTAACAACGACCCTGCCGTCAGTATCGAGACACAACTGGCAGGCCGCAGTGAATGAGTCATCAAGACGGGATTTAAGTTGATTGACGGCGCGCGACTCAATGTCCAGGACCTCCGCGGCAAGCGCAAGCAAATCTTTCGGTGAGGTCTCCGTCAAAGCACCGGCTCCAGCTGACCGCAAACGTTGATTCTAAACATTTTGCGCCACGACGTATGCCTGGTAGGCAAGATACGCGCAAAGCAGTGCAAAGCCTTCAATCCGGGTGATAATCCCCCTGCCACCGTAATCATAGGTCATGGCGAACAGCACCAGGGTAAACGCGACCATCACGAAAATATGCAGGGAAAGCACTGAAGGTGGCAGAGCGGCTGGATGGATCACTGCGGCGATGCCGATGACAGCAAGAAGATTGAATATGTTGGAACCGACGATATTGCCGATTGCAAGGCCATACTCGCCCCTGAAAGCGCTGACCACAGAGACAGCCAGCTCCGGAAGGCTGGTAGCCAGCGCCACCATTGTGATGCCTATGACGACCTCTGACACGCCGAGTTCCTTCGCGATGTCGATAGCACCGTCCACCATCAATTCGGCGCCGACCAGCAAGGTGGCGATGCCGACAAGCAGCCAGAATATGGCGACTCGCATACTCATGTGCTTGGGAATCTCCGCATCGAATTCAGCTTGCAGCGGATCACTGGACGACGAATGAAATCCCAGTCGTGTCAGCCAGAGCATAACGATAATCAGGCCGGTCAGCAGGACCAGACCGTCGACTCGGCTCAGGGACGAGTCCAGGAACAACGACACGGTCAGCAGGGTTACCGCGAGAAGCGCCGGCATTTCACGTCGCAGCGTCGCCGACTTTAACTCGATCGGGCGCAGTATGGCCACCACGCCCAGTACCATTCCAATATTTGCGATATTGGATCCAATGGCATTGCCGATCGCCAGATCGGGTTCGCCGCGAAGTGCGGCGACGATAGCGACAAGTATTTCCGGAGCAGATGTGGCAACTGCCACGATTGTCAGGCCGATCAACAACGGCGGAACGCCGAGGTTGCGGGCTGTCGCGGCCGCACCATGGACGAATCGGTCCGCTCCCCAGACTAGGAGAAGCAAACCGACAATTACTTCGAAAGCATTGCCAAGCATAGGTCAGGTTTTCAGATCCGGTTCGTCGCCGTCTTCGTTAATGGCAGCGCTGTGCCCGGTAATCCCACTCGGGATGTCAATAATACACAATGGGTGGCGACCATGGATATCATCGAGACCGCTTCTTGTTACACTGCGCGCCTTTCGAGGGCAAGGGGCAGGCAGCACATGGATCCGGCAGAAATCAAGGCCTTGATTGACGACGGGCTCCCGGGTGCCGACGTGAAAGTGTTTAGCGACGACAACACCCATTACGCGGCCCTGGTGGTATCCGAATCGTTTGCCGGAAAGCGGCCGATTGCCAGGCATCAGCTTGTTTACCAGTGTCTCGGTGCGCTCATGGGCAATGAGATTCATGCCATGTCGATTCGTGCCTACACGCCCGAGGAATGGCGTGAGCTGGAGCCGGAGTCGGGAGACTAGGGGCGTGGACAAGTTACTCATAAAAGGCGGCACGCGTCTGGAGGGTGCCGTCTCGATTTCCGGCGCGAAGAATGCTGCACTGCCGATCCTGGCCGGCACTTTGCTTGCGACCGAATCGGTCAAGATCAGGAATGTACCGCAGCTCCGAGACGTCGCTACGATGATCACCCTGCTGCAGAGCATGGGCGCGCGGGCAACTTTCGATGAAAAATTGGATATCGAGGTCGATGGCAGCGCGGTGACCCGGCGCTACGCGCCCTATGAGCTTGTTAAAACAATGCGTGCATCGATCCTCGTACTGGGACCGCTGGTCGCCCGTTTCGGCGAAGCCGACGTATCGCTGCCCGGAGGTTGCGCGATCGGCGCGAGACCGGTCAATCTGCATTTACAGGGCCTCCAGGCCATGGGTGCCAAAATATCTGTCGAGAATGGTTATATCCGGGCCAGGGCGGAGCGGTTGCACGGCGCCAATATCTTGTTCGATACTATCACGGTCACCGGTACCGAAAATCTCATGATGGCAGCGGCACTGGCCGAGGGTGACACCGTTCTCGAAAATGCCGCGCGCGAGCCAGAGGTTGGGGACGTCGCGAATTTTCTAAACGAGATGGGCGCCAAAGTCAGCGGCGCCGGTACCAGCGTAATCAGGATCGAGGGCGTCGAAGAACTGGGTGGCGCCGACTATAAAGTTATGCCGGATCGAATCGAATCCGGTACTTACCTGGTTGCCGCCGCAATCACCGGCGGCAAAGTTCGCCTGCATGGTGTGGCGCCCGACAGCTTTGAGGCGGTGACCAGCAAACTTCAGGAAGCTGGCGCAGCGATCGACATTGGCAGCGACTGGATCGAACTCGACATGCAGGGCCGGCGGCCCAGGGCAGTCGACATCAGAACTTCACCGTACCCCGGATTCCCAACCGATATGCAAGCGCAGTTTTGTGCCCTGAACGCGATATCCGAAGGTGTCGGCACAGTGACCGAATCGATATTCGAAAATCGCTTTCAGCACGTTCTTGAGTTGCAACGCATGGGCGCTGACATTCGAATTGAAGGAAACACGGCGGTGTGCCGCGGCATCGATGCACTTACGGCGGCACCGGTAATGGCGACGGACCTGCGCGCCTCCGCCGGACTCGTGCTCGCAGGCCTGGCAGCCACCGGTGAAACGCTGGTAGATCGCATCTACCACATCGATCGGGGTTACGAGCGAATTGAGGAAAAACTGCACCAGTTAGGCGCAGTAATCAGGAGAGTTCCCGGTTAATAATGGTGCCTGACAACGCTACGATCGGCACCATTTTCAGGCGCCATTTTTAATTTGCGGTGGCAAGTTCCGGCCGTTCGGCCACCACCAGTATCGCCCTGAAACGCCCACCATCTCGCCAGCCGACGATCTCCACCTGCTCTCCGGGGTTCAGTCGTGCGACCAGCAGCAGCGCCTGCTGGCGCGAGCGTATCGTCTCGCCATCTATGCCCAGAATCACGTCGCCGCGCCGCAGGCCTGCAGCGGCGGCCGGTCCTTCAGGAACGATCGAACCAAGCAGAATGCCCACGTTCGGATCGAGCCCCAGCGCTGCAGATTCTGCGCGGCTCAGCTCGTCCGGGACCAGCCCCACCCAGCCGCGAATAACGCGGCCGTGCTTTTTAATTTCGTCGACGACGCCGCGTACCAGGTCCACCGGGATCGCGAAGCCAATTCCTTCCGTTCCGGCGTCCTGCGCCAGGACGGCGGTGTTGATGCCGACCAGTTCGCCTCTGCTGTTGATTAGTGCGCCACCGGAATTGCCTTCATTAATCGCCGCGTCCGTCTGAATAAAATTCTCGAATGTCAGGAGGCCAAGCAATCCGCGGCCCGTTGCGCTGACGATGCCCTGGGTTACGGTCTTGCTCAGGCCATATGGATTGCCAATCGCCAGCACGATGTCGCCGATGCGCAACTGGTCCGACCGGCCAAGAGGAATCGCAGGCAACGGGCCCAGGTCAACTTTGAGAAGAGCAAGATCTGTTTCGCTGTCAACGCCAACAACTTCAGGATTCGCGATGCGCCCGTCAGCCATCTGCAACCGAATCTCCGTTGCGTCGGCAACGACGTGATAATTTGTGACGAGATATCCTTCAGAATCAATGATCACCGCTGAGCCGAGGCTGGTGTTGAGCTGGAATCTGCCTGATCCTCCGGACGCGTCGCTCGTGGCGACCAGCCTCCTGGTATAGACATTGGCGACCGACGGTGCGCTGATATCTACCGCATCAGCGTAGCTCGCTGGCTGACCGGTTATAGTGGCCCGGCCCGACGAAAGAACCGGCAAAAGTTGCGGCCGCACGAGGACGACAACGAAGGCGGCGGCGAGTCCGACCACGATCGACTGAACGAGGAATATTAATACCGGTTTTAGTCTTGCCAAGGGGCTACCACCGAGTGTTGATACAGGTAATTCCAGGGATGCGGATGGCGAGACATTGCTGTTTTACGGTCTAGCCAATTTCGTGTGGCCGCGTGTATAATGCGCCACTGGTTCCGCACCCAGTCCCGAATCATCCGTCATCCTGACGGGAAACCGGGTCTGCTGCAAATTTACCTGTTTTCGAATAAAGCAATACACCGTCCAAGTAAGAGGTCCTGTCGAATCGTTGCAAGGGATGCTTAGGCGAGGCAATGCAAGGGACAAATGTCATTCATACGCAGTACCGGGTTGCGAACCTGCATATTGAACCGGGAAATGCCAGCGCGAGAGTGACTTTGATGATTTCGGTGCCGGCGCTAATAATTGTAGTGATTGGGAGTCCTCAATGACCGACGACGTTGATCAAAAAAGACGTCATTTCCTGACTGTTGCCACCGCCGTAACCGGCGGTGTTGGCATCGCGTTTGCCCTGTATCCGTTTCTCGCATCGCTGAAGCCGAGTGCTCGCGCGGAGGCGTTTGGAGCGCCTGTCGAGGTTCCCATCGGTATACTTGAGCCTGGCGAGATGCTTCGCGTTATGTGGCGCGGAAGGGTCGTCTATGTTCTGAGGCGCGATCCGGGCATGTTGTCGCGCCTGCATGAGGTTACCGATCTACTGCGAGATCCTGAGTCCGAGGATAAAGAGCAACAACCAATATTTGCTGTCAACGAATATCGTTCCTTGAAACCTGAATTTCTTGTGGTCGAGGGTTCGTGTACACACCTGGGTTGCGCGCCGCTTGCCCAGTTTCAGGTAGGTCCTGCAGATGACTGGTTTGGTGGATTTTTCTGCCCCTGCCACGGCTCGCGATTCGACCTTGCTGGCCGCGTATACAAAGGAGTGCCGGCGCCGACAAATTTGCGCGTACCGCCATACCGATTTATTCGTGAGGACGTCATTATGATCGGTGCCGAGTCGGGAGCAGCGTAATGGCCAGGATCGAATCTGAAATCGGCGTCCCAAAGGGTGGTTTCATGAAGTGGATCGACGATCGTTTCCCGTGGACGGAAACGATGCAGGTCCACTTCACTCAATATTATGCGTCCAAGAATTTCAACTGGTGGTACATATTTGGTGTACTTGCCTTGATCGTACTGGTGATGCAGCTATTCACCGGCATTTTTCTGACGATGAATTACAAGCCGTCGGCTAACGAGGCGTTTGCATCGGTTGAGTACATCATGCGTGACGTGGAATGGGGCTGGCTGATCCGCTATATGCATTCTACCGGCGCATCGTTTTTATTCATTGTCATTTATCTGCATATGTTCCGTGCCATGCTGTACGGGTCATACCAAAAGCCCCGCGAACTGATCTGGATCATCGGCATGCTGATTTTTTTCGCGACTTTTGCCGAGGCATTCGCGGGTTACCTGTTGCCGTGGGGACAGATGTCGTTCTGGGGCGCACAGGTCATTATTTCCCTGTTCGGCGCGATCCCTGCTATCGGCGAAACCGTGGTCGAATTCATCCGTGGCGATTACTCAATATCGGATATCACGCTGAACCGTTTTTTTGCGCTACACGTAATTCTTCTGCCGCTCGCGTTAGTTGCACTCGTGTTCGTCCACATCGTTGCTTTGCATCATGTCGGCTCGAACAATCCCGATGGCGTCGAGATCAAGGACCATAAGGGTCCGGATGGCATCCCATTGGACGGATTGGCGTTTCATCCTTATCACACCGCCAAGGACCTGGTCGGCATCATCGTATTTCTGATGGCCTTTTGCGCCGTGGTGTTTTTCGCGCCCGATATGGGTGGCTATTTCCTGGAGCACGCGAATTTCGAGGCTGCCAATAAGATGGCAACGCCCGAACACATCGCGCCGGTTTGGTATTTCACGCCTTTCTACGCGATTCTGCGCGCAGTTCCGGACAAACTCTGGGGCGCGGCCCTGATGGCCAGTGCGGTTCTGATGCCGCTGTTCCTGCCGTGGCTGGATCGTTCGAGGGTCAGGTCCATCCGTTACCGGGGCTGGATTTACAGACTGGCACTTAGCCTGTTTGTCATTAGTTTCGCTACGCTTGGCTGGCTGGGGATGCAGCCTGTGGACAGCATCTACGTCACCATGTCGCGAATCTTCTCGGCCATTTACTTCGGCTTTTTCCTGCTGATGCCGTATTACACGGTAATCGACAAGACCAGGCCAGTACCGGACAGGGTCGTCTATCATGGGTAAGGCGACAAGGATCGCCGTGACGCTGGCAGCGCTGCTTGCCGGCAGTGACATATTTTCCGCCACCAGCATTGAGCTGGAGTCTGCCGCCAACGACGTGGGCGACGTCAATTCATTGCAGCGTGGCGCCAGGAATTTCATGAATTACTGCAGCGGATGCCATTCAGCGAAATACGTACGATTCAATAGCATGGCGGACGATCTTCAGCTGAGCGAAGATCAACTGATCGAAAACCTCATGTTCAATGCCGAAAGAACGTTTGAAACCATTCAGGCCAATATGGCTGCCGATGATGCTGCACGCTGGTTCGGCCAGGCGCCGCCGGATATGTCGTTGATGGCGAGGGCCAGGACCACCGACTACACTTTTAATTTTCTCAAAGGGTTTTATCTCGATCCCGACAGTCCGACCGGCGTAAACAATCGTGTCCTGCCGGGAACCAGCATGCCACACGTGCTGTGGGAGTTGCAGGGTTTTCAAACCGGGGTTTTCACCGAAGACGCGCACGGAACGAGCGTGTTCGGACATTTCGAGCCGTTATCATCGGGATCGATGTCGCCCGAGGAATTCGACGGCTTTGTTCGCGATACCGTGAATTTTCTCGAGTATATCAGCGAGCCGATTGCTTCGACCCGACGGGCAATAGGAGTTTGGGTTCTGATATTTCTTGCGTTCTTTTGGGTTATCGCCTCGCTGCTGAAGAAAGAAATCTGGAAAGATGTCACTTGACGGCGACGCGGTCAGGCTGGATAAATTCCAACAGTAAATTAGCGCTACAGGCATGCTTGCCGAAGGGGACCGCATTATGGCAGTGATTGCCAACCGACGATCCGTAATGACACTTTTTTCCAAACCGACCTGCGTTCATAGCCATCGCGCACGACTGGTGCTGGCGGAAAAGAACATCAATATCGAAATTGCCGATGTTGAAGGCCCGGACCTGCCCGAAGATCTCATGGATCTGAATCCGTATCACACGGTGCCGACCCTGGTCGATCGTGATCTCGTGTTGTATGACTCGCGCGTTATCATCGAGTATCTCGATGAACGTTTTCCGCACCCGCCGTTGATGCCGGTTGACCCTGTTACCCGCGCGAAGTTTCGCCTGGCGCTGTTTCGCATAGAATCCGATTGGTATCAGCTGGCTGAGCAGTTCGAGGCGGACGGCGAGCGAAAGCTGTCGACAAAATCCCGGAAGATGCTGCGCGACAGCATCCTGGCCAGTGTTGACCTGTTTAGCGCCAAGAAGTATTTTCTCAGTGACGATTTTTCCCTCGTTGACTGCAGTATCGCGCCAATACTGTGGCGTATGCCGGTGTATGGAATTGAACTGGGTTCCCAGGCTGAGCCGATCGATGCGTATATGAAAAGGGTCTTTGAGCGGCGCTCGTTTCAGAGTAGCCTCACGGAGCTCGAGCAGGAAATGCGCCTGTAAGAACCGCAGGTATCGACGGTTTCGCGTATGAAAATTCCGAGCAGATCCAAGCGGCCGTACCTGATTCGTGCGATGCACGATTGGATGGGCGACAACGGACATACCCCGCATATCGTCATTGATGCCTCGATCGACGGCGTTACCGTACCCCGTGAGCACATCAAAGACGGCAAAATCATTCTGAATATCAGCCATTCGGCCGCACATAATCTCAAGCTAAGCAATGCTGCGGTGAGTTTTCGGGCACGCTTCAGTGGGGCTCCGTTCGACGTGTGGGTACCGGTCGAGTCGGTACTGGGGATTTACGCGAAAGAGACAGGTCAGGGGATGATTTTCTCGCATGGCGCGGACCAGCCGAAACCACCTGATAACCCGGAAGACGAAGAAATTCCGCGCAGCAATCGCGCACACCTGAAAGTTGTGAAGTAATTCCGCTTAGTCGGGAGATTGGAATTGTGGGAAGGGCCCGTAGGAGCTCGCCCCCAATCCGCCTGTATCGATAAACGTTGCCCCGATAAATGGCGCCGCGGATTGATCTTTAGTGCAATCGTTCGGAAATCTGGTGTCGCCCGGTCAAGTTTGCGAAAATGCAATTCCTAGCCTCAGAACTAAAGGTCAATCCGCATCAATCAATAGTTGCAGTTTCGTCAATGCGGGCGGATTGCGCTCCTACGATTCGCCCAGCAATATCTTATCGATCAAATCGCACAGGCAATGAATCACGACCAGGTGTACTTCCTGGATTCGTGCCGTTCGTTTGGCGGGCACCCTGATCTCGACGTCGTTATCCGACAGCAGCCCCGCCATGAGTCCACCATCATGTCCGCTCAACGCAACTACGCTGACTGCCCTTTCATGCGCTGCGACGATTGCGCGATTAACGTTTTCTGAATTCCCGGATGTCGAAATCGTCAGCAGGACATCGTTCTGCCGGCCAAGTGCACTAATTTGTTTGGCGAATATTTCTTCGTAAGCATAATCGTTGGCAATCGCTGTCAGAGTCGAGGAATCCGTGGTCAAAGCGATCGCCGGCAGGCCCGGTCTTTCCATTTCGAAGCGATTCAACAATTCCGACGAAAAATGCTGTGAATCCGCCGCGGAGCCTCCGTTGCCGCAACTGAATATCTTACCGTCATCGAGTAGCGACTGAGCCATAAGCTGGCCGGCTCGCGCGATAGCGGGTGCCAGCACGGTTGCCGCCGCCTGTTTGGTCGACACGCTTTCGGCAAAGTGCTCCTTTACCAGGGTTTCTGCGTCCATCAGGTCTCCGGTCTGAATGCGTCCTGCAACCATTGTAGCGTGCATTGATCGTCCGGAGTCGCATCAAATGCCACTACGTCGAAGCGAACGACATGATTACAATATTGAGGGTGTCGACCGAGAAACATTGCTGCTGCTCGCACCAGTTTTCGTTGTTTATGGTGGCCGACCGAGCAGGCTGCGGACGCGAATCGATTTGACTTCCGATAGCGCACCTCGACGAACACCAGGCAATCCTGATCCAGCATCACGAGGTCGACCTCGCCCATACGGCAACGAAAGTTTTTGCAAAGCAGCTTGAGGCCCATGGACGAGAGGTGTTCGAGTGCCTGGTTCTCCCAGTGAGCACCTACGGCAATGGCTGTGGGTTCCGCCATTGGGGTGGTCTGATAAAGAAGGAATCGGGACCAAGCTCATCAAGAAGGTACTGAAACTCGTCCATGTCCGGAAGCGGTTCAGGCCTGCCGCGTTCAAACCTGGCCCAGGCCATTCTGCGGTGTACTCGCCCATCCGCCTCGAGATACAAGGTACCTGTTGCACCGATGATTTCGTCCATCGGTCCGGTACGAGTCGGAAACAATCCGCCGACCAGGTGATAAGCGTCGTAACCCATCGCATGCAGGCGCGTCAGGCGTTTTTCCGCCGGCCAATACTCGCCGTACAGTTGCGGAAAATCGGCGATCCATGCGGGCGGATTCACCACCCAGGGTGTTTCCGCGAACATCACGCCATTAAGATCTGTGTCTGAACGGCCGTCCATCGAATATATAAATGAGGTCGAGTAGACCGGCAGGTCACCGGAGTAGTGAAACTTGAGCTGTGATTTAATCAGCCGGCCCGCTTTCGCATCAGCGGCAAGAAAAACAAAATCGACATCCTGTCGCCGCCGCGGGTCAAATTGCAACGGGCCACCAATGTTGGCGCGCAAGCGCCGATACCGTTGCACACTTTGCGACAATGCCAGCAGCTCCTGGATTTCGAATGAAAAATCCTGATCGGTGGGCTGATAGCTGCGGTAATCGAGCAGTCGTCCACCGGCTGCTTCGAATTCGTTCGTAAAACTTGTCAATACGCGGCGTCCCCAGTCGTTGTTGGGCACCAGCGCAACACCCCGTTTCAGGTTGTCATTGATCGTTCTGCTTGCGGCGGACCGGGCTTCATCTTCAGGTGCAAGCGCGAACTGGTAGAACCCCGGAGGCGCGAGCACCTCGCCGGGCAGGTAGTTGAGCGCCAGCACGGGAACCGGCAGTAGTGACTCCGCAGCCAGCTCTGACACGCTGCGTCTCAACAGCGGCCCGACGACGAATTCGGCGCCGTCGCGCACAGCCGTGTCGTAGGCGGCCAGGGCGCCGCCCGAACCATTTACGTCATACACCCGGATCAGCTGGGCATCATCGATTTCGGCCGTAGCATTGAAATAGGCGCCGAGAAAGCCGTTCCTGATTGCTTTTCCGGCGGCGGCGTTGTTGCCTGAAAGCGGCAGCAACAGCGCGATCTGGCGCGGAAACCCCAGCGCTCCGGCTTCCGGCAGGTCCATTTCGTCCAGGATGCCAATTGCCGGATGGTCGCGATATGTTTCCTGCCATTGCACGACGCCGTTGCCCCAGCCGATACCTTGCTCGCCGGTCGCATTCGCCAGCGATCCGAGCGCCAGCCAGCCCTGAATGTTTCTGTCGTAGGTTAAATCTGCCGCGTCACGCAATACTTGCGAGTCGCTTACTTTGAGACCCGCCCAAAGCCGCCTCCGGTTCTGCCTGATACTCAATTCGTCGTCCAGCCAGTTTTCCCTTTGCAGGTAAAGTTCGATCGCCCGCACCGGTTCATTCTTCTGAAACCATGCATCTGCACGCAGTGCCTCGACGCGAGCGCGGTGAACTTGCGGCAACGGCTGACGGCTCAACGGTTCGAGCAAACTTAAAGCCCCGTCGGGCTGGCCATCCCATAGTTTGAGCGCGGCTGCGTCCGCACTCCACAGCCACAGCAACTCGCCCCCGGACGGAAGCGGAATTGCGCGCAACGCATTACGGGCACGGTGGGCGTCGCCGGCATAGAGCCACTGCTCGACGGCGAGCAGAGTCAGCCTGGTTTGGTCGTCACCTGAGGCAAGGGCCGCGAGGCCAATATAGGTTCCTGCCGCATCCGCGTAACGGCCACTCCTTGCTTCCCGTTCGGCACGTGCTACTCCCTGGCTGCCGCTGGTGCCGGAAAAATCACCGGTAGCACAAGCAGAGAGTATCGCCACTAACGCAAGTAGCATAGTGGCAGTGCGACATTGCTTCGCATTGATGATCATGCGACTTGCCTGGCGGACCGGAATACGGGCAGGATGTCGTACAGAGGGATCATTGTCGCAAGATTACCTGAATTGGGGATTAAGAGAGTGGTAAAGGGCACGCTTTTCGTAGTTGCAACACCGATTGGTAATCGCGATGACCTGTCGCCACGCGCGAAGCAGGTACTGGAAGACGCAGACTTGATCGCTGCCGAGGATACTCGCCACACGGGTCGATTGCTATCGCATTTCGGCATAAAAACCCGGCAAATAGCACTGCACGAACACAACGAAGAGTCACTTGTTTCCGGGTTGATCGGAAAACTGAAACAGGGGCAGTCCATTGCGTTAGTAAGTGATGCGGGCACGCCGCTGGTCAGCGATCCCGGCTATCGTTTGCTGTACGCCGCCCATGAACACGGTATTCATGTATCACCGGTGCCTGGTGCAAGTGCGCTGATCGCGGCCTTGTCTGTCGCGGGCTTGCCGACCGACCGGTTCTGTTTTGAAGGATTTCTGCCTGCAAAGAAATCAGCCCGGCAGGGCAGACTTCAAAAGCTCGCGCAGGAGACTCGTACGATCGTTTGTTTTGAATCGGTGCATCGCATTGGTGAATGCTTAGGTGATTTAATTGCTTCGTTCGGGCCTGAACGGCACGCGTTCATCGGTCGCGAAATCACAAAACTGCACGAACAATGCGTGTCCGGAACGCTTGCGGAGCTTAAGCGTATGACTGACGACGGGAGAATTTCGATCAAGGGTGAGTTTGTGCTGGTGGTCGAAGGGCGACAGGCCACAGAAACATCAGCCGTCAATATTGATTTAAATCAACTACTTAAGGAGATTACTGCGGTATTGCCGGACAGCCAGGCGGTGGATGTCGTTTCGTCACTCACAGGACGAGGGCGAAATGAAATCTATCGCCTGATGCTTTCGCAACGCGGCAGCGCGGGAGACGATTCGTAGCCCGCTCCGCCAGGCGGGCTGGCAATTAATTCAGGGCTTGGGAACCCAGACAGAACACCAGCCGTTCACGTTGACGAGTTTGCCAATGAAAATAGCACAAGGCCGCCACTCATCCCCTTCTTCGCCCTGAAGCTGCGTGCAATTGGTGCAGCTTTGTTCGGCGGCAGGCTGGGTGCGTAAGGCTGGATCCACGGTACTCGCATCATGGGTATATTTAAGCGCCACAGCGATCGGATCGTCCTCGGTAATTTGCGGCAGTTCCTGGGCTTGCGCTTCCGACCCCGGATGAACGAAACAACCAGCAGCCGCAGCGGCCGACAGTTGTATGAAATGGCGTCTGGCGATATTGCTCAACGGAACCTCCTTAGACTGCGTTACGGGCCAGTTTTATGACCTGATTTTACCTAATGCTAAATAAATGAGTCCGGCCAATTATAGCGATTAAGGCTTAACGGCGGATGAACAGGGACCTCCCAACTCCAACCGGCGTTGCAGATTTCTGCCCTGGCTAGTGATGCACCGGCAGAGGAGCACCCTCACCGAAAAAAACAATCCTTGTCAGGAAGGTGTAATCGGCTTCGTACACCATCAGCCAGACAAGCACTATTAGCGCAACCGGCGGACCGAGGATCGCAAGCTTTAGCGCCAACCGTTCCCAGGCCATGTGCATGAAAATGGCCACGATCAATCCTGCTTTCAGGAACATGAAGATGAGAATCAGGGTCCAGCGCAGGGTACCCTGAAAATTCAGGTAGTCCACCATGTAAGAGAAAAAACTTAAAACAAACAACAGTCCCCAGATCCCAAAATAAATACTTAAAGGATGTTGCTGTCCACCTTCCTGTGCCATGTCAAGAACCTCTTACCGAATCCTACCAAAGATAGAAAAATGCAAAGATGAAGACCCAGACGAGATCGACGAAATGCCAGTAAAGTCCGGTTATTTCCACCATCTCGTAATTGCCGCGCGTTCTATCGTAGAAGCCGGATTTGACTCTTCGTCCGATAACGACCAGATAGATAACACCAACACTCACATGCAGCCCGTGAAAACCCGTAATCATGAAAAATGTTGCGCCGAACTGAGCCGCGCCCATTGGGTTACTCCAGGGTCGCACGCCCTCTTCCACGATCAGTTTGGTCCATTCGAACGCCTGCATGCTGACGAACATCGCGCCGAAAGCCGCAGTCGCCATCATGAGCCAGAATGCCTTGTTGCGCTCCCCGCGATAGCCCATGTTGACGGCCATGGCCATCGTCCCGCTCGATGAGATCAGGATAAACGTCATGATCGCGATCAGGATCAGCGGAATGGGTTCGCCGCCGAACGACAGTGCAAACACCTCGCTCGGCACGGGCCAGGCGTCCCTGACCGACATTCGAACCGTCATGTACGAAGTCAGGAAGCAGCCGAAGATGAATGTGTCGCTCAAGAGAAAGATCCACATCATGGCCTTGCCCCACGGCACCTGAAACGCTTGCTTATCTGCAGAGAAGTCGGCGACGACCCCTTTTGTGCCAACAAGCATTACATCTGCAGTATCAGTCATCACAGCTTCAGACATTCGTCTTCATCCTTCTAGGTCGACAACAGCAAGGCAAACAATCCAATCCAGACGAGCAGCAGGTAGTGCCAGTAAACGGTGCACAGCTCTACGCTCAGGCGCACACTTTCGGCATCGGCTCCCGTCAAAATTCGCATAGTGGTCCTGCCCCAGACCCACATGCCGCCGAGCAGGTGCAGACCATGCAATGCGGTAAGCAGATAGAAAAATGCATTGGCCGGATTGCCGGCCATGAAATAGCCACTCGCATTCAACTGCTGCCAGGCGGTGAGCTGACCCAACAGGAACAAGGTTGTGCACACGCCACCGACGACCAGGCCGACCTTGATTTTCAGCAGCTGACCCCTGGATGCCGCGCCTCGCGTCAACTGAAAGGCGACACTGGCCAGCACGAGGATTCCAGTGTTCAGCCAAAGCAATTTCGGTTCAGCCAGCGGACGCCAGTCTCCGAGTTGCATGCGCATCAGGTAGGCACTCAGGAATAACGCAAACAACGACGTGACAACGGCAATGAATGAAACCAGGCCGATCTTTGCGGGACTGGCATTTATGACGCCCCGGCCCGGCTGGTTTTCAAGCGGATCGTTTGCATCCCACGGTTGCGTGTTCAGGGATTGCCGCAACAGCCACCCGATGACGGTCGCCATGATGATGGCGAGGACCACGAGCGCAAATGTCACGAGTGGTGGGTTCCTTCATCGTGAGTGGGAATGTCCGGGTTCGGCGGCACATTTTGCGGGATAAAATCGTCGTGGTAGCCGGGTACACTGTAGTCATACGCCCAGCGATAAACCACCGGTAATTCATGGCCCCAGTTGCCGTGCTTCGGCGGGGTGTCCGGAGTCTGCCATTCGAGCGTCGTCGCTTTCCACGGGTTGGGACCAGCGGGTTTGCCTTTTTTCAGGCTCACGATCATGTTGTACAGGAAGAGCAACTGGACCACGCCGACGATCAGGGCAGAGATCGTGATGCTTTGGTTCAGCACAAACGCCGACTCAGGTATGAATTCGGTGTCGCTGCCCAGCGCAAAGTAGCGGCGCGGCACGCCCAGGAAGCCTAAATAATGCATCGGCAGATAGATCGCATAGGTGCCGAAGAACGTGAGCCAGAAATGCCACTTGCCGAGCGTCTCGTTGAACATCCTGCCGGTAATCTTCGGATACCAGTGATAGATCGCGCCGAAGACCACCATTATCGGCGACACTCCCATCACCATGTGAAAATGCGCGACGACAAAATAAGTGTCAGACAACGGCAGATCGACCACCACGTTGCCGAGAAATATTCCGGTCAGACCGCCGTGTGTGAACGTAAATATGAATCCGATGGCAAACAGCATCGGAACGGTCAGGTGGATATCTCCCTGCCACAGCGTGAGCACCCAGTTATAGACCTTGATGGCCGTTGGCACCGCAATGATCAGCGTGGTCGTCGCGAAGAAGAAACCGAAGTAGGGATTCATGCCGCTGACGTACATGTGGTGGGCCCAGACGACAAAACTGAGTCCGCCGATCGCGAGTATCGCCCAGACCATCATGCGATAGCCGAAAATGTTTTTCCTGGCATGCGTGCTGAGGAGATCCGAGACGAGACCGAATGCAGGGAGCGCGACAATATATACTTC
>SMUY01094824.1_pt1 | contig 18380 bp, 13 predicted proteins | sample 2456441 | NCBI WGS metagenome assembly SMUY01 (sample SAMN11095931, study PRJNA526329) | marine sediment metagenome | biome: Marine sediment; feature: Surficial sediment; material: Deep marine sediment; isolation source: Hadal surficial sediment | place: Pacific Ocean | collected 2014-11 | depth...
TACCCAGCGTTCGCCTCCACGCGCCCTCAAGGTCCGCAACGTGGGGTTCCTTCTGGCGGTCGGCCTCGGCGTCATCGCGATCGGCTTCTATGTCGTGCAACAGCTGGAGAGACGGTCCGAGTTTGCTTCGGCGATGCCAGAAGAGAAGCACCTGGTGGTCATCCCCTTCCAGGTTTTCGATGACGACTCCAGGACGGAGCTCGTAGCTGCTGGTCTCGTAGAAGCGCTCACCAGCAAGCTCATACAACTACGGCAGTTTCACAGATCGCTGTGGGTGGTGTCTGCGTCCGAAGTGCGCAACCGGACCCTTTTAGTTCCCAGTGAGGCGCGACGAGCGTTCGGCGTCACGCTCGCCATAACCGGCAGTGTGCGGCGGGCAGAATCCGGTTACCTAGTCACTGTGAAGTTGGTCGATACGCGGAGTCTTCGACTACTGTGGTCCCAAGCGATCGATGAGTCCGCCGGCAGCGTACACACGCTGCAGGATCGGATCGTATTCACGCTAGCGCAGGTGTTCGGGATCGACCTGCCCCCGGGTGCCCGGGATGTCCTGCTGGCCGGGGGAACCTCGCTGTTAAGCGCGAACGCCCTCTACCTGGAAGGGCGTGGCTACCTACAACGCTACGAGAACGAGGAGAACGTGGACCGGGCCGGGGAACTGTTCATTGAAGCTCTGAATCAGGATCCAGACTTCGCCCTCGCCCTCGTTGGCATGGGCGAGGCTTACTTGCACAAGTACGAGCTCAGTCGGGAGCCGCGCTGGGTGAAGGATGCAAACAACCGCATTACGCGGGCCATCGAAATCCAACCTCGTCTCGCACTCGTGCATGTCGCGCTGGGAAAGCTGCAGACCGCATCGGGGCAATATCAGGACGCAGTGGGAGCCTTTCAGCGAGCGCTTGAGCTGGACTCCCTGAATGCTGGCGCATATCAGGGCCTAGCACGAGCGTACAAGTCGCTCGGAGAGCTCGAGGAAGCAGAGTCAACGTATCAGAAGGCCATAGAGCTACAGGCAGATTATTGGGGTACGCACAACGAGTTGGGCGTGTTCTACTACCAGACAGGACGCTATCGGGAGGCGGCCGGGGAGTTCCGTAAAGTCACTGAACTGACACCCGACAATCCGCGCGGATACACCAATCTGGGTGCAGCTTACTCGGAGCTCGGCCGCGATGAGGACGCAGCCGACATGTTGCAGCGTTCTGTAATGATTGAACCGTCAGTGGAAGGCTACAGTAACCTCGGCACACGCTTCGCCCTGTTAGGTCGATATGCTGATGCGGCCCGGCAGTACGAGCAGGCAATCGAGCTGAACGAGGGAGACTTCCGTCTGTGGCGAAACCTCGGGGCTGCGTATCACCATCTCGATCCACCGGCGCAGAATCAGGCTGATGCTGCATACGAACGCTGTGTCGGACTCGCGAACGAGGAACTTCAGGTAAATCCCAGGGACACGGAGGTGATGATCAACCTTGCGGATTGTCACTCTATGTTGCGAAACACTGAGAGGGCGCTTGCTTTCCTGAAGCGCGCGCTGGAGGACTGTCCGGACGACGTGGACCTCATATTTCGTGCCGGGGACGCCTACGAGCAACTCGGAGATCGCGATGAAGCTCTAGGGTGGATCGGGGAAGCGGTTTGCCGAGGCAAATCCCTCCACGATATCGAGCTGTCTCCCGGGTTGGCCGAGCTGCGTGCGGATCCGCGCTTCGCAGACGTGACTGGCTGGGAAGGAAAGGCGTGCACAGGGTTTCGCAGCTGTGGTACAGCGCGTTGAAACCAGCACAACTCAAAAATCAAAAAGGAGATGTGAGAAATGGCGAATGGCAATATATTTGTAACAGTAGCTGCGACGGGCCATGGATGCAAAGTCAGACATGCGCACACGAACGTAACGGCTGGAGATTGTGTTCATATTACGAACCTTACTGGGGCGCCCATACAAGTTTACTTCCCTAACTACGCTACGCCCCTGTGGGCGGGTGCGGGGTTTGGTGCTAACCCCTTACTCTTAGCGAATGGTGTGACTGCCAACGCTTTTGTGGACGCCAGTGCCACGGTGGGGCTGTTGGAGTATAGCGTCTACTGCGAAATGCAGAACCCGCACCCGCATCACGCAGATGGCAATTCGCACCCCGGTTTCATCGTCCGTTAGACATCCGCCTCAACGATAATTACGATCGCGGATATAGGATTTGCGACGGATCGGAGAGACGGCGCTGTCGTTTGTGCACTAATTCGCTTTGGCCCGGACTTGTGTGGGAAACGTCCCGCAAGTCCAGGTTGAGCAACAAAAGCTGTCTGGCGGAAGAGGTAGGAGTCGAACCCACCAGGCACGGTTGCGCACCTCAACGGCTTTGAAGGCCGCGCGCCCCACCGGGGACGATACTCTTCCGGAATGATTACGACGAACGTCGAGTTTAACATGTTGGTAGCAGGCGATTTAACTCGCCGACGACCCGGCGAGTGTTGTCCGAACGCTTGGTAAAACCCCTGGAGTCGAAATATTCGAGGACTTCGATTGCGACATTGCGTCCGACACCAGCAGCATCTCTGAATTCCCTGACCGTAAAAGGCCCGGGTTGGTCGAGTTTCTGCGCCAACTCGGCGAGCGGCGTCAAGTGTTCTGGTAGGTAGAAGCGGTTAGTGCTGATCTGCACCAACTCGCCTTTACCGGCGAGAACGCGTAACTCTCTCTCCAGTTGCTTCTGAGGAATGGCGAGATTCTTAGCTAAATCACCGAGGCTGGGTGGTTGTTTCTGATTCAGTTGTGCGCTGGCTTTTTCGAGTAAGGCACGCTCGGCTTCGCTCAAGTTGACCGCCTGTCCGCGAGGCAAATAGTGACCGGCTTTGAGAGTGAGCAGCCCGTCGCCGACAAGTTCCGCCAGAAGCGCATTGAGGAACGGTTGTGCTACCAGCGTCGTCAGCTCGTTGGATTTGATTCCTTGTAAGGTGCCGTCACTCGCATGTTTGTCGGAGATCTCCTGCGTCAGCGCAGATCGCCAATCCTGCCAGGTGGATTCAGCAACCCCATGATCAGCTGTAACGATGCAACCGCTATCAGCAATTAACGCCGCGACGCTGACGGCCGGCAGGTCCCAATTGTTGTTGAATGCTGCGATCGATACCGGTCCGAGAGCCAAAAGCCTGGAGAAGCTCGCTTGCGGGGAAAGGTCACGGTCGATCGTGAGCCGCGCCAGACGGCTGGCGTTACGTCGTTTTGAAGAGACCACTTCGTTGTCGATGACCAACCCACCGCCGATAGTTCGATCCAGGCTCTGGTCGCGTATCACCACCCGGTCGCCCCGTTTTGCGAGCAACGGTTCATCACATAACAAGTCAACGAGTGCTTCGTTGCCAGCCTGAATCGACACAGTTTCCAATACAGCGATGTGGGCGAGGGTGTGGGTCGTTGCGTGGTAAACGTGAACAGGCAGCCAATGGCGGATCTTGCGGGGAAAGTCGTCCAGCACCTGCAGGGCGACGACCAGCTGTCGGTGACCGGTGGTCTCACCGTTGGTCAACCAGGTGCCGCGCTGAATCTCTTCGCGGGCGATACCGGCCAGATTCAATGCGCATCGATCACCGAGTGATGCACTGTCCGCAGGATGGTTCTGAGTATGGATGCTGCGAACCCGGACCGTCTTCCCGCTTGGAAAGATCCTCAGTTCTTCATCGATCCGCACGGTGCCCGCATGTACTGTTCCAGTGGCGACAACGCCGGAACCCTTGATTGAGAAGGCGCGATCGATGGCGATCCGAAAGTTTTTGTCTGGAACCTCAAAATGATGTTTGGCGTTCGCGGTGTCCAGGTGCCGGCGCAGTTGATCGATGCCCGCGCCCGAAGCGGTGGATGTTGTAATGATCTCGCAGCCGTTGAGAAATGAATCCGCCAGCAGTATGCGAATCTCCTCTTCCGCTTCTGCCAGCCGGTCAGAGGACACTCTATCGCTCTTACTCAGGGCGACGACTCCTTTACGGACACCGATAAGCTCGAGTATTTGTAGATGTTCTCGACTTTGCGGCATGGGACCATCGTCGGCGGCTATAACGAGCAGCGCGTACTGCATGGTCGCAACGCCTGCGACCATATTGTGAATAAAGCGGTGATGGCCCGGGACATCGACGAAGCCCAACGGTGTGCCACCCGCATCCATGTAGGCAAAGCCGAGATCGATAGTCAGGCCACGCCGTCGTTCCTCGGCAAGACGGTCGGTATCCGTTCCAGTGAGTGCACGCACGAGACTGGTTTTACCGTGATCTACGTGGCCGGCGAGAGTCACGATCATGATGAATGCGCCAATGCTTCAAGCGTAGAACAGAGTGCTGCGAGACGTTCAGCACCACGCATGTCGAGAAGCAGGGCACGATCGTGGATACGCCCGATCACGGGCGTGGGCAGGCCGCGTAGCTTTTCGCTGAGCAGGCGAACTGACTTTGGATTTTCATGGCCGATCTGCACCGCACGGCTGTCGATGGTTTGATCGGGGAGTGAACCACTGCCCAGCTGGCAACGACTCGATACCATCTTGATATCGAACTCTGGGAGCAGGGTGGTCATCAGGTCCACTATTGTCGTGGCGCGCCGTTCGAGTTCGGTATTTGGTGTAGTCAGCGTTTTCAGCAGCGGCAACCGTTCGGATAGTGTTTCGGGTTGTTCGTACAGTGCGAGGGTTCGATCGAGCAGGGCGAGGGTCACTTTGTCGGGACGCAACGCCCGCTTGAGCGGATTGTGTTTTAGTGCGTCGATCGCTTTTTCTCCGCCAACGATGAGCCCCGCCTGCACCGAGCCGAGCAGTTTATCGCCGCTGAAGGTAACGAGGTCTGCACCCTGGGAAAGTACCTCCTGTACCGTCGGTTCGTGAGGAAGTCCCCAACGCTCCAGATCCACCAACGTGCCGCTGCCGAGGTCGACACACAGTAGCAAGTTGTTGTCATGTGCGAGTTTGGCGAGATCGCTGATCGCGACTTCGCGAGTAAACCCGGAAATGTGGTAGTTGCTGGGATGAACTTTGAGCAAGAGCGGTGTGTGTTCGTCGATCGCTTGTTCGAAGTCTCTCAAGTGCGTGCGGTTGGTGGTGCCAATCTCGCGCAAACTACAGCCAGCACGTTCCATGAGTTCTGGCAATCTGAAGCTGCCGCCTATCTCGATCAGTTCTCCGCGTGATACCGGCACGGTTTCGCCCAGTGCAAAGGTATTGAGCACCAACAGGAGCGCTGCGGCGTTGTTATTGACGATCGTGCAGGCGTCAGCACCCGTCAGTACCCGTAGCCGTTCTTCGACAACCCCGTCTCGATCACCACGCGCACCGGCTGTCAGATCGTATTCCAGGTTCATCGGCTGAGTAACCAGGGCGGTGACTTCCTGGAAAAGTGCTTCGCTCAAGAGCGCTCTTCCGAGATTGGTGTGAATGATGGTGCCAGTCAGATTGAATACGGTCCGGTATTCAGAACCGGCAAGTGTTTCGTGTACCACCTTGGCATATGCTAGTTCGTCATCTGCCCAAGGGGGGAGGTTCCCGGAGGTCCGCCACTGGGACTGCAACGTGCGTAGTAGATTTTTAGTTCGCTCTGCACCGTGAGCGCTGATCACCGGTGCGAAGGGTTTCGACCGTAGCAGCTTGTCGATGCTGGGTAGATCGCGAAATTCCACTAGATGACTTCCAGAGCATCGGCGTCGGGCAACCTGGGCAGGGTTTTCAAGGGTGCAGCCTGGTACCAGTATGCCACGGACGCGATGTCGTCCTGCAGCGGCAGGTAGCGACGTCCGCTCCGCCAGCCGAGGGCCTGCATGGTGACCTTTAGACGCGATTGAAAGCGGATGGGGTCGGGAATGTGCCAGCGGTACATACCGAATCTCTGCTGACTGCCAAAACGACCGCTGGGTTTGATGACCTGGTGAAAACCTGCGTACGGCGTGGAAAACGTTTCATAACCTTCGTCGCGATTCTTGGCCAGGAAACAATAGGATCCACAAAAATAGTCCTCGGTGCCGGTCGCGCAGATGGATGGAAACTCCTCGTCCTCGTCGATGTAAAATTTTGCCTCTCCTTCTCCCCACCAGCCGCGGTTGTTCGACCCCCAGGCCATGTAGGTGCCGACGTAGTGGCCAGATCCTTCGATCTCGGCCAGGGTATGAACGGACATATAAGGCAGCGGGTTTACGCGCCGAAAGTGGGCGTGGAAGTAGCCTCGCTCGGGATCCACTTCGGTGAGGGTATAGTTGATCTGGTAATAAAGAGTCACCGTTTCCCGGCTGATATTCTCCAACGTCATTTTGGCTCGAGTTTTGAATGGCATCTCCCAGTAACAGTTGAAGCCACTGGCGGGATTAACGCAGACGGCGAGCGAATTGAGCGGGTCGTATTCGCCCCAACCCATGCCGAAGAAATCTCCCAGTGGTGTAGCTATGGAAGGTTCCGGGTGGCCGTCCCAGTATGCGCGTAACAGGAGATGCCGCCAGTGGCCGGTAGGCGTCATCCAGATCTGTTGAATGGCACCGCTACCGACGATGTCTGCGAGGGTTGCAGTCTCTCCTGGTTCGATGCGGATCGAGGGGGAGATCTTCCAGCCGGTACCCAGATCCCTCGCCGCTTCCGCGCCAGTGCCATCGCGCGCGCGGGCACCCTGACCCGGTTCGCCGGATGGATTCTCCGGGCTGATGGCGCGGGTTCTGGCGGTAGAGAGGGTGGCCAGGTTGCCTAGATGCAGCCCCAGCCCATTGAACTTGGACATGGAAGCCCCCGAAAAAAATTCCCGAAAAAAAAAGTTATTGTCGATTCCGCCTAGCGCTGATTCGTGTCGCTCGCTGCGTGCAGTTTAACGCAAGTTCCTCATGCTGCCCTGCCACAACGCCCGGAAATTGGGCCCTAGATCATCAGCCTCTAAAAAGCAAATTTTAATAGAAGCAATCAGTATTAGCCAGATTCGATTAAACCGATTAAAGTGGCCGTCATTGAAATCGATTAAACCGATTATATCGATGAAATCGATTGCAATGAAATGAGAGGACTGAACGACGAGCTACGGGGACTTAGCTGGCGTGCGAGACAAGAACTTTCTAACTCCGACCGAAGTGGCAACCATACTGATGGTTTCGCCTATCACGGTTCGACAGTGGGCACAGAAAGGATTGCTCGAGGCCAGCACGACAGCCGGTGGACATCGCCGCTTTGCCATCAACATCGTTCATGCGTTTGCGCGCGAGCGAGGCATCGAATTACCCGCCCCTGACGATGGAGATCGTCTGCTCGTCGTTGACGACAACCGCCAATTCAACAAATACCTGGTTGCGCTGTTCAGCGCCCAGGTCCCCAACCTGCAAATTTTCTCCGCCTTTGATGGATTCGAAGCGGGCCGCGCTGTTCAGCAACATCGACCGACGGTCATATTGCTGGACGTCATGATGCCAAACATCGATGGACTCGAGGTTTGCCGCAGTCTGAAGAGCGATCCGGAAACTGCTTCGATCCGAGTGGTGGCTATGACCGGTTATCACTCCCCGGAATTGGAGAAGAAGATGTTGGCCGAAGGAGCTCACGTGCTCCTGCGTAAGCCATTCCCTAGTGAAGTAGTCGTCCGGGAATGTGGCTTTTCTCCCCAACAAATACAACTGCAGACTGAAATTGCATGACGCGAGGATGACTTGACTATGTACGCCGAAACACAAGAAGCAACCACTGAAGTGGCAGAGTGGTTTCCATTCGACCGCGGACGTGAAGCTGACAAGAAAGCACGTCCGGCCAAGGTTGGCCGCAGGAGGGAGACGACCGATCCGACGGACCTGTATTTACGGGAAATAGGTCGCTCCAAACTATTGACGGCAGACCAGGAAAAAGAACTCGCTCGCGAAGTTCAACTCGGCGACGCCGCGGCGCGTTTGCGAATGATCGAAAGCAACCTGCGCTTAGTGGTGAAGATTGCCCGACGTTATCTGAATCGCGGCTTGCCACTGCTCGATCTCATCGAGGAAGGTAATCTCGGCCTGATCCGTGCCGTTGAAAAGTTCGATCCTGAGAGGGGGTTTCGATTCTCGACGTATGCCACCTGGTGGATTCGTCAGGCGGTAGAGCGCGGCTTGATGAACCAGGTGAAAACTATCCGTTTGCCGATACATATCGCCAAAGAACTCAATACCTATTTGCGTGCCCAGCGCGAATTGGGCCAGAAGCTCGAACACGAGCCCACCGCAGAGGACATCGCCAACCTTCTCGACAAGAGCGTGGACGATGTGCGTAAGTTGCTCGAGTTATCGGAAAACATCAGCTGCACGGAGATTTCGGTGCTGGAACCTGAACGTTCTCCCTGGGACAGCTTCGAGGACAACAAATTTGAAGACCCATGGCAGCTCCTGCAAAGCCGCCAGCTCAAAGAGCATATCGGCAGCTGGTTGGATAGGCTTCCGGAGAAATCACTCGACGTCGTCGTACGGCGCTTCGGTTTACGCGGCCATGACGTCACCACCTTGGAAGGGGTTGGCAAAGCCATCGGGCTAACCCGGGAGCGGGTACGGCAGATTCAGGTGGATGCCTTGCGAGAACTCAAGGGGATGCTGCATGGTGAGGGATTCGTGCGCGAAGCAGTTATCGCCTAGATTCGGAATGGACCGCTGTGGTGCTTTCGCGGTAGGAATCTTTTCTACCGCGCAGACTCCTAGGCGCCTATTTCAGGATTGAGAGACATAGGTGCTGACGTCTTCCGGGCACGCGTGCCTCTTCAACGCTCCTCGATCGGAACATAGTCCCGGCGACTCGGCCCTTTGTAGAGTTGGCGCGGGCGACCGATCTTGTATGGACCGCTGATCATCTCGTTCCAGTGGGTGATCCATCCCGGGGTTCGTCCCGTGGCAAAAATCACCGTGAACATCTCCGGCGGAATACCGATGGCTTTTAATATGATCCCGGAATAGAAATCCACATTCGGATAGAGTTTCTTTTCTATGAAGTATTCGTCTTCCAGTGCGATCTTCTCCAACTTTTGCGCCAAGCGCAGAATAGGATCGTCCTCCACCCCCAATTCGTTCAGAACTTCCTGACAGGTCTGCTGCATCACCTTGGCACGGGGATCGTAGTTTTTGTAAACCCGGTGACCGAAGCCCATGATCCGAAAGGGATCGTTCTTGTCTTTGGCCTTCTTCACGTATTTGTTGATGTTCTTTTCGTCGCCGATCTCAGCGAGCATGTTCAGCACCGCTTCGTTAGCGCCGCCATGGGCGGGTCCCCACAGAGCGGCTATTCCAGCCGCGATACAAGCAAACGGATTGGCACCCGTAGAACCTGCTAAACGCACCGTCGACGTCGAGGCGTTCTGCTCGTGATCTGCGTGCAGGAGGAATATGCGATCCATCGCTTTTGCGATTACCGGGTTGACTTCGTAATTCTCGCAAGGGGTGGCGAACATCATGTGGAGGAAATTTTCGGCGTAGTCCAGATCGTTGCGTGGGTAGATGAAAGGTTCACCCTGAGAATACTTGTAGCTCATCGCCGCCAGTGTCGGCATTTTGGCGATCAGCCGGTGTGCGGTGATACGCCGGTGATCCCAGTTATCGATATCCAGTGAATCGTGATAAAAAGCCGACAAGGCTCCGGTAACCCCGCACATGATTGCCATGGGATGGGCGTCGCGACGGAAGCCCTTGAAAAATTGCGAAAGCTGCTCGTGGACCATGGTGTGATGTTTGATCGTACTGACGAACCGGGCCTTCTCGTCCGCGGTAGGCAGGTCGCCATTCAGCAGCAGGTAACATAACTCCAGATAATCGGAATGCTCAGCCAGTTGTTCGATCGGATAACCCCGGTGCAGCAGTATGCCCTTGTCACCGTCTATGAAAGTTACGTTCGAATCACAGGCGGCGGTGGACACAAAGCCCGGGTCGTAGGTGAAGTACCCCTGTGCTGTGAGTTTGCTGACGTCAATGACGTCGGGACCTTCGTTACCGCTCAGCACGGGCAGGTCGATGCATAGATCGCCGATGTGAAGTTGGGCTACCTTGACACCCTTTTCAGCCATACGTCCTCCCGTCAGACATGATTCGGCCAGGTCTTTGAGTGCCCGGCGTTTCTTTAGTGGGTCGCTGAGCCTATTAACGGCCGTTTGCATTGTCAATTCGGGAGATCCAATGAATTGACCAACGGCTCTCGTGGAGCTTCTTGGTTTTGCCCACATGCACGATTACAATACCAGCGAGATTCGCCCAGCAGCGGCCTACAGGCGTCTCTCCCGCCAGCTATACTACTAACCGGAACGAATGGATGAACCAATAAATGAGAGCCGAACGCCCGGTGTTCCTGTCTTTGTCGCCGAACAACTTTCATTGGCCCATCACAGCACTCGCTTCGATCGCCCATCGCCTCACCGGGATCGGGCTGTTTGTGGGCATCGGGTTTCTATTGTGGTTGCTCGATCTTGCTTTGTCTTCCGAAAGTGGATTTGCCGAGGCAGGCAGCGTGATGAGTCAACCGCTGGCGAAGCTCGTCGTGCTTTTTATCCTGGCGAACCTCGTCTATCACATCCTCACAGGGGTCAAACACCTGCTGATGGATTTTCATATGGGAGTTAGTTTCGAGGCAGCGAGTCGAAGTGCGTGGATTATTTTTGCACTCACCGCGCTCGCTGTCGCTGCTCTGGGGGCGTGGTTGTGGTAACAAACGTTACCAGTCTCACCCGCAGCGGTCTTGCGGACTTTGTAGTTCAACGGGTGTCTGCTGTGATTATCGGGCTGTATGCGCTATGTGTGTTCGGTTTCTTTCTAGCAAACCCGAACATGAGCCATGGTGATCTCGTCGGCTACTTCGGTTCGACGACCATGCAGCTTTTCAGTACCGTAACGGTCCTCGCGACCGTCGGGCACGCGTGGATCGGCATGTGGACGATCGGCACGGACTACATCCAACTGCATTATTTCGGCGAGCATGCTACGGCCTTCCGGTTTTTGTACCAGAGCGGTTGTTTGCTCGTATTGTTCGTGTACGCCGCTTGGGCACTACCGCTTTTCTGGGGACAGTAGCATGGCGCGCATGAGGAAAATGGAATTCGACGGGATCATCGTCGGCGGCGGCGGCGCCGGCATGCGCGCTTCTTTGCAGCTTGCTCAGTCGGGTCTCAAGACCGCGGTTATTTCCAAGGTGTTCCCCACGCGTTCACATACCGTGTCCGCGCAAGGCGGGATCACCTGCGCGATCGCTAGTGATGACCCGGATGACGATTGGCGCTGGCACATGTACGACAGTGTCAAGGGATCGGATTACATCGGCGACCAGGAAGCCATCGAATACATGTGTAGCGAGGGGCCGCAAGCCGTTTTTGAGCTCGAACACATGGGGATGCCGTTTTCTCGAACGAAAAGCGGGCGTATTTACCAACGACCGTTCGGTGGCCAGACAAAAAATTACGGCAAAGGGGGTCAAGCAGCGCGAACCTGTGCGGCCGCGGACAGAACCGGTCACGCTCTGCTCCATACCCTCTATCAGGCTAATCTCAAAGCCAATACCACCTTTCTCAACGAATGGTTCGCCGTGGATCTGGTGCAAAACCAGGATGGCATTGTAGTGGGTGTCATCGCGATCAACATCGAAAACGGTGAAACGGTCTATGTGGCTGCAAAGGCGACCGTATTCACCACCGGGGGTGCTGGTCGAATTTATGCGAGTACAACCAATGCGCTCATGAATACCGGCGACGGCGTCGGGATGACGCTGCGTGCCGGGTTGCCGGTTCAAGACATCGAGATGTGGCAGTTTCATCCGACGGGTATCGCCGGGGTCGGGATCTTGATTACCGAAGGCAGTCGTGGTGAAGGTGGATATCTGATCAACTCAGAAGGCGAGCGGTTCATGGAGCGTTATGCACCTACGGCGAAAGATTTAGCCGGTCGCGATGTAGTCGCTCGCTCGATGATCATCGAGGTTCGCGAAGGGCGGGGTTGTGGTCCGCAAGCGGATCACGTGATGCTGAAGCTCGATCACCTGGGCGCGGATGTGCTCAACAGCCGATTGCCGGGAATTCTAGAGCTCTCCCGCACGTTCGCTCATGTTGACCCCATCCGTGAACCCATACCGGTTGAGCCCACCTGTCACTACATGATGGGCGGGATCCCCACCGGCATAAAAGGCCAGGTCGTAACCCAGGACGCGTCTGGTAACGACGCGTTCGTGGAAGGGTTTTATGCCGCGGGGGAGGTGGCCTGTGTTTCGGTTCACGGCGCCAATCGTCTGGGTGGCAATTCGCTCCTCGATCTCGTGGTGTTCGGAAGAGCTGCTGGAATGCAGATAGAACAGGTGCTGCGCCAGGGCGTGAGTTACCGGGATGCGAGCGACAGCGATCTCGAACGGGCGACGGCACGTCTGGAACGTTGGAATGCCTCGGCAGGTGGCGAATCAGTACCGGGGCTGAAGAAGGAATTGCAGAGTGTCATGCAGAACAATTTCGGTGTGTTTCGTACTGAAAAGCACATGCTGGAGGGAATCAAGCTACTCGAGGAACTGCGCGGGCGCATCGCGCAAGCACAGCTCGAAGACAAGTCACAGGCATTCAACACAGCGCGCATGGAAGCGTTGGAACTCGACAATCTCCTCGAGGTAGCCGAAGCGACCGCAATTGCCGCGGAAGCACGCAAGGAGACTAGAGGCGCCCACGCCCGGGAAGATTTTACCGAGCGCGACGATGAGAATTGGCTATGTCACTCGATTTACCACCCGGGGGAGAAGCGGGTAAGCAAACGGGAGGTAAACTTCTCACCGAAAACTGTAGAAACTTTTCAACCTATGGAACGCAAGTACTAGTGCTGTCGTAGTAAGTACTAGTGCTGCCATATAGAGGAACCAATGCAGGTTAGCGTATATCGATACAACCCGGACGTCGATGAAGTGCCCGAGATGCGCACAAGCGCGCTGGAGCTTCCCGAAGGCAAAGATCTGATGGTGCTCGATGTTCTGGAGCTCCTGAAGATAGAGGACCCGACACTCTCTTATCGGCGTTCTTGCCGGGAAGGGGTATGTGGTTCGGACGGGATCAACATGAACGGCAAGAACGGGCTGGCTTGTATTACGCCCGTCTCGCAAGTTGCCAAACGGGGTAAGTTGGTGCTGCGGCCGCTGCCCGGTCTACCGGTAATTCGCGACCTGGTGGTGGATATGAGCCAGTTCTACCGGCAGTACGAGAAAGTTGACCCTTTTCTGCAGAATGATTCGCCACCACCCGCCCAGGAACGGCTGCAGTCACCTGAAGAGCGGGCAAAGCTGGATGGTTTGTACGAGTGCATACTGTGTGCCTGCTGTTCGACGGCGTGCCCGTCATTCTGGTGGAATCCTGACAAGTTCATCGGTCCGGCAGGCCTGTTGCAGGCATACCGTTTCCTGGCTGACAGTCGCGATACTGCCACTGCCGAGCGGCTTGCCAAGCTTGACGATCCGTTCAGTGTATTTCGCTGTCGGGGTATCATGAATTGTGTCAGCGTCTGCCCCAAGGGGCTCAACCCGACCCGCGCCATCGGTAAAATCCGCAGTTTGCTCCTACAGCAAGGTACCTAACGGATTCGACTTACGGACTATAATCAAAGCTGACGAATAGCAGCGTGTTAACACTGTGCTGGTATGCCTGCAACAATTTGTTGGCGGAGTAGCACGTGTTGCCATAGGTGGAGGAGCCCTGGATGGCTGAGTCATTTCTCGAACGGATGCAGCGCAGTTCTCATCTGGCCGGCAGTAACGTCGCCTATGTAGAAGAACTCTACGAATCGTTCCTGGACGATCCCAATGCTGTGTCCGATGAGTGGCGAGATTATTTCACGGCTCTTCCTGTGGTTGAGGGTACCGTGCAGGCTGATGTGCCACACAGCACGGTGATCCAGCACTTCGAGCGTCTCGGGCGCAACCGCTTGAAAGCGCGCCCGGAACGAGAGAGCACGCTGGTGCAGAATGCTCATGAGCAGAAACAAATGCGCGTGCAGGATTTGATCTCAGGTTACCGTCACCGTGGTCACAAGAAAGCCAGTATCGATCCGCTTGGCTTGATGGAACGTCCTCCTGCACCGGTTCTGGATCTTGCATATCACAACTTGTCTCGTGTGGATCTCGAAGAGACTTATCACACCGGTTCGTTTCATTACGGCGAAGGGCAGGCGAAGTTGCGCGAACTCGTGGTTGCGCTCGAGAAGACCTACTGCGGTTCCATCGGTTTCGAATATATGCACATCGTCGACGCCGGCGAGCAATTGTGGGTTCAGCAACGTCTGGAGAGTGTTCGGGCCAAACCGAAATTTTCCGACGCGCAGAAGCGGGTGATCGTCGAGCGACTCATTGCGGCGGAAGGTCTGGAAAAATATCTACACGGGCGTTACCCGGGTACGAAACGGTTTGGACTCGAAGGTGCTGAGAGCTTCATACCGATGCTGCACGAGATGCTGCAGCGATTGGGTTCCCACGGCGTGATCGAAACCGTCATCGGCATGGCCCACCGGGGGCGCCTTAACGTACTGGTCAATATTCTTGGCAAGGATCCCTGGGACCTGTTCGATGAATTCGACGGCAAACTACCGGAATCCCAGGGGACCGGGGATGTGAAATACCACCAGGGATTTTCCACCAACATCATGACCCCGGGCGGCGAGATGCACCTGGCGTTGGCCTTCAACCCTTCGCACCTGGAGATTGGCGGTCCCGTCGTCGAGGGTTCGGTACGTGCACGTCAGGATCGTCGCAAGGATTATTCGGGCGACCTCGTCGTACCCATCAACGTGCACGGTGATGCCGCGTTCGCAGGGCAGGGTGTCGTGATGGAGACCTTTCAGATGTCTCAGACCCGTGGCTTTAAAACGGGTGGCACCATTCACATCATCATTAACAATCAGATCGGTTTTACCACTCACCGACAAGACGACGCACGTTCAACCGAATACTGTTCCGAAGTTGCGAAACTCGTGCAGGCACCCATCTTCCACGTCAATAGCGACGATCCCGAAGCGGTTGTCTTCGTTACTCAGCTCGCAGCCGACTACCGGATGGAATTTCACAAGGATGTCGTGATCGATCTCATCTGTTACCGGCGCAGGGGACACAGTGAGGCGGAAGAGCCGATGAAAACCCAGCCGATGATGTACCAGAAGATCCGCTCGCACCCCACCACGCGCAATATCTATGCGGACAAACTCGTCGCCGAGGGTGTGATCAGCTCGGATGAAGCCGACAAGCTCTCAGGCGACTACCGCACGACCCTCGATGAAGGGGGTCATGTTGCTTTGAGTCTCGTGCACGAACCTGATACGAAGCTCTTTGTGGATTGGGGTCCTTACCTTGGCCACGATTGGAACGTGCCGAGCGACACCCGTGTAGATGTCGCCAAGTTCAAAGATGTTTCAGAGAGGCTTTCCCGGTTGCCGGATGGTTTTGTCCTGCAGCGCCAGGTACAGAAGATCATGGAAGATCGGCAGAAAATGACGGCAGGCGAGTTGCCGATCAACTGGGGACATGCGGAAGTCATGGCTTATGCGACACTCCTGGACGAAGGTAATGCGGTACGCCTCACCGGGCAGGATGTTGGTGTGGGAACTTTCTCGCACCGCCATGCGAGCCTTTATGACCAGCGCGACGGCAAACGATTCATCCCGCTGAACTCTATATCCGATGATGTGAACTTCGACCTTTACGACTCATTGTTATCCGAAGAAGCGGTGTTGGCGTTCGAGTACGGTTATGCAACCACCACCCCGAGTGTACTTGTCATTTGGGAAGCTCAATTCGGAGATTTTGCGAACGGTGCGCAAGTGGTGATCGACCAGTTCATCTCCAGTGGCGAGATAAAATGGCAGCGTCTTTGTGGGCTGTGCCTGTTGTTGCCACACGGTTATGAAGGCGCCGGTCCCGAACATTCGTCAGCCCGGCTGGAAAGATATCTGCAGCTGTGCGCGCAGCACAACATGCAGGTCTGCGTGCCAACCACACCAGCTCAGATGTTCCATATGTTGAGACGCCAGGCAATTCGTCCTGCGCGGATGCCATTGATAGCGCTGACGCCCAAAAGCCTGTTACGGCACAAGCAGGCGGTATCCACGCTGGAGGAGCTTTGCGAAGGGTCTTTCCAGACCGTGTTAGGGGAGGTTGATGACCTCGATGCAGCGCAGGTGGATAGGGTGGTTCTGTGTAGTGGCAAGGTTTATTACGACCTGTTGGAGACGCGTCGGGAACGGGAGGCGAACAACGTTGTCTTGATTCGTCTGGAGCAGCTTTATCCGTTCCCGGAGGCCGCACTCGGTGAGGTGATTGGACCTTTCAAGAACCTCAAAGAAGTGGTCTGGTGTCAGGAAGAACCAATGAATCAGGGCGCCTGGTACGGCAGCCAGCACCACATGCGCAGGGTCATACTGCGCCATGATGATTCGTTGTATATGGCGTATGCCGGAAGAGAGGCCTTAGCCGCTGCGTCAGGCGGTCACGCTGGTATGCACATCGAACAGCAGCACCGCCTCGTTGAAGACGCATTGTTCGGGTGATGGCTCGGGTTCAATGGTAACAACACGAAACGCGGCCGATGGTTCAAAACTGTTAGAGGGTCTATATCGATGACCATGGAAATCAAGGCGCCTGCCTTTCCCGAATCTATTTCCGAGGGAACCGTCGCCGTCTGGCACAAGAACCCGGGCGATTTGGTTGAACGCGATGAACTCCTGGTTGATATCGAAACCGACAAGGTTGTGCTCGAGGTGGTTGCCCCCGCTAACGGACGGTTGGGCGACGTCGTCAAAGATGAAGGTGACATCGTGTTGAGCGAGGAGGTTATCGCCCATTTTCAGGAGGTAGAAGCCATAGCCTCCGTACCAGGTAGCGCCTCAGCAATGCAGCCGCAGATTGTCCCCGCCGTCACCCCGCCCGACCCGGTCGGTGAAGTAAGTGCCAGTCCCGCCGCGCGGAAACTCGCCGAGGAGAATGGGGTAGACCTCAACCAGGTCATCGGTTCAGGCAAATCGGGCCGCATTACCAAGGATGACATTGCTAAAAGAATGGCGGCAGTTACGCCATCCGTACCAGACACCGGACTTGCTGCAAACGTCGCGCTCGTCGCTGCAATCGACCCTGGTGAAGTTAGTCGGGCAGGTGGTGAGCGTGTTGAACGGCGAGTGCCAATGACGCGGTTGCGTGCAAGCATCGCCAAGCGGCTGGTCGAAGCTCAACACAATGCGGCGATGTTGACCACCTTCAACGAGGTCGATATGTCGCCGGTCATGGCGCTCAGACGAAAGTACCAGGATGAATTTCAGGCCCGCCACAACGGGACGAGGTTGGGTTTCATGTCGTTTTTCGTCCGCACTTCGGTGGAAGCGCTCAAGCGTTTTCCTTCGGTCAACGCATCGATAGACGGCAATGATATCGTCTACCACGGCTTTTATGATATTGGCGTTGCAGTAACCACCGACAGGGGACTTGTGGTCCCGGTCGTGCGCGATGCCGATGCGCTGAGCCTCGCGCAGATCGAAGATCAGATTAGCGAATATGGGGTCAAGGCACGCGATGGAAAGCTCTCCATCGACGAGATGACCGGTGGCACGTTCACGATCTCGAATGGGGGAGTATTCGGTTCTTTGTTGTCGACACCCATTCTCAATCCACCACAGACTGGCATTCTTGGCATGCACAAGATCCAGGAGCGGGCGATGGTAGTTGACGGTGAGGTCGTCATTCGGCCGATGATGTATCTGGCGCTGTCATACGATCACCGCCTGATTGACGGTCAGGAAGCGGTAAGGTTTCTAATAGCCATCAAGGGACTATTGGAAGATCCCGCGCGAATTCTTTTGGAACTTTAACTATGAGCGATAATTTCGACGTGGTCGTCATTGGGGCCGGCCCTGCCGGATACGCAGCAGCCATCCGTTGCGCGCAACTCGGGCTCAACACGGCCTGCATCGATAAATCGCTGGGCAAAGATGGTAAACCGGCTTTCGGGGGCACCTGCTTGAACTGGGGATGTATCCCCTCCAAAGCTCTCTTGGATGCTTCTCATAAATACCTGGATGCGAAAGAACATTTCAGTGAGATAGGCATAACCGTCGAGTCGGTTGGCATCGACGTGCCTAAGATGATCGCGCGCAAGGATAAAGTTGTTAGGGGAATGATCCAGGGCATCGCGGGTTTGTTCAAAGGAAACGGTGTGACGGGGTTGACGGGTACGGGTAAGTTGCTTGCCGAGCGCCAAGTGGAATTTTGCTCACACGAGGGCGACGTCACCATCCTGCAGGCAAAACACGTCATCCTCGCCCCGGGATCGGTTCCGGTCGAGATCCCACCGACGCCCATTGACGACGATCGCATTGTGGACTCCACCGGTGCGCTGGAATTCACTGAGGTGCCGGAACGCGTCGGGGTCATTGGCGCCGGGATAATCGGGCTGGA
>SMUY01004524.1_pt1 | contig 18377 bp, 17 predicted proteins | sample 2456441 | NCBI WGS metagenome assembly SMUY01 (sample SAMN11095931, study PRJNA526329) | marine sediment metagenome | biome: Marine sediment; feature: Surficial sediment; material: Deep marine sediment; isolation source: Hadal surficial sediment | place: Pacific Ocean | collected 2014-11 | depth...
ACCTCTGCACCGAATCCCTCGCTGCGAGTACGGCAATACAAATCGAAAAGATCCTCCGGATTGTCGGCCCGATGTCCGAAGCGCACGCCGTCGAAGCGCGACAGGTTCGAGGAACACTCTGCGGGAGCAACGACATAGTAAGTAGGAACGGACAAATCAATGTTAGGAAGATCGACTTCGATCAGCGTTGCGCCCTCGTCTTTCAATGCAGCCAGCGCCGCTCTGATGCGTTCTTCGCAACCTGCAGCCAGCCCTTCATCGAAGTGCTGTCGCACGATGCCAATCTTCAATCCTTTGACCGACTTTGACAGTCCGGCGACGTAATCGGGCACGGGATAATCGACAGACGTCGAATCTCTTTTGTCGTAGCCGGCCATGACACCGAGCAACAATGCCGCATCTTCGGCGGATCGCGTGATTACCCCCGCCTGATCCAGGCTGGATGCGAAAGCAACCATGCCATACCTGGAGACCCGGCCATACGTTGGTTTCAGGCCGATAGTGCCGGTGAGCGCCGCTGGCTGGCGGATCGAACCGCCCGTGTCAGTCCCGGTCGCTGCAGGAACGATCCTCGCAGCAACCGCGGCGGCTGAACCGCCGGACGAACCCCCAGGCGACAATTTTATATTCCAGGGATTCGTTACCGGACCATAGTAACTGGTCTCGTTTGACGACCCCATCGCGAATTCGTCCATGTTGGTTTTTCCAAGCATGACAGCGCCAGCTGCACTGATGCGTTCGACGACAGTCGCGTCGTACGGTGAAATAAAATTTCCAAGGATGCGGGAACCGCAAGTGGTCAAGACACCTTTCGTACAATACAGATCCTTGTGCACAATCGGTAAGCCATTCAGCAGACTTGCGCTGCCTTTCGCGCGCGCCTTGTCGGCGGCATCAGCTCGTTGCAATGCATCATCCGAGGTCACGGTGATAAATGCGTTCAGACGTTGCTGGTGATCGTCAATTCGCTGCAACAGGGACTCGGTCAGTTCCCGTGAAGAGAACTCGCCATCTTTCAGCCCGTGCGCGAGCTCAGTCAGCGTACGTGTATATAATGCACCAGTGCCCGGTCCCATTGTTATTCGATTACCTTGGGAACCATGTAGTAGCCGTTCTCTACCCGAGACGCATTTTTCTGGATCCTGTCACGCTCGTTCGGCTCCGTGACTTCGTCGGCGCGCAGCCGCTGTGACATGTTGAGAGGATGCGCCATCGGCAGCACATCGTCAGTTCTTGCGGCCTTCAGTTGATCGACAAAATCAACAATTCGGGACAGCTTGTCCACGACATCCTCGAGCTCCGCATCGGCGAGCTTTAGTCGCGCGAGCGTTGCGATATGCTGGACCTGATCTCTGGTTAACGACACGAAATGTTCCGAATATTCTTGCCTGCCAAGATGTCAGGCAGAACGAGGGGCAGCAATGATACACACTGCCTTGTGCATTGTCGTGTCCATTGCTACATTGCAAAGTTGACTGACTTCGCGGGACTCTACCCCCACATGCTCAAGAACATTCTAGGTTATTTCTCGAACGATTTGTCGATCGATCTCGGGACAGCGAACACACTTATCTATTCGAGGGGTCACGGCATCGTTCTGAACGAGCCCTCCGTGGTGGCGATTCGCGAAGACTCAGGCCGCGGCGGCCGTGTGATCGAGGCCGTGGGTGCCGAGGCCAAGAATATGCTGGGCAGAACACCAGGCAATATCACGGCAATCCGGCCGCTGAAGGATGGCGTGATCGCCGACTTCACTGTCACCGAAAAAATGTTGCAGCACTTCATTCGCAAGGCCCACGGGACACGATATTTTCGCCCGAGCCCGCGCGTACTGATCTGTGTTCCATATGGGTCTACGCAGGTCGAGAGGCGCGCCATCCGCGAATCGGCCGAAGGCGCCGGTGCGCGCAAAGTTCACCTGATTCCCGAGCCGATGGCTGCGGCGATCGGTGCCGGCCTGCCGGTACACGAGGCGCGCGGTTCGATGGTGCTCGACATCGGCGGTGGGACCTCAGAGGTCGCAGTGATATCGCTGAACGGCATCGTCTATGCTGCTTCAGTCAGAATCGGTGGCGACCGTTTCGACGAAGCGATCACCAACTACGTGCGCCGCAACTACGGCATCCTGATTGGTGAGGCAACTGCCGAACGCATCTGTCATGAAATCGGCTCGGCATTTCCGGGCCAGGAAGTCAGAGAAATCTCGGTCAAGGGGCGCAACCTTTCAGAGGGCGTGCCACGCAGCTTCACGCTGAACAGCAACGAGATTCTCGAAGCGCTGCAGGAGCCGCTGCAGGGAATTGTCGGCGCCGTAAAAGAGGCGCTGGAACAGACGCCACCTGAACTTGGCGCAGATGTCGCCGATCGCGGTATCGTCCTGACCGGCGGCGGCGCTTTGCTGCGCGACATCGACAAGTTGTTGATGGAAGAAACCGGATTACCGGTCGTCATAGCAGATGATCCGCTGACCTGCGTCGCACGTGGCGGCGGCCGGGTCATCGAGCTGATCGACGAGCATGGTCCGGCCGTATTTGGTTTGGAATAATAAGAACGAGCAAACCCGGACCCATTATGCGAAGAGACTACGCTGATGGCCCCCGCGCAAGTTGAGAGACGGCACAGATCGCCATATTCGCCCGCGCTCGGACTTCGTTTCCTGTTGCTCGCCGGGTTGAGTATCCTCTTTCTCGTCATCGACCATCGTAATAATCACCTGGATGCAGTGCGCAAGGCTATTGGCGCAACCGTATATCCGCTGCGCGTAGTTGTCGATGCGCCTGTGTCGCTCTGGCGCTGGGTCGTTGACACGACGGCGAGCCGCAATGAATTACGGCTCGAAAACAGCCGGCTGAACGTTGAACGATTGCTGACCCGGGCCCGGCTACAACGTTATGCAGCTCTCGAGGCGGAAAATACGCGGCTCCGCACCATGCTCGAGGCGACTGCACGCGTGCGCGACCGGGCGCGCGTCGCCGAGATTATGTCGGTCAGCTCGAATCCATTTCGCCATGTGCTGGTAGTGGACAAAGGCACGCGTGACGGCGTTTTTGATGGCCAGGCGCTTATCGACGCGGACGGCATTGTTGGTCAGATCATCGAAGCAGGCGTGCTGTCGTCGCAAGGCTTATTGATCAGCGATCCGGATCATGCCCTGCCGGTCGAGGTCAATCGCAATGGCCTGCGGACGATTGCTGTCGGTACCGGAGAGTTCGATCGTCTCGTCCTGCCATTCCTGCCGAACAACGCCGATATTCGTGAAGGCGATCTATTGGTGACCTCCGGCCTCGGCGGAGCGTTCCCGGCCGGGTACCCGGTTGCGATCGTCAATTCGGTCATTCGTATCCCCCAGGAACCATTCGCGGCCGTTTCGGCGCAGCCATCAGCCGCGTTGAACCAGGTCAGGGAAATCATGCTGATCTGGTCTGCCATCGACCAAGCGCCGGACGAAGCCGCCGCCGCGGATGCTCCGGAATCGGTTGCAGGCGGGGAAGCGACGGATGAGTAGAAACCGGCACGTACGTCCGCAGTCCGTCATCATCAGCATGATTGTGGCGCTCATGCTGGCCATCGCACCAATGCCCGGCTGGGCTGACGCATTCAGGCCCGATTGGGTCACGCTGACCCTTATATATTGGGCCATGAATCTGCCGCGCTCCTACAGCGTCGGCTGGGCCTGGATAATTGGCCTGATTCTGGACGTCGCGCAGGGCACTCTGCTCGGTCAGTACGCTCTCGCGTTGTCGCTGGTCATATATGTCACCGTCACATTTCATCTGCAAATGCGCCAGTTTCCAGCGTTGCAGTTATCGGTAACCGTGTTTGGATTACTTGCGCTCTATCAATTCATTCTGTTCTGGATCAACGGCGTTGCCGGCGTAAACACGCCAGCAGTCAGTTACTGGGGACCGGTTCTAACCGGATCGCTGATCTGGCCGTTGCTCACGATGTTGTATGGCGGTGTTCGCGACCGCGCCCGAAACTAATGACTCTGATCTCACCCATCAAGGACCATTATTTCGAGAAGCGCCTGTTTGTTTCGCGCGTAATTTTCGCAGGTGTCATCAGCGTCCTGCTGCTCGGCATAGTAGTCGCACGATTGGTGCAGCTGCAGATCCGCGATTACGACTTCTTTGCGGAAAAATCACAGGGCAACCGGGTGCGCATAGAAGCGCTGCCACCAACACGCGGACTGATATTCGACCGCCGTGGGCGTATTCTTGCCGAGAACCTGCCCGCTTATCAGCTCGAACTCATCCCGGAACAGGTGCCGGACCTGCAGGATACTCTTGCGCGCCTTGCTGCAATTGGCCTGATCCGGAGTGAGGACATCCCGCGCTTTAACGGATTGAGTCAGACGGGTCCTCGTTTCAAGCCCGTCACACTGCGTTTTCGTTTAACGGATGATGAGATCGCGAGTTTTGCGACTCAACGGCCGAGATTCCCCGGCGTCGATTTTCAACCGCGACTGGTACGACACTATCCCGATGGCAATCTGACGGCACATGTGATCGGCTACGTTAGCGCACTGAGCACGGCCGACCTCGAGCGGCTGGATGCTGCGGCCTACGCCGGCACCGCGCATACGGGCAAGACTGCGGTCGAGCATTTCAACGAAAGCATGCTGCACGGCAAAGTCGGGTTCCGCCAGGTTGTCACCAACGCGCGGGGTCGCCAGGTGCCGGCCGAGGTACGGGATATTGCCGGGCCCTTGCTGGAGGGCGAATCACCGACACCGGGACACAATCTGTACCTCAGTATTGATCTGGAACTGCAGAGAGTTGCCACTGAGGCCCTCGCGGGCAAACGGGGCGCCATTGTGGCCATCGATCCCAACAATGGCGAAATCCTGGCCCTCGTGAGCGCGCCATCTTTCGACCCCAACGTATTCGCGACCGGTATGAGCCGCACTCAGTTCAACGAATTGCAAAACAACGAAGATCGCCCGCTGTTCAACCGTGCCGTCAAGGGAAGCTATCCACCGGGATCAACAATCAAGCCAATGATTGCGCTCGCCGCACTCGAGACCGGCGCGACCAATCTGACCCGCCGCACCGTTTGTATCGGTTATTACAGCTTGCCAGGCAGTACGCATCGTTATCGCGGCTGGAAACCGGGAGGTCACGGCGAGGTTGACCTGCACGATGCGATTTCTCAATCCTGTGACGTCTACTTTTACGAAATGAGCCGCGATATCGGCATCGACCGTATGCATTACTACCTGGACCAGTTCGGACTGGGTAAGGAAACCGGCCTCGATATGGTTGATGAAGCGGACGGCCTGGTGCCATCCCGCGCATGGAAGAGGCAGGCCTTCCGCGAACGTGCCGACCAGGTATGGTTTCCCGGTGAAACTGTCATCGCGTCCATCGGCCAGGGTTACATGCTCGCATCGCCGTTGCAGCTCGCGAATGCTACCGCGGCGCTTGCGGCGCGTGGCAAGCGCTTCAGGCCACACCTGGTCGCTGCATTTGAGGATCCGCTGACCGGCAGGCGCACGTTAATCGCGCCAGAACGGCTGCCTGATGTGAATATCGAAAATGACTTCTTCTGGGACAGCGTTCTCGCCGCCATGCACGACGTCATGCAAAGCGACACCGGCACCGCGCGAGCCGCAGGACGCGACGCGCCGTACCAGATGGCCGGCAAAAGCGGTACCTCTCAGGTGATTTCCATTTCACAGGACGAGGAGTACGACGAGGAGCAGATCGACGAGCGGCTCAGGGACCATGCACTCTTTATTTCCTTTGCGCCGTTTGAAAATCCGCGCATCGCAGTCGCGGTCATCGTCGAGAACGGGTCCAGCGGCAGCCGTGTCGCGGCGCCGATCGCTCGCGCAATGATGGATGAATACCTCGGCATGAATGCCGGAGTGGATGCCGATGCGCTTTAGTGACGAGTCACAACTGTTCGAGCGCAAAACGGCGCCGCTGAGTAATCTCGCACGAATCATGCGGAGGCTAAATATCGATGTCCCGCTGCTCGCTGCGCTGTTGCTGACCTGTAGTCTCGGACTTGTCGTGCTCTACAGCGCCGTCGGCGAAAATATGGACTTGTGGCTGCAACAGTGCGCTCGTCTTTTTGTGGCGCTGGTCGGAATGTTGATCGTGGCGCAATTACCACCTGATCTACTGCGACGCTGGACTCCCTGGGGATATTTCGCTGGCCTCATATTGCTGATTCTCGTGCTGGCATTCGGAGACGTGACCCAGGGTGCGCAGCGCTGGCTTGATCTCGGTATCCGCTTTCAGCCGTCGGAAATCATGAAACTTGCAGTACCCATGATGGCCGGCTGGTATTTGCACGACCGGCGTTTGCCGCCCAGGTTCCCGGACATCGTGATTATCGGTGCACTGATCGTAGTGCCCACGATACTTATCGCCATTCAGCCGGATCTCGGAACCTCTCTTTTGGTGGCTATGGCGGGAATTCTCGTCATTGTGCTTGCCGGCCTGTCGATGCGCGTAATGCTCCTGCTGGGTGTCGCCTCGATTCCGGGCGCGCTGGCGCTTTGGACCTTCATGCAGGACTACCAGAAGCAACGTGTCCTGACTCTGCTGAACCCTGATTCCGATCCGCTGGGCGCCGGCTACCATATTATCCAGTCGAAGATCGCGATTGGCTCAGGCGGCCTGTTCGGCAAAGGCTGGACCAACGGCAGCCAGGCGCAGCTCGAATTCCTGCCGGAGAGGGACACGGACTTCATCTTTGCCGTCATGGGCGAAGAACTCGGGCTACTCGGCGTCCTCAGTCTCCTCGGTCTTTACATATTCATCGTTGGCCGCGGTCTGGCTATCGCGATGCAGGCGCGTGACACGTTTTCCCGGCTTCTGGCGGGGAGTATCAGCCTCACATTTTTTGTCTATGTATTTGTGAATACTGCAATGGTGACGGGACTGGTGCCGGTTGTTGGCATCCCCCTGCCGCTGGTCAGCTTTGGCGGAACCTCCATGGTGACCCTCATGGCCGGTTTCGGTATTCTCATGTCGATTCAAAACCACCGGAAACTATTGCCTCATTAAGTTATCTGCCATGGAATTCAGGCTCGTATTTCTACTGTTACTTCTTATTGGTGGCCCGTCCGCACAGGCAATCGACGTCGAAATTCCTGACGTCAGGAGCTTCATTGACACGATGGTCAGCGATCATGCCTACGATCGCGACACGCTCGAACAAGTCTTGCAACAGGCACGGACCCAGGAAACGATACTGGAGGCGATCGCCAAACCCGCGGAGCGTACCAAGGAATGGCACGAGTACCGGGATATTTTCCTGACTGACGCACGCGTAAAGGCCGGCGCTGCCTTCTGGCGTGAGCATAGCGAGGAATTGCGGCGAATCGGCGACGAAACCGGCGTCGCTGTCGAAATACTGGTGGGAATCATCGGTGTCGAGACCTACTTCGGGAGAATCACCGGCAAGTATCGCGTTCTGGATGCGCTGGCCACACTTGCTTTCGAGTACCCGCCGCGCGCCAAATTCTTTCGCGGCGAGCTTGTTGAGTTCCTGTTGCTGGTCCGCGAAGAGGGCATGGACGCCACCGATGCAACTGGTTCCTATGCCGGCGCGATGGGCAGACCACAATTCATGCCCTCGAGTTATCGTGCCTATGCCGTCGATTCAAGTGCCGATGGCAAGCGCGACATCTGGAGCAACTGGGCAGACGTCATTGGCAGCATTGCGAACTACTTCGTGCGCCATGGCTGGAGAACGAACAACCAGATAGTCACGCAAGCCGTTCTGAGCAGCCAATGGCAGGGAGACCTACCCGGGAACACTTTGAAACCGCAAGAAACGGTTACCTCGCTCAGTCACCAGGGCGTATTGTTTGTCACGGATTTACCGGGAGATCACCAAAGCCAGCTTCTGACATTGATAGGTGACGATGGCGAGGAGTACTGGGTTGGTTTTCATAATTTCTTTGTTATCACGCGCTATAACCACAGCGTGATGTACGCGCTGGTCGTCCATCAGCTTGGTCAGGAAATTGCGATCGAGGTAAATCGTGGCGAAACCTGAGCGCTTCAGATCCCTGCATTTCCTTGCCCTTTTTTCGATTCTGTCGGCTTGTGGATCGCAGCCCGTGTACGACAGCGGCCCTCCAGCAGGTAGCTCGAATGTAGCGGATCTTCCGGGTGACGCGATTCCGCGCGATGAGCCGCGCAGCCGTTTTGGTAATGGGCCCTATTACAAGGTAAATGGGGAAACCTACGAAGTCCTCGACACGAATTACGGCTACCGTGAGCGCGGCGTCGCATCGTGGTACGGCAATAAATTTCATGGCCACCTGACGTCGAACCAGGAAACCTACAACATGTACGCGATGACGGCGGCGCACAAGTCGCTACCGCTTCCCAGTTATGTGCAGGTTCGTAATCTGCGCAATGGCAGGAGCGTTATTGTTCGCGTCAATGATCGCGGTCCCTTCGTAGACAACCGCCTGATCGATCTTTCATACGCCGCGGCCATGAAACTCGATATGGTTACCGCTGGCACCAGCCTCGTGGAAGTAAGCGCTATCAGTTTCGACAAACCATCGGTGCAGCCTGCAGAACCGGACATTATCGCGAAACCGGCCAGGCACCGGGTGGAAACCATATTTGTACAGGTCGGCGCCTTCGGTGAGCCTGAAAACGCCCGCCGCCGCTATACACTGTTACGCGACGTAGGCATCGACAAGGCATTTGTGCATACCGACAAAAGCGCCTCGCCTGCCCTGTATCGCGTTAGGATAGGACCTATTGCCAACGTGCTTCAATACGATTTCATCGTCGAACAGCTGCAGGGCATCGGAATCTCGGAGACGCACCTGGTCACTGAATAGGCAAGCACACATTTTTATTGGCAGGCGCTACAATACGCGCCTTTTAACCTGGGCAGTCCCCGCTTATGTCACTTCGAATTCGATCCAGTCTGATGTCCCTGATCCTCCTGATGGCGGTCGCCGTAGCAAATGCTGCGATCAAGATGCCGGTACCGGCGCCGCCAATCGTTGGCGCCACGAGCTTTATACTCATAGACGGCAGCACTGGTGTCGAACTGGCCTCGCTTGAGCCCGACAAGCGGCAGGCACCTGCCAGTTTGACCAAGCTAATGACCGCGTATGCAGTTTTCCGCGCGCTTGTAGAAGACCAGGTGAGCCTCGAAGACCAGGTCACCGTGAGCGAAAAGGCCTGGCGAACCCAGGGCTCACGTATGTTCATCGAGGTCGATTCCCGGGTATCGGTCCGGGAACTGTTGCTTGGAATGATCGTCCAGTCCGGAAACGATGCAAGCGTCGCGCTAGCGGAACATGTCGCAGGCACGGAGGCGGTTTTCGCCGAAGTGATGAATCAGTATGCCGTACAGCTTGGGATGACTGCTACTAATTTCAGAAACGCTACCGGACTGCCGGACGAAGACCACTATTCAACGGCGCGTGATCTGGCAATTCTTGCGAAAAGGATCATCTCGGAATTTTCGGAATTCTATAAGTGGTACTCGATCAGGGAATACGAATACAACAATATTAAACAACCCAACCGAAACAATTTGTTATGGCGAGATGACAGCGTCGATGGCATGAAGACCGGACGTACGGAGGATGCCGGTTACTGCCTCGTTTCATCAGCCAGCCGGGACGGCATGCGAGTCATCTCCGTCGTGCTGGGCACTGCCAGCGCCAAAGCCCGGGCTGACGGCAGCCAGGCACTCATCAACTACGGCTTCCGTTTTTATGAAACCCGATTGCTGTACCGCGCCGGCGAGACCGTGGCAAGGGCCAAAATCTGGAAGTCAGAAAAAGAATTCACGCCGCTGGGCGTGACAGAAGACCTTTATGTAACAATTCCACGTGGATCTTTTGACGACGTGGAGTCTGTCCTCAATATGCCAGCCGTGTTGATGGCGCCTGTAGCACATGGCCAGCCGCTGGCTGAACTGCAGGTCAGCCTGAACGGAAGCAGTCTTGTCAACGAACCACTGCGAGCGCTTGAGGAAAACCCGAGTGGTTCGCTCTGGCAACGTACACGAGACGGAGTCGAACTCTGGTTCGAGTAGATGAGCGAATCGGCAGCAGACAAGCTACTCCGGTTTCCCTGCAGATTCCCAATCAAGATGATGGGGCGAGCTGACGAGGCGTTCAATGACACTGCCGTTGGACTGGTCGAACGCCACGTTGGAACGGTTGCAGCGGACGCCATACAGACGTCGGCAAGCAGGAACGGAAATTTCCTGTCGGTTACCGTTACTATCGATGCTAAAAGCCAGGAACAGCTCGATAGCATCTATAATGACCTGAGCAATCACGAAGACATACTCGTTGCGTTATGACCCTGCCCGCCGAAAAATTGCCCGAATCCGATCTGATCGTAGTACGCCTGCTCGGGCTACACGATTACGCGCCGCTGTGGCGCGCCATGCAGCGATTTACGGACAACCGCTCGCCTGAAACGCCCGACGAGATCTGGTTTACCGAGCATCCACCCGTGTTCACCCTCGGACTAAACGCAAGTCGTGATCATCTGCTAGCGCCTGGCGATATACCGGTGATACAGGTCGATCGGGGTGGACAGGTGACCTATCACGGTCCGGGTCAGCTCATGATCTATCCGTTGATCAATATCAAGCGTGCAGGACTTGGCGTTCGAGACCTCGTAACGGCGCTCGAACAATCGGTGGTCAACCTGGTTGCCGATTTCGGTATTGAAGCGGTAAGCCGCAAGGACGCCCCAGGCGTCTATGTGCAGGGCCGCAAGATTGCCAGCGTTGGCCTGAGAGTGCGCCGCGGCAGCAGCTATCACGGCATGGCGTTGAACATCGACGTGGGCCTGGAGCCGTTTTCCCGGATAAATCCCTGTGGCTTCCACGATCTGGAGGTGACCGATCTGGCCGCAATTGGAATTGACGAGCCGCCGGCGGAAATCCAGGAACGCGTGCAGGCACACCTCCTCAGACACCTCCACATGGATGACCGGCAGGTCGTCAGCGACATTCGCGGCTAAAGCCCAATTTGCCTGCTCTTTCTGTCCTGGATTTTGGCTTGGTGCAAATTGATCTTTAGTGCAATAAATGTCAGTCCGCACCAACCAAAATCACAAAAGATATGATTGCCAGCGGACTGGGCTTCAGCCGCGAATAGACCGACCGCCACAGCGGGCGATTCATTTGTTGGTGTTGATCGCTTTCAGCCGCGCCGGCGTGCCGACGTCTTCCCAGATGCCCTCGTAGAGACTGCCGTCCAGTTGGCCGCGATCGGCCGCCTCGCGCAATAGCGGCACGACGGAGAAACGGCCGACTCCCGATTCAGCAAAAAACTCGGGCCGGTAAAACGCAATGCCACTGTAGGTCAAATCCTGATTGTCCGAATTCCTTACTTTGCCGTCGCGCAGTTCGAAATCTCCGCTTGCCTTGTGCGCCGGTGTCGGCACGAGCACCAGGTGCGCAAGGCTGCCTGAATCAAGTCTTACCTTTGGCAGTGTAATGTCCGTATAAACGTCCGCATTGATTACCCAGAACGGCGCGCTGTCGAGCAGCGGCAATGCGCGCTTAATGCCGCCGCCGGTATCGAGGATATTGTCGTACTCCGGACTGTAGACAACCTGCAAACCGAACTGGTGTCCGGAACCAATGCGTTCGGCAATCTGCTCACCAAGCCAACCGAGATTGATAACGACCGTTTTGACTCTTGCATCCGCCAGCCTTTGCAGATGTTGCTCCAGCAGGCTGATTCCATCTACCTCTACCAGTGCCTTTGGCATTGCATCGGTGATCGGTCGAAGTCGTTCGCCCAAGCCTGCAGCCAGAATCATCGCAGCCATTATTTGATCGTTGCCATCGAGGGCAAAATCCTTTCTTCGATCAGGTTCGAAAGGAAATTCAGGTTAGCGTATTGCGGTGCAGTATCGCTAATGTAGCTGAGCGTCCTCGGAATGTCGTTCAGATATCCTGATTTTCCGTCGCGGTGAAACAAGCGCGCGAATATCCCAGCCGCTTTCAAATGCCGCTGCACGCCCATCAAATCAAACTGCTGAAGAAAATCGTCTGCGGCCAGGTCGCCTTTTAGTTCCGGATTGAGGCGATCGAAATATTGCAATGCCCACTCCTTGACTCTGTCTGTCGGCCACTTAATGTAGCAGTCCTTGAATAGCGAAACGACGTCGTACGTTAGCGGTCCTTCGACAGCATCCTGAAAATCGATTATGCCGGGATTATTTTCGGCGGTCAGCATCAGGTTCCTGGAATGATAGTCACGATGCATGAAGACCTGTCTTTGCCGCAAAGCATTGCTGATCAAAAACTCGCAACATTCCTGCCATTGCTTCTCTTCGTCATTAGAAAAGTCAATGCCGAGGTGACGTCCGCAAAACCAGTCACGAAAGATGGATAATTCGAATGCAACGAAATCGAAATCGTAAGTCGGCAATTGCTGTTGATACACAACGCCATTTTCTTGCAACATGAGCAATGCATCGATCGCATCGTTGTAGAGATCTGTTGCGCGATGCGGGTTCTGTTTGAGCTCAGCAAGGTATTGTGTCGACCCAAGATCGGACATCAGGATAAAACCATTTTCGAAATCAGCGCCAAGTATGCGCGGGCAATTCAACCCCATGCTTTCGAGGTAGCCGGCGATTTGCACGAAAGGACGACAATTCTCGTGCGGCGGTGGCGCATCCATCGCAATGAAACTTTCTGTGCCCTGATCGACTCGAAAATAACGTCGAAAACTCGCGTCACTTGAAGCCGGCTGCGGGTCGCTGTCGCCGAAACCGTCGAACTGCTCCAGCCAGCTTATCAATTCGTCGCGACGGCGATCGGCATTCTGATCTGGCGCAGCTATGATTCACCTCCATAACTCGTTGAAGGACCTAGAAACTTATGCGAAGGTAGCAAATCGTGATAGCTGATAACATCTTTTCTCCATAATTCCAGCCTGATTAGTATGTCTCAGGTAGCTCAGCCGAAATTTTGTCCAAATACTCACGCAAATTATTTAGCTTTTTTCTTGCTATGGCGATCAGCACCGCCAGCGCACAGGATCGCCCTGCATGCGAGTCGCCGTCCGCACGAGAATCGGCCAGTGGCTCCCTGTTGGAACTGTACGGTGTGGGTGACCCCGATGTAATTGAACTCCTGGCTGGCGAGTTCGAGGCGGTGCTGGGCGAGCGCCCGGCTGCATCGATGTCCGGCGGCGTTGTGCTACGCCGCGGCAATCGCCTGGCCGGGGCCGAAACGGCAAGCATTGACCCGGTGCAGCGGGCACTGAAGCTGACCGGTAACGTACGATATGAAGATCCGGATTCGCTGATATTGAGTGACTCAGCAGAGTTCAGCTATGAAGATGGACGAATACGCTTTGAGGGTGCGGAGTTTGAGGTCGGACCGGATAATGCGCGAGGCACGGCAGGTGTTCTCGAAATAAACCAGGAGGGCAGGCTGCAGCTTGTCGATGTGAGTTATACAACCTGCCCACCGGAATCGAATGACTGGATCATTGAAGCGAGCGAGATCGAACTCGATAGCCGAACCGGCGTTGGCAAAGCTCGCGGCGTCCGTTTGCGATTTCAGGGTGTGCCGATTCTGTACACGCCCTACTTATCATTTCCAATCACGGATGCACGAAAGTCCGGAGTGTTGACACCCGAAATCGGCAGTACCGGTCGTAGCGGCAATGAGCTAAGTATTCCTTATTACTGGAATATCGCGGAGAACTATGATGCGACCTTTAGCCCACGTCTGTTGACGGAGCGTGGTCTGCAAATCGGCACAGAGTTCCGCTACCTGCTTCAGAACAGCGGCGGCGTATTGGAAGTCGAATATTTGCCTGACGACACCAAGTTTGACGATAACCGCCATCTGCTTAGATTCGATCATCAGACCTTGTTTGCAAACGGTTGGCGCAACCGGATTGATATTCGCGACGTTTCGGATAATCAGTATTTTGAGGATCTCGGTGGTTCGTTAAGCGCTTCAAGTATTACTCATCTCAATCGAAGTCTGGCATTCGATTTTTTTGGCGAGAACTGGTCCCTGCTTGGCCGCCTGCAGGAATTCCAAACTATTGATTCTGCGATTCTGCCGGATGATGAGCCGTATCGAAGACTGCCGCAAATATATGGGCGCGGATACTGGCCCGACAATGTACTGGGCCTGACCTATAGCCTGGACACAGAACTGGTCTACTTTGACCGGAATGTTGGCGTTACCGGGTGGCGGTTGAATGCAGCTCCGCAGGTTGCGTTGCCGATTGAGAAACCGGGCTGGTTTGTGATCCCCGCTGCGGTTGTCGATCACACTCGATACGATTTGCAAAACACCGTAGTCGGTCAGGATAAACAACCGAGCCGCACGGTGCCGATTGTAAGTCTTGATACAGGATTAAAGCTTGAGCGGCTGATGAAATCCATGGAACGGCGTGTGCAAACGCTCGAACCTCGACTGTTATATGTACATGTGCCGCATCGTGACCAGTCCGGCTTGCCGGTGTTCGACACTATCACGCCAGATCTGAACCTGGTGCAGCTCTACCGCAAGAATCGATTTCTTGGCATAGATCGAATTGCAGATATGGATCAGTTGAGTGTCGGTGTAACGTCGCGAATCATAGACGTGAATACCGGACGCGAGCTAATGTCCGCAACGATTGGACAGGCGCTCTATCTGAGCGAACAAAACGTCACCCTTCCTGGAGAGTCGCCGATTGTTTCAGACTCATCGGACTACATCGCCGAAATACGATTTCTTGTCTATGAGAACCTCAATTTTGATGTTGGCCACCAATGGGGTGGCGAGGGAGGTACGGCGCAATCCGAAGCACGACTGCAGTATCGTCCGCAATCGAACAAGATCCTCAATTTCGCCTATCGTTTCCGCAGGGAGTCGCTGGAGCAGGGAGATGTTTCCTGGTCATGGCCACTTTCGCAAAGTTGGAATTTCGTCGGACGGTACAACTTTTCGTTTCGTGACGACGAAGTGCTCGAACAATTCTACGGACTCGAATATGAGAGCTGCTGCTGGGGACTGAGGTTAGTGTCACGGCGCTTTATATCCACACGCGATGGAACCCGGGACTCCTCCTTTAGTCTGCAGCTTGTGTTGAAGGGAATGACCAGCGTCGGTACGAAGGCAGACAGGCTTCTTGAACGTGGTATTCTTGGCTATTCACCAACGCTCTGATGTGCTGCCCTCTGGCGCACTGTTTCCTTTATTTATATGAGAAAAATCAAATACTTATTGACTTCGATCGTGATGTCGATGAGCGCAGCTTCAGCGCTCTCAGGCGAATTATCGGAGACCGGGCAATTCCTGGACGGCTTCGCCGCGGTCGTCAACGACGGTGTTGTCCTGAAAAGTGAACTGAATCGGCAGGCCGACCTGATCATTCAGCGCGCCACCGAGCAAGGCATTGAACTGCCGCCGGCACACATCCTGATGGAGCAGGTACTGGAGCGCCTGATCGTCGAAGAAATTCAGATGCAACGCGCTGACAGGATCGGCATTCAGATTTCCGATCAAATGTTGAATACCGCAATTGCCCGAATTGCAGATCAAGCCGGGCTTTCGTTCGAGGAATTGCCACAAATTCTCGCTCAGGACGGCGTTGACTATGGTGAATATCGACGCGATATGCGCAGGCAGATGACCCTGGAGCAACTTCGACAAATCGATGTTACCAGCCGCATATCGGTTTCTCCGCGGGAAATTCAGCAGTGTCTCGCGGATCTTGAAGATAATGTGGTGGTCGAATCTTCCTACAATCTCGCGCATATACTGATTTCGATACCGGAGTCGGCTATTTCTGACCAGATCGCGGAAGCAGAGGAAGAAGCCAACCTCGTTTACTCACGCCTTGAGGATGGCGCCGATTTCGGCCAGCTCGCTATTCGTTATTCGGATAGCCAAACCGGGCTCGAGGGCGGCGACCTCGGCTGGCGTGAGGGTAATCAGTTGCCGACCATGTTCTCGGATGTAGTTGGAGACATGTCGATCGGCGACTATTCGAAGCCCATCAGAACGATAAGCGGATTTCACCTCGTCAAGATCCTCGACCTTCGTGGAGTCAGTCAGAAAAGCGAAATTGAGCAGACGCTGGTTCGGCACATCCTGATCACGCCAGACGAAATCATTGATGAGGAAACGGCAAAGCAACGGCTCGAAGATGCGGTTAAACGCATCATGGGTGGTGAAGAATTCGGTGAAGTCGCCAAGCTTTTGTCTGACGATCCAGGCTCCGCCAACAACGGCGGTGAAATGGGCTGGACCAACCCCGGAACATTCGTGCCTGAGTTTGAGGAAGTGGCAAGCAAGCTGGAACCCGGTGTTCTTTCCGAGCCGTTCCGGAGCAGGTTCGGCTGGCACATCATCGAGGTGCAGGATCGCCGTATCTACGATAACACTGACGATCTGAAAGAGCAGAGTTGCGTGCAACGTGTGAAAAACAGCAAGCTCGCCGATGAGTCTGAACTCTGGGTTCGAAGAATCAGAGACGAAGCATTCGTCGACTCGCGAATCTGAACTGGCAGGCTGCGGAATAGCCGAGTTTTTCATGAGCCTGCCAGCAAGAGCGACAACCTCTGGATAAGGCCAAGCTGGCAAGGATGACGAAACTCTCCAAACCTCTTGTCGTCACCTCCGGCGAACCTGCCGGCATCGGACCCGACTTGTGTCTTGCGCTCGCTGCTTCGCCCTGGGCGAAGCAGATCGTCGTCATCGCCGATCCCGATATGCTTGCAGATCGGGCTCGCATGCTCGGCATCGACGTACCACTTTGCGAATACGAAGCCGGTTTATCACGGCACGGCGGCGGCTTGCAGGTATTGCCGCAACCACTCGATAATCCCGCGGTTTGTGGAACATTAGATCCCGGCAACGCGCGATCGCTGCTGGATGGCATCGAGCGTGCAGTCAGCGGCTGCCAGACCGGCGAATTTTCGGGACTCGTCACGGCACCACTGCACAAAAGCGTAATCAATGATGCCGGCATTGAATTCACCGGCCACACCGAGTTTCTCGCCCATCTGACATCAACCGAAACTCCCGTCATGTTACTGGTCGCCAGGAAATTGCGGGTTGCACTGGTTAGCACACACATGCCGCTCAGAGAAGTCCCTGGCTATCTGACCAGGGAACGCATCGCTGCGGTGATCCAGGTTTTACACTGCGAATTGAAGCAAAAGTTTGGAATTGCGGCTCCCCGAATCCTGGTTTGTGGCCTGAACCCGCATGCCGGTGAAGGTGGCCATCTCGGCAATGAAGAGCGGGACGTTATCGAACCGGCGATTCGATCGTGCCAGGAAAACGGCCTGGATGTTGTCGGGCCTGTTCCAGCGGATACGGCGTTCACGCCCGTCGCAGGGCCGGCTGATGCGGTACTCGCGATGTACCACGACCAGGGACTGCCGGTAATCAAGTACGCGGGCTTCGGAACGGCAGTAAACCTGACCCTGGGATTGCCGATTATTCGTACGTCCGTCGATCATGGCACCGCACTCGACATAGCCGGTCAAGGCACCGCCGACGCCGGCAGCATGCTGGCGGCAGTCAACTTGGCTGCGCACTTGGCTTCTGAAAAGTGAGTCATCAGGCTCGCAAGCGATTTGGCCAGCATTTCCTGACCTCGAGCGACGTAATCGAGCAGATCGTGTCGGCCGTTGCGCCGCAGCAAGGTGAAACAATAGTGGAGATCGGCGCAGGCCGGGCCGCCATCACAAGGCCACTCGCAGACTCCGGGGCAACTTTGTACGCGATCGAGTTCGACCGCGATCTCGTTGCCAGGCTCAACAGGCAATTCAGGGACCGTGCCAACGTAATCATTCACGAGGCGGATGCGTTGCAGTTCGATTTTGCAACACTCGGTGATGAGCTGCGTATCGTCGGCAATTTGCCCTACAACATCTCGACACCGCTGCTCTTTCACCTGCTGACATTCAGAAACATCGTGACCGATATGCACTTTATGCTACAAAAGGAGGTGGTCGACCGTATGTCGGCCGCACCCGGCAACAAGGACTATGGCCGATTGACCATCATGCTCGGCTGCCAGTTGGAGGTCGTGCCACTGTTTGAGGTAACTCCGGATGCCTTTACGCCTGCACCAAAAGTCATGTCGTCTGTCGTAAGAATGCGTCCATTAGCGCATAATCGATTCGATATTCAGGATACGCAAACGCTCCGGCAAATCGTCAAGCAGGCCTTTTCCAAGCGCCGCAAGACTTTACGTAACGCACTACAGGGACTCGCCAGTGAGGCGGAAATCGAGGCCGCCGGTCTTGAATGCGGCAAGCGGCCCGAGCAAATCCCGGTCGATGGCTGGATCAGTTTGGCCAATCAGCTGACCAGCGGCAAATAGGGCGGCAGCGGTCGCGATGTTCGGGCAATATACCTGCAAGCGGATGAAGCGG
>SMUY01291831.1_pt1 | contig 18371 bp, 16 predicted proteins | sample 2456441 | NCBI WGS metagenome assembly SMUY01 (sample SAMN11095931, study PRJNA526329) | marine sediment metagenome | biome: Marine sediment; feature: Surficial sediment; material: Deep marine sediment; isolation source: Hadal surficial sediment | place: Pacific Ocean | collected 2014-11 | depth...
CCGGCTGATGCGGCCATTCGAATTTCGCAGTTGCACGACAGGCCCATTGTCAATGAAGAGACCCGAAAGTGCGGTTGCTTCCGTAAGATGTCCGCCACCGTTGTCTCGCAGGTCGATAACCAGCCCGTCAATGCCCTGGTCTTCCAGTTCGCCGATCAGACGCTTGACGTCCTTCGTCGTACTGGTGTAATTCTTGTCGCCGGTGCTCAGTGCACGGTAATCCCGGTAAAAGCTCGGCACTTCGATGACACCGATCTTCCAGTCACGACCGTCCCTGGGAACCGTGATTACTTCGCTCTTGGCGGCCTGTTCCTCGAGCCTCACCTGGTTACGAGTGAGACTGAGAATTCTCTCCTCCGCGCCCGGCAATTCGCCGGCTGGCATAATCTGTAGTCGCACTATGGTGTCGGCCTCGCCACGTATCAGCTGCACAACGTCATCGAGGCGCCAGCCTACAACGTCGACCAGTTCGCCCTCGGCACCCTGTGCCACGGCGGTAATCCTGTCTTTGGGCTGCAATACGCCATCGATTGCGGCCGGGCCGCCGGGAATGATATTGATGACCATCACGAAGTCATCCTCGATTTGCAACGACGCACCAATGCCGAAGTACGACAGGCTCATCTGGATTCTGTATTCCTCGGAATTGCGTGGCGACAGATAGCTCGAATGGGGATCCAGCGTGTGCGCGAATGCATTCATGAAGGTCTCGAAGACATCGTCACTCTTGACCTGGTCCATGCGCTTGAGGAAACGTGAATAACGCTTCTCGAGGACCTCTTGCGTCTCTTCCCAGTTTTTCTCCGCAAGCACCAGGCCGAGCGCGTCATTCTTGACCCGCTTCCGCCATAACTCGTCCAGCTGCTCGGTCGTCTCTAGCCACGGCAATTCCTCGCGATCGAAGATGTATTCTTCGTCGACCGAAAAATCGGGCTCGGTCTCGAGCATTGATAGTGCGAAATTCAGGCGCTGGCGAACGCGGGTTCGGTAAACCTCAAACATTTCAAATACGGGGTCCAGCGGTTCCGAGCGCACCATATCGTCCAGACGGTAGCGGTTCTTCTCGAATGCCTCGACATCAGACGCCAGCAAATACATGCGATTGTTGTCCAGAGCCTCGATATATCGATCCAGCACCTTCGATGACAGTTCATCATCCACAGATGCATGCCGATAATGGGACTTCTGGATGAATTCGGTAACGAGCTGACCAATTTTCTCGTGGCGAGCTACCGGGGCCAGCTCTTCCTGAGCAGTGACAGCTGGTGCCGTAGCGGATGCCGACAAACTCCAGGCAATCAGCACGGTTACCAATATCCGTTTTCGGACGCCGATTCTATCTACTCTCAAAATGCTCTCCACGTTATGGCATCAGGAATATTCAGACTTACACAGTTGGCTAGGCTAGATGGCATGAGCTCCTCAATCAAGGGCACATTCGGCAAAAATCAGGGATTCCGGGCATTTACGGCCTCTCGCAGCGCAATTCCCTTACTTGCATACCACCGGAAATTGCTGCTGGCGCATCGCCGCGCAGGCCCTTAATTAGCTATGACCGCAAATATTGCCGCGAGTTTCGGGGGCTTCGCCTTAATCGCTACAACAGACGAAGAGGAAGTTCTCCGTCGGTACCGGTGGTGTTGCACTTTCTTCGCCGGCGCATCCTGGTCTGCAATTCGTCGCGACGCTCGGCCAACCATCGATCGCGGGTTACGTCCGAGGTTTTTGGCTTGATACCCGGTTTGGGTTGTTGCCTGGAACGGAACTCACAAAAATCGCCGTAGGCCTCGATTTCATGTTGCAACTCGCGTACCACCAGTTCGATCATAATGGCGTCATCGAGAAATCCCACGCCGGGAATATGGTCAGGGATGAGATCTTCCGGCTCGGTGAAATAGGCCAGCGCATTGAGTACACGGGTTGATTCGGCATCCGGCAGGCGCCATTCGTGATCCTTCAGCATCTGGATCATGATTTTCAGTTGGTCGAGCCGCTCCCTGATGAATTGCGGCACCCTGGATTCCCGAATACGTCCCAGCAATGCCTCGGCGCTGGCGACAATTTCCTCCGGCGCCAGCCGCGCCGCGGCTTTGCGTGCCTCACGCATGATCAGACGAAAATGCTTGAGATCTTCATCATCCAGCTCAAACGAAACGCGCAATCCCATTGGCTTCAGACTCCGATGACAGGCCGGGCATGCAGATTACCCGCAGCTAAAAATATCGTCAATTTGTATCGGGCTTGCTGCGATTACTTGCGGGAGCGGGAGGAATCCCATGATTTGGCGCGATCGAAGCGCCCGCTGTTGTAGGGATCAATGCCGGTTTCGTCGTCGGCCTCGAGAATAGATTCGTCGATGATCGTCAGGGTTTCGTGTGTGCCAGTGTCTTCGCGAATATATTTGTTGCGAACAAGTACATTCTTTCCCGGACCACCGTCCTCGATTCTGCCGCCGACCTCGGCGCTGAATTCGACGGTTTCAGTAATGGTGCGCTTCTGTCCTGCCGGCCGCGGCATGACTCTCGGGCCGCTCCGACGCAGTGATTTTGTGACCGGCTTTTTACCGGGGAAAATCTTGTTGGCCAGCCATTTTATTGAGCGCAACATAAGGGACGTCCGACAGCCATTAAATTTCCGTTCACCGGGACGTTACAACTATAGCCCCCGCATCACGGTGTGTTGCAGTGTTATTAACATAAGCTATATCAAATGGGCCCTAAAAGCTTGTTCACCAAGAGAAAAATGTGATGCACTTCACAGTCTTCCAGTGAGGGATTGAATCAGCTTCGAGCTTGCTGCCGCTGCCGCCAGGTCTGCCGGAAGCCCCAGATGGTGAGGCGGGCCAATTGCCAGATCACGTACGGCGAGAGCATGAGAAACAGGACTGCGGGATCGCCGTCCCACATTGCTCTGTGCAGCGTGCCGTAAAAGGCGGAAAAACCGGTTCCACCGTATTCCCCAAACACCGATTTGCCGACCATGTAGACGGCAAATGGCAAGAACAGCAGCCCAAAAAACAGCAGGCAAAGAAATAGCACGGATTCCTTTGTGGCAATCTTTTTCATTGATTCAGGTTTGACCGGCATCTTTGCGGGCATCGAACGCTGGGTACTCAATCGTTGACGATGATCGAGGCGAGGTCAAGCGAGGTTGGCTAATTCTCTTTTGCGTCGCAGGCTTTTGCGCGCCATCGACGTACGGCAAATCCCAGGTGCAGGCAGGCTGCAGAGAACAGCAGGTAATGCGGCAGAACCCAAAACCATTCACTTATGTAAAGAGTGGCAAAGAGCGCGGCAAATCCTGCCGTCAGGTAGAAGTAGGGCAGGCAGTCATAAGCGAGTTTCGGCAACCAGATTTTTTTTTGGAGCAGGCTTTCCGCGGAATGCGAATCTTCCTGATTCGCGCCAAGATCCATTTGGTGTGGTTCAGCCTGGGTCAACATGAGCTGTTGCATGTAGTCCGATCAATCCCTGAAGGGCTGCAACTGTAACTGATCGAACGGTCAAAGACCGTGATAGTTCTCACAAATCCGCGTTTGCGGGCCTCCCGCCGGGTAGCTACCTTTTCGGGCGCTCTTCATATCGGAATTCTGTCGTACCGATTGTAACGACGTCACCATTTCTTAACGTTTGTTCCGCCACTCGTTTCTCGTTGATGAAAACGCCGTTCTTGCTGCCCCAATCGACAATTTTCGTGCAGCCATTCTCTGTGACGATAACGGCGTGTCGGCGACTGATGAATTGCGCATTCAGCTGTATATCATTGTTCGCCGTCCGCCCAATGGTCAGCCGGTCCTTGAACAGGGGAAACCGCACTTCCTGCCCGTCGGATCGCCCAACCAGAAGGCGGGTCACGCGTGCGCGATCACTTCGGGTTGGTTCCTCAGGTCGTTCGGTTACCTCAACGTCGATGTCGTCAAAGACTTCGCCGATTTCGTGCACGACGTTTTCGATTTCGTCACTGGATTCTGCTGTCTGACTGCGACCCGCCAGCTCGTTCATCAGTGCTGCGATTGCCTCGCCCTTGTTCTCCAGTTTGTACTCGAAATCATCTGCCTTGATTTTGAGCTTTTTCGCTTTTTGTTCCAGCTGCTGAATCATTTCCTGGTACCGATCTTCAACTTCCTTGAGTTGGGTTTCAAGGGACTGTTGATAGCCTTTGTTGTCGTAAAGATCGGAAGTTAACTGAACGTTGATGGTATCCTGGTCAGTGATCGTCTCCTGAGCTGCACCAAGCTCGAATCGTGTCTTTCGAATTTCCTCGGCGAATCCTTTTTCGAGTTTGCCCACCTTCGCCGCAAGCGCTGAATTTTGCTGTTTCATGGCGGCCAGTTCTTCAGACAGGTCGCCGATCTTGTCTTGCGCAGAGGTGCAGGCTGTCTGCAGATCTTGCTCCCGGTTGACGGCACTATCGACGAATTCCGACAGTTCCTGCAACTGATGGCGAAGATCGTCCGCATAGCGTTCCGTTCGGTCGATTTGTGCAATCAAATCACTGATTTCCTGGTGGCGTCCGGTCAGAAGTCCGGATTGCTCCGCGATCAGCTTGTGGTTACGCTCAATCTCCATTTCCGCGTCATTGTGCGATATTCTGCGGAGTTCAAAATTATCGGATCTCAGGTTCGTACATTCTGCAACCTGTGTTGCCAGTTCTTTGGACAGCTTGTTGATCCTGGACTGATTACGCTCCAGTTGTGCATCGCGGTTCTCGACGAACTTTGACAGTTCGTCAATTTCGTTGCCGGATTTCTCAATACTCGTTTTTACCTGGGCCATTTCGTCTTCGCGTTGTGTCCAGGTGTTTTTCTGGTCATCAACGTATTTACGCAATTCGGATAAAGAGGCCTGTGACGTTGCTAGTTGCTTTTTCAACTCCGAAAGTCGCCGCTCGTCTGCCGCACTTTTTTGACTATCCTTCCGTTGGCGGGACTGGGAGTCTTTCAGCTTGAGCTTAACTGAGCCGATTTTTTTCTCGTTTGCCGCGCGCTGTTTTTCCAGGTCCCGAATCCTGGATTCGTCGTTTTCCGCCGCCGTGCGAAATTGTGCGGTTTCAATGGAAGATTGTTCGGCACTTTGCCTTGCCTGTTCGAGTTCGAGTCTGGCCTTGTCGAGTTCCTGTTGGCGGTCACCGAGTTCGTGTGTCGATGATTTCAGTTTTGCATTCAACTGATCGATCTCAGCATTAAATTTTTCGCTGATCTCCTTCTCGAGCCCGGTCCATTTTGTGCGGAGTTGTTCGATGTCGAAGTGCAATTGATCAATACGGTCGGTACCGGATTTCAGGTCGCCGACTGAAGAATCATCAAGTTCGGCCTGGACATCCGATATTTTGATCTCGCACGTTTCAGAGTCCGCATCAAGCTCCTGAGCGTCGCTCTCGCTTGCATCCGAAAGGAACGCGGGAATTTCAAGTTCCGCGGTAAGGTCGTCCTCAGAAACAGGGTCTAATTTATTGATTTTATTATTGTCACTAGCCATTAATCTATTCTAGCATGTGAATTACGGATTGTTCGACCAAGGCCGCAGGGGCGCACCGTATCGGGGCTGGCATGGGTGAATTACGTTAAGTCGGCGCGCTCAATCGCAAGCAACGGTTCTGCCTGCGGCCCAGCGCCTGAGGATCGCGATTTTTTCAGCCATGACAACGGACAGGGGTTTGGTTCGTTGAATTTCGGCCAGCACGTGCGCGGTGGTCAGGGATTTTTTCTGAGCGTGTGCGGCATACAGGGCCGAGACGACGGCCTGCTCAATTTCTGCGCCAGAAAAATCCTTTGTGGCTTTCGCAATCTGCGTCAGATCGAATGCGTCGATTTGCTGGCCGCGACTCTTCAAGTGGATTTCTGCAATGAGTTTGCGAATGTCTGAGTTGGGCAGGTCCACGAAGAAAATCTCGTCAAAACGGCCCTTGCGAACCAGTTCCGGAGGTAATGCACTGATGTTGTTTGCGGTCGCTACGACGAACACCTGGCTGCTCTTTTGCGCCATCCACGTCAGGAAACTTCCCAGCACTCGCTGTGTCGTGCCGGATTCACCGCCACGCCCGGCGAGACCTTTTTCGATTTCATCAATCCACAGCACGCACGGCGACATTACATCCGCAGTTTTCAGCGATTCCCGGAGGTTGCGCTCCGTTTCGCCGTGGTACTTTTCATACAGGTTTGCGAAGTCGAGGCGCAACAACAGCAGTCCGAAGATGCCAGCTGTCGCTTTTGCTGCAAGGCTTTTGCCACATCCCTGAACGCCAATCAGGAGGACTCCTTTTGGCGTATCGAGCTGCGCGGTATCGGCATTTTTTATGAAAGCAGGTTTGCGCTGGGTCAGCCAGTGCTTAAGCTTCTCCAGCCCACCGACGTCGATGAATTTTGCAGTGTCATATTCGAACTGCAATATCCCGCCCCGATTCAACAGTTCGTACTTTGCTTTCATCACCACCGGGAGGTCGCTCCTGGTAATGGCGCCGTCATGGTAAATTGCGTTACGAGCCAGTCGCTCGGTATCCCGCACCGGCAATCCAGCGAGGTTCTGAATCAGCAGTGCGTATGCCTTCGGATCCACCTGTACCTGCAGCCCTGGATGCTCGGCGGCGTATTCTCTGGCGACCCGTTTTACAATTTTTTTGCGATCTTTTTCAGTTGGCAGCTCCAGGTCGAATCTTGCGCTGAAGCTTTCGAGTTCTCGCGGTAACCGGACCTTGTGGCTGACCAGAACGAGTTGTCTGTGTACCTTATTGAAGCGCATGCAAATGTCCTTTAGCAAGCGGACGTTTACCGGGTCTTCCAGGTAGGGATGAAAATCGAGCAATACGTAAATACCCGGGTTTCGGACAGCCCGGATGTGCTTCAAAACATCCGATGGACCCGCATTGTGTAACTGCGGTTCCAGTGAAATGTCGAGTCGCTGCAGGCCATCAGTGACGGTCCAGCGGAAAAGCGGCAAATAATCTTCCGTAGCCCGCGAGATCGCGATCGACTTCAGCAGATCGAGCATGCGCGACTCGTCTTGTGTTTCTATGACGACGATGGGTACGCGTGAACGCAGAATTAGTTCAAGGTCACGCTGTTTAGCCATGTGGTATTGCATTCCTGGAAGACAGGACGGTCATCAGTTTTCGCAGCCCGGCAGATTACTGGCGCTTAATGTGTCCGCATCAGAACCGGTGATTTGTCGAACAATTGCCGAAAAATGGCCAAACGTGATTATATTTTCCGAGGTGGCCAACGCAACCAGCACATCGTCGAGGCTTTTCCTGCCATCGCTCAGGGTCCGAATTTCGCTATCGAGATCGCCCAGTACCGTCACCGCGCGTGCCGTGATCGCACCACTGGATACTGATTCGCACAATTCGTTGACAGATGATCCCCATTCGGCTTGTTTTCGCATGGCCGCTGCATATCGTCTGTCACTGATTGTCCCACTGCGGTGCAGAACGGCCAGGCTGTAATATTCAGCCAGACCCTCGACAAGCCAGTCCATTCCTTCATCGGCGCCACTGCCCAGCGCAATATGCATGATCTCGTGCAGCAACGTGCTGGTCGCGTTTTCACTAATCAACGGGCGGTCCGCATGAATAAAGAGTGATCGCGGGCCCGACAGTCCGCCGCGCCACATTGGATCGCCGGCGCCGATTACGGTCAGACGCTTCGGAAAATCAGGGACTATGCGCAGGACTTCGGGCAGCGTCCAGTTTAGCAACGCAAGGATATCGATTCTTCGCATGTGCTGGTCTGTCGGCGCCGCAACATTGACCCGCAATCCTGCGATTCGGTCATAGCGAACGCCAATCTCTCCAAGGATGATCCAGCCAGCCGGCCGGTCGAATCGCCGGCTGGTATTCCTGATACGGTAGGAATGGTCGCGCCCAAAGTACTCAGTCAGCGACGACCATCCGGAGGGCAGATTGAAGCTGAGCGTAGTTTCACTTTTTGCACCACGCAGTGTCCTGGTTGCGGCTTGCGGTATGACATCTTCAACTCTGAAGATGGCCCAGTCAGCGGTAATATGCGCATCGAATGACCCATCGTCACGTTGATGGTCTATGAGCGCGAACCAGCGCAGACTGCCGCCCTCGGGAGGCGGGTTCCAGATCAGACGCGCATCTTCCAGGGATATTTCGCCGTCCCCGTCGGCAGCGCTGATTTTTTCAGCAGGTGCACGCATGTTCACTTCGCGAAGCAGGTGCGAAGACTGGTTTAGTTTCATTTCAACCCACGCGCCGCCGGCCTCCGGAGCAGGCGTGACGATGTACTCCAATTGATAGATTCGGCGACTGTTCTGTTGCGCTGCGACAGATTCTGACGTGGGCAGACCGCAAGCTGATGCGACGAACGCTGCAGTGAAAGCAAGCAACCGGGGGATCAAGCGTGCCGTGGTGGCGGATAGCCGGCGCCAGCGCCCTGATCTACACAAAGCCGGGATGCAGTTCATGTCGTTTAAGGGCACCTCTAAATACCTCCCGTGAGCCTCTAGCCTGTACCTTGTTGAGAATTATCGACCAGAGCATTTCATATGTTATCTCTGCCCGCCAGATTTGTTTACCGACTGGTCACGATGCTGGCATTGCTGTGCCTTCCGGAGGCCTGCGGACACGCGCAAGTCAGACAGCTGTACGATGTTGGCAGGAGCGGCGTCTTGTACAGGGATGTGCAAGCAGCGACCCCGCCGCGATTGTCGGACTGGTACCGAACGGTTTTTGTTCGTGGCGGACGGCCGAAATAATGGCCGCCAGGGAAAAATCGCTCAGATTTCTTCGTCGGCAACGATAAACAGCTTCAGCTGATCAGCAAGCCCCTTGCAGGCTTTGCTCCGGGTGCGTGCGATCAGCGGAACCGGAATGATAATGGCGGGCAGGAACGACGTACCGCTGACATCGGCGCTAACCGTACCTGCAGTTTCCAGTCCATCAAGGTCCCAGACAGTCGCTTCGTAAGCCGATTCATTCTGCCACCAGGCGAAGCCGAAACACCCGCCGCCGCCGGGACCGATAGCACAAGACATACTGCCGCCGCCCCCCGTTTTGTCTGTATCTCCGTCGAGCCAAATCAAATAGCGAACGCCTTTTTCCTTAATAATTTCGGCAACACCCGGCCTCGACATCAGGGCAGGCAGCCCTTTGGTGTCGGCAGGTGCAGTGCGCGGTTCAAACCAGGGGAAAAGGGCGTCGACAAATTCCTGGTTCGGAATGACTCTGAGCCCGCCCCGCCCGCGACCAATCGAGTCGCCCACACATTGAATGAATTTCTCTTCGGTTTCATTGCCCAGGTGGTAACTCTTGGCCATGATCACTATGGCTTCGCCTTCAAGAATGCCGGTCTTCGCTTCCTTGATATGTTCGAGCCGCGAAGTGACGCAGGCGCTGAGCATTGCCCCGGTTAATACGGTGACAATTGCTCGCAGCAGAATTTTGCACCCCTGTTTGGGATTATCATCCGGAATCATCAGGAATCTCCTCCGCGGCAGTCGTTTGTATGTTCTCGTCATCAGGTATGACCGTTGGCAGCGCCGAATTACTTTGCGTATTTGTGCTCCGAAGTTTACTTATGCCGGTCGATTTATCCATTTGCATGATAATCAGGGCAGCGGCATCGCGCATTGCCAGGACGGCGGCCCTGCGCAATGCTTCATCTCCGCCAAACGTCGACGATTGGCTTTTCCCATAGGCCGCGATGGGCCAGTTTGCGACCTGAACCCCGGCACTATCGAAAATCTTTATCCGGTAGCGGATCCAGACGGCAAATTCATCCGTCTGGCTCTGATTGGGTACAGAAAATTCGAATGCATCGATACTCGGTTCTATCAATGCGTCGATCGTCAGATCACGTGCGTCGGAGCCTTCCTCGAGGACCGTAAACTCTTTAAACATCGCGCCAAACAGCTGTGTGAACAGCAGCCGGTTGGAACGGCCGAGATCAATGATCCACTTCTCCTTGCCGATAACCTGTTCCTCGTGAACATAATTATCGAACTCCGCCGGGTAACGTGCCGCGACCGACATTGGCAATTGATCAATCAGCGGTTTCGGGATCCTCGGATTTTGCAGCGTAACCCGCGACCCGCCGCAGCCGCAGAGGAGTGCGACCAGAACTGTTGCAGATATTCTTTTAAGCCATATTGACTTCAAATTACCGAGTCCCCAGCCGGGTATTGGTGCGCCCGCATGCCTGTGTATCAGAGCGACCACAAAGGGCATAGTTCCACAAAAAAAGTGGCCAAGTTTGCTGTTAAGGACTTTAGACCGGGCAACCGGGTAGTGCAACCGGCTGGGCGTCAGGCAGGTAACCCGTAGCAAATGCCTGATCACGAGTTATTTGGTTGATAACTCTGCATTTTTCAAGACTCGATCGCATTTCTGGCAACGTGGTTGTCGCGATACCGGTTTAATTTAACGAAATCCTGGCCGTCACGAAGTCCATGCAAGCGGTGGCTCTTCCATCAATGCTGCCTGCTCGCGCAGCGACAGAATGTGCTCGTCCCAGTATCGAGGCGAATTGAACCACGGAAATGCGAGCTTGAACGCAGGATCCTCCCAGCGGCGAGCCAGCCAGGCGGCGTAGTGCATGATGCGCAGTGTTCGGAGTGCCTCGACCAGGTTTAGTTCACGCGCATCGAAAGATCGAAATTCCTGATACCCCTCCAGGAGCGTTGACAGTTGCGGCGTCTGTTCGTTTCTGTCCCCAGACAGAAACATCCACAAATCCTGCATGGCCGGGCCGGTTTTTGCGTCGTCAAGATCGACGATGTGCAGACGGTCACCTGCAACGAGTACGTTACCCGGATGAAAATCGCCATGAAGCCGAATCTCGCGAACATTGCCGGCGCGTTCATAGCATGCGGCTATGTTATCGAACAGATGTTGCACAATACCCTGGTAGGTGTCTTCGAGACTCGCTGGGATAAGATTTTCCGCAAGCAAATAGTCAGAGGATTGATAACCGTAGGTCTCAATATCGAGCATCGGCCGGTGCAGGAATGATTTTGTTTCGCCAAGCAGATGCATCCGTGCAACCAGCCTGCCGAGTTGGCGCATCAAGTCTTTGTCGTCCAGTTCCGGCGCGCGGCCACCTTTGCAGGGGGAGACCGACAGCCTGAAATTACCACTGTGATGCAGTGATTTGCCACTTAGCGTGAGGGGCGCGACAACAGGGATTTCCGCGTCCGCAAGTTCGGTACTGAAACTGTGTTCCTCGAGTATTGCCTCGTCGCTCCAGCGCCCCGGCCGATAAAACTTCGTGACTACCGGTTGCTGGTTTTCGATGCCGATCTGATAGACACGATTCTCATAGCTGTTCAAAGCCAGAAATCGCCCATCGCAGCGAAAGCCGAGGTCCTCCATTGTCGTGAGAATGTCGTCAGGCTGAAGCTCGGCGAATGCGAGCGTTGATTCGTCGGACCCGGTCACTAAGCTACACTTGGATACGGAAGAGACCACGAATTATAATGATCGTCATGGTGAATGGATACATTGTAGTGTCCGGGGATAGCTACATCTCATGAGTCGTTTCCGATTTCTGCGCCGGCACCCGGCAATTCGCGCCGGACTCGTTGCACTTGCCGCAATATGCTGGATGGCTGTCGCTGAATCGGCAACTAACGGAATCGGGGACTGTCCGAATGATTACCGGCAATGCCTGGAAGAGTGGAAGGCCGGGCGCGTCGCGTCTCTCAAGGGCGAAACGGGTTATCTCAACCTGGCAGGACTCTTCTGGCTCAGCAGCGGCGTCAACACATTCGGTTCCGGCGCCGGCAATGACCTCAAGTTTCCGGCAATAGCGATGCCGGAGATGGGCACCTTCGAGCTTGGCGAGAATAAAGTTGTCATGAACGTACGTCCGGGTGCGGATGTTCGCATGGATGGCAATCCTGTGAGCCGGGTGCAGATCGCGGATGATACCAGTGAGCAACCAGGCGTTGTGACATTCGGCTCATTAGCCTGGAGCGTTATCCGTCGTGACGACCGTTTCGCGGTGCGGCTGCGCGATTTTGAGCACCCGGCGTTGCGCACGTTTCCGCCCATCGATTATTTTCCGACTGACGAAAGTCTGCGCGTGGAAGCAAGATTGCAGCGTTACCAGCGGCCCAGGATCGTCAGGATCGATACTGTTATTGAGGGACTTGACTACAATCCGACTTCGCCCGGATTGCTGCGTTTCGACATTGGCGGGCAGTCGTTCGAGCTTGAGGCTTATAACGCCGGTGACGAGTTCCTGCTCGTGTTTGGCGACGCAACCAGCGGCAGAGAAACCTATCCGGCCGGACGGTTCCTGTATGCCGGGAAACCGGGCAAGGATGGCGTGGTCGTGCTCGACTTCAATACGGCGCAGAATCCACCCTGTGCATATAACGACTTCGCCACCTGTCCGGTGGCATCACCCCGGAACAGGCTCACTATTCGAATCCTGGCAGGGGAACGTTTCGACCCGTCAGGACACCGGTAGGAGCAGCGCCGCCGCTGCCACAGACGCCGCTCCTGCGTATCTCAGGATGCTGCTCAAACGAGCTCGATGGTGAGACCGGCGTTGGCGGTCAGCCTGTCCATGAGAGCCTGGCCCATCGCCGAGGCAGGCGTCCAGGATCCGCCGCCGGTCTCCAGCCTGTCCAGGGCAAGGCACAGCGCACTCTCACTCAACATTTTGCTCGTTGATCCGTAACCCGGGTCGCGGTCACCGGCAACCCGTACCTGCAAAATGTCGCCATTTTTCATCTTGCCGAAAAGCCGCAAGTCGAAAAATCCGTTTTCCCTTTGCTGACGCGATGGCCCCTGGCCTGGCGCGGGGAGCAGTCTTTTGACAACGCTCGAGCGGGTGACGCTGAAAGAGCATGCCAGCATGAAAGTCGCGAGGCCCGCAGTCATCATGGCCGACTTCAACCAGCCGCCGGCTCCGCTGCCGGTGCCGGTTGCCTCGCTGTAAAGGAAATTTTTGCCATAAGCGTAATCGAGCAGGGCGTTCGATCTGCGGACGATTCTGGTATTGATCGCAGCCATCACGAACGGCGCAGTCCAGACGCCGGCAGCCGCACAATAACGAACACCATGCTGGTCCCCGCCGTCAGGACCCTGCCGCTCGTCTTGTGGATTCAGGCCGTAGGGATCGGCAAGTATGCGCGCAATCTTGCGGTCCGCTTGCGCTTCCTCCACTACGTTAAGCATGCTCGCAAATGTGCCTCCGCTTGCACCGCCTTTCATGGCTCTCACCAGCAGGACGATTTCTTCGCACGGCTCTCCGTAGTCGGCCCTGGCCTCACGCTGCAGGTAAAACACACCGATATCGGATGGAATCGCATCAAAGCCGCAGCTGTGTACGATTTTCGCGCCGCTTCGCACCGCGTCAGATTGATGTTTATCAATCATCTGCCGGATCCACTGGGCCTCGCCGGCGAGATCACAATAGTGCGTTCCACCGGCGACGCAGGCGGCAACCAGTTCGCTGCCGTATTTTGCGTACGGTCCAACAGTCGTCAGTACAACACGGGTATCGCGAGCCAGTTGCCTGAGAGCATTGCCATCATGGCTGTCGGCGACAATGATGGCAGGGAGCTCGCCCGTGGTGCAGTACTCAGCGATCACGCTCTCGAGTTTTTCCCGGTTGCGGCCGGCGACCGCCCAGCGGGTCGGGGCACCGACCGGATATCTGTCGGCAAGGTACTCAACAACGAGCCGCCCGGTGAATCCGGAGGCACCAACAACCACAATGTCGTACGGTCGATCGTTATCTGTCGGGGCAGGTTGCATTGCCCGAGAGTAGACCCGGCAGGCGGGAGAAACAATCGCATTTAGTCTGGTGCGTGATTCAGCAAAGCGCAATAATAGCCCGGCAGTCGACATTCCTGCCGTGTGTCCCACTACATGCTCAGCTCACCACTTTTTGGATCAAATCAATGCTCAGAATGAAATCGAGTCTCGTCCTGCTGACGATAGCCGCGCTGTCAATTTCAGCGTGCAGCAAAAAGCCTGAAGAGACCTCAGCGTCAGCACTGGTATCGTCTGAGGGCCTGTTGAAATACGTGCCTGCTGATACGCCATATCTGCTGGCTATGCCCGTTGCGTTGCCCGACGACGTGCTCGATAAACTGGAACCGCAAGCTGACGTTACGCTGCATATGTATCCGGCTTTGATCAAAGGCATCCTGACTTCCGTGATTGCCACGAAGGAAGCAGCGGGCGAAGAAGCCGGCGACCTCCAGGATGCTATACCGTTCGTGGATGAGCTTGGCAGTCTCCTGTCGATAGAAGGGTTGCGGGCGGCTGGAATGGATCGTGATTCGCGATTCGTAATGTATGGCGCCGGTATTCTGCCGGTAATTCGAACCACATTGTCAGATGGCACTCTCCTGGAAGCTGCGTTTGCACGACTCGAGGAAGCGGCCGCCAAAAAAATGTCGGTTGCGACGATCGGCGATTACGAATATCGGTTTGCGGGAGACGACGAGGGGCGGGTGATTGTTGCGATCATGGATAACGAGCTGGTCATCAGCCTGGTGCCTGCTGATTTGTCTGAGGATCAACTCAAGACCGTGTTGGGGCTCACGCTTCCCGAGGAGAATATTGCGGAGACGCAGACACTGAAGCACATTGCCGACAAGTACGGCTTCATGGATTACCTCGTCGGGTTTATGGATATCGAACGGTTCGCATCAGTGTTTCTTGAAGATCAGTCAGGCGTAAATGCGGAACTATTGTCGATGATCGGGTACGACGATTCGAAAATGTCGGATAACTGCAAATACGATCTGCGCTCCATAGCCGGCATAATCCCTCGCATTGTCATTGGTTACACAGATTTAAATACTGAGAAATTGTCGTCGAAAGCGGTATTTGAACTTCGTCAGGACCTCGCAATCGGCATATCGACGATGACGGGCCCGGTGCCGGGGTTGGGAAGTGATCAGGGCGGGATCTTCTCCGTTGGCATGAGCGCGGATCTTGTCGCAGCTCGCGAGTTCTATGCGGGTCGTCTCGATGCAATGGAGGCAGATCCGTACGAGTGCGAGGAATTTTCCGATTTCCAGGCCACAGTTGCGGCGGGTCGCGAGATTCTTGCTCAGCCAGTGCCGCCAGTTGTATACGGGTTCAAAGGATTCCTGGCCGTAGTCGAAGATATCGAAGGCCTTGATCTGCAAAACGAGATACTACCGACTTCGATCGATATGCGCTTGCTGGTGTCGATCGACAATGCCGAGGGACTGCTGGCCATGGGTGCGATGTTCAGCCCGGAGCTTGCTGCACTGGATCTCCAGCCCAACGGCGAGCCGGTCAGGCTGCAAATAGGGCAGATCGCAGCAATGGGTCAGACGGTTCATATCGCGATGACTGATGATGCTATCGCAGTGTCTGTCGGCGAAGGAACCGAAGACAGGCTGGGAGCCATGCTGGCGGCAAGCGTCAACGATCCGTCGCCGTTTATGACATTCGAAATGGATGCGGCTCGCTATTACAGCCTCATTGGCGACGCGATGATGCAGGATGGCGACGATGCCGGTGAGTCCATGCCCGAGTTGCAGGAGGCGACGCAGGCCATGATGAATATGGCAAAGGAGAGCCTGTCGCGCCTGTCAATTACCGTCGACTTCACCGAGCACGGCATTGAATTGAATTCCACGGTGCATTTGACCCAGTAGCTATGCCCTCCAATGACTGGCTGTGGCCACTGAAAAGACAGACGTAATTGTTATTGGCGGTGGCCTGGTCGGATTATCGATCGCCATGCACCTGCAGGCAATGCGGCCCCACCTGGCGATTATGCTCATTGAAAAAGATGATCGGCTTGCGGCGCAGCAGTCAGGACACAATTCGGGTGTCATTCATGCCGGTATCTACTACGAGCCGGGATCACTCAAAGCTCAATTTTGCATCAAAGGTCATCGCGCGCTCGTCGAGTTTTGCATTCAGCATGGCATACCGGTCTTAAAGTGCGGCAAGGTCATCGTCGCCACTACCGATGAACAAATCGACCGGCTGGAACAACTGCACGCTCGTGGCATCGACAATGGCGTGCCGGATCTCAGGATTATCGAGCAGCGTGAGTTGCGGGAGCTCGAACCACATGTCGCCGGCGAACGTGCTTTATACGCGCCGCATTCGGCCGTCGTCGACTACAGGAAAATCGCCGGCGCATATGCCGGCATCTTCCGGGCCGCCGGCGGCTCCATCAAACTCGGAACTGAGTTATTGAGTGCTCAGCAAATCAAGGGTCGTAACCGGGTGGAGACATCCGCCGGCGCGATCGAAGCCAGGTTGATTATCAATTGTGCCGGCTTGCACTCCGACGTCGTTGCGAAAAGGACCGGAACAAAACCAGGACTGCGGATCATTCCGTTTCGCGGCGAATACTTCGAACTCCGCAGCGAAAGTCGCCATCTCGTCAATGGCCTGGTCTACCCGGTGCCAAATCCCGATTTGCCGTTCCTCGACGTGCACCTGACGCCAACCGTTGATGGGTCGGTGGAGGCTGGCCCGAACGCTGTCCTGGCGGGCAAACGCGAAGGCTATCGCTGGCGGGACTTTGCGTTCGGAGATATGGCTTCAACGTTATCCTACGGTGGATTCTGGTGGCTGGTGGGGCGCTACTGGAAACCGGGAGTCGCAGAAATCAACCGTTCGTTGCGCAAGAGCGTATTCGTTAAAAGCGTGCAGCGCCTGGTGCCTGAAATTACTGCAAATGACCTTATGCCCGGTGTTTCCGGTGTCCGGGCACAGGCGGTGGATGGGAGAGGGCGTCTTATCGATGACTTCCGCATCGAAGAAGCACCAGGCGCGATCCATGTATTGAACGCGCCGTCGCCGGCGGCGACATCGTCGCTCATTATCGGAAAGTTTGTCGCGAACAAAGCGAATCTGCGCCTTCACGGCACAGGGCGCTAGCCCCCTGGCTGACAATTTGTCAGTATTGCGGCGCTGAATTAATGTCGGTGCAAAACGCTATGAAAAAAATAATCCTGTTGCTATTTACCGTGGTAGTTTTCGCGGCCGCGTCGAACGCGCAGGACCATGGCGGTGATTCGATCGTTCTCATGCAACCCGGTGATTTCAAAGCAGGGAAAACGATTCCATCGAATGCGCGGTTTGTTGCCAGCGGTCAGCCGGATGAGGCGATGTTGCAGACGATTGCAGAATTGGGTTTCTCGGCGGTTGTCGATTTGCGCGCGGCCGATGAGGAGCGGGGATTCGACGAACAAAAAGCGATCGAACGACTTGGCATGGAGTACGTGTTGTTGCCGATTGCCAGCGCAGATGACATCACATTCGATAAGGCGGCAGTTCTGGACCAGATCCTTGCGGACAACGAGGGCCCCGTATTGATTCATTGCGCTTCGGGAAACCGGGTAGGGGCACTCTTTGCGTTGCGCGAAATTCTGCTTGGTGCCAGCAACGACGAAGCATTGGCGCTCGGCAAGACGGCGGGCATGACGCGGCTCGAATCAGTTGTCAGGGAGCGCATCGGCGAGAAGTAGGAGCGACCCCGCCCCAGCGGGCGATTGCCGGCCTTCGTATTATCAATTTTACGTCGACTTGACACCGATCCTGAGTTTATGGGCAGCAGTGATCCGACATCTTTCTTCATATCACTCCCTAATTGTTTTCAGAACTTTCGCCTTGGGTTCAGCATGAGGAATTCTTCTACGAAATTGTTGCGCTTGACCATGATTTCTTCAGGATAACGTCCGTTCCTGGGTGTCAGCCTTACATAGTTCTCCAACACTAGATTTGCACGCTTTGCCTTATAAGTTCTGAGATAGGGATATATTTGATTCAGCAGGGACAATGCCTGCCGGTTGCTGATTTGATAAACACCACTTGGTGTGTGGTTCCTCGCAACCGTTCGCTTGCGAGTGATTCGGCCCATTCCAACAATCGATTTGACATGCTCCAAAAGCGCAAAGTCTGTGTTGGCAATACTGACCTCGAGCTGCCGATGTTCGTTTTTATGGCGCCGAGGGAGCGCAATGGTGCCGTCACCGTCTATTAGGCCAGCAAGCCATGCAGCCTCCGTCGGATCGAGCGCCCTGTCTCTATTAGGTCGCGGCATACCCAACACTAATGCACATCTGGCTAGACAACAGCTCGAATTTATGGGCAAAGCGAGTAGAAAGTCAGCGCGACATGTGACCATTGAAGCCTCTCCCGACATTCCATGTCGGGAGAGCATCAATTGGTGGAGGCGGCGGGACAGTGATTCCATATCTTTCGATATGGCCTGGACTATGCCTTCACCCACTTGCTTGCGCAGTGGGTGCGGGGCGTATTATTCGATGCGAACATCGAATCCTAGTACTCGCCCTGCCTAAGCTCGGCGAGTCTATGAGTCTCTACAGGGCAGCCCTGCGGTTGGCCCGCTTGCTACCCCTCGGCGTTGCCATACCAGCCGAATTCCATTTTCA
>SMUY01432782.1_pt1 | contig 18363 bp, 13 predicted proteins | sample 2456441 | NCBI WGS metagenome assembly SMUY01 (sample SAMN11095931, study PRJNA526329) | marine sediment metagenome | biome: Marine sediment; feature: Surficial sediment; material: Deep marine sediment; isolation source: Hadal surficial sediment | place: Pacific Ocean | collected 2014-11 | depth...
TCTGTATTGAGCTGCAAAAAAGATGACGATAGTAGTATAACGGTCTTTTTACTCAACAATGAAAACCTGGCAGGGACTCACGCCCTCACATTTCTGTCGATTGTAATCGATCAAACCTTCGATATTAATGGGATTCCTGTCACTTCACATACAACTGTAGTTGGCGATACCTTTCAAGTGCTGTTTGTATTCGCCGTAAACGGAACCTATACTGCAGAAGGAGAATTTAGAGTTACAATTACTACAACAGTAGCCGGCCAATCAGAAACTGAAACTGAGATTGTTGTTTTAGATGAAAACGGAACCTATCAACTGAATGCCAATGCACAAACGATCACTATTGATGGCGGAGGCGAATTCGGGAACGGAACATTTGATGTTATCTTATTTAATGAAACCGAATTTAGGATAACACAGGAATTAACAGACGATAGTAATAACATTATAACCGATACCGATACCGAGCTAAGATTTGTAAGACAATAGGTGCTTTTTGAATTAAAAAATACTCAGCAGCTTCTATTTTTTAAATAGTGTCTTTATAGGGTGTTTGTGGATGTGTTAATTTCTTGTTCAAAGCACGGTCCCTATGGTCTTTTTCGCGAAAATTTCTTACTTTCGCAACCTTATTTCAAGATAACGATCCATGAGTGCTAAATTTAAAGAATATAAGGGTTTAGACCTTCCTAAAATAGCGGATGAGGTACTCGGTTTTTGGAAAAAAGAAGAGATTTTCGAAAAGAGTATTTCCATTCGTGAAGGGAATGAACCTTTTATATTTTTTGAAGGGCCTCCATCTGCCAATGGATTGCCCGGGATCCACCATGTTATGGCTCGTGCCATCAAAGATATTTTTTGCCGCTATAAAACGCAAAAAGGGTATAGAGTAGATCGTAAGGCGGGTTGGGATACCCATGGATTACCCATCGAATTGAGTGTGGAGAAGGAGCTGGGAATTACTAAAGAAGATATTGGAAAGAAAATTTCTGTAGCCGAATATAACGCTGCTTGCAAGAAGGCCGTGATGCGCTATACCGATGTGTGGAATGAACTCACCGAACGACTCGGCTATTGGGTGAACATGGATGACCCCTACATCACCTATGAGCCTAAATATATGGAAACCGTATGGTGGTTGCTCAAGCAGATCTACGACAAGGGTCTGCTCTATAAAGGCTATACCATTCAACCGTATTCGCCAAAAGCCGGAACAGGATTGAGCTCCCACGAATTGAACCAGCCCGGGACCTATCAGGAAGTGACAGATACCACCGCCGTGGCCCAGTTCAAAGCTATTGAGAATACCTTGCCGGATTTTCTGAATGGCTTTGGAAACATCTACTTTCTCGCCTGGACGACAACCCCCTGGACCTTACCCAGTAATACTGCTCTAACCGTCGGTCCAAAGATAGACTATGTGTTGGTTAAGACTTATAATCAATATACTTTTGAGCCTATCAACGTAGTGCTTGCAAAGAGTTTGGTGGAGACTCAATTTGCAGGAAAATTTGAAAGGACTGAAGAGGAGTCCTTTTTACATCAATTTAAGGAAGGTGATAAAAAAATACCTTTCTTTAGTGTTAAAGAATTTAAAGGCAAGGATCTAGTTGGAATTCGCTACGAGCAACTATTGCCATATGCGCTTCCAAACGACCATCCCGAAAATGCATTCAGGATAATATCCGGGGATTTTGTGACTACTGAAGAGGGTACAGGGATCGTCCATACGGCCCCTACCTTTGGTGCCGATGATGCCAAAGTCGCTAAAGAGGCGAACCCGGAGGTACCTCCCTTGTTGGTAAAAGATGAAAATGGGAATTTAGTGCCTCTCGTGGATCTGCAAGGACGTTTTCGCCCCGAGATGGGAGAATTTGCCGGAAAATATGTAAAGAACGAATATTATGAGGATGACGAAGTACCCGAAAAAAGTGTGGATGTTGAAATTGCCATCAAATTAAAAATTGAGAATAAGGCATTTAAAGTTGAGAAATATGTGCATACATATCCCAACTGTTGGCGAACCGATAAGCCTATTTTATATTATCCGTTAGATTCATGGTTCATAAAAGCGACGGTATTTAAAGACCGTATGTATGAACTTAATAAACGTATCAATTGGAAGCCCAAAGCCACGGGAGAAGGCCGTTTTGGAAACTGGCTGGCAAGCGCGAACGATTGGAATCTCTCCAGATCCAGATTTTGGGGGATCCCACTTCCCATATGGCGCAGTGAAGACGGAAAAGAAGAAATTTGTATTGGTTCTATTGGGGAGTTAAAAGCTGAAATGCAAAAGAGTGTGGATGCGGGCTTGATGTCCGAGTATATTTTTAGCGATTTTGTAGTAGGTGATTATTCCGAAGAAAATTATGGCCAGGTAGATCTACACATGAACATTGTGGATGAGATCATATTGGTTTCACCCGGTGGACGACCTATGAAACGTGAGCCGGGCCTAATTGACGTTTGGTTTGATAGTGGTTCGATGCCTTATGCACAATGGCACTATCCCTTTGAAAATAAGGAAAAGGTAGAAAAAACCTGGCGCAAAGCCGATTTTATAGCCGAAGGTGTGGATCAAACCCGTGGCTGGTTCTATACCTTGCACGCAATCGCTACCGTGATTTTTGATGATATTGCCTACAAAAATGTAATATCGAACGGACTCGTACTGGACAAGAATGGACTAAAAATGTCTAAACGACTGGGGAATGCTACAGATCCTTTCAAAACCCTGGATACCTATGGCGCGGATGCTACCCGTTGGTATCTGATCAGCAATGCAAACCCCTGGGATAACCTGAAATTTGATCTTGATGGAATAGCGGAAGTAAGAAATAAGTTCTTCGGAACACTTTACAATACCTATAGTTTCTTCAGTTTATATGCCAATTTGGATAACTTCGATTATTCCGAAGCAGATATCCCATTAGAAAACAGACCCGAGATCGACCGCTGGATCCTTTCCGAATTAAATACTTTGATCCAAAGAGTGGATGAAGACTATAGTGATTATGAACCAACCCGTGCGACACGAGCTATCTCCAATTTTGTTCAGGAAAACCTGAGCAACTGGTTCGTACGATTGAGTAGAAGACGTTATTGGAAACCTGCAGGACAAGGTCTTTCCGGGGGAGATAGTAATGAAGCCGATAAAATCTCAGCTTACCAAACCCTTTATACCTGCTTGGTGACTGTTGCTCAGTTGGGAGCCCCCGTGGCGCCCTTCTTTATGGATCGATTGTATAGGGATTTGACGCTTGCCAGTAAAAAAGAAAGTAAAGAATCTGTTCATTTAAGTAACTTTCCCAAGGCGAATACGACATACATCAACAAGGAATTAGAACATAAAATGCGGCAGGCGCAAACAATATCCTCAATGGTATTATCGTTACGTCAACGAGAGAAGATAAAAGTACGTCAACCACTGCAAAAGATCATAATTCCTGTATTGGATGATGCTTCGAGAAAAGAGATCGAAGCGGTTTCGGATCTGATCAAATCTGAAGTGAACGTGAAGGAGATAGAATTGATCGACGAAGCTTCGGGTATTTTAGTGAAACAGATCAAACCCGATTTTAAGAAATTGGGGCCTCGATTCGGAAAAGACATGAAAGCAGTAGCGGCTGTAATCCGGCAATTTGAGCAGTCTGCCATTTCAACATTGGAAAAAGACGGTGAAATATCTGTTTTACTTAACGAAAAAAGCGTTACATTGAACCTTGACGACGTTATTATTAGCTCACAAGACATAGAAGGATGGCTTGTAGCTAATGCAGAAGGAATCACCGTAGCGCTGGATGTTACCATAAACGATGAACTCAGGAATGAAGGGATTGCGCGGGAGTTGGTGAATCGCATCCAAAATTTAAGAAAAGAATCCGGTTTTGAAGTGACAGACCGAGTGGAAGTGACCTTACAAGAAGATTTAACCCTGAAAACTGCTGTAGAGCAGAATATAGCTTACATTAAACAAGAAACCTTAACCGATATACTACAATTTGAAGCGGAAGTAGAAAATGGAAAGGAAATTATCTTTGATAATATCGTGACAAAATTGAGTATTAAAAAACATTAAAACCATGTCTAAGGCAGTAAAGAGTCGATATAGCGATAAGGAATTAGAAAAATTTAGAATTCTGATCCTGGAAAAAATTGAAAAAGCACAAGAACAACTTCATTTGATAGAGAGTGCTTACAAAAATGATAGTAATAACGGTACAGATGATACCTCACCGACGTTCAAGGCGTTTGATGAAGGAAGTGAAGTAATGAGCAAGGAAACGTCTTCTCAATTGGCAATACGCCAGGAGAAGTTTATTCGCGATCTTAGAAATGCGCTCATTCGAATTGAGAATAAAACCTATGGAATTTGCCGTGTAACCGGTAAACTGATCAACCCGAAGCGATTGAAATTGGTACCACACGCTACCTTGAGCATAGAGGCGAAGAATTTACAAAAGTAAGCGAGACTGAATTTATTCAAGCGAAGACCGGTTTCAGATCCTAATATGGATAGTAATAATCACAATAGTTGCCCCAGACGTTTTGGTCTGGGGTTTTTTAAGTTGAAGAAATCAGGCTACATATTGTTATTTATTTTTCTCATGGCGAATGTATATGCCCAGAAGATCATTGACAAATCCTGGGATATAGAGGGAATTGAACGATTGGAAATTATTTCGAACGATATTTTTAATATTGTAATTATTTCGAACCATACCCCAAGGATAAACGTGATCACAAAAATTGAAGGGGAGCAATACGAAAATGTAGTTTTGAATATTTCAGAAGAGAATAAAACACTTAGGCTTTCCACCGGATTTACACCCTATTTTCAGGCCGTGAATGATAAATTGGCAGCGCATAAGGTTATTTCAATAGAGATGGAACTCAATATTTCCAATCGCTTGGAAGTTTTTGTGCGTTCTTCGATGACTTCTTTGTCAACTCATGGAAGCTTTAAAGATCTTCAGGTTGAATTAGGAAATGGAAATTGTGTTCTCAATGATTTTGAGGGGGATGCAAAACTCTTTACCAGAAATGGAGATATTACAGTTTTTGCCCATGAGACAGTTAAAGCCAGGGCGAGAACAAAAAGAGGAAGGCTGACGAACGAACTGTCTGCAACCGGAAAATTCTCTATCGATGCAGAAAGTGTTAACGGGGACATAACTTTGTTAAAATGCCAATAATATTTCTTTATTTTAGCGGCGCATTTAAAGGCCCGGATAAACATTAAATTTCAACTCTATTATATGTCATTTAAAAAAGCGGTATTGATCATTTTCGTGATTTTGTTGATCGATCAAATTTCAAAAATATACATCAAGACCCATTTTGTTTTAGGAGAAGAAACAGACGTCTTCAACTGGTTCAAGATCCATTTTGTTGAAAACAAAGGGATGGCTTGGGGGGTACAGATCCCCGGACAATACGGAAAACTGGTCCTGACCCTGTTTAGGCTTATAGCAATTGCAGGGATAGGATATTGGTTATGGGACGGTGTGAGGAAACAAGCCCCAAAAATATTGATCATTTCGGTAGCGCTTATTTTTGCCGGTGCCTTCGGAAATATCATAGACTCGGTATTTTACGGGTTGATCTTTGAAGACAGCTATGGCCAGGTAGCCAATATATTTCCGGAAGCAGGAGGTTATGGAACACTTTTCCACGGAAAAGTTGTGGATATGTTTTCATTCTCGTTTTTCAATCCCGTGTTCAACGTCGCAGATTCATCTATAAGTATAGGTGTTACGATCCTGATATTGTTCAACCGGAAAGCATTTCCGAGGAAAGAAAAAAAACAGTTAGTGGATAGCTCGATGGAAGTTCAGGACTAAGTACTGTTCTAGTTGAATACAGCTTCAAACTCCATAAATTACAATACTTTCGTAGAAATATGAAACAGCGCATCCCCTTGATAGACCAAAGGGGCTTCATTTACATTAACGACATAACCGTCGTTGCTCGCTTTTACACGTTTGAAGATTTTACCGTAGGGATCGGTTATCTGCCCAATGACATCTCCCTGATTGACGAAGATCCCAACCGCAATAGTAGATTTGAACATCCCGGATGCGTTGGCCCTAATCCACTTACTCCGGCTAATAGTCACCGATGATTTTTTGGGGGATGAAACTTTGAATTTAGTCTTCAACATTCCTAAATGATGTAAAACGCGCTTCGATCCATTCACTCCTGTATTACTAACTACGGTGTCGATGGAATTTGACTTTCCACCTTCAAAAAGCAGCAGGGGAATCCCTTTTTTCCGACAGGCATTCCGGAATGATTTCTTCAGGTTTTTAGAATGCAGGATGAATGGGGCGTTAAATGTCTCAGCTAATTTCGTGAGTGTGTTATTTCCTTTTTCAACACGGACATGAGGAGCATTGAAACGGCTCGAGCCTCCCGTATGAAAATCTAAACAATAGTCTACGTTTGGAACTATATCGTTCATTAATTGATAGGCCACACGAGCCGCTAAAGATCCACTTTTACTACCCGGAAAAGCACGATTGAGATCACGTCCATCCGGAAACTCCCGGACTTTTTGCAAAAACCCAAAAATATTTATGATGGGGATACATATAGTGGTTCCGATCTTTGGTTTGTTGATCCCTTTAGAAACCAGTTGGCGTACTACTTCAATCCCATTTACTTCGTCCCCGTGAATTCCAGCGACAAACAAAACGGTGGGGCCATCAAATTGTGAGCGTTCAATAATTATAGGCACATCTATAGGGGTATTGGTATGCAATTTTGCAAAACTAAAGTTGAGCTCCCGGGATGTTCCGGGGAGTATTTCCTCGCCCAACAGGGTTAATATCTTTGCTTTTTTCTTCGTCATTTCTGCTTGTTACGCTCAATATAATGAATAATTTTTTCCGAAATGGTTACTCCTGTAATGGTTTCAATACCCTCCAGACCGGGTGTGGAATTCACCTCCAATACCAAGGGCCCGTTTTGTGATTGTAAAAGATCAACCCCGCATACCCCCAATCGTAAGGCTTTAGAAGCCCTTAACGCTATGTTTTCTTCTTTTGGGCTCAATGTTATTGATTTGGCAGAGCCACCTCTATGTAAGTTCGATCGAAATTCTCCAGAACGACTCTGTCTTTTCATCGCGGCAACTACTTTACCACCGACTATGATTGCCCTGAGGTCGGCCCCATTGGATTCGGCAATAAATTCCTGTACGATAAAACGCACCTTTGCTGCCCTTAAGGTTTCGATGGTGGAAAGGGCAGATTGATAGGTTTCGGCCAATATCACCCCTTCCCCATGAGTTCCTTGCAATATTTTCATAATAATGGGCGGTTCCCCAAATTTTTCCAGCATCGCTTCTACATCATACGCATTTCCCAAAATGGTTTTAGGGGTAGGAACATTGGAATTGGAAAGAATTTGAAAACAGGTCCATTTGTTTCGGGACTGTAAAATGGGTTCGGCTTCTACCACACAAAAGACGCCCATGGATTGTAAATGCCTCACCAGGGAAGATCCATAATAGGTATTTGAAGCTCCCACACGAGGAATCACCGCGTCCAGATCGTCTACGATCTCATTGCAATAATACAGTACAGATCGCCCATTTTCGATGGCCAAAGTGCAGTTTGATGGGTCCAAAACCTCCATATTGTGGTTTCTTGCCAAACCGGCTTTCAGAAGGCTTTGGGTAGAGTATAAATTTTCTCCACGGGAGAGGATGGCAATATTCATGGTGTTAACTAAGTTGATGCAATTTAGGAAAAAAGTTTTGAGTTGGATGCCATAGTTATTTCAGAAGAGCAAAAGGAAAATCACATGATCAGATCCGAATTGAACTATAGTGTTTTTGGATGAAACAAGTTCTACTAATTTGAATCTTTGAATCGTTTTCAGAATTCAAAACATCAACTATCTTTGAGGTATGGCAGAAGCATCTGTAAAACTACAAATTTCTACGCTACCGAATTCGCCAGGTGTATACCAGTATTATGACAAGGAGGATAAGTTATTGTACGTTGGGAAGGCCAAAAACCTAAAGAAGCGGGTAGCCTCCTATTTCAACAAGCAACATAACAATGCTCGTACACGCTTGTTGGTAAAGCGCATTCATAGCATCAAGCATATCGTAGTTGCCACCGAAACCGATGCGCTCTTACTCGAGAACAATCTCATCAAGAATTACCAGCCCAAATACAATGTAATGCTCAAAGATGACAAAACATATCCTTGGCTGTGTATTAAGAATGAGCGTTTCCCACGTGTATTTTCTACCCGGAAATTGATCAAAGATGGTAGTGAATATTTCGGCCCGTATACCAGTATGAGAACCGTTCACACCTTGCTCGATCTGATCAGGGGTTTATTCCCACTTCGCACATGCACTTTCGATCTTTCAGTAGAAAAAATAAAAGCGCAAAAATTTAAAATATGTCTCGAATATCATTTGGGTAACTGCCTGGGCCCTTGTGAAGAAAAATATAGTGAGGAAAAATATGATGAAAACATTGAGGCCATAAGAAATATCATTAAAGGGAATTTTAAAGAATCGTTACATGTTTTCAAAAATAAGATGAAAACATACGCAGCCGAGTTGCAGTTTGAAGATGCACAACGGATAAAGGAAAAGATAGATATTCTGGAAAATTATCAGGCAAAATCTACAGTCGTAAATCCAAAGATCAACGATGTTGATGTATTCTCTATTGTGAGTGACGAAAGCTACGCTTACGTGAATTTCTTACAAATTTCCTTCGGAAGCATCATTCGTTCTCATACATTGGAGATCAAGAAAAAACTGGACGAGACCGACGCCGAACTACTGGAACTTTCGGTGGTAGAACTGCGACAGCGTTTCAATTCGCTATGTAAAGAGATATACGTGCCATTTTCCATTAAAACCGAAGAAGGCGTCAAGGTGCACATCCCAAAAGTCGGCGACAAAAAGAAAATACTGGATCTATCAGTTCGTAATGCCAAGTATTATCGTATGGAGCGTTTCAAGCAAGCGAAAATAGTTGATCCGGACCGCCACGAAAAACGGATCATGGCACAAATGAAAAAGGACCTTCGACTTAGTGAAGAACCCCGCCATATTGAATGTTTTGACAACAGTAATATTCAAGGGACCAATCCTGTTGCCGCCTGTGTTGTTTTTAAAAATGGAAAGCCCAGCAAAAAAGAGTATCGTAAATTCAATATAAAAACGGTGGAGGGCCCCGATGATTTTGCTTCGATGGAAGAAGTTGTCTATCGCCGTTATAAAAGATTGAAAGAAGAGGAGCAACCATTACCACAATTGATAATCATAGATGGGGGAAAGGGACAGTTGTCTTCGGCATTAAAAAGCCTTGACAAACTTGGATTGCGAGGCAAAATTGCTATCGTGGGAATCGCTAAGCGTTTGGAAGAATTGTTCTATCCGGGGGATCCCATCCCGCTGTATTTGGATAAAAAATCGGAAACACTAAAGATCATCCAACAATTAAGAAATGAGGCGCATCGTTTTGGTATTACCTTTCATAGGGACAAACGCAGTAAGGAAGCACTGGACTCTGCCTTGGAAACGATCCCGGGTATAGGAGAAAAGACCATTCTGGAACTGCTGAAACATTTTAAAAGCGTCAAACGTATTAGTGAAGCCGGTTTTGATGATCTGGAAAAAATAGTGGGCGTGAGCCGGGCCAAAAAAATTGCAGAATATTTTCAATAATTGCGACAAACTTAAGAATTGAGAAAAGAAAAATGAGAAAACTAGTCTTCGCGCTGATTCTGTCAACCCAGGTATTTGTATTCTCGCAAGAAACAGAGGAGAAGGATATTAAGGTTGGGGTGGTATTAAGTGGCGGCGGAGCTAAGGGTTTAGCTCATATTGGGGCATTAAAGGTCATCGAGGACGCGGGAATTCGTATAGATTATATCGGTGGGACCAGTATGGGGGCCATAATAGGGGGTTTGTATGCCGCGGGCTATAATGCACGACAATTGGACTCCATTTTTAGCATAGTCGATTTCGGGACACTTATACAAGATGAAGTACCACGTAGTGCCAAAACCTTTTTTGAAAGAGATGATGCGGAAAAGTATGCCCTTACCCTGCCTTTTGATGATTTCAAGGTAACTTTCCCTTCGGGGATCTCAAAAGGGCAAAACGTCTATAATTTATTATCGCGTCTGTTAATTCATGTAAAAGATGTAAATGATTTTAGTGAATTGCCCATCCCGTTTTTTTGTGTTGCCACCAATATAGAAACAGGTGAGGAGGTAATTCTTGACCGGGGATATTTACCTCGTGCGCTCTCAGCCAGTAGTGCTTTGCCTTCACTTTTTAGTCCGGTGACTATCAACGATATCATTTATATAGATGGGGGTGTAGTCAACAATTATCCTGTGGATGAAGTGAGGGCGATGGGAGCAGATATTGTGATAGGGGTTGATGTGCAGCACGATCTATGGAACCGGGAAAAATTGAAATCGGCTGTGGATGTGATGTTGCAGATCAATAGTTTTCGAACGATCAATGAAATGGTTGAGAAGAAAAAAAGAACTGACATTTATATCCATCCTCAGATGGATGAGTTTTCGTTGGTGTCATTTGCCGATGAACGGCAGATCGTAAAAGCGGGGGAGACAGCGGCTGCTGCACATATTCCGGCATTGCAGAAAATAGCCCTGCGACAGAAGAAAGCTATTCGAGAGAAAATTGAGTTAAAACCCGTGAAATCATTTTATATAAAAGATGTTGGTATTGAAGGAAATAAAAATTATACCCGTGCGTATGTTATGGGGAAGCTCAAATTGAGAACACCTGCGGAAATTAGTTATCGAGAATTTAATGAGGGGGTTAACAACCTCTCCGCAACTGGTAATTTCGACGGTATTGATTACAAATTTGTGGAAGATCCGGATAACTCTGATGAATTTTCTCTTCAGTTTAAATTAATTGAAAGCGAATCCAAAATGCTGCTGAGGTTAGGGGTACATTACGACGATCTGTACCGTACCGCCGCTCTGGTGAACGTCACCAGAAAACGTATGTTTACAAACAATGATGTGACTTCCCTGGATCTGATCGTAGGGGATAACCTGCGTTATAATTTTGAATATTATATCGATAAGGGGTTTTATTGGAGTGTTGGTCTTACTTCTGCATTCAATTCGTTCAACAAAAATGTAGCGATAGATTTTATCCTGGGGGATGAAATGCTTTTTGGGGACACAATGGTCAACGAAATTGACCTGAAATATGACGATCTCACGAATCGTGTTTTCGTTCAAACGGTTTTTAGGCGGAGCTTTTTACTGCGATTGGGTGCCGAACATAAGTGGCTGCGTACCCTTTCGGAAACCATAGGTGTGGATGAAGATAATCTTCCTCGCACGGTATTTGAAAACACCAGTTATTTCAGTAGTTATGGTGTGCTGAAATATGACACTTTTGATAATAAACACTTTCCAAATAAAGGCATTTATTTTGAAGGAGATTTTCATTGGTATCTCTTTGCCAATGGACGAAATAAGGAATTTAATCCTTTTTCCATCGCCAAGGCGCAATTGGCCTATGCCTTTTCATTCACCTCAAATTTTTCTGTGGTGATCTCTGCTGAAGGCGGTTTTAAAATTGGGGATCGAGGCACAAATTCCCTGGACTTTTTTGTTGGGGGTTATGGATTTAAACCGCTCAATAATATAGTACCATTTTACGGCTATGAGGCACTGAGCCTTCGGGGAGATACTTATATAAAATCTGAGCTTATTTTGGATTGTGAAATTATCAGGAAAAATCATATAATCATTTCCGGGAATATAGCCAATATCGGTGACCAATTGATTGAAACAGGGGAGTGGATTGATGGCATTGATTATAGCGGTTTTGCCGTTGGTTATGGCCTCGAAACTTTTTTAGGCCCCATCGAACTGAAATATGCCTTTTCTCCTGAACGGAATACGGATGAGTGGCATGTGACTGTTGGATTTAGGTTTTAGTGTTTTCTAACTCTGTAGAAACCCAAAATTTTACGATATTTGTAGTATGGGAATAAAAACCTGGAAATATCTATTAGTCCTGCTCAAGTTTCTTGTAAAAAGAAATCCGGAATAGTACGCTTATTTTTTGTTGAAAATCAAGCACTAACGTAAATTTATAACCATGCCATTTTATCACAAATTAGGAAAGATACCCCCTAAGCGACATACCCAATTTCGAAAACCGGATGGAAGCTTGTATTCTGAACAATTGTTCGGTACCGTAGGTTTTGATGGGATGTACAGTAATCTATATCATGAACACCGCCCAACACAAGTAAAGGAAATTACAAAACAATACAGCGTGGCGCCTAAGATTGCAACAACCAATAATATGAAATCCTATCGATTGCGAGGATTTGAAGTGGCTCCGGCAAATGATTATTTGGATAGCCGTAAAGTCATCTTAACCAATAGTGATTGCCACATCATCCTTGCTGCCCCCAAACATTCTCAGGAAGATTATTTTTATAAAAACACCGATGCGGACGAGCTGTTGTTCATCCATAAGGGAAGTGGAAAATTACGAACGCATTTGGGGAATCTGGATTTCAAATATGGCGATTATTTGTTGATCCCCAGAGGGATGATCTATAAATTACAATTTCACGATGAGGATAATCGTCTGTTCATCGTTGAATCTCGGCACCCTATTTATACCCCTAAAAAATATCGTAACTGGTTCGGACAATTGCTGGAACATTCCCCTTTCTGCGAACGGGACATCCGCAAACCGCAGGAATTGGAAACCCATGATGAAAAGGGTGAGTTTTTGATAAAGATCAAAAAGAACGACGAAATTTTCGAAATGGTCTATGCTACCCATCCCTTTGATGTGGTGGGATACGATGGTTATAATTTCCCGTATGCATTATCAATTCATGATTTTGAACCCATAACAGGGCGAATCCATCAACCACCGCCGGTACACCAGACTTTTGAGACCAGCGCGTTTGTGGTTTGTAGTTTTGTTCCTCGATTGTATGACTATCATCCCAAAAGTATCCCCGCTCCTTACAATCACAGCAATATTGACAGTGACGAGGTGTTATACTATGTAGATGGTGATTTCATGAGCCGGAACGATGTGGAGGCCGGACATATAACATTGCATCCGGCAGGAATACCCCATGGACCTCATCCGGGAGCTGCCGAAAGAAGCATCGGGCAAACTAAAACAAACGAACTGGCTGTAATGGTGGATACGTTCAAGCCACTTATGATAACAGAGGAAGCGTTGAAGATCGCAGACGACACCTATTATCAATCCTGGTTAGAAGAATGACGAATAGAGTGTACATAACATCTCATTTAAGAGCTATGTGTTAAGTGGTTTTTCAGACCCACCTGCCGGACGGGCAGGAATGAAAGAATTAGTTACCGGTAAAATACGATTACAATGGCAAGAGAAATAAAAAATTTAAAAGAACTTCAGAACACAGAATACAGCTTAAAAAAGCTTTTTAGCGATGCGAAAGATTTTCTTCCATTGCTTGGAACCGATTACGTAGAATTGTACGTAGGAAACGCAAAGCAAGCGGCTCATTATTATAAGACCGCTTTTGGTTTTCAATCTTACGCCTACGCCGGATTAGAAACGGGTGTGAAAGACAGGGTTTCGTATGTTCTGAAACAAGATAGAATAAGACTCGTCCTTACAACGCCTTTAAATAAGGGAGGTGAGATAAATAGACATATTGATCAACACGGTGATGCTGTCAAAGTAATTGCACTTTGGGTAGATGACGCCACCAAGGCTTATGAAGAGACCACAAAGCGCGGTGCAAGATCGTATTTGAAACCTACTCGTGAGGAAGATGAACACGGGCATATTGTTAAATCTGGGATATATACCTATGGTGAAACGGTCCATATTTTCATAGAAAGAAAAAACTATCAGGGTGTTTTCTTACCCGGATATGAGAAATGGGAGTCACATTACAATCCTCCGGATGTTGGTTTAAAATTTATAGATCACATGGTAGGGAATGTAGGGTGGAACGAAATGAACATATGGTGTAAGTTTTATGCTGAAGTCATGGGTTTCGCACAAATCATCTCGTTCGCTGACGACGATATTGCAACTGAATTCACCGCCTTGATGAGTAAGGTAATGAGTAACGGTAATGGCCGCATTAAATTTCCTATCAATGAGCCTGCAAAGGCGGAAAAGAAGTCACAAATTGAGGAATATCTCGATTTTTATAATGGCCCGGGCGTACAGCATTTGGCATTTTCCACCGATAATATTGTAGCCACTGTTTCGGCTATGCGAGACAGAGGCGTGGATTTTTTATATGTTCCGGAGACTTATTATGATGATGTTCTGGAACGCGTGGGAGAAATTGATGAAGACATCGATTTATTAAAAGAGCATGGAATTTTGATAGATAGGGACGAAGAAGGGTATTTATTACAGTTGTTTACCAATAATATATTAGATAGACCAACTATGTTTATAGAGATTATTCAACGCAAAGGTGCACAATCCTTTGGGATCGGGAATTTCAAAGCATTATTTGAAGCTATCGAAAGACAACAAGCCAAGCGAGGGACCCTTTAAGCCTGTAACACATTCAAAACTCCATCGTCTAAAAAGGTGGAGTTTTTGTTTTTGGAACAGTCCTTGCAAATGTCCCGGTGATGACCCCTAAAATGAACATTATGAAACTACTTTTATTTCTAATATTGTGCACTTCGACCGTTTTCTCTTTTGCGCAGGGAAAAGCCTATGGTGACGGAGAGTGGTTTAAATTTAGAGTACATTATGGTTTTTTGACTGCGGGATATGCTACTCTGGAGGTAGGAGAAGAGGTGCTGGAAGGAACTGAAGTATTTCATGTGAAAGGCTATGGAAAGACCGTAGGATTATCACGTCTGTTTTTCAGGGTTGAAGATGATTACCAGACATATATCGATAAACAAAAGGATGTTCCGTTGCGCTTTATCCGAATCATCGATGAAGGAGGTCATACGAAGGACATTCAAATTGATTTCGATCACGAGGCTGGAAAAGCCTTAGTGCATAACAAAAAACATAAAACCAAAGAGTGGGTCGATTTTCCAAAGGATGCACAGGATATGGTCTCAGCATTTTATTACCTTCGTAACCATTTAGATATTGATACCATTGAAGAAGGGGATACATTGGATATGAATATGTTTTTTGACAAGGAAAACTATGTATTTCGTTTAAAATTCCTGGGCCGGGAAGTGATCCGCACTAAATTTGGAAAGGTACCTACCTTGAAATTCAGGCCCTACGTACAGACCGGGCGGGTGTTTAAGGAAAAAGAAAGCCTGACAATTTGGGTGAGCGACGATGATAATAGAATGCCGGTGTTGATCAAAGCCGATTTGGTCGTAGGATCCTTAAAGGCATCACTTATTGAATTCAAGGGGTTGAAAAATTCCTTCAAAATACAAGTAGATTAAAGATGAAAGACCAACCAGAAACCAAAAAATTACTCGAACAACTAAAGGATAAATACGATGCTATGGGTCAAGATTTGGATACGCATCTCGAAGGCTTGCTATATGGCGAGCCTATTACCTATTGGGATTATATCCAAACAGATGCCTTATTAAGTCTTCAAATACAGCGTACCACCCTTCCGGATGAGATGGTATTTATTATATATCATCAAATTAATGAGTTATTGTTCAAGATGATATTATGGGAAATTCAGCAAGTATCACATCACAAGAATTTATCGGTGCAGTTTTTTTCTGAAAGATTAATGCGTGTTAGCCGCTATTTCGATATGCTTACTTCCTCATTCAATATTATGACCGAAGGAATGGAAGTTGAACAGTATTTAAAATTCAGGAATACATTAACACCGGCCAGTGGATTCCAAAGTGCACAATATCGTAAAATTGAATTTGCCTCTACAGATCTTATCAACCTCATCGATGCGAGATTCAGGGGAAACATCGATAGAAACACTTCCTATGAGCATGCTTTAGAACATCTCTATTGGCAGGCAGCAGGGAAAAATTTCAAGACAGGGGAGAAGAGTTATTTGTTAAAATCCTTCGAAGAAAGATACAAAAATGAGTTTGTTGCATTTACAAAAGAATATAATACCATAAATTTGTATGCAAAATTTAAAAGTTTACCTAAAGACGATCAACAAAATCCTGAATTGAAAAATGCCATGCGGCATTATGACTATACAGTTAATATAACCTGGGTAATGGCTCATTACAATACGGCCTTGAGATATCTAAGTCATGGTGATGAAACTAAGGAAGCGACCGGTGGAAGTGATTGGGCGAAATATATGCTCCCAAAATATCAGAAACGCATCTTCTTCCCGGATGTATGGACCGCTCAGGAAATTGAAGATTGGGGAAAAAATGTCTAGCATAAAGAACAGTAAAAATTGAAACACCTACTTATAATTGGTCTAATATCTCTGGGGTTCGCAGCCTGTGAACCTAATAAAGAAGAAACCCTTACTGAGGACAAGTCGGAAGCTCCTGTAGTAATCCTAAAAGAGTACGGATATACTCTTAACGATTTCAACGTTGTGCGAGATACCATTCGGCCTGGTGATACTTTTGGTGAGATCCTTGATGAAAATGGTGTTTCTCAAAGTAAGATCCTTGAGGTCGCAACCGTTTTTAAGGATAGTTTCGACGTGAGAAGAATGGAAGCCGGAAAACCTTATGTGTTGCTTAACTCAAAAGACTCCCTCAACCAAACCCAGGTTTTTATTTACGAAAAGAACAGGGTAGAATACGCCGTAGTTGATTTGCGTGACAGCGTTTCGGTATTTACCGATAGGAAGCCGGTTTCATATGTGGAAAAGGAAGCTTCAGGGATTATCACCAGCTCACTTTCTCAAACCATGGCTGAGAATAATTTGAGCCCGTATATGACCGACCGACTTGCTACGATCTATGCATGGACCATTAATTTTTTTAAGCTGCAGGCCGGGGATAATTTCAAAGTGGTTTATACTGAAAAATTTATCAACGATACCATTCCGGCTGGGTTACACGAAATTAAAGCCGTCTATTTCGAGCACCGCGGAAAATCCCTTTATGCCTTCAATTTTAAACCTGAGGTTGATTCGACCAACACGGTTACCGATTTTTACGACGAAGCAGCAAATAATCTTCGCCGGGCCTTTTTAAAAGCTCCGGTTAAATTTAGCAGGATTTCCTCCCGATATAATTTGAATAGACGCATTGCATACTACGGCTACAGGCGCCGTCCTCATAAGGGAACCGATTTTGCAGCGCCGGTCGGCACACCAATCTTAGCTACCGCGGATGGGATCGTAATCAAATCGGAAAGACGTGGCGGTAACGGGAATTATATAAAAATCAGGCATAATGGGGCCTATGAATCCCAATATCTTCATATGAAAAAGAGAAATTCGAGGGTAGGGGATTTTGTTCGTCAAGGTGATGTTATAGGATGGGTGGGTATGACCGGAAATACCGGAGGCCCACATGTGTGCTATCGATTTTGGAAAAATGGAAGACAAGTGGATCCTTTCAAACAAGATCTCCCGCCGTCTAAACCTTTGGATATCTCGTATCATGATGCGTATTTCAATTTTATTGAGCCTCTCAAGGTTCAACTGGATTGTATTTTGTACTAATCATCTTACTATAAATTTGTTAATAAATTATTGTTATCTAAGCCATTTAGGGTCGGGTAGTTGTATAAATTTAACTTATTTTTAGAGATAACTTTTGTTGGTGTTTTTTTACAAATTCAACTTAAGAAAATGACTCAATAGGAGTGTTTTAGCAAAAATTACTAATTAAACAATCACTTATGAAACAACTTTTACTATTTACATTTTTATTAGGCAGTTTTGTTGTCTTTTCACAAGGAACCGTTACCGGTAATGTGACCGACTCCGACCTAGGAGGGCCACTATCCGGTGCAACCGTTATCGAAGTTGGAACACTCAATGGTGCCATAACTGATTTTGACGGAAACTTTAGCCTTCAAGTGAGTTCTGATTCTGGAACTATTGAGATAAGGTATATAGGATTTGCTCCTCAAACTGTTGCGTTCACCCTGGTTGGGGGAACTATGGCTCTGGGGAATCTTGTACTTCAAGCCGATTCAAATACGTTATCGGAAGTAGTCATTATAGGTGTGGGAATAATCGATTTAGCCGAAGATAGAAAAACTCCGGTAGCCGTCTCCACGATCAAAGGAGAAGAGATCCAACTCAAATCTTCCGGTAACCGGGAATTTACCGAGGTTATGAAAAATACACCTTCTGTATATGTAGCCAGCCAAAATGGGGGTTTTGGAGATAGTGCCATATTTTTACGTGGATTTGACGATTCGAATACAGCCTTCTTACTGAATGGACA
>SMUY01039252.1_pt1 | contig 18361 bp, 18 predicted proteins | sample 2456441 | NCBI WGS metagenome assembly SMUY01 (sample SAMN11095931, study PRJNA526329) | marine sediment metagenome | biome: Marine sediment; feature: Surficial sediment; material: Deep marine sediment; isolation source: Hadal surficial sediment | place: Pacific Ocean | collected 2014-11 | depth...
CGGCCGGCAGCGAGTTCGGCGTCCGTGGCTGGGTCGGCGCCTTCCGGCTCGTCGACGGCTCGCCGGTCTGGAAGTTCAACACCGTGCCGGAGCCGGGTGAGCCCGGCTCGGAGACCTGGAGCGACCCGGGTGACTCGCTCGTCGGCGGCGGCGCCGTCTGGACGCCGTTCGGCTTCGACCCCGAGAGCGGTCGGGTGTTCGTGCCGGTGTCGAACCCGGCACCCGACTTCTTCAGCGAGGTCCGCTTGGGCGGCAACCTCTACACGGGATCGATCGTCGTCCTCGACGCGCGGTCGGGTGAGCTGGACTGGTATTACCAGGCCGTGCCACACGACGTGCACGACTACGACCAGACACAGGCGACCCCGCTCTTCTCGACCACGATCGACGGTGAGCGGCGGAATGCCGTCGTGACGGTGGGCAAGAACGGGATCCTCCACACACTCGACCGGACGACACACGAGCATCTCTACGAGGTGCCAATCACACGTCGAGAAAACGTCTCGGCACCGATCACGGTTGCGGGTACGCGCGCATGCCCCGGCCTCTTCGGCGGTGTGGAATGGAACGGCCCGGCCTACAACCCGCTGCTGGACGCGCTCTATGTGCCCGCCGTGGACTGGTGCGCCACCTGCAAGCGGGCCGAGGAACTGCAGTTCATCGCCGGGCGACTCTACCTGGACGGTAGCTGGATCATGGACGACTTCAATGACGCGCGCGGCCAGTTGACGGCGATTGACGCCGGCACCGGCGCCGTGCGGTGGCGATACCAGTCGCCGATGCCGATGCTGGCGTCGGTCACGACGACGTCCGCGGGGCTGGTGCTCACCGGGGAGCTGACGGGCGACTTTCTGGTCCTCGATGGCGACGACGGCACCGTGCTGCGTCGGATCGACACAGGGCGGTCGATCCAGGCGGGCATCGTCAGCTACGCCATTGACGGGCGCCAGTACATCGCCGTCATGGCCGGCAACACGTCGGCACTCTGGCCGACCGATCCGGTCGACGCCCAGGTGATCGTGCTGGCGCTGCCCTGACAGACGCTCGAGGAGACAGGAGACAGGAGAATGCGGAAGGCTTCGCCAGCTTTTGCCTTAGGGGGGTATGTGACGGCGGGCATCATCCCTCGAGTGGATTGGACGATGAGACCTATAGCAGTCGGTGCGGCGGCGATCGTGGGCGCGATGCTCGGTGTCGGGCTGGCCGCGCCGGCAGCCCAGGCAGCCCAGGCAGTCAATGACGACTGGGTGCAGTTCAGAGGACCGGGGGCGCGCGGTGTCGTCGAGGACCAGCATCTGCCGGAGACCTGGAGCACGACCGACAACGTGGCGTGGGTGACCGACGTACCCGGTCTCGGGTGGAGCTCGCCGATCGTCTCTGGCGACAGTGTGTTCCTCACCTCGGTGGTCAGCGATGCGGAGGTGGAGGCGCCGCAGGGGGGGCTCTATTTCGGGGGCGAGCGGCCGACGCCGACTGCGGTCCACCACTGGATGGTCTATGCCGTGGACGTGGCCACGGGCGAGCTCCAGTGGGAGCGTGAGGTGCACACCCAGGTGCCCACCGGGTCCCATCATCTGAAGAACACCTTCGCGTCGGAGACCCCGGTCACCGACGGCGAGCGGATCTACGCCTATTTCGGCAACGTCGGACTCTATTGTCTCGACATGGATGGGCAGGTGCTCTGGTCCCGCGAGGTGGAGCCGTCCCAGACCCGGCTGGGGTGGGGGACCGCGGCCTCGCCGGTCCTGCACGACGGACGGCTCTACGTCGTCAACGACAACAACGAGCAGTCGTACCTGCTGGCGCTCAGCGCCGAGACCGGCGCCGAGTTGTGGCGCGTCGACCGTGACGAGGGGACCAACTGGTCGACCCCCTACCTGTGGGAGAACGACCAGCGGACCGAGCTCGTGACCACCGGCACCGACAAGGTACGCTCCTACGATCTGCAGGGCGCCCTGCTGTGGGAGCTGACCGGGATGTCGTCGATCACGATCCCGACGCCGTTCTCCGCGTTCGGACTGCTCTACATCAGCTCGGGCTATATCGGCGACCGGAACCGACCGGTGTTCGCGATCCGTCCCGGCGCGTCGGGTGACATCAGTCTTGCGCGCGGCGAGACCAGCAGCGAGCACATTGCCTGGTTCCAGCCGCAGGCCGCTCCCTACAACCCGTCCCCGATCCTCTACGGTGACGACTACTACACCGTGCTGGACCGCGGGTTTTTCACGGCGCACGACGCGCGGACCGGCGAGGAAGTCTACCCGCGGCAGCGGATTGCGGTCGGTGCCGCGTTCACCTCATCGCCCTGGGCCTACAACGGTAAGATCTTCGCGTTGAGCGAGGATGGTGACACCTACGTCATCCGGGCCGGTCGGGAGTACGAGCTGCTCGGCGTCAACGCGCTCGACGAGTTCACGATGGCCACGCCGGCGATCGCGCAGGGGAGCCTGTTCATCCGCACCGCGTCGAAGCTCTATCGGATCCGCGACGGCGCGTAGGCGGTCGCCGTCGCGAAGCAGTCAGCAGTCAGAAGCCAGACACAGCGGCCGCGGGTGTTCAGGCCCGCGCACACCGGAGGCCAGTCATGAAGCTCCCACGCAACCGTCTGTTCGTCGCCGGCACGATCGTGATCGGGGTGGTGTCTGCCGGTCAGGGCCGGGTCGACATGCTGGCGCAGACCAGCCACGACGTTACCCAGGCGATGGTCGAGCAGTGGATGACCGAGCTGTCGAACTGGGGGCGGTGGGGCGATGACGACCAGCTCGGGGCGCTCAACTTGATTACCCCGGAGAAACGGAAGCAGGCGGCGGCGCTCGTCCGGGAAGGGATCTCCGTGTCGCTGTCACACGACTACCTCACCGAGCGGGCGGCGGACGCCACCTCGCCGCTCGTGCACGAGATGCTCGGGCTTGCCCGTCCGGGGCCGTTCGTGAGCGACCGCTACACCATCGCCTACCACGGCTACGCCCACAGCCACATGGATGCGCTGTGCCACATGGCGCTCGACGGCGTCATGTACAACGGGTTCACGCGAGTCGACCACGTCACCGAGGACGGCTGTGGGAAGCTGGCGATCCTCGACGTCAAGCAGGGCATCATGACGAAGGGCGTCCTGATGGACATCGCCCGGCTCAAAGGGGTCGACTACCTCGAGCCAGGTACCCAGATCTATGTCGAGGATCTGGAGGCGTGGGAGCGGCAGGTCGGTGTCCGTGTCGAGCCGGGGGACATCCTGCTTGTACGCGCCGGTCGCTGGGCGCGTCGCGCCGAGGTGGGGCCCTGGGCCACCGGGCGGGAGGCAGCCGGGCTGCACGCGTCGGTGGCGCCGTGGCTCCACGAACGTGACGTGGCGATGATCGGGAGCGACTACACCAACGACGCGCTCCCGTCCGGCGTGGACGGCGTCACGCAGCCGATCCATCAGCTGGTGCTGGTGGCGATGGGCGTGCGGATTTTCGACAACCTCGACCTCGAGGCGCTGGCAGCGGAGGCCGCGCGGCAAAACCGCTGGGAATTCCTGCTGACCGCCGCGCCGCTCGCCGTCACCGGTGGCACCGGCTCGCCGCTCAACCCGATCGCCACGTTCTGAGCCGTACGCTCACCTGGGTTGCCTGTGTGGCGCAGGCCTTCAGGCCTGCGTGGCAAGGCTCGAGCCTTGCCCCACTGCTGTCTACATAGTGCGTTCCGATGTTGAGGGACACCCGAAGCGCTCCCCCCCGTCGGCTCAGTGCCCGATGGCGATCAGCTCGCGGGACGTCCGGATATACCAGGTGCCGTCGACCAGCGCCGGCGAGGCGAGCGTGCGGGCGCCGATGTCGTTGATGTGGAGCAGCTCGAAGTCCGGGCCGGTCCTGAGCACGAACGTCTGCCCTTCGTCGTTGGTCACGAACAGCTTGTCGTCGACGACGACCGGCGAGGCGGAGACCCCTTCACGACGTGGGCGACCCAGCCGCTCCTGCCACATCGTCTCGCCGGTCTTCGCGTTCAGACAGGTGATGATGCTCGACATGTCGTTGACCAGATAGAGGTAATCCCCGTACACCAGTGGTGACGGCACGAACGGTGAGCCGCGCGTCGTCTTCCACGCCACGTGGGTATCGGTGACGTCACCGCGGCCACCCGGTCTGATGGCCAGCGTCGGGCCGGCGCGGCCCGAGGAGCAGAAGATGAGACCGTGCCCGACCGCCGGTGTCGGAATCACCTCGAACAGATTGCCACCGCAGCTCCACAACTCCTCGCCGGTCAGCGGGTCGTAGGATCGCACCTGACGCTGGCTGCTGACGATCAGCTCGTCGTGGTCGCCGACCGAGATGGCGATCGGCGTGCCCCAGCCGACACTGGCCGACCGGTTCGTCCGCCAGCGCGTCTCGCCGGTGCGCGCGTCGAGCGCGATGACGAACGCGCCGCTGTTCTGGTCCTGGTAGATGATGACGGTATCGCGATAGAGCAGCGGCGACCCGGCCGGGCCGTGGTAGTTGTCGATGCGGCCGAACTCGCGGTGCCACACGATGTTGCCGTCGAAGTCCACCGCCAGCATCCCCCGGCTGCCGAACGAGGCGTAGACCCGCTCGCCGTCGGTGGTGGCCGTGGCCGACGCCGGGCTGTTCTTGCCGTGGGTGTATTCGGGCCGGCCCTCCGGCGCGTCGGTTTCCCACAGCAGCTCGCCGTCAGACCGGCGGAAGCTCAGAATCGAGACCCGCCGCCCGCGGTTCTGGGAGGTGGTCAGGAAGATCCGGTCGCCCCACACAATCGGTGACGAGTGGCCACCGCCGGGCACGGCGGTCTTCCACAGGACGTTCGTGGTGTCCGACCAGGTGTCGGGATAGTCGCCGTCCTCGACGACCCCCTGTCCGGATGGTCCCCGCCAGCGCGGCCAGTAGCGCCCGCCGTCACCATCGGGTCGCACCATGAATACGGCGCCGTCATCCTGTGCGAGAGCCGGCGCTGCGGCGAGGATTCCGAGCGTCAGCATGAGGCTGGCGGTGTGCGCTGCGCGGCGGATGTGAGTCATCGGGTGCCTATGTGTCCGACCTCGGTCTACGTCAGGTCCTGGATCTCGCGTTGTCAATACGCTGCACGCGGCCCGATGGGCGCCACCCTACCGGAGCGGACACACACATGTGCATCCGATCACGGGTGCGGCCTGTCAGCGTCAGGGCCAGGTTGGGCATCCGACAAGTATACGTCTGTCCGCTCGAGGCTCTCGACCGCGTGAACCGGTGTGTCGAACCGCGCAAAGATCTGGTCGAGCTGGGTCAGGCGGCGGAGCCGGTCGATCTGCGCTGGCGTCGCGGCTAGTGCCAGATGCCCGCCGTGGTTGCCCACGATGACGTGGCTGCGGACCAGCTCGGAGATCCCGATGCTGTCGACGTAGCTGACGCCGGAGAGATCCAGCACCAGACGCCGGCTACCCTGGTCGACGCGGGCCCGTACCCGATCCTTCAGCAATCCGAACGACTCCAGGGTCAGCCGTCCTCGCAGCTCGAACACGATGACGGTGCCGGTCGAGTGTTCCTGGATCTCCACCGCGACAGAGCACTCGCCTCCTTGTTAATGGCTCATCGCGTAGAGCAGGACGTTGATCCCGAGCGCGTAGCCGTCCGGAGAGAACCGCTTGAAGAAGTCCGGATCGTCACCCTCTCGTTCCCAGGCGTCGGCGACATCGGTGTTGTGCGACATCAGCACCAGGATCCGGCCATGCTCGTCCGTGATGGCCCGCAAATGCGCCACGGCGCTGTCAGCGCCGCGTTCGGAGGTGGAGCCACCGCGCCACCCCCAGAACTGGATCGCGGTGATTTGCGGTACCTTCTCGACGAACGCGAGCGCGCGAAAAATCGGATGGTCCAGCGGCAAGTCGCGGATGGGATACTCGGTCGGGGGTAACACTCTGCCGATCTCCGAGCGCCAGTGCTGCCAGGCCAGTGTCCCCCAGAAGTCATCGACCCACAGGAACCCGCCCTTGAGCAGATACGCGCGGAGCTGCGTCGCCTCGTCGGTGTTGAGCCCGATGGTGCCGACGTCGGCCGCCATGAGGAACGGACAGTTGAACAGCTCTTTGTCGGTCAGCTCGACCACCCAGTGGTTCGGGTCGCCGCGGGCGTCCGTGCTGACCTGGGCCGTCGTCAACTCCGAGAACCGGATCATCAGGTTGATACCGGCATACGGATAGTCGGTCCTCCAGCCCATGCCGAGCTCCTCATATCGTACCTGGTGGTACATCAGCTTGCAGAACGCGAAGTCGCGGTCCGGCATCGAGCTGGGTGGGAACCGCGGTGGCATGGCGCCCTCGCGGAAATAGCGCTGCGCGGCGGGGGTCGCCACCAGGCCGGCGAGGCACCCGGCCACCAGGAGCAGAGTGACTCCCTGCGTGAGACGACGCCGTGAAAGGTTCATCGATCGCGCTGCTCCGTGCCAGATGTGCGTTACCGATCCCATCCGCACAAGGCTACGTCATCCGCCCGCGTGTGGCAAAACCGGGACGGCCGAGCCTCTGGCTTCCCCGCCCTCTGTCTCCGTGTGCGCGATGGCGAGACAGGCCGGACTGCTGACGTCTGTGAGCATCCGTCCTATGGCCACAGCCATCCGAAGGTGCCGGCGGTGAGGAGCGCGTCCCGCACCTCGTCCTCCGCCGGGAGCTTGGCGAAGTCGCTCCGGTGATACGGGAGCACCATATGCAGGATGGAGCTCGCGACGAAGACGAAGACGGCGGAGAGCAAGATCGGCATCCACAATGCAGCCACCGAAATCATCGTCATCTCCCCGATCATCGCCCGCGGCGGCCCGTCTGGGGCCAAGCGGCATGACCGTCAGTTCGCGGCCAAGCGGCATGGTACCACGCCGAGCACGGCCCGGGGCTGCACGATATAATCGCCCTTCACTGCCGGAGCGACCGATGCCGACCTTCACTATCAGTGAGGATCTGTCACTGACCACGCTCGAGCTCCGTCATGCGGAAGAGCTGTTCCGACTGACCGACTGCAACCGGGCCTACCTGCGTCGGTGGCTGCCCTGGGTGGACACGATTCGGATCGTCGAGGACACCCGCGGATTCATCCGCGCTATTCTGGCGCAGGCACGGGAGAACAACGGCTTCCAGGCGGTCATCGTGTCACGCTGCCGCGTGGCCGGTGTCGTCGGCCACCACCAGGTCGACTGGCGCAACCGCACCACCGCGCTCGGCTACTGGGTGGGTGAGGAGTTCCAGGGCCACGGGCTCGTCACCGCGGCGTGTCGCCGGCTGGTGGCCCACAGCTTCGACGTGATGGGGTTGCATCGGGTCGAGATCCGCTGTGCGGTCGAGAATCACCGGAGCCGGGCGATCCCGGAGCGCCTGGGGTTCCGTCTCGAGGGCCGGTTCCGCGAGGCCGAATGGCTGTACGATCACTGGGTCGATCATGTGGTCTACGCTCGGCTGGCGACGGACCGCGGGGCAGATCGGCTGCAGGAGTCAGTCGGCCTTCGCGCGGCTTGGGCGGACCCGCCGAAGCTCGCCAGCTGAGTGCACCCCCGGGCGAGCGAAGGCCGGGAGGTCGTAGTCGAGCGGGGAGCCGCGCCCACGGCGCCTCGGCGCCACCATGGAGACGACATGACATGACACGACGCTTGCTGCGAGTACTTGCGTTGTGGATGGTGGTCTGCGTCGCGAGCGCCACGGTGGTCGCGCAAGACTGGCCGCAGTTTCTCGGACCCCAGCGCGACGGGACGTATATGGGCCCGCCAATCGCCGACGGCTGGTCGGGCGGTGGACCGACTCGGCTGTGGGAACGGCAGGTGGGTGCCGGGTTCGCCGGTCCGGTCGTGGTCGGCGACCGCCTCATCTTGTTCCATCGTATCGGGCGGCTGGAGGTGGTGGAGGCGCTGGCCACCGGGACCGGGCAGACCCTCTGGCGGTATGACTACCCGACCACCTATCGGGACGATTTCGGGTTCGATGAAGGACCTCGTTCGGTCCCGGTCGTGGTGGATGGCCGGGTGTATACCTTCGGAGCGCAAGGGCAGCTGCACGCGGTTGACCTGGAGACCGGAGAGGGGATCTGGAGTCAGGACACGCACGATCGGTATGACGTCCGCAAGGGGTTCTTTGGCGCCGCCGGTTCGCCGCTCGTCGAGGACGGGCGGGTCATTGCAAATGTGGGTGGCCGCCGCGGCGGGATCGTCGCCTTTGACGCGGTCACCGGCGACGAGCTCTGGACCGCCACGACCGACGAGGCCAGCTACTCGTCACCGGTCGGCGCGACGTTCGGCGGACGGCGTCATGCGCTGTTCTTCACCCGTACCGGGCTCGTCGGTCTCGACCCGGAGTCGGGCGACGTGCTGTTCCAGAAACGCTGGCGCTCGCGGCTCGGCGCCTCGGTGAACGCCGCGACACCACTGGTCGTCGGTGATCTGGTGTTCATCTCCTCCAGTTACGGTACCGGCGCCGCATTGCTGCGGGTGGACGGCGCGGCGCTCGTGGACGAGTGGCTCGGGGACGACATGATGTCGAACCACTACGCCACGGCGGTGGTCCATGACGGCGTGCTCTACGGGTATCACGGCCGCCAGGAGTACAGCCCGAGCCTGCGTGCCGTGGACCTGCGGACCGGAGAGGTCTACTGGAGCGAGGACCGATTCGGTGGCGGCACCCTGACGCTGGCGGGCGACCGTCTGGTGATTCTCCGCGAGTCGGGTGAGCTGATGCTCGCCGAGGCGTCACCCGACGGATTCGTTCCGGTCGCGCGCGCCCAGATTCTTCCCGGCGTCGTGCGCGCCTATCCCGCCCTGGCCAACGGCAGGCTCTACGCGCGGAATACCGACACCCTGGTCGCGGTGGATCTGCGATGACGTTCGCCCGACGGCCGCCGTTCGGCCGACGCCTGGACGGGCATTGCGGCGGCTCCGAGATAGCGGTATGGTTGGAGTTGTGAGGATGTGGCGGCACAGCGTCGTCGGCGGGGTCGTGACGGCGCTGGTCCTGATGCCAGGCGGGGCCATGACATGCGCCGCGGCGTGTCTGCGCTCGACCGCGGCGTCCGTCCCCGGTGTGGCCGGTTCTGCCGCGCACGCGCATCACGGGGCCACCGCACACGCGCATCACGGTGCCAACCCGGCCGAGGGTGAGATGGGGGTGCGTGCCGAGCTCGGTGTGGCCCCGGTCCACGACTGCCAGGGTCACGACGGCGCTCTCCACCGGTGGGGTACGGTGTCACAGTCGGTCGGGGCCGACCGTGGGGTCGTCTCCGCGTTGGAGCAGCCGCGCCAGTTCCCGCTGGCAGTCAGCGCGTTGATCGCGCGTCACACCCGCTCGACCTACGGTCCGCCCGGCACGTCCGGGGTGGTCACACCGCGCGTTCTGCGTCTCTGAGTTTCCCTTCCTTCGGCGGCTTCGTCGCCGGTCTCATCGTCATTAGTACGGACACGCGTCGGAGACCACCGACGGCATATCGCAGGCCGTCGGTCAGGGGAAGGCTCCATGACTGCATTCTCGATTCGCCCTCGAACACCCGGTGATGCCGGGCGGATGACGCCGCCTGAGGTAGCCCGGCCGTCGCGGCGCACCTTCGTCAAGGGGTTGGCGGTGGGCGGTGGGATGGTCGGGCTCGGGCTGTGGCGGCCCGCCGCACGGGCGCACACCGACGGGCGGCAGCAGCCGGTGTCGCTTGACGGGACGGAGTTCGACCTCAGTGTTGGCGAGACACTGATGGACCTGACCGGCTCGCCCCGGTTGGGGGTGACGGTGAACGGGTCGCTGCCGGCCCCCACGCTGCGCTGGCGAGAGGGCGACACCGTCATCGTGCGGGTGGCCAACACGCTCGGAGAGGATACGTCGATTCACTGGCACGGGGTCCTGGTGCCCGCCAACATGGACGGCGTGCCGGGGCTCAGCTTCGATGGGATTCACCCCGGGGAGACCCACGTGTATCGGTTCACCGTGCGTCAGAGCGGCACCTACTGGTATCACAGCCACTCCGGGTTCCAGGAGCAGCGTGGGTTGTACGGCGCGCTCCTCATCGCGTCGCTCGAGCCGGAGCCGTTCCGCTACGACCGCGAGCACGTCGTGCTGCTCTCGGACTGGACCGACGAGAACCCCGAACGGGTCTTTGCCAAGCTCAAGAAGCAATCCGATTACTACAACGTCCGCCGGCCCACGGTGGGCGACTTCGTGCGCGATGTGCGCGATCGCGGGTTCGGGACGGCGGTGGCCGACCGGCTGGCCTGGGGCGAGATGCGGATGAGCCGGGCGGACCTGTCGGATGTGACCGGCGCGACCTACACGTATCTGATGAACGGCCAGGCGCCGGCCGGGAACTGGACCGGCCTCTTCAGGCCTGGTGAGCGCGTCCGGCTGCGGTTCATCAACGGGTCGGCGATGACCTATTTCGACGTCCGTATCCCTGGATTGCGGATGACCGTGGTCGCCGCCGATGGCCAGCATGTTCACCCGGTGTCTGTGGACGAGTTCCGTATCGCTGTGGCCGAGACGTTCGACGTGATCGTCGAACCGTCGGGCCAGGACGCATTCACCATCTTTGCGCAGTCGCTGGACCGCACGGGGTACGCCAGGGGGACGCTGGCCGTGAGCCGCGGGCTGAGCGCGCCGGTCCCTGACCCCGATCCCCGGCCGCTGCTGACGATGGCCGACATGGGGCATGGCGGGATGGGGGACGCTGGACACGCGAGCGCCATGCGCAGCGAGATGCCTGCCACAGGTGACGCCCATGGCGGCGTACCGCCAGCCGCTCTGCCGCCATCCGACACGCATACCGGGCACGGCGGCGCCCCGGATGCGTCCCCGGCATCCTCGCCCGACGCACAGGGTGCGCACGACATCGCCGCGATGGGGGGCAGCGCCGCCGGCGTCGTCATGCAGTCGCATCCGGCGAGCGAACGGGGCAACCCGCTGGTCGACATGCAGACGATGATGCCCAGCTCGCGGCTCGACGACCCCGGGATCGGCTTGCGCGGCAACGGGCGCCGGGTGCTGACCTACGCCGACTTGCGGAGTCTGTTCGCCGACCCGGACGGGCGCGAGCCAGGCCGGACGATCGAGCTGCATCTGACCGGCCACATGGAGCGTTTCGTCTGGTCGTTCGATGGCGTCAAGTTCTCCGATGCCGAGCCGATCCGGCTGACCTATGGCGAACGCATGCGCATCGTGCTGGTGAACGACACGATGATGGCGCACCCGTTGCATCTGCACGGCATGTGGAGCGACATCGAGGACGACGACGGTCGGTTTCATCTGCGCAAACACGTCGTGGACATGCCGCCCGGCACCAGACGGAGCGTCCGCGTGCGTGCCGACGCACTGGGGCGCTGGGCGTTCCACTGCCATCTGCTGTATCACATGGCGGCGGGCATGTTCCGGGAAGTGCGGGTGGACGAGTGAGGTCGCGAGCCACGCGAGCAGTCCGTGGTGAGAGTCCCGCGTCGCGGGGGCTAGACATCTGGCATGGCGACACACCTTGTTCCACACGTGACCATGTCACCCTCGGGAGATCTCGAGCCATCGCGGTCGGCTGCGTGGTCCTCGCCGTCGGATGGCCTGCGTCGGCGAACGCGCGGCAGACGACCACCGATCGGATCACGCCGGTCGCGTCACTTACCGGGCAGGGGGCGGCCCAGCCCAAGACACCCATTCCCCCGATCACCGACGCCGATCGGGCGGCGGCATTTCCCGATGTCGAAGCCCACATCGTGCCCGACAACGCGGTGCATTCCTTCGTGCTCTTCGACCAGTTGGAGTGGCAGGGGGTCGAGAGCGGGGGGGGCCTGAATTGGAATACGACGGGGTGGGTGGGACGCGATCGGGACCGCTTGTGGTTCCGTACGCAGGGCCGGGTCGAGGATGGGCGTCTGGACGACGCCGAGGCACAGCTGTTCTATGGCCGGGCCGTTGCCCGCTGGTGGGACGTGGTGGTCGGCGTGCGCCAGGATCTGCGGCCGGGTCCGCCGCAGTCGTGGCTGGCGGTCGGCATCCAGGGGTTGGCGCCGTACTGGTTCGAAGTGGAGGCGACCGCCTATCTCGGCGCCGGTGGCCAGACGGCGGTCCGTCTGGAGGCCGAGTACGAGCTCCTGTTCACCAACCGTGTGGTGCTGCAGCCGTCGGTCGAGGTCAACCTGTATGGCCAGACCAACGCGGAGCGCGGCATCGGCGCGGGCGTCAGTTCGTTCGATGCCGGGTTGCGGATCCGGTACGAGCTTCGTCGCGAGTTCGCGCCCTATCTTGGTGTCACCTGGCACAGCAGGTTTGGTGAGACGGCCGGGTTTGCCGAGGCCGGGGGCCAGTCGGCGGGTGGACGCCGGTTCGTGGCCGGCCTGAGGCTCTGGTTTTAGGGTCCACGCACGGATCGGTTCCCGTGTTGGAGCGTCGAGGCGCCCGGCTGGCAAGGCGCGAGAACGGAGCATACGGGCAGGATTCGACCGACGAGCAACGCCGCCAGACGGGTTGCATCGGCGGCCGAGAATGGGAAGGAATTCTTGCGTGGGCCCTTCGCGACGCCCCGCCTCGCTAGTAGTAGTGCCACGGATCGCGGAGGGTCGCGGACCGCTCGTGCGCCGATCGGTCGGACGTCGCTCGTCCGGTTACGCCGGTCCAGCCGGACCGTGCGCGACGTGCGGCTCGCCCACTATCCGCGATGGTTGCCGCAGCCGGCGTGCGACCAGACCGAAGCGGTCTACCGTGTGCGCCTTGATGTGTGCGAGCGCTGCGTCGAGGTCGTCGGTTGTCAGCCAGAGCTCCAGGTCGTCGGCACTGATCGTTCCCTCGCGTTCCATGATGTGGATGAGGTGGAGCAGGCGCCGCCAGTACCTGGTGCCCATCAGGACGATCGGGAAGCTCTGGATTTTGCCGGTCTGCACCAAGGTCAGCGCTTCGAACAGCTCGTCCATGGTGCCGAAGCCGCCAGGGAGCGCCACGAAGGCATAGGAGTACTTGAACAGCAGCACCTTACGGACGAAGAAGTGGTGCACCCGGACGGAGTGATCGAGATAGGGGTTCGGTTCCTCCTCGTTGGGCAGCTCGACGTTACAGGCCACCGAGCGGCCCCCGGCCTCCTTGGCGCCCCGGTTGGCCGCCTCCATCAGTCCCGGACCGCCCCCGGTCATCACGGTGAAGCCGAGCCGGGCGAGACCGGCACCGACCTCACGCCCAAGCGCATAGTACGGGTGGCCTTCGGTGAACCGGGCCGACCCGAAGACGGTGACGCAGGGGCCGACGGAGTGCAATCGGCGGAATCCTCTCACGAAATCCGTCGCCGCCCGGAGCACCAGCCAGAGGTCGCGGCTACGACTTTGCGGGCCGGCGAGCAGGATGCGGTCGTCACGGCTCCCGTTGCGTGTCTGCGTCATACCTTGATCCGCTCGAACCGCGGCGCTCGTTTTTCGACATACGACGCTACGCCCTCCGTGAAATCGTCACGTGTCAGGCTCTCCTCCATGAGATGCAGCGATTCTCGCATCGCGTCCCCGAGTGAGGCATCCAGATGTTTGTAGACCTGATGTTTCATCGTCTGGAGCGACCGTGGCGCCGAGTGGGTGGCCAGTGTCGTGAGATAGTCTCGCGCATGCTCCAGCAGGTGATCGTGCTCGATCGTGCGGTTCACGACGCCGAGCCGCTCCGCCTCCGCCGCGTCGAACTTGCGCCCGCTCAGCAAGAGGTCCATCGCGTGCGCCGGACCGATCAGCCTGGGCAGAATCCAGCTGATGCCGTGTTCGGCCACCAGCCCCCGCTGCGCAAAGGACGTGGTGAAGACCGCGCGGTCCGACGCGAAGCGGATGTCGCACAGCATCGCGATGACGAACCCCAGTCCGGCGCAGGGGCCGTTGATCGCCGCGACGATCGGTTTGCGTGTCGCCATCAGATAGGCATGCCCGAGGCGGTAATCGTCGCCCATCATGTCGAAGTCGCCAGGCTTCTCGGCCGCGCTGTTCCATTCCACCGACGAGCGAGTCTTGCCCTCGCTCGTCGCCTGCAGCCGGGCCATGTCGGCGCCGGCGCAGAAGCCGCGGCCCGCACCGGTCAGCAGAATCGCCACCGCTCGATTGTCCGCTTCGGCGGCCGCCACCGCCTGCTGCAGCTCGGCCAGCATCTGGCCGGTGAGCGCGTTGAGTCGATCGGGTCGGTTGAGCGTGATGGTGGCGATCGGGTCGTCGACTGAATACAGGATGGTCTCGTACATGCCCCTGATGCTCCTCGGGTATGGCCGCCACCTCCGGCGTGCCGCCAAGCCACCCTCCTCGTACTATAGCGGCTTCTCCGACACGCCGTGGGTGCGGCCGGTGGAGCAGGTGCCGGTATGCTCCCTCGTCGAAGTGGGCGCATCACCAGTCGCGGTGCAACGCGGGTCTTTCACCACGGACTGCTGGGTGGCGGTCGTCGATGACCGTCGGAGCGGAGTGAGGCGCACGCTGACGCCCTCGCGCAACGTCCGCTCGTCACCCGTGCTTTTTCAGTGGAGCAGCCGCAGGATGAGCAGCAGACCTGATTGGAGGAAGCAGAGGCTATCGATGCGGAGGTTGCAGTCCCCGGAGCCGGGCGCCTCAACGCCCAGAAATGGGAACGTATTGTTGCGCGTACCCTGAGGAATCACCCCGGGAGCGAGCTGCCGGGGTGATTCTCGTCTAGGTGTCTCGACCGCGCGGGGGACCGTGAGTCTCCGGGCTGCCGCGCGCCCAAGGGCGCGGGCGGCAGCCTGCCCGCGGCAGTGCTCAAGACGTGGCGGTGTCTGCAACCGGCCGCGCATCCAGCCTGTCGTCCTACGCCATGTCCTTCAGCTTCTTGAGGGCAAGAATCTTCACGCGTGTGCTGGCTGGTTTTGCCTTCACATCCATGAGCTCCCCTGGCCGAAATGGGTTCGGGACATTTTTCTTGGCTTTCTGGGCCGGCTTCTTCACGGTCTTGATCTTCAGCAACCCGGGAACGGTGCAGTACCCGACCGAGCCCTTTCTGATATGCCGTTCAATTACGGTTTCCATCGCTGCGAACACCGAGGCGACCTCCTTTTTCGACAGTCCGGTATTCTCGGAAATGTCCGCCATTATCTGGGTCTTCGTCATCGCCGCTTTCAATCCCTTGGCTCTTGCCATCACTGCCTCCTCGTGATTCACACTACCGTCGGCGAGCTGTTCATGGCCCGCCACCTCGATCTCCATCCCGCCAGACCAGCCCACCCCGCAGGCGCGCCCACGCCCCGGTATGCAGATGCCAAGACGACGACGCGCGATTGTCGGGGTAGCGTTCCAGGCTGGGGGGCTGGGACTGGCAGATCCTACGACCGACGACCCTCACATGTCCAACATATTAGCTCTTGGGAGACCCGCGTCCCAGCCGAACCCGTGGAGAGCTTACCACGATGACGCCGTCGCGTGACTGTCGGTCGTGCGATATCTGCCTGAGCGCGGAACAGGTGAGGGGGTCTCGGTCCGCCAGCTGCCCGCCAACGGGACACGGTCGACCGGTGTCGTGTCGCACGCTGGGTGACCACCTCGGTGGTAGAGTGCGCACATGCCCGTCGTTCCAGTTGACGACGTCGAAGACGGTCGCTTGGCCGACTACCGAACGGTGTCCGACCCGCTGCTGTTGCGTGAGCGAGGCGTGTTCGTGGCCGAGAGTCGACTCGTCGTGCGCGAGCTGCTGGCACACCCACGATTCGAGACGCGCTCGTTGCTCGTCACCGAGGCCGCCCTCGAGAGCCTTGGGGATCTGCTCGAGGCGCGAGATGACGATCTGCCAATCTATGTTGGTGCGCGGCGATTCCTGCACCGCATCGCTGGCTTCGACGTGCATCGCGGATGTCTGGCACTCGGCACCCGGCCTGCGCGGTTGGCGGACGTGTCGCTACCCCAGTTGGCAGCCGCGCGGCGGGTTGTGGTGCTCGAGGATGTCGCGAATCCGGATAACATCGGAGGCATCTTTCGCAACGCGCTGGCCTTTGGTGCGGAGTGCGTGCTCCTGAGCCCACGGTGCTGCGACCCGCTCTATCGCAAGGCGATCCGGGTGTCGATCGGAGCGACGCTCAGACTGGCGTTCGGGTACGTCGACGACTGGCCAGAGGGACTCGAACGGCTCCGGGTCGCCGGCCTGACACTGGTGGCTCTGACTCCGGACGCGACCGCGACCGACATCGCCGAGCTGGCGTCACGACATCCCCAGCGTGTGGCGCTCCTGCTTGGTACCGAAGGCCCAGGGTTGAGTGGTGCTGCCACGGCCCGGGCCGACGTGCGTGTCCGGATTCCGCTCGCGTCCGGCACCGACTCGCTCAACGTGGCCACGGCCGCCGGCATCGCGTTGCATCGTTTGGCAGGCGCGGTTTGACAGTGACACCGTCAGGCGCGAGAATCGAGTCGTGACGCATCGGCCGCGTGGGAACCGACTCGGGGTGCCGGCGCTCGTGGCCACGCTTTGTGTGGGCGCGGCGTCGGCCTGTGCCGGCGGCGTGATGACCGCGGCGCAGATGGTCTGCTGCATGCACGATCACCACGAGTGCGAGATGGCGATGGACGGCGACTCGTGCTGCAGGGGCGCCCACGATGCGAGTCAACAGTTCGTCCATGGTCCGACAGCCAAGTTTCACGCCGATGTCGCCATGGTGGTTGCGACCTGCCCGCCGGCCGGGTCGATGACGCGTCTGGTGGCAGCGTTGCGTGAGCACGTCGGCTGCGCTGCCAGGGGCCAACCCCCCGGCCCTCTCGTCGCATCCTATCTCCTGAATTCGGCCTTTCTGATCTGACGCGTTCGCAGGTTTCCCGACACGGTGCGAGTGCGCGCCAGCCTGCCGCCCACCGGGCGGTGTGCGCGCGGTCGTGCTGCCCCAATCATGGATGAGACGTAGGAGCCTGCCTGCCAGGGCATGGTTTCTAGGGCTCGTCACAGTGGAGGAACTATGCGACTGGCGCTTCTGTGTCTCACCGTGTGGATGATCGTCGTTCCGGCCATGGCCCGTGCCGGCCCTCCCGACGCCAATTCGGAGTCGCCGGCCGTTGATGTGGAGCGTGTCAGTGCCCGAATCGTCGCGCAGGCATCCGACCCGCGCTCGCTGACTTTGGAGGCTGCCGTCGACGAGGCCATGGCTCGCAACCTGCGCATCGTCGCCCTGCGGCGGGAGTTCGACGCATTGCGACATCGGCCGGAGCAGGCGAGATCCCTCGCGGCGCCGACCTTCGAGGCGCAGATCTGGCAGTGGCCGGTCAACACCGCCAACCCGGCGAACACCACCATGTACATGTTGATGTTTGGCCAGGACGTACCCGGCCGTGGCAAGCGGGCGTTGCGGTCCAGCTTGCTGGAGATGGACGTCGAGCTGGCGGCCGCGGCGATCGCCATCGCGGCTCGAGACGTCATCGACCGCGTCGAGCGGGTCTACGCCGATCTGTTCCTTGCCCGTCGGGAGCTCGAGGTCCACCACGCCACTGTCAGGTTGTTGCGGCAACTCGTCGATCTGTCGGACGTGAAATACCGCACGGGGCGGATCTCTCAGCAGGACGTCCTGAAGGCGGTCGTCGAGGTGTCGAAGATCCAGGAGCACCTCATCGTGCTCGACGAGCGGGAACAGCTCGCCGCCGCCGAGCTCAACACGTTGCTCGACCGGTCGGTCGCCGACGCCGTTGGGCCTTTGGCGACGCCGGCGGAGCGGGTGGTCCTGCCGCCTGTCAGCGAGCTCCAGCGTCTGGCGTTGGCACAGCAGCCGGACCTGAAGGCAGCGGTCCTCGAGGTGACCCGAGCTGAAGCGGCACTCGGTGTTGTACGGAGCGAGTACCGTCCAGATTTTTCTGTGATGGGCGGCTACATGCTCATGCCAGGCCAACGCGATTCGTGGATGGCGCAGGTCGGCATCACCTGGCCGACCGCACCCTGGACAAAGTCCAGCGTGGATGCCAAGGCGGCCGAGGCAACGGCGTCGGTGGCCGCCGCGCGGGCGCGGAGCGCTGCCGTCGCCAGCGCGACGCGTGAGGCGGTCTACACCGCCCATGTTCGGGTGCAGGCAGCGTCACGGCGGGTGTCGTTGCTCCGCACCACCATCGTGCCGCAGTCGGAGCAGACGCTGGAGGTAGCACGAGTCGGGTATCAGACGGATCAGGTGGACTTCCTTGTCCTGATCGACCACCAGCGCCTCCTGCTCGACACGCAGATCGACTACCTCCGGGCATTGAACGATCTGGAGCGGGCGCGCGCGGCGCTGAAGCGCGCGGTGGGCACCGACATCACGTCTGTGCCAGCGCGGGAGACCAGCGTCACGCCGAGCGACATGGGGAGGGCACTCCGATGACGTCATCTGTGCAACGACGCGCGTCGGGGATGGCGGTGGTCGTGTCACTGATCGTGCTCGTGTCGATGGGATACGTCTTCCGCGCCCATCTCGTGAGGCTCCCCCTCATCGGCGAG
>SMUY01219382.1_pt1 | contig 18354 bp, 16 predicted proteins | sample 2456441 | NCBI WGS metagenome assembly SMUY01 (sample SAMN11095931, study PRJNA526329) | marine sediment metagenome | biome: Marine sediment; feature: Surficial sediment; material: Deep marine sediment; isolation source: Hadal surficial sediment | place: Pacific Ocean | collected 2014-11 | depth...
AAGGAACCGTTATTCGACAGCATCGACACGCTACGGGACGTGCTGACGGCCATGAACGGGTTGATTCCCGCGATGATTCCCAATGTGGGAGCGATGCGTAAAGCGGCAAACGACGGTTTTGCCACGGCAACAGATCTTGCCGACTACCTGGTGCGCAAGGATATGCCGTTTCGCGATGCTCACGAGGCGGTGGGCCGTACCGTGGCTTATGCCATCGAACAACACAAAACCCTCGATGAACTCAGTCTGGAGGAGCTACGCCAATTCGGCACGGAGGTGGTCGACGAATCTGTATTCGATGTGCTGACGCTGGAAGGCTCGGTGCGTGCACGCAATCACTTCGGCGGCACCAGCCCAGAACAGGTTCGCGCCGCCATCGCCCGCGCCCGGAAACGCATCAAAGAGAACAACTAGCTAGTTCCTGTCCAGAATGGACGGGAACTAGCGTGATGGGCATGGATGCCCACTGCGTACGCACTACGTACGTCTCCTTTTCCGAAGGAAAATGCGAGTCTTACGCAGTAAGACGACTAAAGAAATTCACGCGGGCGTAGCAGGAAGGCAATTTCTGGACAAGAACTAGCTAGCCGGCATCTCCCTGCTTGTGCCGACCCGCCTATCTCCTGAGACTGTGACGTGGCTGCCTATACTGAAGTACATGGTCACACCCATTCGGTTTCTGCTCGACAACGACGAAGTCGACATCAAAGCGCTGCATATCATCATCGAACGGTTTCGGCAGCATCATGCACTTCGTTATTCGCAGAGCTGCGAGCGACTACCTTTTCAGCAGCAGCGTATTCTCGAGGCGCTACCATTACTCTTCCACTGGAACCACGCCGCGCTGCCAGGCTACATCAACGAACAAATTCCTGCCGGGTTTCCAGGCTATCGGCCCAGCGATCGTAATAATGACGCGTTGCGCGCGCTCGCGCCGAGCTTTCAGGCGGAACCCTTTCTCGCACCACAATGCCGGCTCCAAGCCATGTTCATCATGGGCAGCGGCGGTAGCGTGGCGCAAAACTCCTCGAGCGACATCGACGTCTGGATCTGCTGCGATACCCATCTGCACGCCGCTCTCTGGCCCAAAGTCCAGTTGCTCCACGAATGGGCCCAGGATCTTGGTCTCGATCTGCATGTTTTTCTCGTGGATCCGAGCTCATTCCGGCAGCAACGAGATCTCCCTGGCTGCAATACTCCCAATCTTCTCTTGGACGAGTTCTACCGCAGCGCATCGTTGATTGCCGGTAAATATCCTCTCTGGTGGGTCATACCGTCTGAGCACCACAGCCAATACCACACACTGCGCGACCGGCTGCTTCATTACAGATTCATCGAACCGGGCGATGTGATCGACTTCGGACCCGTGACACCGTTTCCCCCTGCAGAGCTCGCGGAAGCGGCGTTAATGGAACTCGAGCGTGCAATCACTACACCACACAAGTCCCTCTTGAAGCTCAAGCTCGTCGAGATCTATGCTGAAAATTCCAGCGAGGCGCCACTATCCACCGTCTATAAGACTGCGTTGTACGAGGGGAACACCGACGCTCGGAATCTGGACACCTATATCATGTTGTATCGCTACATCGATCGCTGCATGAACCCGAGCAGTAAACTGCGACGGTTCGTCCAGAACCTGTTCATACGCAAAGCAACCTGCAGCGAAGGTCCGCAAGCTGTGATTCTCGACGAGCTCTTCGCAAGCTGGGGCTTCAGCCGGCGCGACATTCGATACTTGCGTGCCCCTGAGCGATGGCCTTTCAGCGAATTATTGCGGGAAAATGCAGATGTCATTCAAGCATTGCTCTCCGGACTGAAGCTCGTTTACAAGCTCGCTCTCCCGGGAGCTGAACGGTCAACCTGCAAAGAGACCGCCGCAGAAACGACTCGATGGCACTGGCTGAACGAGCAGCGCCGGCGCCGTGTCGAGAAGTCTCTGGATCAATTAACTGCGCCGCAACCAGGAACCGTCTTCCGCCTCAATCCAGCCTTGCTCCCAGAGGGATACACAGGCGAAGTCTCCATAATGCAAACATCGGATGGTTGGCTGGCAAAAGACAATGAGCGAACGGTTTATACGGCCTCCCGCCTGGTCGAGGTCGTGGTCTGGGCGAGGATCAATGCACTCACCCTCGTGTACAAGGGGCCTGACCAGTTACTCGCCAATCACCTGATGCAGATCACCTCCTCGCTCAGTGATGACACCGGGCAGGTTTTCGTCAATGCGGAACTCATCAGTTCGAATGAAAACGACATGTTACTCAGCCAACAGAACGATCCTCTGGACTACAGCGCCCTACACAGACGTCAGGTGCTAAGTCTGGATCTGGTTCGACATACTGCAAACGGTGCTTGGTCGGTAGACACCTACTCGGGTAAGGAACGGGTCGTGGAGGGTATCGTTGAGATTTTATTCCAAAACGTACCGGTCAGCTGGGTGGCCATCGGCGATCTCAACCGGTTTCGGATTCAATCCCGATTGTCAGGTCTGGAGCAGCAAGCGCGCGCAGCCCTGGAGCGACCCAACAACCGTTTCGTGTTTCCATTTGGCGAGGACCTGGTGTGTCTGACGCGGCTACCAGACCGGTTGCAGCAAGCTTCGTTCACCGATCAGGGTGAACTCCACAACCACCTCTCGATAACCGATGGTGCGGTGACCTTCGACCGCGATAGTTTCAGGTTATCCCGCCCGATGAATGGCCTGCCGAACAGAGGTCTAAGGGCTAGCTAGTTCCTGTCCAAAATGCTTGTATTTTGGACTGGGACTAGCGCCCGGTGCAGGGATGCACCACTGCGTACGCGACATTTCCCGAATTTTCGGAAGCTAAGCTGTAGAAAATTATAGGGAAAAATAGTAGTTGAGGACTTCGGGTGTATACTTGCGCGCTGATTTTTTCGGGCTGTTTCCGTGCGCTGGATGCGACTGTTTATCTTTCTCGGCCTCTTTACCAACATAGCCGCCACCTGTGGCCAGAAGGGACCTCTGTCTTTACCTGAAAAGTCTCTGACCGAAGAGTCTCTGGCTAAGGAGATCCCAGCCGAGACACCTGTGCCGTGTTTGCGCATCTTGCGATGCACTCTTGAGGCGAACTCATGAATAGTGAAAGCCCGGGAAACTAACATGCAGCCATTTGCTCTGCGAAACGGCGTTCTGCACGCTGAAGGGGTTTCCTTAGAGACCATTGCCGAGGCCGTGGGCACACCGGTCTACGTGTACTCCCGGACCTACTTCGAGAACCGTTACCAGACGATACTGAACGCGATGGCGAAGCTCAACGTCGTGATCTGTTACGCCGTGAAAGCCAATTCAAATCTCGGCGTATTGCGCTGCTTCGCAAACCTTGGTGCGGGGTTCGACATCGTCTCGGGTGGTGAGTTACAACGCGTGATCAGTATCGGCGCGGCACCCGCGTGCGTGGTGTTCTCCGGCGTCGGTAAATCCGTAACAGAGATCGACCTGGCACTGAAGCTGGGCATCGGTTGTTTTAATGTGGAAAGCGCTGCTGAACTCGACCGCATCGCGGCCCGTGCTGAATTGTTGAGCAAGGTTGCTCCCATCTCGATCCGCATCAATCCAGACGTGGATGCCAACACGCACCCTTATATCTCCACCGGACTCAAGGAAAACAAGTTCGGCGTACCGGCAACACATGCGATCGACCTGTATCGGCAGGCGGCTGCTAGTGAGTCACTCAGCGTGCGCGGCATCGACTGTCACATCGGCTCTCAGCTCGACACCGTTGCGCCACTCGCCGAAGCCTGCGCAATCCTCCTCGAGATAGTTGACCAGCTGGAAAGCTTGCACATTCATATTGAACACATCGACATGGGCGGCGGTCTCGGCGTTAGCTATCGCGACGAAGAGGAATTCGATCTCGAAACTTACGGTCGTCACCTTGCAGCACTGATAGGCGAGCGCGACATCAAACTCCTCTTGGAACCTGGGCGCTTTCTGGTAGCTAACGGCGGCGTGTTGCTCACCCGGGTCGAGTACCTGAAGCCACAAGCCTCCCCGGAACACAAGAATTTCGCCGTGGTGGATGCCGCGATGAACGATCTGTTGCGACCGGCTCTCTACCAGGCCTGGCACGACGTCGTACCGGTAAAGGCACAAGCGGATGCAGCTGACGAACAGTGCTGGGACATCGTCGGCCCCGTGTGCGAAAGCGGAGATTTTCTCGCCCATGAACGCCACCTGGCGTTGTCTGCAGGCGACCTGCTCGCAGTGCTTTCTGCAGGTGCTTATGGCATGGTACAGAGTTCTAACTACAACACTCGGGGGCGACCCGCGGAAGTACTCGTGGACGGATCGAATTTCCAGGTAGTTCGCCGCAGGGAAACCACGATGGACCAACTTCGACTGGAGCTGAACGAAGGTTAGACGATGCGCATCGCCTTCAGCAAAATGCACGGTCTTGGCAACGACTTCATGGTGCTCGATCTCGTCACCCAGGACCTCGCGTTTACCCCCGACCTGATTCGTTCGTGGGCAGATCGTCGAACCGGGGTCGGATTCGATCAGCTGCTCACTATCGAGCCACCAACCGACCCCGACGCGGATTTCAAGTACCGAATCTTCAATGCAGATGGCACCGAGGTGGAACAGTGCGGCAACGGTGCCCGTTGCGCGGCGCTGTTCATCGCAGAACAACAACTCAGCCCACTGCCTAAGCTCACTCTGGAGATGATGAACGGCTGCATCGTCACCTGCAGGGTGAACGCTTCAACCATCGCGGTCGACATGGGCATACCCGACACGCAACTGAATGCCGTGCCGTTCAAAGTCCAGGAGGCCAAGGAGGACAATCAAGAAGTCCAGGCAAATGGCAACCTGCTACAACCGGTCAAGGTAAACGACGAGACTGTCTGGATCACCCCGGTATCGATCGGCAATCCGCACGGCGTGTTATTCGTTGACGATATCGTCAGTGCTCCGGTCGTTGAGCTAGGCCAGGTGCTGACCAACCACGCGTGTTTCCCAGAGGGTGCGAACATCGGCTTCTGCCAGATCGTTGATAGGAGCTTTGCACGCTTGCGGGTCTTCGAACGAGGGGTAGGGGAGACCCGCGCCTGCGGCACCGGGGCGTGTGCTGCCGTTGTCGCTGGGCACCTGCTCGACAAGCTCGACACAGTGGTCAAGATTTCGCTGCCTGGTGGCAAAGTCCGGATCAGTTGGCAGGGTCAGGGCAGCGTCGTTAGAATGAGCGGGCCGGCAACTCACGTGTATGAGGGCCACGTCACCTATGAGCTCTGACACCTGTGAACACTTCGTGTGAGCACTTCGCGTGATCTCTAAAGAAGAACCCGTCGGCTTGACCGACGAGGATATCATCGAGTTCCTGCGGCGCGATTCTGAGTTTTTTCGCCGCAACGCCGGTCTGCTGTCGGAGCTCAACCTCCCCCACGATTCTGGAACAGCCGTCTCGCTCATCGAACGTCAAGTGGCCATATTGCGCGAACGCAACATGAAGATGCGCCGACGTATGAATGAGCTTGTTAGTACTGCGAAAGACAACGATGAACTCTTCAGCAAAACCCGGACGCTGACACTGGAACTTCTCCACGTACATGCCTGGCACGATCTCAACGAAGTGCTTGCTACTTACCTGCTTGCAGATTTTCATGCAGACTTCGTTTGTTGCCACCTCCTCAACCAACCTGTGGCGATGGACCACCTCGTAAACCACGAACACGAGCTTCCCCACGAACGCTACGTCACAGGCAGCCGACCCGTATGCACCACACTTCGCGCCAACGAGCTTAACGAGCTCTTTCCGATTCAGAGCCACGAGGGAACAGGTAGTGCGGTACTCGCTCCGCTCGCTTTCGGAAACAACGCTGGGTGCCTGGCAATCGGCAGCCGCGATCCCGGCCACTTCACCTCCGATATGGATACGTTATTCGTAACCTACATCAGCGAGGTTGTTGGCGGAGTCATTCAACGTTTGGCACAATGAAGGCAGAACACCCTCAGGATTTCCTCGACTATCTTGCCCACCAGAAGCGATATTCGGAAAACACCGTGGCCGCCTACCGGCGCGACCTGACCCGCTTCAGCCGGTGGCTGGAGGTTCCCTGGAAAGACACGCGCAGCCATCACATCAGTAGCTACGTGGCCTTCCTGCACGGCAAGGGGCTGGCACCAAGGTCCATTCAACGAGCACTATCGTGCATCCGCAGCTTCTTTACGTATCTCGAGAAAAATGGACACGCGGATCACAACCCTGCAGCCGGTAACAAATCGCCCAAGAGAAGCGTCAAGTTACCCAACCTGCTAGACACCGACCAAGCAGCTAGATTGTTTGTCTTCGACGCAAAAACGGATATCGATAAACGCGATCGGGCCATCATGGAATTGCTGTACGGTAGCGGTTTACGCCTCACCGAACTCACAAAACTCGATGTGCGAGACCTCCAACTGGAAAGCGGCTTCGTTACCGTACAGGGCAAAGGAGGTAAAACCCGGCAAGTGCCTATGGGTTCACATTGCATTAAAGCGATCAATACCTGGCTTCTATGCCGCACGCAGTCTGCGCCTGGTCAACCACTGTTCACGAGTCGCGGTGGTAATCGTATCAGTCCCCGTAGCGTCCAAGCTCGCTTGAAGGTCTGGGCACAACGGCAACTCGGCAGCAACCAGTTGCATCCGCACATGTTGCGGCACAGTTTTGCCAGCCACGTGTTGGAATCATCCAGCGACCTGCGCGCGGTTCAGGAGCTGCTGGGACACGCGCACATCTCTACCACGCAGATTTACACACATCTGGATTTTCAGCATCTCGCAAAGGTCTACGACGCAGCCCATCCCCGAGCTCAATCTCAGGACGATTAGCGTTGCCTACGATTAAGGTCATCACCTTCGACCTGGACAACACACTGTGGGATGTGCAGCGCGTGATGATCAAAGCCGAGCAGCATCTGCGTTCCTGGCTGACGGCTGAGGTGCCGGAGGTTGTGGCGCACTATTCGGGAGAAGCGCTTCGCGATCTACGCACAACTGTGTTAGCGGAACACCCCAACCTGGTTCACGATCTCTCCAAGCTCCGTCGCGAAGTCATCTATCAAGCCATACGCCAGTGCGGCTATGGGCGCATCGAAGCAGGCACGCGGGCGGACGCTGCCTTCGCCGAATTTTACGAGGCTCGCCACCGGGTGGAATACTTCGAGGGTGCGCTGGAAACTCTGGCAACGCTCGCGGAAAACTACTTGCTCGGTGCGCTCACGAACGGCAACGCCGACTTCAAGAAACTGCAGCTCGACCGATTCTTCTCCTTCGGCGTCTCTTCGGCAGACGTTGGTGTCGGCAAACCGGCCCCCGACATGTTCATCAATGCGCTCAACCGCGCCGACGCACTGGCAGTGGAGGCCATCCACGTGGGAGACCACTTGATCGACGACATTCAGGGAGCCGCTACAGTCGGTATGCACACGATCTGGGTCAACTTGAAAGACCAGCCGCTTATGCCCGACACAATAAACCCGAGCGCCACGGTAAGCCGTATAAGCGATGTTCCCGCGTCTGTGGTAGCTATCGAACAAACACCTTAAACGCACCTTCCTCCTACATGGCGACGCTTCAGTGTCCCAGGCGTCGAATCACATCCTTGATGGCTTCGATATCCGCTGGAACGTTGGTGGTACGGCTCTCCCGGTCACACAGGCTGTCGAGCGTCGGGTGGCGCGCAACATCCTCACCAACGGCTTTATTCACAGCGTCGGGAAACTTGGCCGGGTGCGCTGTCGCCAGGCAAACCAGCGGACCCTCGAGTGCAAAACGCTCTGCCGCAGCGAGACCGATCGCAGTGTGGGGATCCGCCACATAACCACTCGTCTCATAGACCGTCCGTATTGCTGAAAGCGTATCGTCCACACTCACTGCGGTCGCCAGAAAATCGTCGGTATGCAATGGCGCCGCTAACTCGGCGCGGCCACTGCGCGCAAAATCTGCCATGAACTCACCTAACGCGACAGGATCGCAGTCCATATGATAATAAAGGAAGCGCTCGAAGTTACTCGCCACCTGGATGTCCATAGCCGGGGTGACCGTATAACGCACTTCACCACGCTCGTAGACCCCACTTTCGAAGAACTTCGCCAGAATGTCATTCTCGTTGGTGGCGAGGATGAGTCGTTCGATTGGAAAACCCATACGTTTGGCGGTGAATCCCGCAAAGACATTACCGAAGTTACCCGTTGGCACACAAAACGACACCGGTCGTTCACCACCTAACTTCAGGCTTGCATAACCGTAATAAACGATCTGAGCCAGCACCCTTGCCCAGTTCACCGAATTGGCGGCACCCAACGCGTATTTTTCTTTGAAGGCAAGATCCTCAAAAATCGTCTTCATCAGATTCTGGCAGTCGTCGAAGCTGCCCTCCACGGACAGACAATGGACGTTGGCCGCTACCTCGGTCGTCATCTGCAGCTCTTGCAGATGGCTCACGCGACCACGGGGATACATGACGAAGATGTCGATTTGCGGAAGACCCCGCACGCCCGCAATCGCAGCACTACCGGTATCGCCACTGGTCGCTGCCAGGATGTTCAGGTGTTTGTTTTCATGCGCCAGGATGTATTCGAAGATCTGACCGAGTAACTGCAGAGCGACGTCTTTGAACGCGAGTGTGGGACCGTGAAAGAGTTCCATAACCGTCACGTTGCCAACCTTTGTCAGGGGAGCGATCTCGGGGTGGCTGAAATTCGCATAGGCATCTGTGATGAGCCGCTCTAGATCTTCGCGCGGAATGTCGTCGACAAACAGAAGCACAATTTCCCGGGCGAGCTCAACAAACGATAACCCCTGCCAAGAGGCAAGCATTGGCGTGACATCTGGAATGGTTGCGGGGACGAGTAAGCCACCATCCGGGGCAAGACCCGTCAATACGGCATCCTGGAAGCCCATGGGAGGCGTCTTCCCTCGGGTACTTACGTATTGCATTGGCACCGACGCTGGTATGAATGCGCCATTGTAGCCCGAGTAACGACCGACTTGAATTTGTCTAGCCCGTGCATGGACGCACCATGGGCGTCAGCAGGAATTCACCTTTAGTATGAATTCCTGGGAATAATGGTCAGATGGATCCTCGCCCATAATTATTTTCGGGACGGCGCGGTGGATCCGCGCGGAAGTTGCGTGGTACTTCTTCAATCTCTCCACCCCCGTCAAGAAATTTTTCGACGTCCGAGGCGATTTCGGATCGAGCAGGTTCCCGTGCTTCGACGCTGTGCACATCAGGGGTCTTGTCGGTGGACTTGGGCGCAGCTTTTGCCATTGAGGATAACTTCATGTGATTGTTGTGTAGTTGAGATATGTATAGAACACAGCAAGTGATTGGCAAGCGAGATTGTTGTTTGGAGGTGCCTTTCGTTCACTTTTCTTTTTTTCCGCATCCGAGGTTGTTTACTTAACGCCGATTCAAGAAGGACTCAAAAAAAGGGGCGCTTAAAAGCGCCCCATTTTTTTACCATCGCTGGTGGATCAGCTCATCTTGGCAAACTCCGGATAGGCTTCAACGCCACATTCGGAAAGGTCGGCACCTTCGTATTCCTCTTCCTCGGAGATACGAATGCCCATGGCCAGCTTCAACAGATACCAGACCACCAAGCTCGCGCCAAAGGTCCATGCGAAAATTACAGCGATGCCAAGCAGTTGCGGACCCAGCAGTCCAAAAAATCGCCCTGGCTGATGCCGACCGCCAGCAAGCCCCAGATACCCGCCGCACCGTGAACCGAGATTGCGCCGACCGGGTCATCGATCCTGATCTTGTCGAGCGCAATGATCGAGAATACAACCAACACACCACCAACCGCACCGATGAATACGGACAATTCGGCACTACCGGCAAGCGGTTCGGCTGTGATTGATACCAGGCCCGCCAAGGCGCCATTTAACGCCATGGTGAGATCGGCTGAGAATTTCGGACGTATTCTTAGCGCGTACCATGCCCGCTTCGAGCATGGCAAAACCTGGCGCCATAAACATGACCAGGACGCCCATCATCAGAAAATAGAACGTATCCAGGGCTTAGTTAGTTTGAATCAGATCTTCCACAATCTTTACTCCTGTATGCTGCGCCGTTATACGGCGTCAGCCCCTGTCTCGCCGGTACGAATTCGTACGACTTCTTCGAGCGAGGCGACAAAAATCTTGCCGTCACCAACCTTGCCGGTGTTGGCAGCTTTGGTGATGGCTTCCAGAACCTGATCCAGCATGCCGTCATCCACGGCTACCTCGACCTTAACTTTAGGCAGGAAGTCCACGACGTATTCAGCTCCGCGGTAAAGCTCTGTATGCCCTTTCTGGCGTCCAAAGCCTTTGACTTCGATCACCGTCATTCCTTGTACGCCAACCTCCGAGAGCGCTTCGCGGACATCGTCCAACTTGAAGGGCTTGATGATGGCTGTTATTAGTTTCATGTGTTTTCTCCTATTGAATCGAGGGCGCACTTGTCTCCCCACGCGAAGGCCGCTGCCTTCTGCCTGGAGAGCTGATGTGGAAGATCCGTGCACCTTTGATTCTCGCCTAATTACATGGTTTTCGATAGCTAAGACGAAGCTGTTATCGCAAAGCGTGTATGGGAAAAAGTAGTGCAGACAATATCTTCCTCAATCTCCTTATCAGGCGCTTGTCCTCGCATTCAGCACGTTGCTCATGTCGTTAATCAGACCGGTCACGCCTCGGCGCCGCGAGGACTTAGTGAGCCCATCCACACCCACCGACCCGTCCATCTACCCCGTCTGTAGACCAATACAGCACATTCCGTGCCAAGCTAGAATTGGTTTACATATCAGACCCTTAGCAAAGGCCTCCAGCACAGTTCAGATTCGAGCGCACACAAACGGTGCTTGGTGCGCACAATTAGGGGGCGAGCATGTTCGCTGTACCAGCCCGGTGCCATCCAGGCGGATTGAGCAATGGTGATCTCTCACGACTCGTATCACTTTTTAAACTTGTGCCTGACTCGGGCCCACGTACCATGAGTTTCATGGCGGCATTTCTTTAAGAGAGGAGCGATGGAAAACGGACAACCTGCAGAGACCCTCATGGCGCGGATTCGCGACGTTCTGGGTGGCTTGACCCCTGAACCCCTCATGGAACGCCTGAACGCATCACTCGAAGGATTCTTCGAGCAATTTCAGCTTGTCTCGAAACGCGAACTCGAAGGGCATATCGCCAGCATCGAGCAACTAAAGAATACGATCGCAGATCTCGAGCAGCGTATGGCGAAACTCGAACGCCAATAACTCTTGACTCACCCACAAACCGCCAGCCGCGCGCTGACCCGCGCTCAGAAAGGCATGGAAACACCCCAGATCACCGTGGAAACTCATCTACCGGGTGGGCTTCCCGGTGTCACCCTGGTTGGGTTGCCGGAAACCTCCGTGCGCGAAGCGCGCGATCGAGTAAAGTCTGCCATTCAGAATTGCGGGTTAATTTTTCCCACGGGGCGGGTGGTTGTCAATCTAGCACCGGCCGATCTGGTCAAAGAAGGTGCGCGCTTCGATCTCGCTATAGCCATCAGCATCCTGTGTGCCACGGATCAAGTGCCTCAGGCGCGCGTGGCCAGCTACGAATTCCTCGGAGAGCTCAGCCTCTACGGCGAACTGCGTGCAACTCGCGGATGTCTCTGCGCTGTTTTGTCCATTGACGGGAATAAGAAGCTGATCGTACCGGCCGCCAACGCGGCTGAAGCGAGTATTGTCAGCAAGAGCAACATGATTCCCATGCGACACCTCTTGGATGTTGTAGGATTGTTACGCGATCCTGACGGCAAACAACCAATCAACACCTGTGTGTTACCTAAACCTCCCCGTCAGACGACGGAGTCACTGCACGATGTGCTCGGTCAACAGGCGGCAAAACGCGCCTTGGTCATTGCTGCGGCTGGTGGCCATCACCTGCTCATGGTAGGCCCCCCCGGCACGGGTAAAACGATGCTGGCGCGGCGCTTCGTGGGGTTGTTACCGGACCTGACCGATGAGGCAGCAATGGAGGTAGCTATGGTCTACTCCGCTGCCGGGTTGCCGTTGCCGAATCTATGTACACCACCGTTTCGAGATCCGCACCATTCCGCTTCCGCTCCTGCACTGGTGGGAGGTGGTGGACAGATACGTCCCGGCGAGATCTCGCTTGCTCATCGGGGTGTACTGTTTCTCGACGAGTTGCCGCACTTCAAACCGAGCGTCCTGAACCTGCTGCGCGAACCCCTGGAATCACAGCAGGTGAGCATCGCCCGGGTTAATTCACGAGCGACATTTCCAGCAAGCTTCCAGTTCATTGCCGCAATGAATCCTTGCCCCGCTGGAAAGGTGTGCACTCAGCACACATGCCGCTGCTCGCCCGATCAGGTGCGGCGTTATCAGGCGCGTATCTCCGGGCCACTACTCGATCGAATCGATCTCCATGTAGCCGTGCCTCAACTGCCCAAATCAATGTTGTTAAACAAGCCAGAGTCGCCACAGCAATCACCGGCTGGCGCCATTTCCATGATCTGTGATGCTCGCGCCGCACAACACAAACGTCAGGGAAAGTTGAACGCAGACCTTCATGCCGCGGATCTTGCCAGGGCTGCCGATTTGAACGTTGCTTGCAAGAGGTTGCTCAGCCGAGCGACCGACCGCTACCAGCTATCCGCTCGCAGTTTTCACCGCATCATCAAAGTCGCACGCACGGTCGCCGATCTGGAAGCGCAGGAGAGTATCGATTCTACCCACATTGCAGAGGCACTCTCTTATCGAACCCTGGATTGGGAAAACGGCTTGGGACTGGCCGCGCGCTGACTGACCCCAAACTTTTTTCTTATTGCGCCTGACCGGTGACATAGTCCATAGCTTCCCGGAGTTCATCGTCGGAACAGTTCATGCAGGTGCCGCGCATTGGCATCAGGCCGAGCCCGTTGGTCGTGCTCTCCCAGAGGACGTCCACGCCTTTGGCGATCCGCGGTGCCCAGGCTTGTGCATCGCCAAACAGCGGTGACTCGCTGACACCCGTGGAATGGCAAGCAAAACAGAACTGGTTGTATACCTGTTCGCCGGTCATCGTTCCGGAGCCGGCCCGTGCGGTTCCCGCTCCGCCGCACTCATCGCCCGTTCGACAAAGACGACCAAAGGGTTGCAGCCGTTCGCGAATCTCTGCGTCGGTACCTGGCGGAACGACCTCCCCATGGACGGATGCCGTTACCAGCGTGAGTACACCCAACGCCGCCACGAAAACCCAAAACTTAGCCACCAAGCTCACCCGCAAATCTCCCAACAAATACCAGGTTCAACCCGAAAAGGGTTGTTGCCGTCATGACTCATGCACTTGCGTCGAACAGCTCACGACCAATCAGCATCCGGCGAACCTCACTGGTTCCCGCACCAATCTCATAAAGTTTAGCATCTCGTAACAGGCGCCCCGCCGGATACTCGTTGGTATAGCCGTTACCACCAAGCGCCTGAATGGCTTGCGACGCCATCCAGGTCGCTCTTTCGGAGGCGTAGAGTATGCAGCCAGCCGCATCAAATCGTGTGGTGTGCCCGGCGTCGCTTGCCCTGGCTACTGCATAGACGTATGCGCGACAGGCATTCAGGTTGGTGTACATATCCGCAATTTTGCCCTGCATCAGCTGGAAGGTTCCGATCGGCTTTCCGAACTGATGGCGCTCGTGAACGTAGGGAAGCACGAGATCCACACAACTGCGCATGATTCCGAGCGGTCCAGCGGCCAGAACTACCCGCTCGTAATCAAGGCCGCTCATGAGAATCTTCACGCCCTGGCCAACTTCGCCGAGCACCTGAGTTCTGGCTACTTCGCAGTCCGCAAAAACGAGTTCGCAGGTGTCCGACCCGCGCATGCCCAGTTTGTCGAGTTTCTGGGCGGTGGAGAAGCCCGTCATGTCCTTCTCAATGAGAAAGGCGGTAATACCTTTCGCACCCAGGTTCGGGTCCACCGTTGCATAAACCACCAGCACATCCGCTCCGGGACCGTTTGTTATCCACATCTTGTTGCCGTTCAACACGAAGTAGTCACCGTGGTCCTCGGCACGCAGTTTCATGCTCACCACATCGGAACCTGCCTCGGTTTCGCTCATGGCAAGGGCACCGAGATATTCGCCGCTGATTAACTTAGGTAGGTATTTCTGCTTTTGATCGTGGTTCGCGAAGCGGTGAATCTGATTGACGCAGAGGTTGGAGTGAGCACCGTAAGATAGACCCACCGAAGCCGAAGCGCGGCTGATTTCTTCCATGACAACACAGTGCGCAAGGTAACCGAGACCTACACCCCCGTACTGTTCATCCACAGTGATCCCAAGAACGCCGAGGTCACCCATCTTTGGCCACAGCTCACGAGGGAACTCATTATCGGCATCAATTTTTTTGGCAAGCGGTGCGATCTCGCGGCGTGCAAACTGCTGCACGCTCGCACGCAACTGCTCCACCGTTTCCCCAAGACCAAAGTCGAAGTCCATCATGAGTTGCGCTTTCTCTAAGCAGTAAAAAAGGGGCCGGATGATACTACGGCCTCAGGCCGACGGCATTTGCAGCAAAGGGGAGATCGATCTAGAAGCTGGTTGGCTACCGACTCCTAGCCACTAACACTTTCAAGTATCTCCTCGAGAGTGACCAACTCGATGCCTTCCTCTACTCGATCTCCGACAGCGCACATAATGCTGGAAACCTTGCCGCGCCGAGGCGCGTTGATGTTGTGTTCCATCTTCATAGCTTCGATCACCATGAGCACATCACCTTCGGCCACCTCATCGCCCATCCCCACGGCCAGCGAGATGACCTGACCCGGCATAGGCGAAGTGATCCGATCTACCGCGCTCGCGTCATGAACCAGGCGATTGATGTCTTCCTCGTATGCTTCCAGTCGTTCTGTATCGCCATCGCGAATGACGAAAATCGTCTTTCGATCGACGATAACCCGCGCATCTACCCACTGGCCGTCCACCCGACAGGTGAGCGTCGGGCCGGTCCAAGCCACATCGCTCACCTCATGTTCGTTGTCATCCACAGCCACGACACCATTGGTTACCACAACTGTCACCAGCTTCCGGTATCTGGTGAAGCGTTGACGATAACTGTGGGGCAGGTTCAAACGAAAACCATCTGTAGTTTCCCAGACACCCGCCCCCTGTGTTATCTCCTTGAGCGCAAGCACCGCGCAGATTGGGCCAATATTGGTTGGTTCGCTCACCAGTTCATCGTGATGCTGTTCCGCGAGCCCGGTAGTGTAGTCACCGGCGCGGAAGGCCGCGTGGTCCAACACCGCACGTAAATAGCTCACATTGTGCTCTACTCCGGCAAGTTCCACCTCGGCTAACGCCTGAACGAGCTTCACGCGCGCTTCCTCTCGATCCCTGCCATGAGCAATCACTTTCGCCAACATCGGGTCATAGTGCATGCTCACGACATCGTTGCTGATAATCCCAGCATCGACGCGCACATCATCCGGAAATTTCACCCTGACCAGCTTGCCGGTCGATGGCAGAAATTTGCGACGAGGATTTTCGGCGTAGATTCGCGCTTCGATCGCGTGACCGTTTCTGACTAGAGAATCCTGCTCGATATCCAGCCGCTCACCCGCAGCGATGCGCAATTGCCACTCCACCAGATCGAGACCCGTGATCGCCTCGGTAACAGGATGTTCGACCTGCAACCGCGTGTTCATCTCCATGAAGTAGAACGTGTCTCCCTCAGCGATGAACTCGACCGTTCCCGCCCCCACGTAGTCGATGGCTTTTGCCGCTTGCACAGCCGCCTGACCCATGCGTTTGCGTTGCGCATCGGTAACCGTCGGCCCGGGTGCTTCTTCGATGACCTTCTGATGCCTGCGCTGCACCGAACAGTCGCGTTCGAACAAGTGCAGCGTATGCCCGTGGCGATCCGCAAGAATCTGCATTTCCAAATGTTTCGGTGCCTGCAGATATCGCTCGAGGAGCATGCGGTCGTCCGCGAAAGCGGCTTTCGATTCACGCCGCGCACCAGCCAAGGCAGCCGCAAAATCCTGCTCATTGTCCACGAGCCGCATTCCCTTGCCTCCGCCGCCGGCGGACGCCTTGATCAACACGGGAAAGCCGATTTCCCGCGCGGCGGCCAGCAACCCCACATCACTCTGATCGTCGCCGTGATATCCGGGTACCACAGGCGTACCGGCGGCGGCGATCAGACGTTTTGCTGCGATCTTTGACCCCATCACACGAATCGCCTCTGCGCTCGGACCTACAAAAGCAATATTTGCAGACGCGCACGCTTCGGCAAAGGCAGCGTTTTCCGCCAGGAAACCATATCCCGGGTGGATGGCTTCTGCGCCGGTTGCTTTTGCAACGGCCAACACGGCGTCAATGTTCAGATAACTCTCAACCGCTGGTGCCGGACCCAAAAAATGGGCTTCGTCGGCGAGCTTCACATGTTGTGCGTACCGGTCCGCTTCGGAATAGACAGCGATGCTGCGCAAACCCAACCGGCGCGCCGTCCTCATCACCCGACAGGCGATTTCACCGCGGTTGGCAATTAACAAAGTGCTAAACAATGTTCACATCCGGAAGATCCCGAACCGGCTCTCATGATGCAACGGTTCCCTGCAGGCAACGAACAAAGCGAGCGCTAACACTCGTCGCGTATCCAGCGGGTCTATGACACCATCGTCCCACAACCGGGCACTTGCGTAATATGGATGTCCCTGCCGTTCGTACTGTTCGCGTATATCCGCCATGAATGATTCCTGCTCTGGTTCCGGCCACTGTTCGCCACGCGCGGTCGCCGCGTCGCGGCGAACCGTCGCCAAAACATGAGCCGCCTGGTCGCCACCCATGACCGAAACCCGGGCATTGGGCCAGGTCCACAACAGTCGCGCGCCATAGGCACGCCCGCACATCGCGTAGTTACCCGCCCCGAAAGATCCGCCTATCACAACGGTGAACTTAGGCACCGTTGCACAGGCTACCGCCGTGACCATCTTGGCCCCATCTTTCGCAATCCCCTGGTGCTCATACTTCTTACCCACCATGAAGCCCGTGATGTTCTGTAGAAACACGAGGGGTATGCCGCGCCGGTCCGCCAGCTGAATGAAGTGGGCGCCTTTCAAGGCGGACTCCGAAAAGAGAATGCCATTGTTTGCGAGAACGGCGACGGGAAGACCCGCAATGTGGGCAAAACCGCAGACCAGCGTCTCTCCATAAAGCGCCTTGAACTCGTGGAACTGCGAACCATCCACAAGCCGCGCAATGACGTCACGAACATCAAACGGCGTGCGCGTGTCGATTGGTAACACACCGTAGAGTTCTTCCATCGCGTATGCGGGTGCTTCAGCCGGGCGAACTGCAACTGTCTGTCGATAGCGAACGTGGCTGCTGGCGACAATCTCTCTGGCCAGAGACAAGGCGTGCTCGTCGTTAGCGGCAAGATAATCCGTTACGCCCGAGATGCGGCTGTGTACTTCACCGCCACCGAGACTTTCCGCATCAACCTCTTCCCCAGTCGCCGCCTTCACCAGTGGCGGCCCTCCAAGAAATATGGTGCCTTGGTTGCGCACGATGATGGCTTGGTCACACATCGCCGGGACATACGCGCCACCGGCGGTGCAAGATCCCATGACGACTGCAATCTGGGCAATTCCCTGGGCAGACATGTTCGCCTGGTTGTAAAAAATGCGACCAAAATGTGTCTTGTCTGGAAACACCTCATCCTGCATCGGCAGAAACGCACCGCCGGAATCCACCAGATAGATACAAGGAAGGTGGTTTTCCAAAGCCACTTCTTGCGCACGCAGATGTTTCTTCACTGTGATGGGATAGTAGGTGCCGCCTTTCACGGTTGCGTCGTTGGCAACGATCACACACTCAACACCCGAGACCTTACCGATACCCGTGATGATTCCCGCCGATGGAATCCAGTCATCGTAGAGTTCATATCCACCAAGCTGTCCGATCTCCAAGAAAGGCGACCCTGCATCCAACAAACGATCAACCCGCTCACGTGGCAACAACTTTCCACGCGCAATATGCCGTGCACGAGACCGCTCATTACCCCCTTGGGCAATTTTTTCAACCAATTCATGCAGCTCAACACTCAAGGCCCGGTGGTGTGCCGAGTTCCGTTGAAAATTTGTACTTCCAACATCAACCTTCGATGACAAGACCGCCATGGTGTGCCCCTAATCTCGTGGGCGAAGTGTCGCATTTTCGTTGCTGGCGGGAAACCTGGGGAAGCGCATCCTGGGTTCTGTCGGGTCAACACGCACCTACGCATGGAATAGGAGCGCACGTGTCCGGCATTTACAGAACGTTCTCTGTCGCTGCAAACCTGAAGACCGTTATGCCATTCCAGGCATACAGATAGCCGCGCGCGTGGAGTATGGCTACCCGC
>SMUY01408561.1_pt1 | contig 18340 bp, 15 predicted proteins | sample 2456441 | NCBI WGS metagenome assembly SMUY01 (sample SAMN11095931, study PRJNA526329) | marine sediment metagenome | biome: Marine sediment; feature: Surficial sediment; material: Deep marine sediment; isolation source: Hadal surficial sediment | place: Pacific Ocean | collected 2014-11 | depth...
CTTGCGGGTACCCATGCACTGCTCCCTCTCGGAGAGTCAATACTCATCATACCAGCACTATCCGAGCGTGAACAACCTGCAGTGGAGTGGACCCGCTGTCGTGGACTCCTGAACAATGGGGAGAAGGGAGGCCACGATGGGGAAGGGACAGCGAGCACCAGCCAGCCGTGACGCCGGTCCTACCGTTTGTTTCTGCACTCTCACGCAGTTAGACCTTCCGCGGCCCTCACTCCGTGAGCCGACCAGCGGTTGCATCGGAGACCCCGCGCGCACGGTCCCTTGCCGACGAGGCTCCGCTGCTACGAACGTGAGGACGGAGCGGGTGTGAACTGCATCGTGCCGTCGTCAACCCGGCCGAAGCCGAGCGCAATGATGTCGAGCGCGTAGTTCTGGTACAGCTTCCAGGGCTTCTTCGAGCCCTGCTTCGGAAACTTGTGCATCGCCCGCTGGACGTACCCCGACGAGAAGTCGATCCAGGGCTCCTTCTGGATCGTGGGATCGTCGTTGCGCGGGGTGCACTGCGCGTAGCCGTGCTTCTCCATGTGGTTGAGCAGCCGGCAGACGTACTCACAGGTGAGGTCGCACTTGAGCGTCCAGGACGCGTTTGTGTAGCCGAACGCGGAGGCGAGGTTGGGCACGTCGCTGTACATCATGCCCTTGTAGGTCAAGATCTCGGCGGGAACGACGGGGCGGCCGTCAACGCTGAGCGCCACGCCGTTCAGCGGCAGTAGATCGAGGCCCGTGGCCGTGACGATCAGGTCCGCCACGAGCTCCTGCCCCGAGCGCAGCTTGATCCCCTTCTCGGTAAATGTCTCGATCTGGTCCGTGACCACGGAGGCGCGCCCCTCGCGGATCGCCTCGAACAGGTCGCTGTCCGGCACCAGGCACATCCGCTGATCCCACGGGTTGTAGCGGGGAGTGAAGTGCCTGACGACATCGTAGTCGGGTCCGAGCTCCCGCCGCACCCTGCGCAGGATGAACTTCTTCACGAGCTCAGGCCGCTTTCGCGAGAGCCGGAAGAAGTACATGCCCAGTAGCACGTTCTTCCAGCGCGTGATGGCGTAGGCGAGCCTCGCAGCCAGGTGTCGGCGCAGCCAGTTGGCCAGGCGGTCCTCTTCGGGCAGCGACAGCACGTAGCTGGGCGAGCGCTGCAGCATGGTGACGTGCGCGGCCTCCCTCGCCATGGCCGGCACCAGGGTGATGGCGGTTGCGCCGCTACCGATGATCACGACGCGCTGTCCCGCGTACTCGATGTCGTCGGTCCACTTCTGGGGGTGGACGATGCGCCCGGCGAAGTTCTCGGTCCCAGGGAAGTCCGGGGTGTAGCCGGCCTCGTAGTTGTAGTACCCGCCGCACAGGAACAGGAAACCGCAGCTAAAACGCACGAGCTCGTCCGTGTCGCCGCGTTCCGCCTCGATCGTCCAGCGCGCGTCCTCGTTCGACCAGGAGGCGCGCTTCACCCGATGGCGGAAGCGGATCTTCCGCTCGATGCCATACTCCCGGGCCACCTCCTTCACGTACTCCAGGATCGACGGTCCGTCCGCGATGGCCTTAGCGTTGGTCCACGGCCGAAACGAGTAGCCGAGCGTGTACATGTCGGAGTCCGAGCGGATCCCGGGGTAGCGGAACAGGTCCCAGGTCCCCCCGAGCCTCTCGCGGCCCTCGAGGATGACGTAGGTCCGGTTCGGACAGCTCCTCTGCAGGTGGTAGCCAGCGCCGACCCCGGAGAGCCCGCCACCAACGATGACGACGTCAAAGTGCTCCATCGCTCCTAGGCGGCCCCTCCAGTTCGCCCTGAGTATAGGCTAACCAAGGTCACCCGAGCGGCAGGCTAACGACAACGGTGCCGGTTGCGTGATCTCCGAGGTCGTTCGCCGCTCGAACGGCCACCTCGATCACGCACTCGTCCCCCTCGTGGCTCGTCTGGGCGACCTGACCGGAAAATCGCAGGGGCTGGCCGGGGACCGCTGGGGCGCCCAGGCGGATCTTGATGCTGCGAATCATCGCCTCCGGTCCGGCCCAATCCGTAACAAAGCGCGACACATAGCCATTGGTGGTGAGGATGTTCATGAACATGTTCGGCGCGCCCTGCGCCATCGCGAACTCACGATCGTGGTGCGCGGGCATGAAGTCGCGAGAGGCGATGGCTCCGGCGACGATCACCGTCGAGGTGACCGGGAGATCGAAAGGCGGCAGCTCGTCACCGACGGCGATCTCCGTGCTCCGCAGGGAATCAGTGCGTCCACTCGTCATGCTGCCGCCCCGATAGTGGACGGGTCGAACTTGAGGATACGAAAGAGCTGTCGGCCTACGACCTCGTCCTCGCCATCCATGTAGGTGGTCACCCAGGTGACAAAGTATCCCTGCCCAAGTGCGGTGGTCTTACGATTCGAGATGGATTCCACCTCGGTCGTCAGATGGAGCTGATCCCCGGGCCTCAGGTAGCGCACGAACTCGAGCTCGGAGTTCGTAGCAAGGGTGCCGACATAGCCCGCCTGGTCGAGGAGGGGGATCGGATTGTCAGAGATCATCTTGTCCGGAGCGCCGCCCCGCCCGGCGATGCCCTCGATTCGGGGACGGGGCATCGTCCACGTCTGGAGCATCGCCGGAGGCGCGACGATCCCGCCGAAGCGGGTGGTCGCGGCAAACTCTGCGTCGAGATACACCGGGTTGCGGTCGTCCAGGGCGTCGACCCAGTGCCGAATCATGGGCAGGTTGACCGCATCGGGCGCCACCGCCGGCGGGCCCATCGGCTTGCCGACGTACGCTTCGAGTCGCGCTCGGAGTTCATCCACTTCTTTGTCTGCCATCGAGCTCCTCTCCTGGCACCTCATGACTCTACCGGGCCGAACCAAGGAGTTGAAATAGTCTAGAAATATCTAGCAGTTACAAGATTCTCCGACCAGCCTCGAGATCCGGCTTGTTTCGAGCCCCGCACTCGGTATAGCGTGGCCGCTTGGCAGAACCGAGACCTCATCTGACTCAGGCTACGAAGCTCCTCTACGGATTCGGATCGGTGGCGTTCGGGGCCAAGGACAACGCGTTCTCGTACTTTCTTCTCTTCTACTACACGCAGGTGCTCGGTCTCTCCCCCGGGCTTGGAGGTCTGGCGCTCTTCCTGGCGCTGGTCTTCGACGCGATCTCCGATCCCCTGGTCGGCTACGTCTCGGACCGCTGGCGCTCACGCTGGGGTCGGCGGCATCCCTTCATGTACTTCTCAGCACTCCCCGTGGCGATTGGGTTCTTCTTCCTGTGGAATCCGCCCGCCGCCCTGAGCGAGCAGGGGCTGTTCGTCTACCTGCTGTCGCTCGCGATCCTCGTCCGCACGCTCATCACGCTCTACGAGATCCCGAGCTCTGCACTCGGTCCCGAGCTGAGCGGGGACTACGACCAGCGCACGTCCCTGTTCGGCTACCGCTACCTTTTCGGATGGTGGGGCGGCCTTTCGATGGCGGCTCTGATGTATGGCTGGCTCCTCCAATCGACCGCCGAGTATCCCAATGGGCAGCTGAACCCGGGGGGCTACCACACCTACGGGATCGTTGCCGCTGTTGTCATGTGTCTGGCCATCCTCATCTCGGCCCGAGGCACCCATGCGTACATTCCCTACCTGAGACGACCGGAAGCCCCGAAGCCGTTCGACGCTCGGCGGATCGTCCGCGAGATCCGGGAGACCCTCTCGAACCGCTCGTACCTGATGCTCTTCGTCGCCGGCCTCTTCTTCGCGGTCGCCGTCGGAGTCAGCGCGTCGCTCAACCTCTACTTCAACACCTATTTCTGGGAGCTGCAGCCCCGGCAGATCTTTGGGATCGTCCTGATGCAGTTCTTCTCCGCTCTCATCGCTCTCATTGCGAGTCGGCGCGTCTCGGAACGGTGGGACAAGCGGCAATCCGCCCTCGGGCTCATGGTCGCCGGAATTTTGTTCGGACCCCTTCCGGTCGTACTGCGCCTACTGCAGCTCTTTCCGGGGAACGAGAGCCCCTACCTCCTCCCGATTCTGATGGCTCACGGAATGATCGAGGTCGCAATCGTCGTCGCTGTGAGCATCATCCTCACCTCGATGGTGGCGGACCTGGTCGAGACGATCGAGATCACAACCGGACGGCGGGAGGAGGGGCTGTTGCTCGCCACCCGGACGTTCTCGCAGAAAGTCGTTGCCGGCGCAGGCACCTTCATCGCGGGGCTCGTCCTCACGGCAATCCGGTTTCCCGCCGATGCGCAGCCGGGCGAGGTCGACCCGGGGACGGTTGCTCAGCTCGGGCTGGCGGCAGCACCGCTCGTCTCGGGTTTCTTCTTTATCGGGTTCCTCTTCGTCAGGGGCTATAGCGTGAGCCGTGAAGATCACGAGCGGAACCTCACGACGCTCGCTGGCCGTGCGCGCGAGCCCTAGCGTCCGGGATCTTCCCGCGTGTCTGAACGACACACGGCGCGCGAAGTCGCTGCCGCCCCGCTGGCGGAAGCGCTGCCCTAGAGGGCGTCGATCATCGCCTCCAGGCGAGCCCGCAGGTATGGAAAGAACGGGTTGTACCGCAGGCGCATGATCTGGTCCATGCTCACGCCGAAAACCCCGCGCTCGCCGCGCAGGTCGAGTGCGCCGAGGTTCAGCGGGCTCGTGCCACGGGCCCGGTCGCGCGCACCGTAGACCGGGTCATCGGGCGGGAAGGGGATGGCGACGTGCGAGAGCGAGTAGACGCCGTCCGGCCAGACGAGGCCCAGCTCGCGCTCCGTCCATAGCGGCCCGACTCCCGGGCCCGCGCGTCGCGTGCGCGCAACGACGACGCCGGTGTGCGGCGCCGCGTTGGCCACGAGCGTGAGCTCGAAGGGCAGCGCTTCTGCCTCGAGCAGCGAGCGCAGGAAGGCCTCGTGGCCCGTGCGCATGAACGGCTCGGCCTGGGCGATGCGGTTCACATCGAAGAGCACCAGCGCCGAGCCGTTTGGCGGGATTTTCGAGAGCAGCCGGTCCACCACCGCGGCCGGCGGGATCGTAGCATCGACCACTGACTGGAAGACGAGGGTCGGCGGGAAGTCGGCAAGTCGTTCCCGTGCAGCCAGCCGGTCGGTCGCACGCGCGAGCTGCGTCGTGAGGGCGTGGATCTGCTCGCCCGCCTGGATGGGGAACGAGTTGTACTTGTAGGGGTCGTACTCGGGCAGGATGGCGGTCCACCCGAGCTTCTCCAGGCCCGGCAGATACGAGAGCACGCGCTGAACCGAGGCGAACGCCGCGAGCCGGCTGACGCCGATCGCGGGCGAGAGCATCACCAGCGCCGATGGGGCGGGATCGTCCGAGCCCTCGATCACGCGGACCGCGTAGTCGGCCACGAGAGCGGCGCCGTTCGAGTAGCCGACCAGCACCAGCGGACGCTCGCCGACCGCGCCCGCAACGTGGCGCGCGCCCATGCGGACAGCATCGCGCCAGTCTCTCCACGTGGCTCGCGTCAACTCGCCCGGGAGCGTCCCGTGTCCGGGCATGCGCAGGCCGAGCACCCAGAAGCCGCGCGCGTGGAAGATCTCGGCGGCGCTGCGCAGGCTGTAGGGCGAGTCCGACAGACCGTGCACCAGCAGAACGCCACCGCGCGGCTCGTCGACAGCCAGCTCGAAGCTGCGGTTCCAGTTGCGCTTCCGGTTCGCCGGGTTGTTAGGGCTTTCTGGGTTGAAGCGATTGAGCGCGGCCGTCGGCCCGGACGGCCCGCTGCGCTGCACGCCCCGGCCCAACTCCTCGAAGACCCGCGCCTCCCGAGCGAGGTAGGCGTCGAGGCTCGCGGTCGCGTCCTCGCCGTGGTCCTCGATCAGCAGGGGCTGGTGCCATAGCGCAAGGTCCGGCATGGAGCGCGCGCGCATCACGTAGAGCGTGAACGCGAGCGCGAACGCGCCCGCGAACGCCCAAATCACGGCCCAGAGCACTGCGCGAATCGCTCGCATGGGGTCTCACTCTAGAGCATGCGCCGGCCGCGTTGCCAATATCCGCGCCCGTACGATCGGCTACGGTCGAGAGCCAGACTTCTGGCGGACCCGGATTCTCCATTCTTTGTACGCCTCGCGAATCAGCTGCTTGCGCAGGATGTCGAGCTCCGCCAGGCGTTTGAGCGTCGAGAGGACCGCGTCGCGCGCGTGCTCGATGTAGGCGTAGTAGATCTCGCGGTCCCTGCGGTGTTCCTCGCCCCGCAGGGCATCGGTCCACTCACCGTCCGGGTCGCGTTCCGCCAGGATTGCCTGGTAGCGGTCGTAGAAGTAGCGGAGGTTGGCGTCGATCTGGAGGTAACGACCATCCGAGAGCAGCTTCTGGGCACGCTTGAGGGTGTCGTTCCCAAAGAACCCACCCAGCACGAACATGCGAAACTTCGTGTCGTAGAGCGCATTCACCTGCAGGACCGGAAGCGTCTTCACCAGGGCCCCGGGGACGGCTGGAAGCCAGTCGTCCTCCGTCAGTCCCCGCCAGCGCAGCTCGTCCCTGCGAATCTTCCCGAAGTCATCGATCGGGTACTCGTTGGAAAGGAAGGCCAGGTCGACGAAGCTGTTGGCGGGCACTGCCAGATTGAAGAGCTGCCGAAGCTTGGTGGTCCGGATGGACTTGGACTTCCAGACCCCGGCCGCCGCTAACGCGTTGTGCAGGGTGTGGACGCAGTTATCCGCGTAGCCGCTCCACTCGTAGTCGGCCTCGCCGTTCCAGTACTCGTCATTGAGGCCGTTCAGGAACTCCATGGCCCGGGCCAGCATGTCGGGGGTCACGGGCAGCCGCAGACAGTGGACGGTGCGGCCGAAGCGCAGTGCGAAGTCCGTTCCAATGGAATGCCCGGCCACGAAGGCCCGGATCTCGGGCGGCGCCTGGGCGTCTCCGATCGGGTGCAGCTCCACGCCCCGGTACATCCCGAGCTCGAGGGCGCGCTCCACCGTGCGGTCGAAACGGGCCTGATCGAGGAGCTCGTAGGCCAGGACCTCGCCAGCATAGAAGAGGAACTTCCCCGGGGTCGCGATCCAGTTCACGTTCTTGAGCCAGCGGTTCACACTGACTCCCGCGCCGTGCTCCGGGTCGGCCGTGTCGCTCGAGGCGTAGCGGCAGGGACGCAGACGCGGATAGGGGGACGACTCGTCCCGGCAGGCGCCCTTCAGATACATCACGGCGTGCCCGGGGATCCCGCCCAATTTGCGGTCGAGCGGCCGGTACTGGCTCACCGCGCACAGCTCTATGTAGTGCGTGACGAGCTCCTCGTAGAGCGGATCGGGTGTGATCAGCGGCGCCACGGCGTCCTGCGGATCGCGAAAGAGCTCCCCCAAGGTGGCGCAGCTCAGGCCGCTGCAGGCGGCCAGCAGGATCAGCAGCAATAGGCAGAGCGAGCGCGGGATCACGATCGATCCATGATCACGGCCGCGGGGCCGATCCGCCAGAGCGGTTCCAGCTTGGCTTCGCGCAGCTTGGCGATGATCTGCTCCGCCGTGTGCCGCTTCCTTGCCATGCCTACTCCTCTTCCTCTCTATCCTAACGGTCTAGCTGAACCGATTTGAGAGCGGCAGGTCAGTGTATCCATCGATGGATCAGCGTGACCGGATGGTAAACGTTGAACTGCTTGACTTCTGCGGCCATGCTAGGCTGCTATCTTAGTAGCAGAGAAGCTCAACGTCTCGCGAGAAGGGGCTTTTCATCGTTGATGTCGCCGCTTCATCGTGAAGGAACCGATCGGAGCAATGCATGCCCATTCCCATTCGTGAGCGCGGCTACCCTCATCCGGAGCTGCTGACCGAGACCGATTGGCTCGCCGGTCGTCTGTCCGATCCGACGGTTCGCGTCGTCGATGCTCGTGCCGACAAGAACTACGCTCGCGGCCACATTCCCGGTGCTGTTCACCTTGATGGCTACTCCCTCGGCGGGCTGCGCACAGGGTCCGAGATGCCAGAGCCCGAGGCTTTCGCTCAGCTGGTCGGGGCGCTTGGAATCGACCAGCACACAAAGGTCGTCGTCTACGACGCGGGCGGGCCACCGACGGCGGGGATCGTCGTCTGGGCGTTCCTCTACTACGGCCATCCCGATACCCGTTTGCTCGATGGTGGGTTGACGAAGTGGACCGCCGAGGGGCTACCGCTTGCCCACGACGCCCCGGCCCACGAACCCCGGGCGTTCGCAGCTCGCCTGGCAGCGGGCGTCTACTGCTCCCTGGACCAGGCGAAGGCCTCCGTCGATGACGATGGCATCGTCGTCTGGGATGTGCGCAGCATCGGCGAGTTCGAGGGGACAACGAAGGGGTGGAATGCTCCGCCCCGGCTCGGGCACCTGCCGGGAGCTATCCACTTGGAATGGGCCGAGCTTTTCGATTCTGACAACGGGACCTTGAAGCCTGCCGCCAAGCTCATCGCGCTCCTGGGGGCTAAGGGCATCAGACCGGAGGCCACGGTCGTTGCCTATTGAGGGGGCGGCGCGCGCGCGGGTCTCGCAGCGCTTGTCCTGAAGATCCTGGGTTACGACCGGGCATCGAACTACGCCGGATCCTTTAACGAATGGGCCAATCAGCCTGACACCGAAGTAGATCGCTAGCGACCGCCCGACGGGCGTTCGAACATGCTATATGGGTCCGGCGGATTCCGAACCCTGTCCTGACTACTAGAGTCGAAGTCCCAACTTGCAAATGCGGGTGAAGGCGCGGCCGCGGAGGCGGGCCGCCTCCACCAACTCCTTCATAGTTTGCCAATAGTTACGACTCTGTCTGTCGCTTGTCTTCCGCCCGGGACTTCGGCCATACTGCTTGACTGGTTGTACGTCGAGCCACCCAGGGGGGTCGAGTAGTCAGTGCGAGGGCCTCGGCAGGATCGGTGAGCACTCAGAGTCCCAGCTGGCGGCAGAGGGCCCTTCAGCTCGTCGACCGCGACCTCTGGAGCCCGGTGGCGACCGCTCGCAGAGGAGTCGCCTGGGCGCAGCGGTCGCTGCAGTTCACCGTTCTGGTCGGGCAGGGGTTCGGGCAGGAGCTGCTGGTACTGCGAGCGAGCGCACTGACCTACTACTCGGTGCTGGCGCTGATTCCTCTACTCGCGATCGTGGCCTCGCTGATCAAGGCGCTGGGCGTGAGTGAGAATCTCATCGCAATCATCGTCGATCGAGTCGCGGCCGGAAGCCCCGAAGCGGGTCAGCGCATTGTCGAGCTGGTCGAACAGGTGAACTTTGCCGGCCTCGGCACGATCGGTGCTGCCGTTCTCTTTGCTACGACGGTGCTGGGGCTCACCAGTATCGAGCGGACACTCAACACGATCTGGGGTGTGGATCGTGTGCGTCCCTGGGAGCGGCGTCTGCCCGATTATCTGGCCGTGCTCATCGTTGCACCCTTGCTACTGGGTGTTGCGCTCTCTCTCGGCACCACATTTCAGAGCCAGACGATCGTGCGGCGCTTGTTCGAGATCCCGGGGTTCGCATCCGTATACAACCTCGGTCTGCGCCAGGCTCCGATCGTTCTGCTATGGGCCGGCTTCGGGTTTCTTTACTGGTTCCTACCCAACACGAAGGTTCGGATCTCCTCCGCGTTACTGGGCGGGCTGGTCGGGGCGGTCCTGTTCACGGTCGCACAGCGGGCCTACCTGGGCTTCAATATCGGCGTCGGTCGCTACAACGCACTGTTCGGAGGCTTTGCTGCAATCCCGCTCTTGCTGGTATGGATCTACGTCTCATGGGTCATCGTGCTGCTCGGGGCCGAGGTCTCCTTCGTGCATCAGAACCTCGATCGTATGCGTCGCGCGCGGCGGGGCGAGGCGCCCGGTCCCGCGGCACGCGAGGCGCTCGGTCTTGCGATCGCCGCACGCGTGGCGCGGGCCTTCCGGGACGGTGAGGGCGCGCTCGATGTGAGATCGCTCTCGGATCTGCTCGACGTTCCGGAGCCCAGCGTGCGCAGTATCCTCTCCGATCTCGAGGGTGCCGGTCTGGTCGCAGCCCGAGGGGAGCTCAAGGACGAGATGTACCAGCTCGGGCGCGCTGCGGACCGAATCTCGGTCAGCGCGCTGTTAGAGGCGCTACGCGGGAGCCGCAACTCGGGTGTCGAGGTTGCGCAGCTCGGCGCGCCGATCGAGAAGATCCTGGCCGAGCTGGATCACCAGACCTCGGAGGTCGCCGCGGGCTGTACTCTGGCCGAGCTTGCCGAGGACCTGCCCTCCTCCCCGGCGACCTGAGCTCGCTTCCCCAGGGGCCGTCGCCAAGTTTCCGCAGTCATCCTTTCTGGCTAGACGCGCAACTGAATGCTGCCAAATCAAACGTCTCCGAGCTACTAGAGGTTTAGCTCAGCCTGATAGGCGTAAAACTCTCCCTCGCTCTGAGTGCGTACGATTATCAGATCTTCGATTTCTGCTTGGAGTCGTCCACGCGTCTCGTACAGCTCTTTGATCTGCGCCAAGAGGGCGAGACGTTGTTCACTCGTGGCTTCATCACTGATGAGGGCGGCTTCCTTGGCCACGACATCCTTCTTGACCTGCTTCAACGCTCTCTTCTTGCTACTGATCTGCCGGTTCGCACTGGCAACGCTCGTCTTGAGCTGCCAAAGATGATGCCCCGAGTCGTAGGCATTTAGGAAGTCAGCCTCCAGTTCAGCCGGGCAAGCGCCTGCGTACGAAGCGCCGCTTCTGCCGAGCGCAAAGCCCTTGGTCGGCTGACAGTACTCCTTTAACCCCTCTGCCCGACCTTTTTTATAGGCAGCAAGGTCGGGCACGACTGCATGCTTCGCACAAGCTTTGCGATGCTTCGCAAGCTGCTGCGATCCGGATCCGCGCGCGCCATCTTCGTAGCCGATCATTTGCCAGTCGCTGACCAGGCACTCGGCCTTGTTCATGGATGCACAGCTAGAGAGCGCCAGACCAAAAATCCCAACAAGCACAACCCTATGCGTATTCACCCAACACCTCTCTCTCTGAGGAGAGCTACGGCATTCCGGCGCCGTTTTTAGAGTCTGTGAGGAAGTCCCGGCAGCGTCAGGGGCGAGTCTGGCGGGCACGTGACAGGGGGGGCACCCCTGTCCTTCCTCAGGCCGACTGAGCCCATGCGGCGAGTGGGGCATCTGCACCTCCAACGCGGAAGCTAAGTACCTGATTTCTTTGACTTAGTGGGTGTGCGGACGGGGGTTCGCGAGGCAGGCGCAAGTGCTTCGGCAGCAGAGCTTCCTCGCGGGCGTCCGTGCAGGTAGAATCGTTGGGTTGTCTTGCACGGCACGCCCACTCCCGCCGAGCGCACAACCTACTGGAAACGGAGAGCCCAATGGACCACAGCAGCTCCACGATCGAATCCACCACCAGCGCGGCGCTCGCGGGTGCCGCGCAGGCAGCGGCGTCGGGTGATGCGGCGGCAGGCGCCTTCGCCGAGCTAGCCGCGATGCTCGCCGAGATCGAGGCGGGTTACATCGGTCCCGATCGTCGCATGCACACGCCCCAGGATCGGGCCGCCGGCCGTTACCTCGTTGCGAATGCGCTTCAGCACGGCTTCCAGTTCTGGTTCGAGGCGGATCCCAAGCGCCCGGTATTCCATCGCTGGCTGAGTCAGACAAAGAAACTTCTCGGCGACAACCCCGACGCCGTCTACTACGGCGCCATCACCGATCCCGCGGGCACCTACCGCATTCGCGGCAACATCCAAGGCGCCGCTTACACTTCCTTCTGCGTTGAGACCGGGGCCCAGGAAGGCCATCTCTCGAAGGGTGTGATTTCGACCCTGAACGACACGGAGTTCGACGTTGCCCCGGACGGCAGCTTCGAGATCATCGCGAGCCCCGAGCCCCAGTCGCGTAACTGGCTGCGGCTCGAGCCGGGGGCCGGCAGTATCACCACCCGTCACTACTGGGAGTGGGAGCGCAGCGCCGCGGCAGACCCGACGCTCCATGTCCCCCTCTGGATCGAGCCGGTCGAGAATCCGGGGCCGGCCGCGCCGATGGACGACGCAGCGGTGGCCGCGGGAATCCACCGCGTAATCAACTTCGTTCGCGGCGCGACGATCGATTTCCCGGACCTGCCACCCGAGGTGATGCCCGCGTGGGTTTCCCGGGAGGTCAACCGCTTTTCCGGCTCCGAACCCGGCGAGAGCAACACGGAGATCGGCTACGCGGCGAAAGACATCGACTACCGGCAGACGGTCTACGAGCTCGATGCCGACCAGGCGCTCGTCATGCGCGGTCGTTTCCCGCGCTGCCGCTTCGCAAACGTAGTGCTGTGGAACCATCGCTTGCAGACACCCCCGTACCGGTACCGCCGGGTCTCGCTGAACCGCCGCCAGGTCCGCTACGAGAGGGACGGCAGCTTCCAGATCGTCGTGGCCCACCGCGACCCGGGCGTGCCGAACTGGATCGACCCGGCCGGGGTGCGTTCCGGGATGATTTTCTGGCGCTTCCTGCTGCCCGAGGAGGAGGTCCCGCCGATCGAGGCCAAAGTCGTCAACGTCGGCACGCTGGGCTAGCGCACGCCGCCAGCACGCGGAGCCGCCGCCGGAACCAGTTCACGGATCGTCAGCTGATGTCGCCGATCAAGAATCTGTCCGAGTACTACACCCGCCCCGACTGGGTGCGCCGCATTAACGCCATGGGCGATTCCGTGGGGGGCGCCGAGAAGCTGATCCCGCTCGAAGCCGATGTGCTCGTGCGCACGGCGATTGATTCGACCGGCGGGCTTACCGACTTCGGTACTTTCGACGGAGACTGGCACGCGCGCTTTACATCGCTCATCACCGAGCTCGAGGCGACCGGCAAGCTGCATACGCTGGGCCGCTTGATGACACGGCAGGAGTTGCTGCGCGGCCTGCGCACGCGGCTGCTCCTCACTCACGCCCGCAACGAGACCGCGGCCATCGCGGACGAGACGATCAAGGCGCCGCTCGTCATCACCGGCCCGCCGCGCTCGGGCACGTCCATCCTGTTCGAGCTGCTCGCCCTCGACCCGAACACGCGCGCGCCCCTCGCCTGGGAGGTGTTGCACCCGGTGCCCTTCGGCGGTGCGATCGAATCCGCGCGCCTGGCCATGAGCGAATGCGAGCAGGAGTTCTGGGCCGACGTGCAGCCGGAGTTCGCGGCGATCCACGAGCTGCGTTCGGATCTGCCGGTCGAGTGCGTGACGCTCACACTGCCGGGCTTCTCGGGCGGCCATTGGGGGATGATCGCCAACATTCCCAACTGGGAGGCGGACTACTCGGCCACGATGCACTACCACCGCGCGCTGCTCCAGACGCTCCAGTACGGCGGCCCGCCACGCAACTGGGTGTTGAAGACGCCCCTGTATCTTGTGTTCATCGACCTGCTCTTCGCCACCTATCCCGACGCCTGGGTAGTGCACACGCACCGGGATCCGCTGAAGACGGAGCCCTCGAGCTTAAGCACGCTCGGCACCGTGCGCTGGGAGCGCAGCGAAGAAGTGGAGCTTCCGGAAGCTGGGGGTGTCGGCTTGGGCGATATGATGCTCCTCCTGGCAAAGCGGCGCGCAGCCGGCGAGCTCCCGGATCGCATCGTCGATTTGCACTTCACCGAGCTGATGGCCGACCCCGCCACGGCGGTGGAGAAGCTGTACGGCCAGATGAAGCGGACCTTTCTCGCTGAGCACGCCGACGCGATCCGCCGCTATACCGCAGCAAAGCCCAAGGACAAGTTCGGCAAGCACAAGTACTCGCCCGAAGAGTGGGGCTTCGATCCCATAAAGCTGCGACAGAAGATGCTGCCGTACACCGACCACTATGGCGTAACACTCGAGGGCTAGCGCCGTCCGAGCTCAAACGACTTCGTCGTGGCCCCGAGCCTCACGCAGTTACGCCGCGGGCTGATCGCCGAGCGCGCAACGACGCGCTCCTCGATGCCTCAGACCGGGTCGTGCCGGTCGAGGAAGTCCGTCACCGCGTCCGTGAATGCGTCGTTGCGGTCGCCCGCCACCATGTGACCCGCGCCCGAGACGTCGACGAACTCCGCGTGCGGAACCACCTCCTGAAACTCCCGCACTCCATCGTGACTGATCATGTCGCTCTCGCGGCCGCGCACGAGCAGCGTCGGGACTTTCAGCTTCGCAGCCGCCCGGTGCAGGCGTTCGTGGTCCGCGACCTCGCGCGGGCCGCTCTCGCTCATGAACTTCGGATCCCAGTGCCACCGATAGCGGCCGTCCGGCTGCTCGCGCACCATGCGCAACAGCCTCTCGCGGGTCCAGGTCTGCTTGCGCTGTGGGGTGTAGGCCTCGATCGCGGCCGCGACCGCCTCGAGGCTGTCGAAGCCGTCGGAGGTCGAGACCATCCAGGTCCCGATCCGCCTCGCGCCCTCGGTCTCGATCCGCGCCGCGATGTCGACCAGTATGACCCCGCGCACGCGTGACATGTCACACGACTCCGCATAGAGGAGTGTCGTGATACCGCCGAGTGACGCGCCCACCACCACCGCAGGGCGGGGCAAGCGCGAAAGTACCACAGCGAGGTCGTCGCGGAAGTCCGCGACGCGATAGCGGCCATGCGGGCACCACGCACTCTCGCCGTGCCCCCGCATGTCGAGCGTGATCGCATAGCGCCCAGACTTCGCGAGGCGCTCCGCGGTCCCGCCCCATGACTGGCGCATCTGACCGCCACCGTGAAGCAGCAGTACGGTCGGGGCGTCCGGTTCGCCGCGCGCGGTCGCCACCAGCCGCAAGCCGTTGTGCCCCGTGAACTCGAGTGTTTCTTCGCGCATCCGATTCACCGCCTACCTGACCATCGCACATCGAAATACCGCGGCGGTCGAGGCGCTGGCGCTCCGCCGCCGCAGCTACTAGATCCCCGGAATCACACCCGTCGGGTTCTCACCTGCGGCGAGCTTCTTCGCGCGGTCGGTGAGCTGCTGCTCCATCTCCTCGCGCCGGATCATGATCACGAAGTCGCCGCTCTTGATCCCCGCGACCGCGTACTGCGCGAGTTCGTCGAGGTCCTGTACGGGCAGCTCGATCCCCGCCGCCTTCATGCCCGACATGAAGTCCTCGAAGGTCATCTCCGAACCCTCGGGCACCGGCCGCTCGCGCACCAGTTCGGCCGGCCGGTTGCGGCGCGTCGTCCAGATCCCCGTCGCGAGCATACCGCCTGACGGGTAGAAGATCGTCGCGCGTAGGTTCGTCTCAGCGGCAAGCTGCGCGTCGAGGCATTCGGTGAGGATCGAGACGGCCGCCTTGCTCGCCGCGTAGACCGACTGGCCCGCAAGCGGTGCGACGCCACCGTCGCCCGATGACGTGTTCATCACGAGGCCCTCGTGACCCGCCTCGATCATCCGCGGCACGAAGGCCTGGATGCCATGCATGACGCCATGCACGTTCACACCGTGCACCCAGGTCCAGTCGTTCGGGGTCGTCTCCCAGACATTCAGCTGCGCGACGCTTACGCCTGCGTTGTTGCACAGCAGGTGGCACGCTCCAAATGTCGAATAGGTGTGATCCGCGAGCGCCTCGAGGGACTCGAATCGGCGCACGTCCGTCACCAACGACGAAACCTCACCCAAAGCCCCGAGTTCCTCGGCGGCCGTCTTCAGCGCGGGCTCTTCGACATCAGCGAGCACAACCTGCATGCCCTCGGCCAGGAAGGCCTTCGCGAGCGCCTTGCCAACGCCGCTCGCACCGCCGGTCACCACCGCCACTCGGTCTCGTAGATCCTTCATCGCTTCCGTTCTCCCATCTTCGCGTGGAGCCGCCGGAGCCTCTCCGGGGCCCAAGAATCGTCATTTCGCGGCTGTTCGCTTCACGCCAGCGGAGCCAAACGCGACTATCGTATAGTCAAATATGACATTGCACTCGATTATACTCAGGGATCGAGCCCCCGGCTCGTGATCTCAGGCCCGACCGTTTTGGACAGAAGCTAGGGAGAGAGGATGAGCTCCGCGCAAGAGATCCCCGTACTCGTTGGGGCGGGACAGATTTTGCAACGCTCGGAAGACCCGCGGGAAGCGGCCGAGCCGTTGGAGATGATGATCGCGGCGCTGCAGCAGGCGGGAGATGATTCCGGTGCCCCACGCCTGCTGCAGCGCGCGGATGCGATCTACGTGTTACGCGGGATGTGGGGCTATGGAGATCCCGGGCGGGCGATCGCTCGCAGACTCGGTGCAACGCCCAACGAAACTGTCGGGACCCCGTACGGCGGGAACTTCTCCCAAGCCTCAGTGATCGACGCGGCGCGCCAGATCCAAGCGGGCCGCCGCGGCATCGTCCTGGTGACCGGCTCGGAGAACGGCCGCAGTTTACGGCAGGCGCAGCGCCAAGGCGTAGAGCTTCGCACAACTGAAGCACCCGGCGCCCCCGATCGCATGGTCGCGGAGGACAAGCCCATATTCCATCCCGCCGAACTTGCGCGCGGGATGAATAGCGCCAGCGACATGTATGCCGTATTTGAGAGCGCGATTCGCTTTGCGAGAGGGGAGACCCTACAAGCCCACGTGGAGCGGATTTCGGAACTCTGGGCGGGCTTCAACGCGGTCGCATGCCGCAACCCCAACGCCTGGATCCGCAAGCCTTACTCCGCACAGGAGATAGGCTGCGCTTCGCCCCACAACCCAATGATCTCGTTTCCCTATACCCGGCTGATGAATTCAAACCCTCGTGTGGATATGGCGGCGGGTCTCATCCTGTGCTCATTGGAGACCGCTCGGAACGCAGGCGTACCGCAGGACAAGCTCGTCTTCCTGCACGCCGCAGCGGAAGCCAACGATAGCGACTTCGCATCCACGCGTTTGAACTTCCACAGTTCGCCCGCGATGCGGATCGCAGGAGGCCGCGCACTCGAGCTTGCGGGAAGGACGATTGAGGCAATTGAGCATACGGATCTGTACAGCTGCTTTCCATCCGCGGTACAGATCGCCGCGACGGAACTCGGCATCCCCGAGGGTCGCCCACTCACCGTCACCGGCGGACTCACTTTTGGGGGCGGACCCCTGAACAGCTACGTGCTTCACGCGATCGCGCGCATGGCGGAAGTCGTCCGGGAAGATCGCGGCTCCACGGGTCTGGTCGCCGCCAACGGCGGCTGGCTCGCCAAACACGCCTTCGTGGTCTACTCCACCGAGGCCCCGCGTCAGGGCTTTCGCTACGAAAACCTCCAGCAGCAGGTCGATGCCCTCCCGGAGCGCGAAGCCCTGGTCGACTGGGAGGGATCCGTTACCGTTGAGGCCTACACCGTGTCGTTTCGAGATGGTGAACCGAAAACTGGATATGCAGCGTGTCTCACGGATGACGGGCGTCGCACCTGGGCGAAGCTGGAGGATCCGACCGTATTGAACATGATGATCCGCGAGGAATTCTGTGGCCGGCGAGGGAGCCTCGACGGCAATGGCAAGCTCAGCGTGGACTAGAGTTCGCCACTCGATAACGATCCGCTACGTAAGAACCCATACATCCAGTAATCATGGGCAGATCCAGGTAAGTCTTAATGCCTGGACCATCTGCCTCACATACCAGGGGCACCGCGTTCACCAGGTGGTTCCCGGTAGTGCTCATACCTTGAGCCACATGCTCTTCCTGCGACAGTTCCGGTGGAAAATCGATATCGATAATGAGGTTCACATCGCCTTCGATCCTAATCCGCCAACCGGATGAGCGCGGAATATCCATCTTGGACTGGAGACGGGTCTGATGGATATCATCCATGTACCAGATTTGCTCCTGGATGATCTCGGTTCCCTCCCGGGTTTTCCCGATGTGCTGGTAGTGGTTTAAGGCAATCGTACCTTCGTCTATTATGCCCACCGCCGTCTCTATAGGCTGGTTAGCCAAAATGAAGTCGTGTTTTGCCTCGTAGGATATGACTTCACAACCCAAACCCTCGGCAAGCATATCGATCGTCTGATACCAGCTGCGGGCCAGCATTTCTGTATAGGGGTTGTTCGCCGCTTCTTCCGCAGTTTTCCCAAGGTTCATGAATTCCCTCACCACTCCCGGCGAGCTGTACGAACGACAATCACCACATTCGGTCATGGTGATCCGATCGATTCGATTGCACCATCCGGAAAACGTCAGAGGAAAACGCTCGGCGATACCTCCAGGATTGCAGCCAGAGGCGTGCAGGTTGACATTCCCCTTCTTACAAGCAGCCTCAATCAACGTCACCTCTTCTGGACTCTGAATAAAGGGAAACCAATAAGGACAAGGTGTAATCAGGTGCTTTCCGGACACCAACAATCGGCACATCTCATCGAGATTCCAGGGCATCGGGCAATAGACCACACAATCAGCGTCGAGAGCCATGATCGCATCGACATCCTGAATCGCCAGAACACCAGTCTTAGCCATACCCACGATATCACCGGCATCAAGCCCCGCTTTATCATCGCTATACACTTTCACTCCGGCCAGCTCGAGCTTTGGATGTCTGATGATCGCTCTCAGCGCAGCCCTACCCACCACACCAGTAGCCCACTGAATC
>SMUY01390407.1_pt1 | contig 18336 bp, 17 predicted proteins | sample 2456441 | NCBI WGS metagenome assembly SMUY01 (sample SAMN11095931, study PRJNA526329) | marine sediment metagenome | biome: Marine sediment; feature: Surficial sediment; material: Deep marine sediment; isolation source: Hadal surficial sediment | place: Pacific Ocean | collected 2014-11 | depth...
CCGTGAGGCTCGCGTCGGGAGCTGTTTCGGGGGGCGTTGCGCCCGGCGGTAGCGGCGGAGAGTAGTCGGTCATCGGCCGCGCGGGCTCAAACCGCCGTTGCCGTTGCGACCGCGGTGGTGACGATCGCCTCGAGCGCTTCGCCGCGAATCTCTTCGATATCGTAACGGTCCTTGAGCACGCACCCTAGGGTCTCTTCGACGAGCTGCGGGTCGAGCCGATCGCGGTGCAACGTGGTGAGGGCGCGGGCCCAGTCGAGGGTCTCGGAGATCCCCGGCGGTTTCATCAAGCGCCGGTTGCGCAGCGCCTGCATGAAGGCGGCGATCTGGGTGGCGAGATGCTCGTCGGCCTCGGGAACTTTCGTGCGCAGGATCTCGATTTCCTTCTCGAAGCTCGGATGCTCGATGTACAGGTAAAGGCAGCGGCGGCGCAGCGCGTCACCGAGCTCGCGTGTCCGGTTCGAGGTCAACACGACGAAGGGCCGATGCGTTGCCGAGATCGTGCCGAGCTCCGGGATGGTGACCTGGAAGTCGGAGAGCACCTCGAGCAGAAAGGCCTCGAACCCCTCGTCGGCCCTGTCGATCTCGTCGATCAGCAGTACCGGCGCAGCGTCGGGTCGGGTGATGGCGCGCAGCAGCGGGCGCTCGAGCAGGTACTCGCGCCCGAAGATGATCTCCTCGAGCTGCTCGGGTTGCTCGTGCTGCTCGGAAGCGATGCGCAGCCGCAGCAACTGCTTCTGGTAGTTCCACTCGTACAGAGAGGTGTTTACGTCGAGCCCTTCGTAGCACTGCAGGCGGATGAGCTCGGTGTCCATGCGTTGGGCAAGGACCTTGGCGATCTCAGTCTTGCCGACGCCCGCCGCGCCTTCGATGAGCAGCGGCTTGGGCATCGTCTGGGCGAGATAGAGCGCCGTAGCGATCGAAGGCTCGGCGATGTAGCCGAGCTCGCGCATGGCGTCCTGCAGCTCCTTTACCTCAGCCTTCATCGATCTCCTCTTGCGGCGCATCCATCGTCGCACGAATGCTCGCGAAGTCGTCCGGCGTATCGATGTCGGCGAGTGCCTCGAGGGGCCACTCGAGCGCCCGGGCCTCGTCGCGATGGCGCCGCACCACCTCGCGACCGCAACGCCGCTGCATCACCCGCAATTCGCCGAACAAGGTCCGGTCATACAGCATCGGCGGCGCCGGAATTTCACCACCGTAGCGTGAGATCACCAACGGCGCATCGGAGTCTCGATAGGCGGTGATGAGATCGCGCAGCATGTCGGCGCTCACCAACGGCATGTCAGCGAGCATGATCACGACGGCGTCGACGCCATCGGGCAGCGCGTCGATACCGGTTCGCACCGAGGTGTGGATGCCGGCCTCGTGGTCGGCGTTGAATGCCGTGGTGCAGCCGAGCCCGTCGATCTGGGTCTCGGCATGCTCGCGCTCGTGGCCGGTGACGACCACGACCGGATCGAGTCCTGCGGCGACGGCGGTTTTGGCGGCGCGGCGCAGCACCGTGTCGCCGTCGATTTCCATCAGCATCTTGTTCTCGCCCATGCGAGTGGAGGAGCCGGCGGCGAGCAGGAGGACGCCGACGCGGTGGTCGCCACGGGGAGGCAACCCGCCGTTGCTCGGCGCCGCAGCACCGTCGCCTGGGGGCAGTCTGTCGTCGCGCGGGGTCATGTCATCGTCATGCGGGGTCATGGATCGGAGCCTCCCTGTCCTTGAGATGGCCCGGCGTGCGTCCGGAACGCACTGCCAGCAGCTCGGAAACGACGGCGAGGCCGACCTGCTCGGGCCCCTCGGCGCCGAGATCGAGACCAACGGGTGCGAAGATGCGCTCGCGATCGTCTTCGGCAGCCTCCGCGGTGATTTCCTCGCAGCGCGCGCGTGGGCCGAGGAGACCGAGGTAGGGAATCGGGGCGGCGAGGAAACGGCGGGCCCAGGCCTTGTCGCGGGCCAGATTGTGAGTCTTGAGGACAACAAAGGTGTTGGCGCCGGCGGGAATCTCGAGGACGTCGTCGGGGAGCGCTTCGACGAGGCGCCAGGCGGTCGGGAAGCGCTCGGTCGCCAGATACGCTGGGCGATGATCGACGACCAGCACCCGGAATCCGGCGTCGGCGGCGCTTCGCACCATCGGCATGGCGTCGTCGCCGGCGCCGCAAATAACCAGATACGGCGGCGGCTCGAAGACCTCGATGAAGGCGCGCACGCCGTCTACCAGCACGGTATGTGACACTCCTGCGTCGACGGCGTCGTTGGCGGCGGCCAAGAGGGCTTCGTCGACTTCCGCGTCGCCGGTGCCAGCAGCGGGAATGGGGTTGGAGCCGAGGATCAGCATCCGACCGTCGATCGAAGTCTGCATATCCGCGGTGGTTCCACCCGTCGTGCCGAGCACGGTGACCGCGGCAAAAGCGTTGTCTTGGGCGAGCAGGTCCCGCAGCCGGCCGGCAGCCTCCGAAAAACCCGGGCGAGTCGATGGAGAAATGAAGATGTCGACCTCGCCGTCGCAGCCGAGCCCGAGGCCCCATAGCGCCTCGTCATCGTCACCGGTCTCGTAGTGCAGAAGCCGGCATTCGCCGCTTTCGATCACGTTGAGGCCGGCCTGGCGAACGTCCTCTTCGAGGCAGCCGCCGCTGATGCCTCCCAGCGTCGAGCCGTCGTCGGCGATCAGGAAGCGGGCGCCGGGTCGGCGGTAGGCCGAGCCGGAGATCTTGACGACGCAGGCGATGGCAGCGTGCTGGCCGGCCGCGGAGAGATTGGCGAGCCGGTCGAGGATTACGTTGGTCTCCTGCCAGTGCTTCACCGCCGCACGACGAGCCGGTCGCCCGACGCCGAAAGCACGAGACGATCGCCGTAGGTGTTCCACCAGGCCACCCAGCTGTCTCGGTCGGCGTAGCTCTCTTCGGTCAGGGTGCCGATTTGCTCGATGATCGTCCCGAGGCTGTTGTCGCCCAACTCGGGGGACAGCAAGCCGTCCACGATCATGTTTCCGAGGGCGCGGCGGAGGCCGCGTTCCTTGGCGCCGCGGCCGTCCAGCTCCGACACCTCGATCCTGAAATTGAAGTCGTGCGGTGGGATGCGGAGGGTTCCGAGGACGTAGGCGCCGACGGCTTCGCTTTTCAAAACCCAGCCGCGGCCGGTGTAAAACCAATACTCCTCAGCGGTTAGCACCATGGCTTCGTCGTGGATTGCCTCGCCCGCTTCCATGGCGCTGGTTATCACGACGAGACGATCTTCTTCATCCGACCAGAGCACGAAATCGCTGCGTGGCTCCCACCACCCGGCCCAATCGTCGAAGGTATCGAACTCTTCTCCGGTGATCTGCCGGAGCTGGTTCATGGTGCGCTTGGTCGTGTCTTTGTCGAGCTCGTCGTCCGCTATCCACATGATCAACTCGCTCACCGCCTGTCTGACGCCGGCGTTCTTCTGTTGCGGGTTTTCGAGGGTGACGAGCGCGATGCGGAAGCAGACACGGCGATCGATGGCAAGGCGGCCGAGACGTTCCTGGCCGATGTCGATCACGTCGGTGAGCCCGGAAAAGGCGTACCAGAACCAGTACTCCATGGCGTCGAGGGTTCGCACCTCGCGGCAGCGGGCGCCGCGCTGCTGCTCCCGGGCGAACGCCGACGCTGCCGGCAGCAGGATCGATCCGGCGACGAGCACGATGCCGAGCACTCGAACCAAGCGCAACGCAGTACCCGCGCGCCATCGCGCCCGCGCAGCCGTGACCCGTTGAGAAATGCGGGCTAGGGACAATCGCGTTGGCACGACGGTGGAGGACATGTATTCAGGGCGCGTGGGGTGCAGCGTGGGGCAAGCTTACCGGTTGCGGCCGCTGCCGGTGCCGCCCATGGGGCCGGAAAGGTTGGGCATCATCTTGAGGGTCTGCATGATCCGGTAGGTCGTCGGGTTCAGACCCCACAACCGGTCCTCCGCATTGATATCCTCGAACCAGATCAGCGGCGCGAGCTCCTCGGGTCGACGCTGCTGACCGCCGTCGCCGGTTGCGGCGGCAAGAAAGCGCTCGGCGTCGGCGACGCGGGCGTGCCATGGGTCGCTCCAGGCCCGGAACTCTGCGGTGTCGCCGGCAACGTAGTAGATGTCGCGCAGCGTCCAGCCGATCGCAGCGGGTGCTAGCTCGACGTCGACCAGGGTGCCGCCGGCCAAACCGACCAAGGCGCTGGCGCCGACCTCGGTGGGGACGATGGTGCGGATCTCGACGTTCTCATAGCCGAGGTCCAAGTCGCGCATGACGACGTAGACCTCCTCAATCGTTGGCTCGGGCGGCTGAGCGCTGGTGCTTGCCGCCTGGGCCCGTGCCGGCCCCGTGTAGACGAGCGACGGCACGACGAAGATCCCCAGGAGAAACACCGCAATAGCGAGGTTGGAACGTAGGGTTCTCACAGAGTGAGGCTATCACAAAGGGCCGCTGCCACGCTCGGCGCTATTCAGCGCGCAGCGCCCGAACCGGTTCGACGCGCGCGGCGCGCCGGGCCGGGAAGTAGGTCGCCAGCAGGGCAACGACGAAGAACAACGTCGCGACGGTGATCACGAGGAGCGGATCGAGCGAGCGCAGGCCGAAGAAAGTCGCCCGGAGAGTGGCGCTCAGCGCCACGATCCCGACGCAGCCGAGGAGGGTTCCCAGCGCGCTGAGCCACAATCCCTCTCGCACGATCAGGGCAATGGTCCTGCGTTGGTCGGCCCCCAGCGCCATGCGCACGCCGATCTCCCGGGTGCGCCGGCTTACCGAGTAGGCGATGACCCCATAGATTCCGAGAATCGCTAGGGCGATCCCCACGAGGGCGAGCGAGCCGTGGAACATCGCCCCGAAACGCGCCGGCCAGATCCAATCCCAGAAGTAGGCTTCGAGGCTGACGATGTTTCCGACTACCAGATCCGGATCCAGCTCGCGGACGGTGGCCCGCAGAGACCCCGCGAAAGACTCGAGGTCGCCGGTGATCCTCGCCTGTAGCTGGAGGGGGATATCGTTCGGAGGCGCCACCGGTCGTTGGCCGAAGGGGACGTAAATGCGCGGGGTTGGCTCGCTGCTGAACGGGCTTCCGTGGACCGCGCCCACGATGCCCACGATGGTTCGCCACGGTGCGTCAGAGGCCGCCGAGCCGAGCTTGACGCGGCTGCCGAGGGTATCGCCCCGTGGCCATAGAGTCGTGGCGAGGTCGTCGCTGACGATCGCCACCGGCGCTCCGCCGGCGTCATCGACCGAGGTGAATCCGCGACCGCGCAACACCGGAATAGCGAGGGTCTCGAAGAAGCTCTCGCTGACGCTGAAAGCGTGGCTGACGGCCGCTTCCCCGACTTCTTGCGGGATTCCCTCGAACGTGACGCCGCGCTCCGTGGTCGTAGGCCAGTCGAGAATCCCGAGCCGGTTGACGGCGGCAGACACGACGCCCGGCAGGGCGGAGATGCGCTCAACGAGCTCGTCTTCGAGCTGGGCGACGCGGGCGGGGTCTTCGTACGGGACGCCCAGGGGCCGCACGTCGGCTTGTATCACGCCGGCCGTTTCGTAGCCCATGTCGACAAAAGCGGCGTCGAAGAAGTTCTGCGCCATCATCGCGGCGCCGGCGATCAGAATCAGGGTCAGCGCGAGCTCGGCAACCACCAGGGCCTTCCGGCCGGTCGCTCGACCCGGCCGCGTACCCACCCGGCCCTTGAGCGTCTCGTGGATGCGTCCGCCCGAGCTGCGCAGTGCTGCGGGGAGCCCCAGGGCCAAGCCGGTCGCCAGCATTGCGACGACCGCGAACCCCGTCACCCGAAGGTCGAGCGAGAAGTCGGTCCAGAAGGGCAGGTACACGGCGCGCGTCGTTCTGGCCGCCTGAACCGTCCAGCTCGCCAGGACGATGCCGATGCTCCCGCCGGCGATCGCGATCACCAGAGACTCCAGCAGCACCGGGCGCACGAGGTCACGACGGCTTGCGCCGAGCGCGGCTCGGACGGCGAGCTCGGGTCGCCTCGAGATCGTACGAGCAACGAGCAGGCTCGCCAGGTTCGCGGCGGCAATCAGCAACACGAACACGACCCCACCCAACAGCGTCATGTAGTTGTCGAGCAGCGCGCCAGCCAAATCATCCAACAGCGGCGCGGCGTGCATTTCCCAACCGCCATTGGTCCCGGGGTAGCGCTCCTGGAATCCTTCGCCGAGGCGGCGTACGGCGGCGTCCGCGGCTTCCACGGAGATCCCCTCCCGCAGTCGCGCCACGAAGCCGAGCTCGCGTTCTGACCGTCCCCCGAGCGCCGCTCCGTCGCGGATCGGCACCCACAGGCGAGCGCCGCTCGGGAAGGCGAAATCGGCCGCCACGATGCCGACAACGACGTGCGATACGCCGTTGATCTCAAAATCGACTCCCAACACCTCGGCGGCGCCGAGCCGGGCGCGCCAGAATTGCTCGGAAATTACGACGACCGGCGGTGCGCCGGGACGTGCGTCGTCAGCGGCAAAGCTCCGGCCTCGGACCGGCTGCTCGCCCAGAACGCCGAAGAAATCGCTCGAGACCGACGCCCCGTACACGGGAACGGACTCACCTTCCGGGGTTCGATCGCCCCAGGCGAACGTCGATTCGACCGAGACGGCGCTGCGTTCGAAGACATCCAGCTCCCGCAGGTCGAGGAACGCGGGGTAGGACGTGCCCACACCGCAGCCTTCGCACACTTCGACCGGGTGGTGCTCGGATACTTCGACGAGTCGTTCCGGCTGCGGATAGGGCAGCGGTCGAAAGGCCACGGCGTTGATCATGCTGAACACCGCCGTTGTCGCTCCGAGGCTGAGCCCGAGCGAGACGATGGCCACCGCCGTAAAGCCGGGGCTTCGTCGCAGCGAGCGGATCGTCTGGCGAAGCTCCGCAGGCACCTTGCCCACTATCGCAGGTGCTACTCCCAGATCCCCAGTATCATCTTGACGTCTTCCGTCGCCATCGTCCGCGGGTCCCACGGGGGGCTCCAGATCAACTCGATATCCACGTTGTCGACGTCTTCGAGGTCCAGAAGACATCCGTGCACGGCGGCCATGATTTGCGGGCCGACCGGGCAGGCGGGGGAGGTGAGCGTCATCTTGACGTTCACTTGCTTTTCGGGCTCGTCGATCTCGACGTCGTACACCAGCCCCAGATCGACGATCGAGACATTGATCTCGGGGTCGGTGATCGGCCGGATGGCTTCGATTACTTCTTCTTTGTTCGGTAACGCCATCGGTATCTCCCTCAGGATTTCTTGGTCACGACTTCGATGTCGCGATCGATCTCGATCTCACCCACGAGGTCGCGGTCGTATTCCGCCAGCGCCTGCTCCAGTGTCATCCAGGCGAGCAGGGCGCACTTGATTCGCACTGGAAATTTCTTGACGCCCTCGAGCGCCTCAAGGTCGCCGGGGTCGAACCCTTCGGGCCACTCGGCGCCCTGCATGACCGACTGAAACGTCCTTTTCAGCTTCAGCGCGTCCTCTACAGATGCGCCCTCGAGTTGTTGCGCCAGCATCGAGGCGGAAGCGACCGAAATCGAGCAACCGCGCGGCTCGATGTGCATGCCGCGGATGCGGCCGTCGGCGATGTCCAGATGCATGATGAGCTCGTCGCCGCACAGCGGGTTGTGCGCCTCCACCTCGACGTCGGGGTTCTCGATGGCCGCCTCGCCGTGTGGGGTGCGGTAGTGGTCGAGGATGACTTCGCGGTATAGCTCATCGAGTCCGGACACGGTCATAGTCTGAAGACCTTGCGGGCGGCGAGTAAGGCATCGATCAACGCGTCGACGTCGTCGCGGTCGTTGTAGATGTAGAACGAGGCCCGTGCTGTGGCGACGACGCCGAGCCGGTGCATGAGCGGCTTGGCGCAGTGGTGCCCGGAGCGGATGGCGACACCGTGCTGGTCGACGACTGTCCCGAGGTCATGGGGGTGGATGTCGGTGTCGATGAACGACACCAGGCCGCAACGATCGGCGGGATCCCGGGGGCCAAAGAGCCGAATGAACGGCAGCTCGGCGAGGCGCTCCATGGCGTAGGAGACGATGTACTTCTCGTGCGCCCGGATGTTCTCCATACCGATGTCCGTCAGGTAGTCGGTGGCGGCGCCGAGCCCGACCGCATCGGCAACACTAGGGGTCCCGGCCTCGAACTTGTGCGGCACCCCTGCCCAGGTGCTCCGCTCCAGGGTGACGTTGCGGATCATCTCGCCGCCGGCGAGAAACGGATCCATCTCTTCGAGCAGGTCGCGGCGGGCCCACAGCACGCCGATGCCCATGGGGCCGAGCGCCTTGTGGGGCGAGTAGGCGTAGAAGTCGCAATCGAGGGTCTCGACGTTGACCGGCCCGTGGGGCGCTCCCTGGGCGCCGTCGACGAGCACCAGGGCGCCGACGGCGCGGGCGGCGCGGGCGATCGTGCGCACCGAATGGATCGTCCCCAGGGCGTTGGATACGTGGCCCATGCAGACGAGCTTCGTCTTGTCGGTGATGTATTCATCGAGACGATCGGTGCGCAGGTGCCCGTCGTCGTCGATGTCGATGAAGCGAAGCTTGCAGCCGGTGTCTTGGGCGAGCAGTTGCCAGGGCACCAGGTTGCTGTGGTGCTCCATCACCGTGAGGACGACTTCATCATCCTCTCCCAGGAACTTGCGACCCCAGGCGTGGGCAACGAGATTGATCGACTCCGTCGTGTTGCGGGTGAAGACAATACTGCTGGGATCATCACCGTGGATGAATCGGCAGACCTTGCGACGGACTTCCTCGTAGGCTTCGGTCGCTTCTTCCGCGAGGCAGTGGACGCCGCGGTGAACGTTGGCGTTGCTGTGGCTGTAGTGGTGGCTGATCGCATCGATAACCGACTGTGGTTTCTGGCTGGTGGCGGCGTTGTCGAGGTAGACGAGGCGCTTGCCGCGAACCTTGCGCCGCAGGATGGGAAAATCCTGTCGGATGCTCTCGACATCGAGCGGCGTCGTTTCGATCTGGGTGTCGACAGGGTTCATCGCCGCGGCCTCTACCAACTGTCGTCGGCGACGACGTCGTCGCCGTGGTCCTTGAGGGCTACGTGGATGCGACCGTCCTTCTCCATGACCGGGAAGGTCTCGATCGGCGCGGCCGCCGGCATGGCGAGAACCGCGCCGGTACGGATGTCGAACTTGGCGCCGTGGCGCGGGCACACGATGGCGTACTCCTCGAGGTCGCCGTCGCCGAGCGGGCCGTCGTCGTGCGAGCACAGGTCCTGCACGGCGTAGAGTTGGCCGTTGGCGCGCGCCACCGCGACCCGCTGGGCCTCGACCTGGAACGTCTTGACCTCCCCGTCGGCAATCCCGTCGGCGTTCGCGACGTCGATCCACTTCCTGGTTTCTGCTGTCATTTGGCTCATCTGTTCATCTCGTTTGCAGCTTGCCGCGGACGTAGTCCCACAACCGGGCGTGCATCGCCTTGTCGTCGATGCGGTCGAGCACCGGGGCGAAGAAGCCCTCGACGATGACGCGCTCGGCGTCGCGGAGCGACAATCCGCGGGTCATCAAGTAGAACACCTGCTCCTCGTCGATCGGTCCGACGGTGGCGCCGTGGGTGCAGCGCACGTTCTCGTTGAGGATCTCCAGCTCCGGGATCGACTCGGCGCGACATTCCTTGTCGAGCAGTAGGTTGCGGTTTTCCTGGTAGGCCTCGCTGTCGGGGGCGTCGGGATTGATGCGAATGAGGCCGGTGTAGGCCGACCGCGCCGAGTGCTCGAGGACCACTTTGAAGTCGAGGTCTGAATAGGTATGGCCGTGCACGTGGATATGCTCGGTGTGGTTGTCGAAGTGTTGCGAAGCATCCCCGAACAGAATGCCGATCATCTCGGAGTAGGCGTTGGCGCCCCGCAGTTCGGTGCGGACGTCGGTCTTGTTGTAGAGGCCGCCGAGGCCGATCCCGACGCTGACCGCCTGTGCGTCGCGGCCGAGGTAAATCTTCTGGGTGTAGTGCGAGCGCGTCCGGGTGCCCCAGTTCTGCACGTTGACGTACTGAAGCCGCGCGTTCTTGCCGACGCTCGCCTCGGTGACTGCGTGGGCGATGACACGGGGTGAGGCGCCGTTGGTGGAGGCGTCGGGCGCGCTGCCGTACTCATCGATCACCACCGCCGAAGCGCCTTCTTCGAGCACGATAAGGGTGCGTGGGAAGACGGCCGCCAGGTCCTGGCCGCTCTGATACAAGGTGTGCACCGGGGTGTTGATCTCGACGCCGGCCGGCACGTACAGAAAGACGCCGCCGGAAAACAATGCCGCGTTGAGCGCCGCGAACTTGCTTTCTTCGATCGGTACCTGCGCGCCGAGATGTTTCTCGATGATCTCCGGGTGTTGCCGCACGGCGGTTGAAAGGTCGCAAAGGATCACGCCGGCATCGCGCCACTCGTCCTCGAGGGCGAACGCCGGGGCTTGTGCGTCTTGCTGGATCAGCAGCCCGGCGAGGTTCTGGGTCGCCTCGGAAGAGAACTTGTCGGACAGCGCTATCACGGCGGCCGGGTCGACCGCTCGCCCTTCGGCGCCGTCCGGCAGCAGCGGAGTGACCTTGTCGATGAGGAACTTCTCGGGCTCGCTGTAGCGCCACAGGTGGACGACGCGGTCGGGTAGGGGGGCGCCTTCGTAACTGTCCCAGGCTTGCAGCCGCCAGCGCTCCAGCCAGTCGGGCTCCTTACCCGCCCGCGCGATCGCGCGGGCTGCATCGGCCCCAATCGTTGCCGTACTCATGTGTTCTCGTCTCGTGGGTTCGTGTCGTTTTCCGCCCCCGGAGGCCAGTGGCTCGGGGAGCGGCCGGTGCCCGGTCCGTGGGGCCGGACACCGGTTGCCTTGAGATATCGATGATCCTGATGATGTGGGCGGCCTAGCCGACCGAGCCTTCCATCTCCAGCTGGATCAGCCGGTTGAACTCGACGGCGTACTCCATCGGAAGCTCCTTGACGAACGGCTCGACGAAGCCGTTGATCACCATCACCAGGGATTCCTCCTCGGTCAGGCCGCGGCTCATCAAATAGAAGAGCTGCTCGTCGCCGACCTTGGATACGCGGGCCTCGTGCTCGACCTGCACCTGTTCCTCGGCGATTTCCATCGTCGGGTAGGTGTCGGAGCGCGAGTTCTCGCCCATCAGAAGGGCGTCACACTCGACGTGAACCTTGGATCCGACGGCGCCGGGATAGACCTTCACCATGCCGCGGTAGCTGGCGTGGCCACCGTCCTTCGAGACCGACTTCGAAGTGATGCGCGAGGTCGTGTTCGGCGCCACGTGGTAGATCTTGGCGCCGGCGTCCTGGTGCTGGCCCTCGGTGGCGAAGGCGATCGACAGGATCTCCGCGTGCGCCCTTTCCCCGACCAGGTACACGCAGGGGAACTTCATCGTCAGCTTCGAGCCGAGGTTGCCGTCGACCCACTCCACCGTCGCGTTCTTGTGCGCCACGGCACGCTTCGTCACCAGGTTGTAGACGTTCTTCGACCAGTTCTGGATCGTCGTATAGCGCAGGTGCGAGCCCGGCAGGGCGAACAGCTCGACCACCGCCGAGTGCAGCGAATCAGCCGCGTAGGTAGGTGCCGTGCAACCCTCGATGTAGTGCACACGGCAGCCCTCGTCGGCGATGATCAGGGTGCGCTCGAACTGCCCCATGTTCTCGGCGTTGATGCGGAAGTAAGCCTGCAGCGGAATGTCCACCACAACGCCCTTGGGGATGTAGACGAACGAGCCGCCCGACCACACCGCCGAATTGAGCGCCGCGAACTTGTTGTCGGTCGGTGGAATGGCCGTCGCCCAGTACTCCTTGACGATGTCCTCGTACTGGATGAGGCCCTCATCCATAGAGAGGAAGATCACGCCCTGCTTTACGAGCTCTTCCTGCAGGGAGTGGTAAACGACCTCTGAGTCGTATTGGGCCGAAACACCGGCGAGGAACTTGCGCTCGGCCTCGGGGATGCCGAGGCGGTCGAAGGTGTTCTTGATGTCCTCCGGCACGTCGTCCCAGGACGAGCTCTGCTCTTCGGCCGGCTTGAGGTAGTAGTAGATGTTGTCGAAATCGATCGCGTTGAGCAGGTCGACGTCGCCCCAGTTGGGCATCGGCTTCGAAAAGAAGACATCGAGCGCATCGTGGCGGAACACCCGCATCCAATCGGGCTCGTTCTTGATTTCAGAGATCTGCTCGACAACCTCGTGGTTGATCCCTTTCTCGGCCTTGAAGACGGGTTTTTCGGGATCGGAAAAGCCGTACTTGTAGTCGTCGCTGATGTTGAGCTCGGCGCGATTCACTTCGGTCTCGGGTGCCATTCGGTGCTCCTAGGCCTGGGCCGCTTCAGCGGCGGTGGCGGTGGCGTCGGCGGCAGCGGCCGCGGCGTCGGTGTCGTGAAACAGTTCCTGCTCGATCCACTCGTAGCCCTTTTCTTCGAGGGCCTCGGCGAGCTCGATACCGCCGGTGCGGACGATCCTGCCGTCCATCATCACGTGCACGACATCGGGCTTCACGTAGTTGAGCATGCGTTGGTAATGGGTGATCAACAGCATCGCGCGCTTCTCGGAGCGCAGCGCGTTAATGCCTTCGGCGACCGTCTTGAGGGCGTCGATATCGAGGCCGGAGTCGGTTTCGTCGAGGATGCACAAGGTGGGCTCGAGCATGAACATTTGCAGGATCTCGAGGCGCTTTTTCTCGCCTCCCGAGAAGCCGTCGTTGACGTAGCGGGAACCAAACGACGAGTCGACACCCAGCAGCTCCATGGCCTTGTTGAGGTTGACGCGGAACTCGCGAACCGGCAAGTCGGCGCCCTCCGCACGCGCCTTGAGCGCCGAGTGCAGGAACTTGGCGACGGTGACGCCGGGGATCGCCAGGGGGTACTGGAAGGCGAGAAACATGCCCATGCGGGCGCGCTCGTCGGTGTTGAGGTCGAGCACGTCCTCACCTTTGTACTTCACCGAGCCCTCGAGCACCTCGTAGGCGGGGTGCCCCATGACCACGTTCGCCATGGTGCTCTTACCGGAGCCGTTACGTCCCATGATCGCGTGGATCTCGCCTGCGTGGATGGTGAGGTCGACCCCACGCAGGATTTCGTTGCCGTCGATGGCAACCTTCAAGTTCTTGACCTCGAACAGAGGTTGGCCGTTGTCGCTCATCTTGCTTCGCTACTCCGGTTGCGCGTTGTCGCTGATATGAAAGAGCCGCTGGCCGAACGGGCCGGCGATGCCCAGCTGGATATCGAGTTCTCGTTGGATCTCGGATTCTTCGCACATGAGGTCCGTCAGACTTATGGATTCCAATGTCTCGGTGACCAGGCTGGAAAGCGTCGACCACACCGGCCGCAGCGTGCACGCCGTGGTGTGCACACATTCATCCTCGACACCGGGAAAGCGGTTGCAGTACTCGACGTCGAAAAGTTCGGGGGAGAACACCCGCAGAATGTTCGCCATGCTGATGTCCTTGGGAGGGTGCGCGAGCACGAAGCCGCCGTTGCGGCCGCGCACGCTCTTGACCAGTTCCGCCTGCCGCAACAGGTTGAGCAGCTTGCCGGCATACTCGTTCGAAAGGCCCTCGTTTTCGGCGACGAGCGCAACAGAAACCGGCCCGTCAGTTTGTGCGAGCGCCAGCTGCAGCATGCAGCGGAGCCCGTATTCTTCCATCGAAGTGACCTTCATGAAACGACTCGTGCGGGTTTGAAAATCGGTTTCAGCGTCGACGGCCGTCGGCCGCCATGATCAATGTCGGTCGGCGTCGTCGCGGACGCCCTAATCAGGCGGCGACCGGAGTTGCTGCTGACGACGTCACAAGGAGAATGATAGGAAAACCTGAAAGATAAGTCAACTTTAACTGAAAGGACAAAATCACGGCGGAAGTGAACGGTCTGAGGCGTGGCGTTCAGCGCGAAGCCAGCGGTCGCGTGGGCCGGCGGCTAGCTCCTCAGTACTTCTTCGACCAGGGGTACTTGGCGCTCTTGCGCGTCTCGGGCTGGTAGTGCGACAGCGTTTTGATGTAGCCGAACTCCTTGGGGAACGAGAGCTCGTACGTCTCCGGGTTGACGTCGTCGTCGAGGCAGACCTTTTTTGCTTGCCAGCCGGCGCGGGTCATGAGAAGGCCGGCGATTTCGGGCTCATTCTCGGGCGCCCGGGTGCATACAAGCGGTCCTTTCAGAACGCCGGCGGGCTCCAGGTAGTACTGGAAGTCGGTGCCCTCGAACTCGCCGTCCAAGACCGCGTCCCAGAAGGCCGGCAGACCGATGGCGATCGCCTTGCACGAGTCGGGGTCGAAGACGGGTTCGGGTTCTGGCGCCTCGGCGGCTGGCTTGGCAGGAGCCTCGGAAGCCTCGGTGGCCGGCTCGGCCAGCGCTGCAGGAGCGTCGGAAGCCTCGGCCGGCGGCTCGGCGGGCTTGGCAGGAGCCTCAGCCTCGGCGGCCGGCGCTGCAGGAGCCTCGATCTCCGGCTCGGCGGGCGCTACGGGAGCGTCGGTGGTCTCGTTCTCGGTGGCAGCTTCGGGCGCAGCCGCCGGGGCTGCCTCCTTTGCCTCGGCGGCAGGGGTTTCCTCGATCTCGTGGGCGTTCTTGGGGGCGTCGTCAGCCGTCATGTCGGGGTCTCGCGGTATCTCGAAGAACGAAATCGGCCGCGGGCTGATTGTCCTTTCTAACCGGCGACTCGGAGAGGTAGCATAGCATTTGGACGCTGTTTCGAGACACCCTCGCGCGGACGCTCGATGGCGGTTCGGGAAGTCGCCTCGCCTTGTTGACACTGGGCTACCGAGACACCACCATCGGGCGGCGCGTGGGGACCTGATTGTTCTAAAATATTAAGATTGGCGCGTATGGGCGCGGCACACACTCGAGATCGCTCATGACTTCCGATGCGGACATCGTCTGGGACATCGACTACGGTTGCTATACCGACGTGGGCCGAGTCCGCCAGCGTAACGAGGACGCCGCCAAGGTAAGTCCCGACATCTTCTTGTACGCCGTCGCCGACGGTATGGGTGGCCACCGCGCCGGCGACAGGGCCAGCCGGATCGCGGTCCAGACGCTGCACGACTACCTCGCGGATGCCGATTCCGCCGACGAGTCCGCCGAAGACGCTGTGCGGGCCGCGTTTCAGAAGGCGAACCGCAGCATCATCGAGGACGCGTCCGGGCGCCCCGACCGCATGGGCATGGGCACCACGTTGACAGCCCTGATCGTCAACGACGGCGGATATCTCATCGGCCATGTCGGCGATTCCCGGGCGCTCCGCGTCCGCAACGGATCGATCGAGCAGTTGACCGAAGACCACTCGATCGTCGCCGCCCAAGTGCGTGAGGGCGGCATGACCGAGGAGGAGGCGCAGAACCACCCGATGCGGCACGTGCTGAGCCGCTGCATGGGCTGCGAGCCCGATCCCGAGGTCGATGTGCTGACCGGAGAGGTCCAGGACGGCGACGTGTTCCTTCTGGGATCCGACGGGTTGACGGGGGCTATCGGTCCCGACCTCATTGCCGAGACCATCGTGGCGGCGTCCGACGCCGCCACGGCCAGCAAGGAACTAGTCGAGCTGGCGCGCGAAAAGGACGGCAGCGACAACATCACAGCAGTGGTCGTTCGCTGCACGGCAAGTGCCGCGCCCGGCTAACGGGGTCCCCATCCCGTAGCCAGCACAGAGCTATGAGCCTCCCGAAGCAGTTCGGACGCTACCAAGTCGTGGACGTCCTCGGCCAAGGCGCGATGGGGCTCGTCTACAAAGCTGTCGACCCCGTTATCGAGCGGGGCGTCGCCATCAAGGTGATCCAGGCCAATCCCGGGCTCGGTGAGGCCGACCTCGCGCGCATGCAGGCGCGCTTCGAGCAGGAGTTTCGCTCCGCCGGCGCCCTGTCGCATGCCAACATCGTCACGATCTTCGATGTCGGCAAGGAAGGCGATCTCTACTACATCGCCATGGAGTACGTGGAGGGTCTCAGCCTCGACACGGTGCTCGGGCAGAAGGGTGTCCTGTCGTTCAAGGAGGTCAGCGATCTGGCCTGGGAGCTGTCGAGCGGCCTGGACTACGCCCATGCGCAGGGGGTCGTGCACCGTGACATCAAGCCGGCCAACGTTCTGATCACCAGCGAGGGGCGCTTCAAGATCACCGACTTCGGCCTCGCCAAGCTCGAGGCGACCACGCTGACTCGCACCGGCGCCCTGGTCGGTACGCCGGCCTACATGTCGCCGGAACAAGTCGGCGGACAGGCGATCACCGGCAAGACCGATCAATTTTCTCTCGGCATCCTCTTGTATCAGGCGCTCACCGGCGAGCGTCCGTTCACCGGCGACAGCGCGTCGACGATCATGTACAAGATCATGCACGAGGAGCCGCTGCCGCCGGGGCAGGTCAACAGGTCGCTGCCCGAAGCCGCCGACGGCGTCTTGCTACGGGCGCTCGAGAAAAACGTCGACCGGCGCTACGGCTCGTGCGCCGAGTTGGCCGACGGGTTGCGCCGGGCCCTCGGGACCTCAACCAGTGCGACGCTGACCGCTTCGGGCCCGATGTCGGCGCCCGGCGGCGTGGCCACAGTGGTAGCGTCGCCGCCGGACGTCAATCCGGTGACCCGAACATCGCATCAGCCTGCGTCTCAGCCGCAGGCGCCGATGGCAGCGGCGCCGCCTTCCGGTATGGCTGCCGGCAGCGTGCCGTCGCAGGGTGCCCCGCCGCAGAGCTACGCACCGGTTCCGCCGACACCTGCGATGCCGCGTTGGCTGCTCACCCTGGCGATCTTGCTGCCGAGCGTCGCGTTGCTGGCGTTGGTGGCCTGGTTTATCTCCCAGGGGGTCTTCGTCCCCGGGTCGCCCTCCGGCGAAGAGACGCTTGCCGCGGGAGCGCCGATCGCCGGTGCCGAAATCGGTGGCGGGGACTCCAACATCGGCGGCGACTCGGAGTCGGACAGCGGCAGCGAGCAAGCCGCAGCGCCGGTCGCCGCCACGCCTGAAGACCTGGAAGCCGTACGCGACGAGCTGTCAACCGAGATGCAGCGGCTCAGAGATGAGGTCGAGACCAACCAACAAGCTTCACGCGAGACTGTAAGCAACGATCCCGTTCGGCCGGCCGCGCCTCCGGCGCGCCCGGAGCGGATCTTCTACAGCATCTCGAGCGATCCCGAAGGTGCGCTGATCGTCGTCGACGGGCGCCGCAGCGGGATCACGACGCCGGCGGATATCGAGCTCGCCACCGACGTCGACCATCAGATCGAGATCAGGGCTCGGGGCTACGAGCCCTATCTGTATGAGGTCCGCATGGCTGGTGTTGCGGCCGAAAACCTGCCGCCCGGCCTGCACGTGGCGCTGTCGCGCACCGCCGAGGTGGCGGCCGCCAACCCGAGCGACACGAGTCGTGGCCGCGGCAGCAATCGTGGGGCTCGTTCCGAAAGCCTCGACGATGTCCCGGAGGAACTGCGGCGCCTCATGGATGCGAGCGACGTGCCGACCGGACGGATCGTGATCGAGGCGCCGTATGCGGTCAGTGTCCGGGTCCGGTCGGGTCAACGGCAGGCGAATATGGCGCCGGCGGTGCGGCGGCGCTTCCAGAGTCTCCCCGACGCGGTGCGCCGTCGGATCATGGGCGGTTTTGTCCTCAACGCCAAGAATAGCCACGATATCGAGCTGCCCGCAGGCACCTGGCTCATCACCTTGATGGCCCCTCAGGTGATGTACCTCCACGAGGAGCAGGTCGTTCTGCGTGGTGACCAGCGATTGAGTCTGAGCGAGCACATCCCGACGGAGTTCTTCAACGTCAGCATCACTTCCGACCCGCCGGGGGCGCGGGTCCGCGTCGATGGGCTTCCCAACATGTTCACGACGCCGCACAATGGTCCGATCGTACCGGGCTCGCATCGTTTCCAGTTCTTCTGGGGGGGTGCGACCAGGACGTCGGAAGCCGATATCGATCGCGATGGTATGACCATCGTCGGGAGACGCCAGCAATAGCAGCGCGTAGTGTCCTGGAGTGACGCCGTGAATTATTCATCCGCAGCGGCCCGCCTTCTGATCGTGTGTCTGACAACGGTCGTGGGATTCGCCGGTGGCTCGGCTGCCGACAGCGGCCTGTTGGCGCCACTGGGGCAGGGCGCCGAGGAGCGCTACGCCGCCGCCGAGGCGGCGCTCGCCAATGGCGACGTCGAGGGCGCGCTGCAGATCTTCACCGCGATCGTCGATGACTTTCCGAGGTCGCGGTACCCGTCACTTTCCTGGCGTGCCGCCGCCAACGTGCGGGCCGGCCAGATCGAGCTCGACCGGGGTCGCGTTGAGGCCGGCGCGGCGCGATTCGTCGCGGTGATCGACAGCGAGCCTCCCTCGGAGTGGACGGCAAGGGCACGGTTCGCTCTGGCAACGACGCTGCTGTGGAGCCGCGAGTGGCGGGCCGCCTCGAATCTGTTGCAAGCCGTTGTCGA
>SMUY01291930.1_pt1 | contig 18312 bp, 16 predicted proteins | sample 2456441 | NCBI WGS metagenome assembly SMUY01 (sample SAMN11095931, study PRJNA526329) | marine sediment metagenome | biome: Marine sediment; feature: Surficial sediment; material: Deep marine sediment; isolation source: Hadal surficial sediment | place: Pacific Ocean | collected 2014-11 | depth...
AAGAGAGGCACCATAATGAAGAGCGGCGTTCTCGCAGATACGAGGTCGTAACTTAATGCCGAAATAAACGCGGCGGCCACAAACAGGCCAACGACAACAATAAAACACAACTCCAATGTTTTCTTGTTTGCGACGCTCTCTTCTTCGTCGCGATCTCCTGCTTTCGTCACGGATCGCTTATCGCGCACGGTTTTTTGCCCTTCGATTGTCACGAATGATAGTCCATACGTTATAGCCCAGGAAAACCAGGGTGATGATCGCAAGTGTCAAAGGAATCGGGTCCAGCAGAAAGTAAGGACCCGATAGCTGTAAGGCAAGATACAGGTTCTTGTCGACGGCAAATCCCAACACAAAACCAATGAGCAAAGCCGCTCTGGAGTATCCCAGTTCCTTCATTAGGTACCCCAGAACCCCAAACACGATAGCTACGCCGATATCAAACCCGGAACGATTTACCGCAAACGCTCCGGTAAATACAACAACCAGCAATACGGGAACCAGTATCGACGCACGCAGACTTGTGGCCCGGGACAAGGGGTTCACGAGAAACAATCCAACAATGGTACCAATCAGATTACCGATGATGATTGTAAACAGCATAAGAAATACGAGATCAACATTGTAGGTAATTATATTGGGCCCCGTTTCCACACCGAGAATAAAAAGTCCGGCCAGTAGAATACCCATGGACGAGCTTCCCGGAATGCCGAACGCGAGGGTCGACGCTAATGCCCCGCCTTCAACAGCATCATTAGCGGCTTCGGAGCCTATGACGCCCTCTATATTGCCTTTGCCAAATGTGTCTCTGTTTTTAGATGATTGCTTGGCGTGGCCATAGGCGACGAACGCCGCCGGCGCACTTCCCAGGCCCGGAACGAGCCCCATAGTTGCGCCAATGGCACTACAGCGTAATACGAGCCACCAGTGCTTGAAGGCCTCTCCGATCCCCTGAAATATTTGCTTTTGCGTTTCTTTGGCCGAGAGCCTGTTAGCGTGCATTCCGCCGGCAAGACTGCCCCGTCGCACCCATAGGTCGAACATTTCCGCAACAGCAAATAACCCAAGAATAACCGGCACAAGAGAGAGACCATCTCGTAACTCGAACAGTCCGAAGGTAAACCTTTCCTGGTTCGTCACATTGTCCAGCCCGACCATGGCTAGCAACAGGCCGGCTAGTCCGGCGATCATACTTCTGGTCAAGTCTTCTTTGCCCAACACGGCGACGAATGTCAGCGCCAGAATCGCCAATACGAATATTTCCGGTGGACCGAAAAACAAAACGACTTGCTGCAGTACCGGGATCAGCAATGCCAGGGTGACTGCACCAAACGCCGCGCCAAGAAAGCACGACGCCAATGCCGCCCCGGTGGCCAGGCCAGCCAGTCCCTGGTCTCTCATCGGGGGACCGTCCAACAAGGTCGCCGCATTTTGTCCTGTTCCGGGGGTACTAAAAAGAATCGCGGTCAGGCCGCCACCTTGAGCGACGGTTGAATGAGCGCCCAACAGAAACGCGATGCCAGCGGCGGGCTCCATCGCGTAAAGAAAAGGAATCACCATGGCCATGGCAAAGTGGCCGCTTAGCCCGGGAATGACCCCTATGACCAGGCCAAACACAGCTCCGACAAGCAAGAAAGGAAACACTTCCAGGCTGACTGCCTGGAAGAACCCGCTGACAAGGCCTTCGATAATATCCATGTGTGTCTCTATATCCGCTGGCCTCTAGCTACGATCGCAACAAGCGATTGGGCGCCGAAGAAGGTAATTCGATGTCTTTCTCGTTCTGCCATGCAGAGGGTTACAGTTCTCCCTTGATGGCTCTGACGAACAACTGCTCAATGTCGTCTGGCATGGCAGTTGCACTCTCAACGAGTTTGCTCATTTCATCACCTGAGGCATAGCTAATGGCGCGACCAGCCTGTTTTAGGTCTTTCAGTAACTCCGGGTCGTGCATGGTCTTCTTAAAAGCCGCTCTCAAAAATTGAATTTTTTCCGCAGGCGTACCGGGCGCTGCCGCGACCGGTCTGCCTACCGCATTCAGTGATTCCCAGGCCGTTACAATAGCCAGCGTACGTTCCTGGTTGCTGGATTTTTCTATCATTTCGAAAACAGTCGGCACATCAGGGAGGTCTGCGTTTCTTTCCGTGCCGCTTTGTAGCACCACTATGTGGCGCCCATCGTCCACCGCATCAATGGCACTTCCCCAGGAGCCCCACGACCCGACAATGTTGCCGCGCAACATCGCCTGCCTGATGACAGAAGAACTGTCAAAGCCATGGATGATATTCAGATTTAGACCAAATGCCTCCTTAATAATGACTGCATCAAGATAAGTGCTACCCCCTAAACCGGTTGCCCCGATTTTCAATTCGTCTTCGGCGTTCAAGATTTGTTCAAACGATTCGTAGCTACTTTGCTTTGACACGATCAAAACGTGCGTATCGGCAACAACACGGCCCAGGAATTCAAACTCGCCAATCTTATAATCCGCGCCCTTGATTCCGACCAGCGCGTTGGTGACGAGAGCACTACCATTGATCATGCCAATTGTGAGGCCGTCGCTGGGAGAGGAGAATAATTCGTTTGCACCTCTCATTCCTCCGGCCCCGGGCAGATTGAGAATATCGAACCGCGCACCTGTATATTTTTTCAGGTAAGGCGACAGTAAACGGGCGTATTCATCGTACCCGCCGCCCGGGCTGTAAGGAATAATCCACTTTACTTTCTTTCCCTTATAGAAAGACGCGACATCGATTTCGGTATTCTTGTTTTTTTCGGACGGCTGACAGGCCGTAAGTCCGCCGAACATGATCGGCGACAGTATGAGCGCGCTCACGGACAGCACGAAAACTCTGCTCTTTGTCATTCGTCTAACCTCAGCGATGTAACAACACGTACTGAGCCGGCGGCTCTCCCGGCGCGGCGGCGCCGAGGGCGCCGCTTATTTGACCAACCCGAGCATCGGTGCCGGAATTTACACTTTGCGAGTTCGATGATTCGCTAATGAGAAGTCCGGATACCAGGATAATTCTGCGCCGGCACCCAAGGTGCGAGTACGAACATCGAGCATGAAAGGTCGGCCGTCTTCGAGCGTGCGCAGGCCTTGCTGGATGGCTGGACGCAATTGTTCACTGTTCGAAACGACTGCCCCCGGAATATCGTAGGCGGCGGCCAGCTTCGTAAAATCTACGTCCGGATCGCCCAAATACGAGACGTAGTCTCGGTTGGCCTGACCGGCTCGGCCGCCGCGATTCATAATCTGCCAGCGCGTTTCCTCGTAACTGCGGTTGTTGGTAACGACGGTCATGACCGGGATGTCATAGCGAGACATTGTCCAGAGCGAGTCCGTCTGGCCGAACAGGAAGCCGCCATCGCCTTGCAGGGAGATAACCTGCCGATCCGGCAGAGCAAGCTTGACGCCGGCAGAGGCGCCCACTCCCCAACCCAGTGCCCGTCCTTCGGTGCGACCGATTTTCATCTTGGCGTCGTCGGCGAACGGGAAAAAGCTCAGGGTCTTGTGCTCGGTTCCGAGTTCTTCGACGACCACCGCATCCTGGTCCAGTTGCAGATTCAATTCGTACATCAAACGCTGCCAGGGAACCGGTTCGCCGCGACTGCGGCGGCCCGCTACTGCCCTTGCAGCACGAACCTGAGCGGTGTGGGCCGCGCACCGGGCCCGACGTTCAGCGGTGCGCGATTTGATCTGCTCCGGGCTTGCGAGGCTTTTGACAGCCTCGATTAATGAAACAGCGACCTCATTCAGGTTTCCAACAAGAGCGCTGGCCAGCGGCGTGTTGCGCCCAATCGTATTCTGGTCGACGCTTGCATGAATAACGGTAAGACCGTCGATAAAGCTTTTTCTCCTAAGCGGAAAGCGCGCGCCGAAATTGAAAAAGCAGTCTATTGGCGTGGCATAGCTCTGCACATAGCTCTGTACCGCAGGCAGTTCGCCGATGTAAAGCGGGTGGAAATTCGGAAAATCTGCGAAATAGCTGCGGTGCTGTGTCACCGGAATAGCCAACAGTTCCGCCAGTTCCACCAGAGGAGCCCGGGCACCGGCCTGGCTGACCTCGGGTCCCACGTACAGCAGCGGAGAGGAGGCATCGAGCAAAATCTTTGCTGCCCTTTCCACTTCTTTTTGGTCCGGACGTAACTGCATCGGAATGTTCAGGGCCTTACCTGAAAATATGCGTGCCGTAAGGTTCTCTTGGTACAAATGATCGCGCGGAATGCGAACATGCGTTGGCCCTCCCGGAACAACGCCAGCCACTTTGTAAGCCTTGCGAACCCACTCGGGAAGCCGTTCGGGTTCGTGAACCGTCCACCGCCATTTGGTATACGGCTCAACCGCTGTGAGCCAGTCGTCAAGGTCCTCGTGGCTGTCCGTGCCCTCTCGGTCCGGGTCCGCGTGATCGCTGAATAGCACCAGCGGCGTCCTGTCCTTCATCGCGTTGTACATGTTGGACGAAGCGTGTGGCAGCCCGACCCGGCTGAACATACCGAAGGCAGTTTCCCCGGAGGCTTTCGCGTAGCCATCAGCAATCGCGACAAGCTGACCTTCGTGAGTCGCCTGGATCAGCTGAAGTTGCGGGTGGTCGACCAAAGAATCGCAGACGGGGCCGAGGCCGGAGCCGTTGGAGACGAATAAGTACCGGGCACCGGTCTCGAGCACTTGTTCCACCAGCAAATCGGCTCCCGTGCCGGTCACCAAGCGGGTTAAGTCCGGCCGAATATCGGACCCAGGAATCAACGGAGCGACCGACTGAAGAGCGGACTCGGCGGCCGCAGTGCTAAAGCTCGCCGCCAACATTCCGCCGACAAACCCGCGTCTCGAAATCCTTGCGCTCAAGAGATTTCCGATCAAGTCACGCATTGGGTTTCCTCCTCGATTTTATTTCCGCCGATAGCCGATTCACCACATTACTGCGGTTATTCGGTTAAGCGAAACAGAATTTACTTCTCGTCGATCGCGAAGTTTTCGATTAAGTACTTCCTCACAATATCCAGGTCCTCCGCATGCAGCGGTGCCCCTCGGGCAATCATGTCATAAAGCGTAAGCTCCCATTCCTCAGCGTTCAATTTGCTATCGGTAATGCGGGTCAAAGCGTGACATTGACTACAGATCATCACCACAGTATCTCTGGCTTGTCCCGTTGGAAAAGGGCCCTGGACCCAGCCGAGGATCGGACAGAGGATTACCGTAACAACGGCGAGTCTTAGTGCGAGCTTCCTGCTATTGTCCGCCTTCAATGCTCCCTCCTGACGATTTTTCGGTGCGCGGCTGCCAACGCGCAAGCAGGCTGTAGTTTTCTGCATGTATCATAGCAGCTATATTCATCACACCATTACTGCCCGGCCCAATGCCCCACGATACCGAGTCAAAGCAACAGCAGTTGCACCATTACCACCCGGATCCCGATCACACTCCGGATGACTACCACGTCGGTCCAGACTTCGAAGGCCCGATCGAGGACCATCCGTTATGGCAGCGGGATAACGTTACGTTGTGGAGTGTCTGCATCGATATCGGATCGGCAGGTACTCAGATCCTGTTCTCGCGTATGCATCTGCGGCGCCAGGCAGTTGACTTGTCGACTCGTTATTTGGTGGTCGCACGAGAAACTCTATTCGAGTCGCCCATCAGCCTCACGCCTTACCGCAGCGAATCGCATATCGACGAGAGGGCCCTCGGAACCCTGATCGACGAAGCCTACCAATCGGCGGGATTGCGTCCGAACGACATCGACACCGGCGTCGTCATCCTGACTGGGGAAGCGCTCCGTCGACATAACGCGGAGCGCATTACCCGAATCCTCTCGGAAAAATGCGGGGAACTGGTCTGCGCGACCGCCGGCCACCACATGGAAGCGATGCTGGCTGCCCACGGCTCCGGCGCCGTACAGGCCTCGTACGATCGTGGCGAACGAATACTGAACATCGATATTGGCGGTGGTACCACAAAACTCAGCGTGATCGACACAGGCAAAGTCTTGTCCACGGCCGCAATCCACGTCGGTGCACGCCTGCTGGCCGTCGATGCCAACGCGAAGATCGAGCGCCTGGACCCTGCAGGCAAGACCCACGCCGCGCGGGCCGGTTTGACATGGCGCGTTGGTGATGCGGTCACCGACGCAGAACTCGACATCGTCGCGGAATCCATGGCGAATGATCTGGTCGCGGTCCTCACCAAACCGACGCCGCCGCCGGACGTCATGGAACTCTACCTGACCGATCCGATCTCAGAGCTTACGAGAATCGACAGCGTCGTATTCTCCGGCGGCGTTGCCGAGTTCTTCTATAACCGCGAGAACCGCGATTTCGGCGATCTCGGCCGGCCGCTCGGCCAAGCGCTGCGCCGGCGGGTCGATTCCGGTGAACTACCCTGGACGCTGCTGCTGGACAGTCAGGGCATCCGCTCGACCGCGCTCGGCGGCTCGGAATTTACCGCCCAGCTGAGCGGCAACACCGTGTATATCAGCGACCCTGAAGCCCTCCTCCCGCGGCGCAACATCCAGGTCGTGCGCCCCGACTTCGATTTCACGGAGAACTTCGATGTGGACCGTTTAGCCGGCGCGATCCGCCGACATATGGAGATGTTTGATCTCGACGGCACGGACGCCGATATCGTCCTCGCCTTTCACTGGGAGGGAAGTCCCGAGTTTCGACGCATCGAGGCGCTTGCCGAGGCCATTCGGCGCGCTGCGGCTGAACGAATCACTCGCGGCAAGCCGATCTACGTGATTCTCGATGCCGATATTGCGATGAATCTCGGTGCCATACTGCGCGAAGATTCCGGAATCGATAACGAAGTATTGGTCATCGACGGCCTGGCGCTGTGGGATTTCGATTACGTCGACCTCGGCCGCATGAGATTGCCTTCCCGGACGGTACCCGTCACGATCAAATCGCTTGTCTTCAGAGACGCACCGGAAAGTTCGCGCCGTCAGGAGCGCATCCATCATCAGCCGCATATGGAGGACTGACATGGGCGAAACGGCATTGAAGACCGTGACCCGCACACAGGGCAATAACGCCGCATTGAAGGATGGCACCGTCGCGCCGGCGGGTTTCAGATTTGAGTTTGAGGAAGTGCCGGTGCTCGTGCACGCGTTTCGCCACATGGTACGCGAGCTCGAATTCGATGTTTGCGAAATGGCGCTGACAACTTACCTCTGCGCCCGCGAACATGGCGTGCGTTTTACGGCCCTGCCAATCTTCCTGGTGCGGGCCTTTCATCACGGAGCAATCGTTCACAACATGAAATTCGGCGTGCGAAATCCCAAGGAGCTCGAAGGAAAGCGTGTCGGTGTGAACCGGGGCTATACGGTAACCACCGGGGTTTGGGCGCGCGCGATACTACAGGAAGAATACGGCGTCGATCTAAGCAAGATCACCTGGGTCCTGTCCGGCGACGAGCACGTGCAAGACTACGAACCCCCATCGAATGTGGTGCCAATCGAGCCCGGGAAAACGATCGAACAAATGCTCGGCACCGGCGAACTCGCCGCGGCGATTAACATCAAGGCGGATGATGCCAATGTCGAGCCGCTGATCCCGAACGCACTGGAGGCGGGAATCGCAGCATTCAAGAGCCGCGGGCACTACCCGATCAATCACCTCATCGCTGTCCGGGACGAGGTGCTTGACACCCATCCGGGTGTGGCCGCTGCTGTGTTTAATGCCTTTGCGGAAGCAAAGAACCTGTATCTCGAGCGTCTCCGTGAAGGACGGATCAAAAAACCTGCCAGTGAGGACCAGCTCCACATAAGGATGATGGAAATCGCGGGCGACCCGCTACCCTACGGAATCGCGCCTAACCGTGCGGTATTAGAAAACCTGATCGCGCACGCGACGACCCAGGAGATCCTGAGAAAACCAACGAAAATCGAGTCGGTATTTGCGCCTTCGACTCTACAGCTTACTGGCTAAATCCACTAGCTGCTTGTTGTCGTAACCCTGTCGAGAAATTCGATTATCCTCGCCGGGGCAGTCGCTTCGGTCTGCTCCTCAGGCAAAACGTCCCAGTACTCGGACGCCGGCAGACACTCCTCGAGATAGCGTGCAGCAGAGGTCGCATGCGATTTGTCTTTGCCCGGGACGATCAGTGTCGGAATATTCAGGCGCATCAGGTCCTCCGGCTCCGCGCCCGGGGCAGTGTCCCTATCGATGAGCGATCGTGGCAGGCTTGCCACGATCTGCTTGTAATCCTCGACATTCATCGCAGCATATTGCGCAGCGAAGTCGGGATCGCTGCGAATCACGGGTGCCCATGGGCCAATGCGTGGATCTTTCCCGAAGCCCATATCACTTGTTTTCGCAGCCTCGACAACACCCGCAAGACCCTCCTGTTCCACCAAAGCCAGGTGCTGGGCGAAACGTCCGTGTCCCTTGATGCGAAAGTGTGCGCCGCCAACGGGCCAGTAAAGGACCATGCTCAACGTTGCTTCTGGATATTTCACGGCGAAAGCGGTCACCGGACAGCAACCCATGCAGCCTCCCAGCAGGTGCGCCTTGTCAATACCAAGATGATCGAGCAAGCCTTTACCCTGGGCCACGTAATGATTCCACGTGATTTTCTCCACGCGGCCGCCCGAGCTCCCCGTCTCCCGACGGTCGAATATGATGCAACGGTATTTTGCCGGCAGATGCTCCAGCAGCTTGATTCGCGCGTAAACGCCGAGCGTCGACCACTTATCGAGTGTTGCGTCGAAACCGCCTGGAGAAAACATCAGGACCGGCGGCCCATCGCCGACGACTTCGTAATGCGTTTTGATCCCGTCTATGATTGCTGACGACATAAGCGTGGTCTCCTACTTCTTGACAGGAATGCCGCCTTTGATCTGGCGAGCGGCACGCACGTCTTCACTGTAGGCTGTGATCGCATCGAGTGTGATACGGGCCACGTTTGCGTAGGTCTCGATTTCTTCATCGAGGTGTTTGGCGCCATAACCGATAGCGGCATGCGCCATGCGTACGCGACCGTCCAGCCAAGGCCCGCCGCCGAAGCCACCGATTACAGGGATCGAGACGGCGGCGACCACCTCCGGCCCGACGACGGGTCCCGAATTGGTGAAATCGAGCAATGCGGCGCCGGCATCCTCAAGCATTTTGGCCTCGACAATCAGACGATCCTTCATATCTGGGGACACTTCCGCGCCGGCCGTCGAAAGAGCGGAATAGTCGATACCGTACTGTGGTGCGGTTTGCGGCGTAATCCCGAACTGTGCCCAAACGGGGATGTCGGCATCCGTCAACGCTGTGACTGCGTCAGGATAATCGGCGGCCCCGTCCAACTTGATCATGTCGACATCGGCCTCATTCACCAGACGGATACCAGCACTCACTGCGGCCTCAGTTCCCTCTTGCAGCGGTCCGTATGGAAAATCGCAGCTCACCAGCGCGCGCTCTGTGCCACGGGCCACCGCCTGGGCGATGGTTACCATCTGATCCATCGTAACTTCGAATAGGTCAGGATGCCCCCAGAGGTTAATTCCCACCGAGTCGCCGACGGATACGATTTCCACCCCGGCTCGATCGACGATCCGAGCCATTTGGTAGTCCCAAACGACCACGCCCACGATCTTTTTCCCATCGCGCTTCATTTGTTGAAGCTGTGGTATATCTACCTTATCGGCAATTGGGACTACCCCACTTCAGTGGCGAGTTTTAGGCTTGTGCCTCAACTTCGGAAAGTATCTGTCGTCAAAACAAGATTTCCGCATTAGAATTGTTGTATGGCCGGCTTGCAGTCGGCGCCAAATGATAGCAAAAAATTCGAGGCTAACCCGTTGCTGACAAAAGAAAAGAATGACCTGTTGACTCAGACCGGGCCGGGTACACCTATGGGTGATCTGTTCCGTTGCTATTGGCATCCGGCGCTGCTTGCGGAGGAATTGCCGGGGCCCGACTGCCCGCCGGTGCGCGTGCAAATGTTGTCTGAGCGGCTGATCGCATTTCGAGATTCTGAAAACCGCCTTGGCCTGATGAACGAATTCTGCGCTCATCGTGGCGTGTCACTCTGGTTTGGCCGCAACGAAGAAGGCGGGCTGCGCTGCTCTTACCATGGCTGGAAATACGACGTGACCGGTCAATGTATAGACGTACCCTCAGATCCACCGGAGCGCAACTCCTGCAAGAAGATCAAACTGAAAGCCTATTCGCTGGTTGAGAAAGGCGGCATTTTCTGGGCCTATATGGGAGATCCGGCCAAGCAACCGCCATTGCCGGAATACGAAATTTGTACGGTGAAACCGGAGCAGCGTTTTCTTTCGAAGCGCCTGCAGGAATGTAACTGGTTGCAGGCCATGGAAGGTGGCATAGATTCAAGTCATGTTTCGTTTTTGCACAGCGGTAATCTGAACACCGATCCGTTGTTCAAGGGGTCGGCCGGAAACAAATACAACATTGCCGACAAAAGGCCGGTGTTCGAGGTGGTCGACAATCCGGGTGGATTGTTCATCGGCGCCCGGCGCAACGCGGAAGATCAGCAATACTACTGGCGAATAACGCCCTGGTTGATGCCGAGCTTCACCATGGTGCCGCCCCGTGGCGATCATCCGGTACATGGGCATTTCTGGATTCCCATTGACGATGAGCGCTGCTGGACGTGGAGTTTTGACTATACGGGTGCACGTGATCTGACGAAGAGCGAGCGTGAGTCAATGGAAGATGGTCACGGCGTGCACTGTAAATATGTGCCCGGCACCTATATCCCGCTAGCCAACAAGACTAATGACTACCTGATGGATCGCGAAGCGCAGAAATCGGGGCTGGCATACAGTGGTATCCACGGCATTGCGATGCAGGACGCTTCGCTGCAGGAAAGCATGGGACCGATCTGTGACCGATCCAAGGAAATGCTGATGCCGACAGATAAAGGCATCATGATGGCGCGTCGTAAACTGTTCAAAGCCGTAACCAACTTGCAGGAAAAAGGTGAAATGCCGCCTGGACTCGACCCGGAAACGCACAAAGTTCGATCGGCCTCAGTGCTCTTGCCGAGAGACCAGGCTTACGAAGATGTTGCGCAAGAGCACTTGCGTGCAAGCCCTGGAACCCCCCATGCATCGGTATAGCGATTTGTCCTTATGGGGCCGGCTGCCGTCTGCTTTTTCGAAGCCAGACGACAGCTCCTCCCAGCAAACCCAGCGCGAGAACACTTCCGGCCAACAACGGAAATTGTAGGATTTGAGGCGACGCCACCGTCGGATGTTGCGCACCCTGCGTCGAGGGCGCTGCTTGCGAGTCATGATTTCGCCGAGCACCTGACTGTTCTTCAACAGTAATAAATTCACCTGTTTCCGGATCGAAGACTAAATAGACTGCGGTGTTTAAATCCTCGTCACCCGCCCACACCGGATTCGCCGGCAACAGAGCCGCGAGACAAAACGGAATCAGGCACGTGACCAACCGTGTACGTTTACTCATGTGGCATCATCATCAGGTCGCAGCCCTAGTGGCCCAACGCGACCAGCAGCTCAATTGCCCCCGGCTCCGGCCAAAAAAGGCGGGATTGTTGGAGCTTTCTGCCACCGCCAGATAGAAGTAGGCGTATTCATCTCGACGGTCCAATCGGCAGTGTCGGTGTTGAAGCGAAATGTGTTGCCCCTCAATTGCCTGGCTTCAAACGATACCTTGCCACCAATGAAGGTCATTATGGAGGTCAATTTGTCTAGCTCCTCCGCCGGACCCGCCATGTAATCCCCGTTCAGGATGACAATGTCAGCCAATTTTCCAGGTTCAATGGATCCAATCGCGTTTTCTTTCCACAGCGGGTAGGCGCCATACCTCGTCATCATCAGAAGAAGCGTCATTCGATCAGGAACTGCCTCCTCCGGCACTCCCCAGGTCTCACCATTAATCTTCCTCGTCAGCCACATCACCCCGTCCTCAAAGGGTGAGGACCTGAGTTCACCCTGAATTCCATACTCGCTGATAACCGTATTCACGCCGGCTTTTAACATGCTGGCAACCGGTGCGTTCATGGCCAGAAACTCCTCGCCATAGCCTTCTAAAATCACCTTGGTCGGTGTATCGGCCGCATCGCACGAGAAAGTGTGGTTAAGACGAGCAGCGATCTGAATCTGCTCCTGCGTCACCGTGTGACAATGATCGCTTTGAATTCTTAGGGCGCGAATCCGTTCATCTGACATAGCTGCTCGATAGGTCTGGAACAACAGTTCCAGCGCTCCGTCACCGGAAACATGCCAGCCGGGGATTCCGGTGATCCGGCCCTCGGCCGCGAGTCCGGCTAGCGTTGTCAGGTGTTCTGTCCTCCTGGCCCTGTTTGGTGCGGTGTTGATCTCCGTTATGGCTTCAATAAAAAGGCCCGGTGGCGAAGGAGGACATTGCTCACGGCTCTTGATCGAGTCATCCGCCGGCATCGAGGTACACCAGCCGACGCCACCCGCGTCAATCCCTCCCACGCTGCTTCCGATACTCCACAAGAAATCTGATCCATACCCGGTCCAGTCGCCGATGCGTCGATAAGTCTCTTTGATCCGGTCATTGAATGGTTGCATCCATCGATGGCCCCACGCCATCCTGATTGGCATGAGATCGTTTCGATCGAGGTGAGATGAGGCGCTGAATCCGCCCTCACACTGAAGGTGGCTCTTGTGCGTGGTCACTCCGATCTGAGCATTTGCCTGCATCACCTCGAAATAGCCCTGGATATACTTGTCAAAGGTGGCGGCGTCCTGCCCGCCTATGAGGTCAATGGCAATGCAGCGCGAAAAATCCGTATACTCTCCCGACCAGCCGATTTCCCGGCCCCTCATCCAGTAGGCCTCGGGTAGCTCGTTACCGTAATACTTTTCTATCGCTTTTATTGCGTGAGTATTGAGCACAGATCCGCCACGTGTGCTCACGAACACCGGGTGATTCGGGGCGTAGCGATCGAGGCTGGCTCGGGTAATACGGGTTCCGAATGCCTTCACGGCCAAGTCGGCAGGAGCGAGCCTGATTCGCACCCACTTGCCGCGGGTAATCTGCCGGACCCGAGCCGCGATGGCTTGCTCCAGAGTATCGGCCAGTTGTTTGCTGGACTCGCCGCGCAGGCGGATCACGAGCAACTCAGGTATGGAGCTGATAACCCAGGAGAACCCAGTTGAAGTCTCGTAAATGTGATTGTGGGTGTCGATGAGGCCGGGAATTACGGAGTTGCCCTTGGCGTTGATGACTTCTGTCCAGCCGGCAACAAGCTTTCTGATTTCTGCATTGCTGCCCACTGCCATAATTTTGTCGCCCTGGATCGCAATCGCCTCCTTGATACTCACCTCGTCCGGGTCGTCAGAATCGGCAGTAATGACTTTTCCGTTGATGATTACGGTCTCCGCAAATGGGGATGTCCCCGCATAAGCACCGCAGCTCAAAACACCTGTTAATAGGAAAATCAGTGGCTTGTTTATCCACCACGAAGAAAGCCTGCTGCCATCGATCATCATCATGATCTCCCCTTAGTCTTTTGGAAAAAGCCGTAAACCACACGCGCTGGTTTGCTTCTTATCGCGATGTTAGCAAATGGCGTCTGGTTCATCTGCCAGGCGATCCGACACAGCTATCTGTTTGTCGTCAGCCCAAAGGCAATCGTAGTCTAACTCCGTTGACTCACATTACTGAAAGCTAAAGAGCAAAAAACCGTTGTGCTGTTCGAAGGTCGCGACCGCGGCGCCGGCCGGCAATATCGGGCTCAGGTCGATGCCCAGCAAATGCCCCCGATAGACTTCCCGCTGAACATCCGGATCGTTGGGATCGATCGGCATGCCGTCAATAAAGATCGCCTCGATGCGATATTGCACGCCGACGGGTCCCGTTCGCTCGAGCTGGCCGACAGTAAGAAGATCATAGGCGTCTCGCGCGGACCTCAGCCGGGCGGAGAAGTTGATGTGATCAGCCCTCAAGTAGAAGCGCGCATCTTCGATGAACGGGAAATCGTCTCCGCCAACCAGGACGTTCAGGATATCTTCCTCCAAGCGCCAGGAGCTCCCACCGGCATCGACTTTCTGCAATACGTTTTCGAGGCCCTGCTCCGCAATTTTGCGTGCCGCCCAATTGAAGTACAGGACGAACGTGCTACCGCGCATCGTTTCCCAATCCTCGGCGATGCGGTACGCGATGTAAGGTTCCGCAAACGGCGACACCAGACCTTCAGGCACTTTGGACAAGCGCCGTTCTCTTGCCTCGGCCGCTTTCTTAAACGGAATCAGCAATTCTCCGTAGCGACGCAGCGAGCGCTCCTTGCCCCGAAGTTGTTGGTAGGATTCCGCGAGATGGGCCAATGCGTCCAGGTCCTCGGCCAAGCGCTTCTGTAATGACTCCATGCTTGCCAGGACATCTATCGGGTCCTGCGCGCCGGCCCACAACGCGCCCAGAGCGCTGCCCGCGTAAACATCGTAGAATCTGATCCGCCGCACGGCAGCGTCTGCCTGCACGTCGTGCTCAGCACGCGCCCGTTGGACTTCGGGTTCCAGCGCAGCAATCCGTTCCGCTACACTGGCGAGTTGCTGTCGCAGCATTCGCGTACTGGCGGTCGGCTCGTTGATGTCTTTAACGAAGTAAGCAAATATTCCGGATATGTGAGCACACGCCGGTCGAATCTGCAGCTGACAGCCAAGCAATATGGCCAACGCGACCGACAGCACATGGGATCGGTTCATCGATCGCCTGTCCCTATCGCTCTGTGACTGGCAAGGCCGCCCCCGACGAGAGCAAGCACTGGCCCGGTGAGGAGCACGACGCCGATGACCAGACCGGGCGACTTCAATTGGCCGGCCATGAACGGCACGAGCGAAGCTATCGCCTGTTGAATGACCTCGCCGAGGTACAAAAACACCGCCCCCGCCAGCACGGATGAAAACAGGCCAAGCAGAAACGCTTCGATCAGGAACTGCGCTCTGATGCCCCATGGCCCTACGCCGACCCAGCGTTGAATCTGCATCTCCACCTCACGGTTGAGAACCGCAAGGTGCATTGTCGTCAAACTCATCAGGAAGGCCGCTAGCAAGAACCCAGCGATCAATAGGGTACCGCCGCGCTGCAGGCCGTTTGAAATCTGATACAGCACACGTGCAAACCCCTGGCCCCAGATGACCTCGCCGACCCCCTCCAACGAACGGATGTGCGCGACCACCGGCTCGGCTTTGTCGGGATCGACCAGCTCGACGGACAGACTATCGGCAAAGGCATCGGCGGGCAGTGCACTCATCAATGTTTCCAGGCCGAAAACGGGCACCAATTGCTGGTACACCAATTCGCCGTCGAGCAGCTCGACGGCTTCGATGCCCGGCAAAGGTTCGAGCAATGGGAGGAGGGACCGCGCCGCCGTCCCTGCGGCCGGAAAGACACGCACATGAACCTGGCGCTCCAGCAGGCTCGCGATTTGCGCGAGGTTGACGTTAAGCCACAAAAATCCACCGAGCATCAACAAGGTAAGGGTCAACAGGACCACCGTGGCAAGGCTGGCCCAGATATTTCGCGCAATACCTTGACGAGCGTCCCGCAGACGGTAAAACACAGGCCACAGATTCACGGTGCACTCGCCTCCTGGTGCGCCCAGTACCCGCCGGTTGTGTCGCTGACGATGCGTCCATCCTGTAAGCGAATCACTCGTCTGTTCAAGCGGTTCACTACCTCCACAGCATGCGTGGCAAACAGCACCGTGGCTTTGCGCTCACGGTGAACGCGATCGAGAATCTCCAGGACACGGTCGGTGTTCTCCGGATCGAGATCTCCAGTCGGCTCATCCGCCACGATCAGCTTGGGCTGATTGATCAGCGCGCGTCCGACCGCCACCCGCTGCTGTTCACCACCCGACAACTCGCTCGGAAGCCTGTGAGCTTTGTCCCGCAAGCCGATAAGCTCAAGTATCTCCTCAGTCCTTCGCCGAACCTCGGCTGGCGGTATGCCAAGAACCTCGGCCCCGTAGGCGATGTTCTCAAACGCGGCTTTTCTCTCCAGCAGCCGATAGGTCTGGAAGATGATCCCCATCGAGCGCCGCAGCCTGCTGCCCGGAACCTTGGCGACATCATGTCCGTCGATGATCACCCGTCCCTCGTCGGCAAGTTCTTCTTTGTAAAGAAGCTTCAACAGGGTTGTCTTTCCCATCCCCGACGCCCCGACCAGGAATGCCCATTCTCCGGACGCCACCGTCAATGAGATATTCTCGAGGGCGGCGAGGCCCGCTAATCGGTACTTTCTGGAAACGTTGTCGAGAATGACCTCGATGACTCAACTCCCTCCCACAACGATCTCCAGCCTAAGGACTGCGTCGCCGCCGGAAAAACAACAAAAGACCCAAACCCAGAGCGGCTGCGACCAGCCCGTACAACAAGTTGCGATTTGTCGTTAGCTGCGACCCGGTTCTGTCCTCCCGTGCTCCCAGGTTGCTATCGAGGACCGCCGCCGCTATCGGCTCCGCCTCCAGATAGGTCCAAAGGATAAGGTCACCCTGTTCGCGTATGAATGACCGTCTCACCGTGCGGCCGTCCCATTGCACCAGGTCGATCGGGCCGTTCGCGACGCGTCCATGGGCATACATTGGAAGTGACATGGCACCGATCGTAATCATATACGTGTTGCCCCCGTCGGGGTTACTCTGCGACTCCACCCGGGCGACGTGTCCGGCAGGGCCCATTCGCACGCCCCGCCCTGCGAGCAGCACCTCGCCGGCGGATGTGGTCAGATGCGTGGCGATATAGCTTGCCGCCTCCCCTTTGGTCGGTGTCGCCGCCGGCCGATCAGGCGTCAGCTGCCCGCGAAAAAACATATCGCTGATTTCTTCGTAGGTCGCCTGTCCGTCGGTCGATTCGACCAGTCCTTGCTGCAGCGCCGCAGCAGCAAGTGCATCGGTGTCAGGGGTCTCCCCCCCCACACCCAGGTTCTCCGCGAGCGCCGCCCAGGTCGCCAAATCAAAGCGCGAAAATGGCGCATCGGGCTCAAAGACCGGCGTTTCCGGAATAATCCCGGCGCCCACCAACACCACAATATCGAAGCGTGCATCGGAATACTCGATATCGGGAAACTGGCTGGCCTCATTTTTAATGTGCGCAGCGGCGATGCGGACGGTAAGCGAGCCCAGTACCGCGACGGTGATGAGCGCAAGAGCATGAAAAAACCGCGAGGGAGTCTGCATCCCGACTCACTCGTGCTTATGGCTGGCGGAAACCTCTAACGATTCACCTTCCAGATACGTCCACAGGGCGATCTCGCCCAGTTCGCGGATTAATGATCGCCTGACCGTCCGGCCTTGCCACTTGACCAGGTCGACAGGGCCGTTGCCGACTCGCCCATGGACATACATCGGCAATGACGTCGCGCCGATCGTGATGACATACGTGCTGCCGCCATCGGGGTTACTCCGCGACTCCACCTGGACAACCTCTCCGACCGGGCCAAATCGCAGGCCGCGTCTTTGGAGCAGCGTCGCGCCGGCCGCTGTGGACAATTGTGCGGCGATATAGCGTGCCGCTTCCCCCCCGGTCGGTGTCGCCGCCGGCCGATAGTCAGCCAGCTGCCCATGAAACAACAGATCGTTGATTTCTTCGTAGGTCGCCTGTCCCTCGATCGATTCGACCAGTCCTTGCTGCAGCGCGGCAGCAGCGAGCGCGTCGGTGTCAGGGGTCTCGCCGCCCTCACCCAGATCCGCGGCCAGTGCAGCCCAGGACGCCAGATCGAACCTCGAAAGCGGCGCATCGGGCGCGAAGTCCGGCGTTTCGGGCATGATTTCGGCGACTACCAGCAACATGATGTCGCCCCCCAATCCGGAAGCCCCCACGTCCGGTCCCTGGCTGGCCTCATTCGTGATATGAGCAAAGGCATTGCAGAACGTGAACGAAGCCGCCATCGCCACGCAGACAAGCATTGACCGGCGATCAATTTTCATCGAAAGTCACCCCTCCTTTCCGGTGGAGAGTTTCAATACGGCTGCTTCAGCCGCTGCCCTGACCGCCGTATCTTCGTCTTCCGCCAGATCGCGCAGGCGCGGCACTGCCTGGCGTGCAGCAGCCCCAATCTCTCCCAGAGCGCTCGCGACTGCCATTCTGACAGCGGCATGGTCATCGCTCAGCTGTTTGATCAACTGCGTCACGGTTTCTTCGGGAACCTCGTTGCCGAACTGCCCGAGGGCAAGCGCGGCGACGCCCCTGACTTGCCATTCCTGGTCCTGAAGCGCCGCCGTCAGTGATGGCAAAGCGTGGTTGCTGCCGGCACCGACTACCCCAAGCGCTCGCACGGCCGCCCAACGCACGGTCCATCCCGTCTCGAATAGCACCTCTTGTGCCGTGGGCCCCACGTCGATGACTTTGCAGGCGCCAGATC
>SMUY01239396.1_pt1 | contig 18299 bp, 19 predicted proteins | sample 2456441 | NCBI WGS metagenome assembly SMUY01 (sample SAMN11095931, study PRJNA526329) | marine sediment metagenome | biome: Marine sediment; feature: Surficial sediment; material: Deep marine sediment; isolation source: Hadal surficial sediment | place: Pacific Ocean | collected 2014-11 | depth...
CTCACTACTGCATGGATTGGGATTCGTCTCGCTTGGTGACAACGGCTGGTCATGGATCGAGCTGATCACGCTCACTGGCGGGCTCACCCTGGCGTACTTGCCAGAGTTGGCTTGGGGACGCTATTTCGGTGTGGAGCGCTAATGCTGCTCTAATCGTGTGTCGCCCACGGCACGGGCACCCGGTGCTTCACGAAAATAAGCACCACGAAGAGCGCCACTTCGTTGATCACGAATAACCAATCGTCGATACCGCCCAAGCCCCAGATGAGCGTTTTGATCTTCCCCCGAAATACCGGACACCGAGTTAGGGATCGTACAATGATTCAAAACGAGGTGTTGGATGACAAAAGCGAGACGACAATTTTCATCGGAGTTCAAACGAGAAGCGGTCAGTCTGGTGGTTGACCGTGGCTACAGCCTGGAAGAAGCAGGCCGAAGCCTGGGTGTCCGCGGCAACCTGATCGGTCGCTGGAAAAGACAACTGGAAGCAGACGATGCCAGCGCTTTTCCTGGCAAGGGGAAGTTGACGCCGGATCAACAGCGTATCCGAGATCTTGAGGCGGAGAACCGCCGCCTGACGATGGAGAAAGATATTCTAAAAAAGGCGACGGTCTTCTTCGTGCAGGAAAAGTCATGAGATATCGATTTATCGATAGGCACAAGAAGACCTGGCCGATTCGTCTCATGTGCAAAGTACTGGAGGTCTCTGCGGGCGGTTACTATGGCTGGAGGACGCGCCCAGAGAGTGCTCGAAGCCGTTCAAACCGAGCACTGGATAGCCAGATCCGCATCGTGTATTCCGAGCACAAGCAACGCTATGGGGCCCCTCGGATTGCTGACGAGCTCAAGGATCGAGGACTGCGCTGCAGTGAGAATCGGGTGGCTCGGCGCATGCAGAAACTGGGGCTTCAAGGCATCCAGGCGAAGAAATTCAAGCGGACCACGGATTCTAATCACGACAAACCCGTCGCCCCCGACCTGGTCCAACAAGACTTCACCGCGGCGGCGGCGAATCAGAAGTGGGTCAGCGATGTGACCTATGTGTGGACTGATGAAGGCTGGCTGTACCTGGCTGTTGTCATGGATCTGTACTCACGCGCCATCGTTGGCTGGTCGATGGACAAGCGCATGACCCAGCAGTTGGTGTGTGATGCGTTGACCATGGCATTGTTCCGTCGGGGATTCCCCAAGGGAGTGATTATTCACTCGGATCGAGGTAGCCAGTATTGCTCAAAAGCCTATCGGCGGTTAATTAAGGTGATGGGGTTGCGCTGTTCGATGGGGCGAACGAGCGAACTGCTATGACTGCGAGGATGCTCTTACGGTGAGTGGCTCATGTTTGAGATGCTTCCCGTCGTCGTTGTCTTGGGTAACCTGACCCTTGTTACGACCGACTTCGTGTCTTTGCGTTGACGTGTCGGTTACCTGAACAGCGCCGTAGTGCCTCGCCGGCTAGGTGAGCAGTGACCTAATAGGAGCCTGATCTACCAGATCCCATCGCAGTCCTGTCCTTCCCACCCGACCAGCAAGGTTGACCATCGCTCAGTTGAAAGGACCAATGGCCATGCCTAGCATTGCACTAACGCGCCACGACGTCATCATCGGCGTGGATACGCACAAAGATCAACATGTGGCAGTTGCCATCGATGGCCTTGGTGGCCAAATCGGCGATTCGAGACAGGTGGCAGCCAATCCTGATGGCTATGCCGAGTTGCTTACCTGGGCCTGCTCGCTGGGGAATCTTCACGCTTTTGGCGTCGAAGGATGCGGGTCTTACGGCCTAGGGCTCGCGAGATTTCTTCGCCGTCATGAATACGTCGTTCGCGAAGTAGCCAGACCACCGCGTAAGGGTCAACGCCGTCTTGCAGGAAAGAGTGACCCGATCGACGCGGAGCATGCAGCGCGTACAGTGCTCTCCGGAACCGGTACCGCGACACCCAAGCTTGCATGCGGACAGATCGAGGCCATGCGGCTGATCAAAATCGCACGCGATTCCGCTGTAAAAGCTCGCACCACAACGATCATCAGTCTCCGGGCCGTCCTGGTTACAGCTTCAGACGAGCTTCGGCTCGAGCTGGAGCCTCTAAGCGAACACAAACTTGTCCTGGCGTGTGCTGCGCTTGAAGTAGGTGACAACCTGGCAAACCCCCGTGTTGCTATGCGCCATACGCTCTCGTACCTTGCCGAACGTTGGCTGTCGTTACACGAAGAAATCAAGGTTCACACTACACACCTAAAAACGTCAACGAAAGCCGCTGCACCCCAGATGCTAGAGCGGCCAGGTGTCGGCTTTGACTCCACCGCAGAAATGCTCATTGCGGCTGGAGACAACACAGATCGCATTCGATCAGAAGCAGCGTTCGCAAAACTCTGTGGCGTTTGCCCCATTCCAACCGGATCGGGGAAAACCAGTGGCCGACATCGACTCAATCGCGGCGGGAATCGACGAGCTAACGCAGCCTTGTATCGGGTCGTACTCGTCCGCATGCGGTGGCACGCGCCCACCATCGCGTATGTCGAACGACGCACGCTTGAGGGACTCTCGAAGAAAGATATCATTCGATGTCCCAAACGCTTTGTTGCACGGGAGTTTTATCAACTCCTGCCAACTGTCAGCGAAAACCCTTAACTAACGCTCGATCACCCACATCTTTCACTTGACGCCTTATAGGAGCATCAACGCGGTTGTTGAGAGCTTCTTTGGCATACTCAAACGAGAACGTGTTAATCGCGTGCGCTACCGAAATCGAGAAGAAGCCAGAGCAGATGTGTTCGAATACATCGAGTGTTTTTACAATCGTAAACGTCGCCACGGTTACCTTGGTAACATAAGTCCGGTGGCGTTCGAGGAACGGACAGGCGGTCGATTCCAAATGGTCCATTAAACCGGGGTAAAACCACATGGCCGATCAGGAATGAAAAACTACTCGATTAGACCGACCGCTTTTTGTTGCAGTGCGGGATATATCTGTGCCCTTCTGTATAACTGGAACCTTCCTACAGAGCGGTCATCCCGATAGGGGTCCGGGAACCCGAAGCGTCCCTGACCAGTTTGGAGCAGCATTGATACGCCTCCTCACACGCGCGTAACGTGCAATTTGTCGAGCGGCCTTAACTGACGTAGGCAGCGTTCGTCGGGCAGGGATCGTCTTCGGAAGCATCGAAATGCGATTCCACAACAGCAGGCTGTCGACGTTGAGAACGGTTTCGGCGAGTGTGTCGGCAATGAACGGGTGTTGTGGTTGGGTTGGTTCTGACGTGGTTGGTTCCTTTACACTACAAGGAACACTACGGGTGGGTTCTGGTATGTTGGTTTTCCGCTAAGCTGTTGATTTTATTGGAGCGGGAAACGAGATTCGAACTCGCGACATCCACGTTGGCAACGTGGTGCTCTACCAGCTGAGCTATTCCCGCATCTCTTCACACCGAGAGGGTGCGCATTGTAAGTCAGGCAGTCCCATTATCAAGCGCAATGGGTAAATTTGAAAGATTGGATTGTGCTTTACGCGTGCCAACGGTACCTAGCTGGCAGAAAAGTGAAACCTAAATGCAGGGCAGTAAGCTATCCCGGGATACAGAATCCCAGCTTGCCGTGACCATAACCCTTTATATGCACATCGAACGTGGCTGTATTCACGTTGCCGTTGGCAACGTCGTCCAGATCGTCAGCTTTTTTCAACTCCCCTAGCCTGAGGTGCGAAGTTGTTTCGTCCATGAACTGACTGGACAAGATATTCATTACCTCGTAGAGATTGCCGTACATTATTTCAGTCAGCTCACCAGATTGTTTTTCTTCGTTGACCAAATCGACCGGCAGCATTGAAAGTGCGCCTCCGGCGCCAAAAGCAAATCCAGTATCGCAGTAACAAAGTGCCGCGAGGTCGTCGTCATCGTCGAGATAAACGGCAACGTACAGTTTTTCTTCTGCAGAGAGGTCTGCAGCCCCCACAACGTCGCAACCTTCGCTGAACAACATCGGCACGATCTCGCTCAGCCTATCTGCGTCCGGCATCAAGTATTCCATTTGCCTATCCTAATACCGGCCGCAAAGCCTTTTCGAAAGATTCAGGCGTAAACGGCTTGGCGATCAGAAATTGTGCACCGGCGCCTCTAGCCTTCATGCGCATATCCGACGTGGATTCGGTGGTAACAAAGCCAAACTGCACATCATTACCGGAATCGCGTAGTTCGATCAAAAATTCCAGTCCGTTCATCTCAGGCATGTTCCAATCGCAAAGCACCAGGTTCGGCGATTCGCTGGCAACCACCTCGAGCGCCTCAATTCCGTTTTCAGCTTCTACAAGTTGCAAATCCGTATATCCCGCCAGGCGCAGAGTCCTTTTGACCAGCATCCGCATGGTGCTGCTGTCATCGACAATTAGGACCTTCATTCCCTTACCTCTCACCTACCGCAAAATCGAGCGTCGGCGCGCATTCTCTCCTTGTGCCAATTAATAGTAGTTGGGAAGTTATGCCTTTATGGCCCAGTCCTGGGACGCTGTTCACTTTTTGAACAACTGCAATTGTCCAGGCTCGCCAATATCTTGACTCTCTTAATACATGCGCTACGTCAGGAATCTGTGAACCCTAACATTTTGGAATACTCTTCAACATGCTCGGAGATCGAAGGTAACAGCGCCAACGCGTCCGCAACGCTAATGCCCACCTCGTCCCACACTTCTGCCGACAGTGGCGGCAGATCCTCCTCGGCTTCGTCTTCGAGTTCAAGCATCGACGCGAGGCCGTCAGCCAAATGTACCAGGTACGCTTCTTTGCGATTCGGCTTGCAAGCGCCAGGGTCGTGATGATAGGCAATCGCGGCGATTAAAGACTCCGGAAAACCCCAATGGCTCGCCAGTGCGTGACCGGCTTGCGCATGATCAAATCCCAGTATTTCCCTCTCGACGTCCACGAGGAGGGCTTTATCCGGACCTTCGAGGTATTCCCAGATCACCTGCCGAGAAAGCTCCGGCAACGCATGCAGCACCGCGAGACGACCGATGTCATGAAGCAAGCCAATAACAAATACCGAGTCCACATTGCGCCAGCCAAGCTCCGTCGCGACCGTTTTCGCGGTGATCGCACAGTTCAATGAATGGTGCCAAAAGTCATCCAACGAGTAGAGTTCGTTCGACAAGTCCGCAAAGGCAGGCTTGGCGCTCATTCCTATCACGATATCTCGAATACGCGTCATACCAATGACGGTCACCGCCTTGACGATGCTGTCAATCTCCGTCGGAAAGCCATAGAAGGCGCTGTTTGCAAGCTGCAGCAACCGCGCGGTCAGCGCGGGGTCCGCACTCATAGCCTGACCGATATCGTCCGCAGAACTTTCCGGGTCATTGACCAGTGAGTTGACCTTCAAAGCCGCTTCTGGCCAGGAGATCAGATCGGCGGCATCGGATACCACTTCCACCACACCAATAGCCAAAGGGTTGTCTCCTATTAACGAATCCGGGTCAGCGTTATCGGCTAACCGTGTCTATGCTTACATACAGGTTAGAACAGTTCGCGAAAGGCTAAAGTTTTTCATCGATAAACCAATGCCTCCTTCTCGAACACCATGAGTAATCAATGTAGGTCGCTATGCGGCCAATTGACGATGGGAGAACAACGTGGCGACGATATTGGCTGTAGATGATTCCCGCTCCATGCGTGAGATGGTTTCATTCACATTAAGGAGTGCAGATCACAATGTAGTTATTGCGGTCGACGGCGTGGACGCTTTGGAAAAGGCAAAACAGACGGACGCGGACCTGGTTATCACCGACATTAACATGCCGCGAATGGACGGCATTCAGCTGATCCAGGAACTGCGCGCTCTTACTAACTACCGGTTCACACCGTTGTTGGTGCTGACTACGGAATCGGGTGATGAGAAAAAGAGTCAGGGCAAGGCCGCCGGGGCAACGGGTTGGCTGGTGAAACCCTTCGATCCCGACCAGCTACTGGCGGTGGTAAATCGCGTTCTAGATTAGCAGCGGTCCAGCCAGGGAAAGCACTGTGTCATTTGATGATGAAATGAAGGAGATCCTGCAGATCTTCTGTGGGGAAAGCACCGAGGGTCTCGATGCTATGGAAACCGGTCTGCTCAACCTCGACTACGGGCAGCCCGACCTTGAGATCATCAACGATATTTTTCGGGCTGCTCACTCGATAAAGGGCGGGGCAGCGACGTTCGGTTTTACGATCGTCTCGGATTTCACTCACCATGTGGAAACGCTACTCGATGAAATGCGCACTGGCAATCGCCCGGTAACAGCGGAGACAGTCGACCCGCTGCTGCGTTCGGTGGACGAGATTCGCGAGATGATGATCGCGATTTATCAAGGCACCGAGCCGGATGTGACCAGTAGTGTCGAATTGCAGCAAGAGATCGAGGCATTGCTGGAAGACGATATCCCGCAAGCAGTGAAAGCCCCTGCCATAGTAGCTGACTCAGCTTCCAGGTCGGCCGGCGAAGTCAAGCCGACTCATTCCGACCACTGGCGTATACAGTTCCGCCCACACGCGGAGATGTTCAAGACTGGCAACGATCCGTTGCGACTGTTCCGCGACCTGAGCGAACTATGTGACTTCACGGTTACAGCCGACAGCTCGAAGTTACCGTACTGGGACGCGCTGGATCCGGAGACATGCCACCTCGCCTGGATACTCGAGATTCATGGCAACGCCTCGAAACCGCAGATCCTGGACATATTTGAATGGGTAAGCGAGAGCTGCGATATCGAAATCGAAAGCCTGGGGCAAAGTGATGAAACTCCCCCACCGGTCGAATCCGCGGTAGCAATCGCTCCTTCCGCACCGGCACCCAACCAAGATGCAGCCCCAAAGCCAGGCAAAACCGTAGCGACAAACACGCCCGATTCAGGATCGATAAGAGTCAGCACCGAGAAGGTTGATGCACTGCTCAACCTGGTCGGCGAACTGGTAATCACACAATCCATGTTGAACCGGTTCAACGAGGACTTCGACATGTCGCAACTCGGCGAGTTGCGCGATGGTCTTGCCGAGCTGAGCCGCAGCACCCGCGAGCTTCAGGAAAATGCGATGCAGATCCGCATGCTGCCAATCAGTTTTTCTTTCAGTCGCTTGCCTAGACTGGTACGTGATCTGAGCGGCAAGTTGGGCAAGAAGGTCGCGCTCGTAATAAACGGCGAAAGTACCGAACTCGATAAGACAGTGCTCGAGAAGATTAATGACCCATTGGTCCATCTCGTACGAAACAGCCTCGACCACGGCATCGAAACTCCAGAGGAACGCATAGCTGCGGGTAAACCCGAGACCGGCACTCTCACGCTCAACGCCTACCACCAGGGTGGTAGCATCTTCGTTGAGGTCGTTGATGATGGTGCAGGCATCAATCCCGAACGGGTACTCGCAAAGGCGCGTGAGAAGGGGTTGGTGGGACCCGACGAAGAGTTGACGCAAGAACGCATCAACAACTTGATCTTTCAGCCCGGTTTTTCCACAGCTGAGCAGCTGAGCGACGTTTCCGGCCGTGGAGTCGGCATGGACGTCGTAAGGCGTAACGTTCTGGATCTTGGTGGCAACGTAAGCGTGCAATCAGAACCTGGTGTGGGGAGTACATTTACCATTCGGCTCCCGTTGACAATGGCTATCGTGGATGGGCAGTTGGTTCGCGTCGGCAGAGAAACCTATGTAATTTCTTTACTATCGATCATCGAGACCGTTCAGATCAACGCTGAGCGCCTGAATACGATCGCAGGAAGAAGTGAGGTTTACCGGGTACGGTCCGAGTACATCCCGATCATCAGGCTCTACGAATCATTCGATGTCGATTCGGACACGAGCGAACTCACCGGCGCGCTATTGGTGATCGTGGAAGCCAACGGGCAGCAGGCAGGTGTGATGGTTGATGAGTTGCTCAATCAGCAACAAGTAGTCATCAAAAGTCTGGAAACCAACTTTGAAGTCGTGCCGGGCATTTCCGGCGCAACAATACTTGGCGATGGAACCGTAGCCCTGATCATCGACATTCCGGGACTGATCCAACGATTCATGGACGCTTCCGCCTACACCAGTGTCCGGTCGCCCCAACTTACAGAAGCCATAGTAGGAGGTACATCATGAATGTCCAACAAGCCGTCGAACAAGACCTGCACGCGAGCAGCCAAGATCACGCCGCAAGGTCCGTGGATGAGGCGACGAACCAGTATTTGACGTTTTTTCTCGCCGGTGAGGAGTATGGCGTCAACATCCTCAGAGTACAGGAAATTAAAGGATGGACTTCCGTCACCAAGGTACCCAACACCGATCAACATGTGCTCGGCGTGATCAATTTACGAGGCACCGTCGTGCCCATTATCGATCTGCGTAAACGTTTTGGCCTCGAAGGTATCGAGTTCGGTCCGTTAACGGTTGTCATCGTTTTGAAGATCCAAGGCTCCCGAGAGCAGACGGTGGGAATCGTTGTCGATGCAGTATCCGACGTGTATCACGTAGCAGCCGATTCGATCAATCCACCACCTGAAAGCTGTGGCGGTATCGACAGCAACTTCGTCTCTGGACTCGTAACAATGGAGGACAAGATGGTGATTCTGCTGGACCTGGACGAACTCATGGGTAGGGGTGATAGCGAATAGCTTTTCTATGACCAACTTGAAGAGATCATTACCCGACAAATTGGTGGTAAACGGAATCTCTTTCCGTAGAGATCAAGCGGAGAAAAACACTGTGACCCGAACAATAGCTGCGAAGACGACAACTCGACGTGCTCCGAATACAACTGCACGCAAAACAACAACCGGAAAGGCTATCGACAGTAAAGCAGCGGCAAGTAAGGCACCGATTAAAAAGAAACCGGCCAAAAAGACTCGCGCTAAGGGTGCCGCACGCAAGCGCCGCGCCCATGGTGCGACTGCACGAGCGAGTCAAACTGAATCGACAAAAGAAGTGAGTAATGAGGTGAACGAGCCAAGTGAGCGGAAAGAAGTCGTCAAGGAGGGTGAACCCGTGGCAGACACCGAACCCACGCCGGAGCCTGACTCAAAGGAACAGGCAACGCTGGAAAATGCCTCCTCTAGCGAGGTGGAAGAAGCGGTCTCCCGGGTTGAAGCTGCCAGCCCAACAAGTGAAAACGCCTCGACATCCGGCGGGCTGCAACTAGGCCCTTCGCTGTCCATCAATGAAGTCGTGGAGTTGAAGGCCATGTTAGACGAGATACCTGCCGAAGATGTCATTGTAATTGGCTCGTCTGCAGTCCAGAAAGTGGACACAGCGGGTATCCAGTTGTTGCTAACCTTTCAGCTGCAAGCAGAAAACTTCGGGCAACGGGTCGAGTGGAAGGATCCGTCAGAAGTGCTTACCCAAGCTGCAGCGAATCTTGGATTAACGGATCAATTGTCGTTTTGCCCGCCAGCCTCGAACGAATAGCCCTTACAACATGCAACGCCAACCAGAAACCAACATAAGCAATGAGACAGTCGCATTGCTCGATCAGCTGAAAGCACAACTAAGCTGTTGCATCGACGAGTGGGAGTCGCACGCGATCGAAATGGTTTCGCTCTTCTCGAGCGTTGCCGAAGAACAGAAAGATCTGGCAGCGTCTTTCAATGAGGCATCGCTGTCTAAAGAGACGAGATCCTTAATGTCAGACATTCTCGAGAAACAGCAACCTATCATGCGCGAATTGCAGTTTCACGATCGATTGAATCAGCGATTGGATCACATCCGCAAGAGCGTAGGTATGTTGCAGCGGTTGTTGCAGGATCGCGCGAGCCGGAGTTCGCTCTCTGCGTGGCAACAACTCCTGGATACGATAGGCGAATGCGCTGCCATGGAAACCGATCAGCGCCGGTTTGGCATTTCTGGAAAACATAGCCCAGCGGGCGACATCGATGTTTTCTAAGGCTCCTCAAGCGTCCCAATCCCTCACATCGATCACCGACTCGCGCCAATTCGCACTGTCCAGCCACGAGTTCGATACGCTACGTGAGTTAGTACAGAAACTCACCGGCATTCACCTATCCGAGTGTAAGCGCGAAATGATCTATCGGCGGCTGGCGAAACGTCTCGACCTGCTTGGTCTCAAGACTTTTACGGAATACTGCAAGCTACTCGAAAGCGGTGACACAGCCGAGATCGAAGACTTCGCAAATGCTATGACGACCAACCTCACCTATTTCTTTCGCGAGCCGCACCATTTTGAATACATGCAACATACGCTGATCCCCGAACAGGTGCATTCGAACCGCGAACGCAAATTGCGCATCTGGTCAGCAGGCTGCTCCAGCGGTGAAGAGCCCTATTCTTTGGCAATCCTGCTGCAAGAGTGCCTTCCGGACCTAAGTAGTTGGGATGTCAAAATTCTCGCTACCGATCTGGATTCCAGCACGTTAAGCAAGGCGAAATCCGGTGTTTATCGAGACGAACAGATCGAACGGATACCCAACGGATGGGCGGATCGCTGGTTTACCCAAGGACGCGACAACGATGAGATCATCATCGACGCCACGATACGCAAAATGATCTATTTTCGGCATCACAACCTCATGGGTGACTGGCCGATGAGTAAGCGCTTCAACATGATCTTCTGTCGCAACGTCATTATCTACTTCGACAAAGATACCCAGCGTAAACTTTTCGAGCGGTTCGCAACGTTGCAACAACCCGAAGACCATCTCTTCATCGGTCATTCTGAAACCTTGCATCAGATGAGTGAATTTTACGATCTCATTGGCCAGACCATTTATAAACGGACTTGACGTGAACAAATGATAGCTTGTTCTACAAAACGCCTTCCCCAGGTGGCTCCGGAATTCGCTCACATCAAGCGATACTGGGATGCGATAGATGAATGTGTCGTGGCGCGCGTACAACCCGGGGAGTATTACCTGACGACGGAGGAAGAACTAATCAGCACCGTTCTCGGTTCCTGCGTTTCGGCCTGCGTGCGTGACCCGATTGCTGGTGTTGGCGGCTTGAATCACTTCATGTTACCCGCAGGAGAAGGCGAAGGCGCTTGGAGCACCACAACCGCTGCTGGTGCCAATCGCTACGGCAACTATGCCATGGAACATTTGATCAACGACATCCTCAATGCAGGCGGAATGCGTAAACACCTGGAGTTCAAAGTATTCGGTGGCGGCCGAATGATCCAAGGCATGGCTGACGTCGGGAAACGCAACGTGTCCTTCATCAGAAAATATCTCGCAACGGAAGGTTTCAACATCCTTGCCGAGGATTTAGGTAGCGTGTTCTCGCGCAAAGTACTTTTTTCTCCCCTCAGCGGCCGCGTAAAAGTCAAGAAATTGCGGGCTCTACATAGTAAGACAGTCGCCCAACGCGATACCGAATACGAACACACTCTCACCAACAAGCCGATCAGCGGCGATGTGGAACTATTTTGAGGTCTCTCATGGAAAACACGGCACAAAATAATCAAAAACAAATTCGAACGTTGATCGTCGATGATTCGGAAGTGATGCGGAACCTGCTATCCGCAACCCTCGATGGTCATCCCAATATCACTGTGGTTGGCGCGGCAAACGATCCAATGGAAGCCCGTACCATGATCAAGGAACTGCGTCCGGACGTGCTCACGCTGGATGTTGAGATGCCGAAGATGGACGGCTTGAGCTTCCTGCGTAACCTGATGCGGCTACGGCCCATGCCCGTGGTCATGGTGTCCAGCCTGACTACCAAGGGGGCAACTATCACCTTGGATGCAATGGCGATAGGCGCCGTGGACTTCATCGCCAAGCCACTGGCACTCAATGGAAGTCTGGAAAGTTTTGCCCGCGAGCTAAACGAAAAAGTCACTATCGCTGCCAGAATTGATGTTTCAGGGAGGACCAGAGCCGCAGCCGAGGTCGCAAAACCGGCTGAGCGACTGCCTGCCGTTATCAACGCTCAAAAGTCGCTCATTGCCATCGGGGGCTCCACAGGTGGCACAGAAGCGATCAAGTTGGTGTTGAGCCGATGGCCTGAATCCATGCCCGGCATCGTCATCACCCAACATATCCCACCGAAGTTCTCGAAGCCCTTTGCGGAACGATTGGATGGGTGTTCTGCACTCAAGGTGGCCGAAGCTGAAGACGGTGCGCCCATCGAGCCCGGTCGAGCATACGTGGCCCCGGGTGACAAACATCTGGAAGTGGCTAACAAAAACGGTCGACTGTTTTGCCGCTTATCCGATGCAGCACCCGAACACTATCAGAAGCCCTCGGTCGATGTATTATTTCGTTCCGTTGTCAGAGCCGTTGGCGAAAAAGCCGTCGGCGTGGTGTTGACGGGGATGGGCCGAGACGGTGGCGATGGCTTGATGGCCATGCACGAAGCGGGTGCCTCGACCTATGCCCAGGATGAAGCATCGAGCGTGGTGTGGGGTATGCCGGGACACGCTGTGCACCTCGGGGCGGTGGATGCAGTTGTTTCGTTGAACTCTATGTCCAAGCACATTTTGTCGGCCTTAACTAAATCTAAGAGGCGGAGGTAGCTGGGGTAATGTTTGCAGCAGAAACCTCCAGCGTCCAGTCTCACAATAACACTAGGGATCTTCGCTTACCTGACCGTAAACGCTTTTCGCAGCCGCCGGGGTGACCAGTCCGGCAACTACGTCTTCGCGTATCTTATCAGGGTCGCGGTTGCGAACGTCGCCGATTCCACCGCCACCGGGAGTTTCCATTACAAGTATCGTGTTAGCTGGGATGAGGTCTCTTCCCTTGCCTTTTAAGGCGATGCCTTCTTTACTGCCATCTTTGAGATAGACTTTGCCTGGGGCGCCACTGCCGCCGCCACGCCGGCCGCGTGCAGGATGCTGGATCCGATCGAACATTTTGGAGATTACGAAAGGTGCGCCTTGAGCATGCCCGATCTCGATGCGTTGTCCGCATCCGCCGCGAAATTCTCCAGCACCAGCTGAATCAACCAGATACTCTTTGCTCCAGATCACCAACGGTGTAGTGACTTCATTGACTTCCGTGGGGGTGGTGCGAACACCCGAAGGAAAGGCCGTAGTGGACAGTCCATCTTTTTGCGTACGCGCACCCGTGCCGCCGTTGTAGATAGGGTTAGTCACAAAATCATCGTCTGTCTGATTGTCGTATTTTGTATCCCTTCTCGTATCAAGCGCGCTGAGGAAAACAGGATTCCAGATGCAGGAAGCCCCTTCGGCGGGAACAAGTTCCGGAACGACTTTGTCCAGGCAACCGAGTATCACATCCGGCAACATCTGGCCAACTGCGTGACGAGCGGAGACCGCACTTGGTGAGTTTGCGCTCAAAATGCAGCCGTCCGGCGCAGTTACTCTCACCACGCGCAGTGATCCGGCGTTGTTCGGAATATCGTTGCCGATAACACACCGTACCCCGAATGACGCATAGGCCTGCGTATAAGGCAGAGGAACGTTGATACCAAACTGAGAAGCGGGTGATGAACCGGTGAAATCTATGTCGATACCGGTGGAGTCGATACTCATTTTGCAATAAAGATCTACCGGCTCATCGTAACCGTCAATTCGCATGTGGTTTTCGTAAACGCCTGGGGGTAATCCCTGCACTTCGCGCAACATGGCAGCTTCAGACTTGCTGAGAATATCAGCACCTATGTCATTGATAGATTCGAGCGAAAAGTCATCCATCATTTCCAACAATTGCTTCGCCCCGGAGTCGTTGCAGGCAGTCAGCGAATACAGATCACCCTCCGCCACCACCGGATCGCGCACATTAGCCGCCAGTATTGCCATCAATGTTTCGTTTCGAACCCCGCCTTGAAACAAATAGGAAATCGGTATATTCAGGCCTTCTTCGTACACCTGAAGTGCATCCGGCCCGAACCCACGTCCACCGACGTCAGCGATGTGGCTGGTAGAGGCGAACAATGCAATACAACATCCACCGCGAAACACGGGAGTTACCACAGTGAAGTCGTTCAGGTGTCCGGTGCCGTCCCAGGGATCGTTGGTCACTAGAACATCGCCAGATCGCAGTGTCGCAACGGGATAGCGGGCGAGAAACTTACCTACCGATGCTGCCATGGCGTTTACATGACCCGGCGTACCCGTAACCGCCTGAGCCAGCATGTTTCCAGAGGTGTCGAACACGCCCGCCGACAGATCTCCAGCTTCCCGCACAACCGTCGAGAATGCAGTCCTCATCAATGTCTGCGCCTGCTCTTCGACGAGGGCGAGAAGTCGATTCCAGACAAGTTGTGTGCGTAGCTGGGCGAGCGCGCGTTTACTCATTGGTCACACCTGACCGTTCGAGAATCAAGTAGCCCCGGGCGTCGACATGCGCATTGAAGCCCGCTGTGACTACCGTGGTTGTCTGGTCTTCGATTATGAGAGCTGGACCGCGCATCTTATGGCCGGGTCGCAACGCGTCGCGCCGATAGTGTGCCGTCTCGAGCGTTCGTTGTTCCACGGGATCAAACACAGTACTCGTCGCGGTGGGGACCGCTTCACTTTCGACTATCGGCGAAGGCTTGCTGAGTTGCCGAGTGTTTGGCGCGCTCAGCGTGAGCGTCCAGCTTAGAACTTCGACATCAAGGTTCGGTATCGTTCGTCCGTACAAGTCTTCGTATGCACTATCGAATGCACAACGTAATTCAGTAGCGTGCTGCATCGTCAACCGCATAACAGGAATGGATACGGCAATCTCGTATCCCTGTCCAAGGTAGCGCATGTATGCGCGGCGTGATTCGATCAACTTGGCGTCGGGCGCTGCCGCATTAACAACTTCCAGCGCTTCGGCGTGCATGTCTGTCATGACTTCGTTGGCAGCATCAGCATTAAAGTTCGAAAGGCACATGTACCGACTGCGTACGACCTCATAGCTGATGGGTGCTATGAGGAATCCGATGGCAGAGCCCACACCAGCATCGATAGGAATCACCACACGATCGAGTTTAAGCTTATTCGCAAGTTGCGTGGCATGTAAGGGAGCCGCTCCACCGAAAGCGACCACCGTGCGCCCCGCGACATCTTTACCCCATTCCGTTGCATGAGCTCGAGCAGCCGCGGCCATGTTTTCATCAACCACTTCGCTGATGCCATGCGCGGCAAGTTCAACTTCAGATTCATCTGAGTCTGCAGCGACAAGCGCGTTGTTGACACTTTCGCGTGCTGCAGTCTCATCCAGACGCATGCGACCAGCGGCGAACGACTCGGGCTCGATCTTACCGAGAACCACATCCGCATCGGTTACCGTGGCGTCTTTCCCACCCATACCATAACAAGCCGGTCCAGGTTCCGATCCTGCACTTTCAGGACCCACCTGAATACGCCCCAGCTTGTCCACCCGAGCGATAGAGCCACCTCCTGCTCCGATTTCAACCATTTCTATAACAGGAACTCGCACCGGTAAACCACTGCCTTTCTTGAATCGATATACTCGATCCACCTCAAAAGCGCGTGACAGCATGGGTTCTGCACCATCAATGACGCATATTTTTGCCGTGGTTCCACCCATATCAAAAGACAAAACTTCGTCATATCCACCTTCCGCTGCGATGCGGGCGGCGAGAATTGCCCCTCCTGCAGGACCCGATTCCACGAGCCGAATCGGATATTTACGAGCGGTGGCGATCGTGGTCAGTCCACCGCCAGATGTCATGAGTAATACCGGGCAGGCGAAGCCACGAGCATGCAGCTTGTTCTCAAGGCTCGATAGATAACCATCTATCAACGGCTTCACGTACGCGTTGGCACACGCGGTCGACAACCTCTCATATTCGCGGATTTCCGGGCAGACATCCGACGCTAAGGTAATGGACACGCCCGGCAATGCCACCTCCAGCATCTCGCCGATACGTCGTTCGTGCACCGCATTGACGTACGCGTGCAGCAACCCAACCACGACGCTTTCCACATGTTGCTCCTGAAGCACCGGGATACAGGCCGAAACCGAATCTTCGTCCAACGGTAACAACACGTTGCCGTGGGCGTCCATACGTTCAGCAACCGGAAGGCGTAAATGACGAGGCACCAGCGGAGTTGGACGATCGATGTTGATGTCGTATTGCTCAAAGCGGTTTTCGAACGCCATCTCGAGAGCATCCCGGTGACCTCGTGTCGTGAGCAGCGCGGTAATAGCACCATTACGCTCGATGATCGCGTTTGTGGCCAATGTGGTGCCGTGAAGAACGAGGCTCGTCTCAGCCGGTTGTGCACCAGCAATTGCGAGTACCTGATCAACCCCTTCGAGAACGCCGTCCGCTGGATCGCTGTGGGTAGTCAACACCTTCGTCGTGAATCGTTCCGATCCACGTTCGATGACGACATCGGTAAATGTTCCACCGATATCCACCGCCAATCTGTTGTTGGTGACCTGATTCATTAATCCCATCTGCCCGGCTAAACTAACCTTCAGGTACGATTATATATCGCGTCTGAAAGGCACCTCTACCCAGCCGTTTCCGGTGGGGCGTCGGACGATTCGCCGAGCTTCCACAAAGAGGAGCGGAAACCGGTGATCACCATGATCACCAACATCATGCCAGCAGAGATCAGGAGTGCGGTTTGTGGTCCAACCCGCTCGACGAGGTAACCGCTCAACAACGCCCCGATCGGACCGGACCCCATGAATGAAAACGAATAAAAACTCATCACCCGGCCGCGCTGCTCGTCAGGCGCCTGCTCCTGCATAATGGTGCGCGACATGGTCATCGCCAATCCACCACAAACACCCCAGAAGAACAACGCCAGAACAAAAACAGAAAATCCCTGCGCCAGTGCTGCGCACCCCAACACGGCAGCACCGAGCCCTTGGGAAAGAATCAATGCTCGACCCAGCCGGCGCACGTCGCCTATTCGCAATAAAACCAGAATCGTGAGCACCAGGCCAAAAGAGTTTGCGCCGTTCATGAAAGCAAGATCCTGGGCGGAGCCGTTGTATACCTCACGCACGAGTATCGGCATCGTGACGATATACGACCCCATGAAGAACATACCCATTGCTACGTTCTGCAAGACGACCATCCGCATGGATGTTGAGGAGAGCACGGTGCGTGCACCTTCGATCACCGATTGCAGCAACGCGTGATTTACCGGCCTGGATATCTGCACCTGTGGGATGCGTCTAAAGCCAAAAACGCCAATTGTGAGAATCAACGATTGAGTTGCTAGTATGACAAGCGGTCCAGCGGTATCCGCGAGCGATGCGATAAAAAAGCCGAACATCTGCACGCCAAATTGAACCATGCTGGTCAACATGACCGTACGTTGCACACGTCCGGCGGCAACCTGGTTGAGCAATCCATCGCGTGCAGGTGTAACGAAGGCCTGGGCACACCCCATCAACACGGCATAAACCAACATTGTTGAGAAGCTGAGACGGTCGAACCAGAGCAACGCCAGCAGCAGCAGCGGTGCTACAGCACCGACCGCCTGCGCAGCCATTGCGATACGCCGCCCTCCATAACGATCTGAGTAGCTGCCACCAACGAGGATCAGCAGCATGCCGGGTAACAACAGAGTCATTTGCGCCAGCCCAACCGCCTCAGGGGATTCACGCAGCACCATAGTCACCAACCAGGCGAACATGACGCTTTGGATGCCATAAGCCATGAACCAGGTGCCCGTACCGAGCATGTAGTAGTGCAGGGAGCGCATAAAAAATGAGTCCAGGCTAGTGCCTTGCCCCGAAAATAACTTTGCGGGACAGAACACGCGACCCCGTTGAGCCACGAGATTCGCTATTGTGCACGGCCGCGAACAGGAAAACGACTGGCGGCAATCCCAGCCGAATAACACAAATGGATGCGCTGGCTAGGTTATTGACCGAACACCGCGCAAAACGACGGGATCATGGTCTGAGTATTATGGCTTTGTTGGGTTCTCTTTTAGTTAATATGAGGACTTGCTGGCACATCCAGGAGTCTAATTAGAGGAAGCTGGTTCGTGACGCACTCGCTAGCGACGATGACGCTCAGAAACTCGCCAAACAGGCAGTAGACATCTATGACAAAAGGAGTCGCCTCGTTCATGATGGGCATTTGCCGCACACAGAGTTGGTACAAGCAAGTAGCGACGCAAAATTAATCGTGAAGCGAATCTTGATAGCCCGTTTCAACCAAGTTACGAGTGGTAGCGAGGACACATAACAACTGGAACCAACGCCATCTAAATCACTCTGAATCCGTTGCAAACCCCGAAAGCGGACTGGTGCGGTGCACAACGCGACTTCCGTTTAGTGCCCATTGCCGCCACAGTTAGTTTCATCGGATATTTCACTTACAGATGTTTTTTAAAGTATAAAAGTAGTTTCGAGTCGAAATGGAGCATTAGACTACAGCAAAATCAGGTTTGCGGAAGTGGATACCAATTCTGTATCTGGGGA
>SMUY01078962.1_pt1 | contig 18276 bp, 14 predicted proteins | sample 2456441 | NCBI WGS metagenome assembly SMUY01 (sample SAMN11095931, study PRJNA526329) | marine sediment metagenome | biome: Marine sediment; feature: Surficial sediment; material: Deep marine sediment; isolation source: Hadal surficial sediment | place: Pacific Ocean | collected 2014-11 | depth...
CGAAGTGCCGCGTTGGAACTGCTTTGGCGGCCGCTAAACCGGTTGCGGGTCGACACGACTTATCTGTACACGCGCCTCGACGACCGCGGTGGCGGCGGCAAGATCTTCAGCAACGAAATCTTACGCAGCCGCTGGAACTACCAGTTTACGAAAGAACTCTCGCTACGTTTCATTGCCCAGCACGAAGAGACCGACGCCGGTGTTCTCACGTCGCTTGATACGGAGGAGAACCTAAATTTCGACCTGCTCGTCCGTTACGTGATCAACCCCTGGTCGGCGCTTTACGTCGGCTTTAACAGCAACGCGAGTAACTTCGATTTGGTCGATACGCCAACCGGCACCGAGTTGATTCGGACCAGCGATCTGAGACGCGACGGGAAGCAGTTTTTCGTCAAGTTCTCCTACCTGTTGCAACCCTAGCCCGAGCGCCGCTCAGGCTTCGGCCAGGCGCTCGAACAACTCTTCTGCGAACAGGCTGTGCGCCTCTTCCCTTAGTGGCTGAACGGCGTCGACGAAAGCCGCTCGCTCGGTGGGCGTCAACTCGATAATCTCACCGCCCGAGTCGATGATCGCTCGCTTCGCGATCTCCTCCGCCCGTACAGCAAGATCGCGCTGATAGAGCACGGCCTTCTCCACTGCGCGTCGAAATGCCGCCTGCATCGAGTCGGGCAACGCCTCGAACGCGGCCCGGTTGGCGAAGATTCCGCGGGACACGTAAAAGTGTCCGGTCAATGTATGAAATCGATGGAACTTCGATACGCCATAGGCAAGCGTATTGGCAAGCGGATTCTCCTGGGCGTCGATGGTGCCGGCGGCGATTCCCTCAAGGGCGTCTACCAGATCGATGGGCAACGGCTTCGCACCGAGTAATTCGAACGATCGTGCGTGAATCTTACTCGGCAGCACGCGGGTCCTCATGCCGACCAGATCGGCGGGGCTGCGCACGGGCCTCAGGCTATTCGAGATATGTCGAAACCCGTTCTCGAAGAAACCCAACACGCGGTAACCGACACGATCCTCGATACGCTCCTTGAGGTAATCGCCTAGCGCACCGTCCATCGCAGACCTGGCATGCTCGTTATCCCGGAACAAGAACGGCAGATCCGTGAAACCGAGCTCCGGCACGCGATCCGACAGATAGCTCGTCGACTGATAGGCAAGCGTCAGGATGCCGTGCTCAGCCATCCACAGCGTGTCCGCGGATCGATACCCGAAGTCCAGAATATTCCAGACGTATTTGACCTCGAGCCCGTCGCCGAACTCAGTCTCCAGGTCGTCCCCGATCATTTTCAGGGCGCGGCTGAAAGTGGTCGTCGGCGGTCCATAGCCGCCCATACGGATCTGAATCGGTTGACTCATCGGCACCGGCTAGTAATGAGGCGGTGGCGTGTCATCACCGGTTGAAGAAGATCGGCTGGACTCCTCCAAGGCACGAAAGCGCTCTTTCAAGCTCTCAACCGCTTGCTCCAGCCTGTCGATGGTCGCCCACTGCTTGGCGGCATTGTCGCTGAGATTCTGTATCGTCGTCTCCTGGTGAGCCAGATGGCCCTCCATCTCGTCGAGTCGCCGCCGCGCGTTCTCCGATCCTGTCATACGTCATATTCTCCCATCCCGCGGTCGAGTATACCGAACGGCACGCCTCGTCATGATCGCGGTGCGTGCGGGTCTCGATGTCTTCGATAGCTCTTGCGGTAAATGCGCTGAAGCTGCTATACAGGCTAGTCAGACGTCTCGACGCAACAGAATAATGCGAATACTCGCTATCGAAGACGACGCCACCGTCGCCAGTTTTCTCAAGAATAGACTGGGCGAGGACGGGCACAGCGTGGACCACGCCGCCGATGGTCACGACGGCCTGCTGCTGGCATCCGCTAACAGCTATGAAGTCATGATCGTCGATCGAATGCTGCCGGGGATCGATGGTCTGACGGTCATTCAAGCCGTCCGCAACCGCGGCGACCAGACGCCGATACTGATCCTGAGCGCGCTCGGCGAGGTCGACGACAAAGTACGTGGCCTCAAAGCCGGCGGTGATGATTACCTAGTAAAGCCGTTCGCATACTCCGAACTGATGGCTCGTGTCGAATCTCTGGTGAGACGATTCTCGTCGCGTGAGGAACGGACCTCGCTCGTGGTTGCGGGCCTGAGAATGGACCTATTGTCCAGAGAAGTTTCGCGCGACGGCCAGAGCATCGACCTGAAGCCAAGAGAATTTCTGCTGCTGGAGTATTTGATGCGGCATGCCGGTCAGACCCTTACGCGTACGATGCTTCTGGAGGCTGTATGGGACTATCACTTCGATCCCCAGACTAATGTAATCGACGTTCACATCAGCCGGCTACGGCAAAAAGTTGACCGGGCTTTCGACGAACCGCTGATCCACACAATCCGAGGTGCGGGATATGTTCTCAGAGCGCCTCAGTAATATCTGGCACAGCGCCACGTTCCGTCTGGGCATCAGATTCATGACGCTATTCGCGCTGTCCTTCTTGATCATTGGCGCGTTTATGTACTGGCAAACCGGAGCCTATATGGAGCGCGAACTTCGCAGCCTGGTGGATGCGGAGGTGGCCGAACTCCAGGATTTCTACACTCGGCTCGGGCCGAACCGCGTTATCGAGGAGATCGAAGAGCGACAACGGGGCGATCCGTTCGCGGTCGGCGTTCTACTCAACGACGAATGCATTCCCATCACCGGAAACCCAGCCTGGCTGGCCCACCAAGAACGGCCAGGCAGCCTCTGCGAACGCGCCGGCCCGGATGGATGGCTGCTCTTCGAGTTGGACCTAGCCCAGCCCAGTTCTCGCTTTGGGGGTGGTCAGTGGGACGACGACGTCTATGGTCGCCTCATCCCTTTGTCCGACGACCATCAGATTATCGTCGGCCGCATGGTCGGCAACCTGGAGGAAGCGCGAGGACTGATACTCGATGCGCTCTCTTGGGGACTCTTGATGACGCTCGGTCTCGCGGTCATCGGCAGTATCTTCATGGCACGAAGCGTCAACAACCGCCTGGAGAGCATCAATCGAATCTCTCGAGAGATTCGACGCGGCGACCTGTCGCGCCGAATGCCGTCGAGGCAGGGTGGCGACGAGTTCGATCGGCTGGGAGGCAACCTCAACGAGATGCTCGACCAGATCGAGACTTTGATGACGGGTGTTCGCAATGTATCCAACGCGATCGCACACGACCTGCGGACGCCGCTGACACGCCTGCGGAATCATCTCGAGCAGCTACAGCGTGACGCACAGAGCGACGAGATGCGCGGAAGAATCGAAGCCACCCTCGGCGAGGCGGACGCGCTCCTCGCGACTTTCAGGTCCCTGCTGAGAATATCGCAGATCGAGGCGGGCAGCCGAAGAAGCGAGTTTGACGAGATCAGGCTCAACGAACTCATCACCGATGTCGTGGAACTCTACGAACCGTTAGCGGCGGAGAAGGGCCTGCAGTTGACGGCTGCTACGGCGACCCCGGCGCGCGCCTCGGGCGACCGGGATCTACTGTTCCAGGCTATCTCCAATCTTGTGGACAACGCCATCAAATACACGCCCGCCGACGGGACCGTCGCCATTCATCTCGATGCGGAGTCGTCTGGCGCCCGCATTGTCGTCGCCGACTCAGGGACCGGCATCCCGACGGACGAACGTCAGCGTGTATTCGAGCGCTTTTATCGACTCGAGTCGCATCGGGGCTCGCCGGGAAGCGGGCTAGGACTCAGCCTCGTGGCTGCCGTCATGAATTTGCACGGCGGCTCAGTGACTATGGAGGACAATCGCCCGGGCCTCCGCGTCCAGTTGGATCTGCCGCGGGCATAGTCGCCGAGGACATCGCTCCTGTCCCGAACGCACGGCCGTGGCTACGCGGCGGCCTGCAGCAGCTTCGTTATTGCACGCCTCCCGGTTGCGCTATCTCGAAATGGACGCCGTTAGCGCCCTCGAAGAACATCAGCAAGGTCGTACCGCCCGGGCGATTCGGCCGGATCACATAAGGCTCGTAGCCGCTGGCCTCGATCTTGGCCACGATCGCATCCATGTCGGTCACCGAGAAACCCATGTGATCCAGAGAGCGTCCGCGACTCGGTACCGTACTGCCTTCCTGCGCTTCCGAGAGATAAACCCAGATGCCGTCATAGCGGATCGCATGAAAGCGGCCGCCTCCTCGCTCCGGGTCGTAGTCACCGCCGAAGACTTCGAGGAGCCAGTCGCGTAGCGCTTCGACGCCCTCTGTCACCATATGGACGTGCTGGATACCGGTGTAATCGGGATCCTCGAGCAACTCGACTTTCGTCCCCCAAGGATCCTGAATCATGGCGATCATGTTCGCCGTGATCCCCGGGTGCGGCTCGGAAATGACCTGCGCGCCCATGAGCCGTGCCTTCTCGACCATAGCCGGGACGTCTGTTACGGCGAAACCGAAATGGTCGATCACGCTGCCGCTGCTCGACTCGGCGTCCGCATCATCGAGCATGGTCGAGATCGAGCCGTGGGCCTGCCTGACAGAGCCCATACCCCCGGCGGAAGGCCGGAGTTCCCCTCCCACGAGCGTGTGATACCACTCGGCCGCGGCTGCCGGATCCGGCGTGCGAAGATGTACATGGGTGAAAGTTTGCGCCACGGCGAATCCCGGAAGCACGAATAGCACTATCGCGCCGGCTTTGATCCCGTATCGACGTCGGCAGGATACTGTATGAAACATTGGCAATCTCCCCACCGGCTGGTCGGTTGGCTTTATCGTATAACCGGACTTGCCGAGAACATAACACCGTCCTGGCTGAATCCCAAGCGACGCGCGCTGAAGCGCGCGAACTCAAGCGGCCACGGAGCGCACTAACCTCGGATAGTAGTACAACAGCGTAGCGATGCGGGCGAGATAATGGACGTAGAGCGCGGCCCAGAGGCCATGATTGCCGAACGGCAGCAACGTCCACCAGGCTGCGAAAAAAATCGCCATCGACACCAGCATCGCGTTACGCATATCCGCCGTGCGAGTTGCACCGATAAAGATACCGTCGAGTTGAAAGGCCCAGACGCCGAGTATGGGCGCGCCCGCAGCCCACGGAAGATAAGTGCGCGCCGCCTCCCGTGCTGCGGCGTCCACCGTGAGAATATCGATAAACAGGGCACCAAACGTAATGAGTATGACCGAGAGTAGAACCGCGACCCCGGCGGCCCACATAGTCGTCATGGCCGCAGCCGCCTTTAGGCCTGCGCGATGAGCCGCACCCACGGCGCGGCCGACGAGTGCCTCGGCAGAGAACGCCAGGCCGTCCAGAAAAAATGCCCCTACCGAGATAAAGTGCATGAGCACCGCGTTCGCGGCAAGAATGACGTCCCCCTGCTTCGCCCCCTGGGCCATAAACCAGACGAAAACGGAGATCAACGCCAACGACCGAAGCATGATGTCCCCGTTGACGGCGAACGTTCGCCGCAAACGCGCAGCGTCTAACAGACGGACCACTGACCAGCGTACGCCGAGGCTGCGCAGATGGCGCACCGCGATTAGCAAGCCGATCGTCGCGGCAAGACATTCTGCAAGCAGTGTCCCCAGCGCGACGCCCTGCACGTCCCAACCGAAGCCCAGCACGAACAACGCGTCCAATGCCATGTTGGATAGATTCAGAATGAGCTGCAGTACGAGCCCGATATCAGTTCTGCCGAGTCCGATGAACCATCCCAGCAACGCATAGTTCGTCAATGTCGCCGGCGCCGCCCAGATGCGAATGTCGAAATACTCGCGTGCCAACCCTTCGACTCCAGAGCTACCACTCAGCAGTGCGAAAGCCGTTTCACGAATCGGCCACTGCAACAGAACCAACGCCGTGCCCGCCGCGACGGCAATCAGCAATGCGCGACCGAGGCACGCGGACATCTCATTGGTGTCTCGGGCGCCGAGCGCCTGAGCGGTCAGCCCGGTCGTTCCCATGCGCAGAAAGCCGAACGCCCAGAAGACGAACGTGAAGACGAGCGAGCCGACCGCGACAGCGCCGATATAGGCTGGATCCGGAATCTGGCCCACGATTCCGGTATCGACGATACCGAGCAACGGCGTCGAGACATTGGAGATCATGACGGGCAAAGCCATCGATAGGATCGCCCGATGGGTTAATGGCCGCTGTGCGGAGCCGGGGGTTGTCGATCCGTCGGTCATGGCTTACATGGGGGCGGACGGGCCGTCCTGAAAAACGGGACGGGCAGCTTAACCCACGCGCGAGCTAAACAGCTAACCCCGCATTTCGGGCGGTATGCGCAGTATGCGCAGCGATTCGAGCGATCCCGTGCTGTAGAGATCTAGCAGGGTCGTGAGTGCGGCGAGGGGAGGTCCAGCAGACGCGCTCAAGCCTAGCTCCGAGGAGACTTTTATTGTCTTGAGCGCACCGGAAAGTCTAGCAGCCTACGCGAATCCCAGGCCGATTTCCGGATGCGCTTCTCATAGTTGAACGAAGCCGTTTAACATAGCGGCGTCGCTTCTCTCAATGCGGATACTCGGACTGTGGCACGCGCGAGAAAAACAAGTCAGGCTTTGCTGTTAATCACCGTCGGCTTGGGACCCATCCATCATGCGGGAGGACAAGTCCAGGGCGCCGGGCCGGAACGAATGGCTCTGCCGAACACTCTGCCGATCGTGATCGCTCATCGCGGCGCCAGCGGTTATCTACCAGAGCATACTCTGGCCGCCTATTCGACAGCCGTTCTGCAGGGGGCGGACTTTATCGAACTCGATTTGGTCAGCACGCGAGATGGGCACCTGGTCGCTCGACACGACAACGTACTGAATCTCACCACGGACGTCGCTGACGCTCCCGAGTTTCACGATCGACGGACCGACAAGATTGTGGACGGGCGTGCCGTCAGTGGTTGGTTCAGCGAAGACTTCACGCTCGAAGAGCTACGCAGCCTCCGCGCAATCGAACGCCTTCCCTTAGTGCGCCCGGCCAACACCCGTTTTGACGGCCGATACGGCGTGCCGACACTCGAACAGGTTATCGCGGTGATTCAGGCGTTGGAGATAATGCTCGCGAAGGACATCGGGCTCTACATCGAGCTGAAGCATCCAACCTACTTCGACGACATCGGGCTGCCGATGGAAGCAGCATTAGCTCGGGTGTTGCGAGACAGTGGCTATCACGAACCTCACCACAGCGTCTTCCTGCAATCGTTCGAGGTCGAGAGCCTACGCCGTCTGGCTCGCGTCACGGATCTGCGGCTAGTGCAACTACTTAGTGGCTCCGGCCAGCCGTATGATCTACAAACCACGGGAGTCGCGCTGACTTACGCGGCCATGGCCACCGCTGACGGGCTGCGCGAGATCGCGACCTACGCCGACGGCGTCGGGCCCGCGAAATACGCTTTCCTTATACCCCTGGACAGCAGCGGCAATCTGGCAGCCGAGAATGCGAGTGACTTTGTTGCGCATGCCCACGCCGCCGGCCTGTTGGTACACCCTTATACGTTCAGAGCGGAGAACCAGTTCCTACCGGTAAATCTCAGGTCTTCGTCGGATGTCACCGAGCTCGGCGCGGCTGCTCAGGAGATCGCCGCGTTCCTGGCGCTCGGAATCGACGGCTTCTTTACCGACCACGCGGATATCGGGGTCGCGGCGCGGGATCGCCATGTCGGCGGCAACTGACGACCCCCCCACCAGCGTCGTGGTCCCGATCCCCAGAGGTGGCGCCGAGACGCGAAACGCCGTACTGCAAGCCAATAGATCTCCCGAACTGGGTGATGGGTCTCAGTCCAACGGCCCCTGATTGGCTACATTGCTCAAGTTATGAGCGAGAAGCCCCGCGCAACCGCAGTCGAGACGCCCTCCACTTCGTCGACCGACCTGGGAGACATCAAGATCATCCCGCGCACCGACGATCAGATCAATCATCCGAACTGTCTCGTCGTTGCCCCCTACCGGCTGTCGGAGGAAGGTCCGACGATCATGGCGACGGTCGAACACTATTACGAGAACAACGAGTCCACAGGATTTCCGTGGACGATCCTTCCGGTGACTGAGAAAGCCTTGCTCCTCAAAGCCGCCGTCGACAAAGCAGTGGCGTATGCCAAGGCCAACGACGTCCCGGTGATCCTCCTCAATGTGGACGGTTTCAGCACGGCCACCGAGAGGCGGCAGACCGACACCAAACGGGTCAAGATCTGACTTCACACGTACGCTGACAGAGCCGACGTCCGCGCTGGGGCTGCTGACGTCGGCCTGATCCGGTGCAGCCGTCCATGCGAAGCGAGCGAGCATTCAAGTTTCGAGACGGATAGTCTATGCTAGACCAGCATCTGCGCTAATAACTAACAACTCCTCCGGGGGAGGCAGGCGGACGATCCCGACTCGTAAGGCATCAGCTTGAAGTCGGCTCAGCCTGCTCATCGACAAAAAATAAGGAGAACAGTGTGGCAAATCGAAGAGAGTTTTTAAGGACTGCCGGCAACGCAACCGCCGGGCTGGTTGCGATGACCTATGGACTCGACGTAGTCGCTCAACCGGCGCGCCGGGAGATCTCTATCGGTGGGCGGCGCACCCGAACAGTCGATATTCACGCGCATTGCGTCATACCGGAGGTCGCCGAACTTCTTGGCGGCACCGACTTCGAAGACGTTGGATTCCCGGCATGGCAGGCGCTCGGGCCGGAACGTTTGGATGTCATGAACGAGCGCGGAATCGATTATCAGGCCCTCTCCATCAACCGTTATTGGTGGTATGCGGCGGACGAAGATTTAGCGAGCCGTATCGTCAGCGTGCACGACGAAGCACTGGGTGTCTGGGTCGAGACCCATCCCGACCGGTTCGTGGCGCTGTCATCCGTCGCGCTGCAGTATCCGGAGCTCGCAGCCGCACAGTTGGAGTACGCGATGAACGAACTCGGGCACCGCGGTGCGTCGATCGGCGGTCACGTCCTCGGCGAGCATGTCTCCGACCCGAGGTTTGACCCGTTTTGGGCCAAGGCCCAAGAGCTCGGCGCGCCGATCTTCATGCATCCTAACGGCGCCCAGAACGCCATTCGCGAGGACGGCCTTTCCGGACGCGGTGATCTCGGCAACATCATCGGCAACCCGTTAGAAACCACCATCTTCCTCTCGCACCTGATCTACGAGGGCGTCCTGGATCGATTCCCGGACCTCAGAATCGTTGCGGCGCATGGTGGCGGCTACATGCCGTCCTACCTCGGACGCTCGGAAGTCGCATGTCAAGTTCGCGCCAACGCGGAATGCGCGAGCGAGAAGAATCCCAGTGACTATCTGCGCGAGCAGATACTCGTCGACACCATAGTGTTCGACGAGGAGGGTCTGCGGCATCTCGTTGCCGAGATGGGCGCAAGCCAGATCGTCTACGGTACGGACGTGCCGTTCAACTGGCCCGACACGCTAGACGTGGTGTTGAACTCGCCGTCACTAAGCGACGAAGACAAGGTAGCCATCGTCGGCGGCAACTTGAGCCGCTTGCTGAAAATCGGCTAGAGACGCCGACAACTCGCACGGCCATCTGCCGTTGCGCCCGATACCTATCGCGCGCGACGGCTTACTGCAGCGTGTCGAATACGATTCGGCCACCGACCATCGTCAGTAGCGGCTCGATATTGATGATGTCGTCTACCGGGATGGTCATGTAGTCCCGATCGAGGACGACCAGATCGGCGAGTTTGCCGGCCTCGAGGGAGCCGATATCGTCTTCCTTGAACAACAGATAGGCATTCGAGCGTGTATGCGCGATCAGTGCCTCCTCGCGGGTAACCGGCTCGTCGATGACCTGGCTTCCATTCAGCGACTTCCCGCTGACAGCCCAGCCGAGCGTGATGAAGGGTTGATAGTGAGCGACGATCGTCGAATCGGTTCCCAGCCCCCAGACGATCCCGCTGTCTTGAATTTCCCTGAGCGGCGGCTGCCGCTCCGGCGGAAGGTACATGGCCACGCTATGAATGGCGATGGTCAGACCCAGATCCTTCGCCCGCCGAATGCTCTCGGGCTCGATGGTGAAGACATGGGCCAGAGTCCAGCGTAGCGGAGCGAGTGGAATGGTCTCGTTCAGCTCCGTAAACGGGCCGAGTAAATCCCGTACCGTGACATCGGCCATCGTATGCTCGTGAATGTGAAACCCGCCTTCGGCCGCTGCCGTGGCGATCCGCATAAAGCCCGAGACGATTTCTTCGGCGTAGGGCTCGGTCCGTCCCGGGTTATCGAAGAACGGCAAGTAGACGTGCTCGCCCAAGCCGAGTAGCCCGTAATAATCGTTCGTGCTGTTGGCCGTGCTCTGCCGGACGAGTTCGACTGCCGCATCCGCGCCCTCCAGATCATAGGCTTGATATTTCAGCGTATGCCAGACCCTCAGGGGCAATGGCTCACGATCGTTCATTTCCTGGACCAACGAGATATCGCCCTCGGGTGGCCGACCGACATCGTAGACGCTTGTAAGCCCTGCCCGGTTTAGCTCGTGGATAAAATCGAACATGTTCTGCTCAAGCTGCGCGGCGGATACCTCCGGCATCTGTTCGTTGAGTAGGCCGTACGGCGGCTGCCCGGAGATCATCGGCGGCCCTCGGTGCTGCGCTCCCTCTTCCGGGGACACGCCCACCGCCTCCAACGCCAGGGTGTTCGCGTAAACCGTTCCGTAGGTCACCTGTAAAAACAGCGGATTATTCGGCGCAGCGTCATCCAGCTCCTCCAGCGTGAAGCCTCCTGGCTGGTCCGCGAATTGATTCTCTCGCCAACCACCCTGCACCATCAGCCATGCGCCCGGTTCCATCGTGGCGGCTTTCGCGGCTATAACGGCCAGCGCCTCTTGCCGCGAGTTGATGCCGTCTATCCGCGCCTGCAGGTTCCAGCGTTGCACCGCGCGAATAAAATGCATGTGATTGTCAATCAAGCCCGGTATCACGGTGCGTCCTTCCAAGTCCAGTACTTCAGTCGAGTCACCTACATACGCGGACAGCAGCTCATCACTACCGACCGCGACGATTCGATTTCCCTGGATCGCCAGCGCCTGCGCGACAGAAAAATCCTGATCTACCGTCAGGATCTTGCCGTTCATCAGTACCCGATCGGCCGGAGCCGGGCTACCGGGTTGACAGCCTTCGATCGACCCGAGCGTGAAGCCAAAAACCACGAGCAAACCGATTGCCGGGAAAGCGTCTCTCATTGTTATTCTCCGAACTTGATTCGTCTTATCGGGCACGAACTTAGCACTATCGACTGGAGCAGCGCCAGCGGAGTGCCGCCGAACGCAAGCGTGCCGAGCACTGGGGAACGTGCCATGATGACCAGCCATGGCAGACCCGTCAGCAATCGATCGCCCGAAATCCCGCTCGGCACGACCCTTAGTCGCCCTGATCCCATTCATCCGGCCCTATCTCGGCACGCTCGCGTTAGCCCTGATCGCGCTCGTCACGGCGGCCGCCGCGTTGCTCGCATTTCCCCTGGCCGTGCGCTACCTGATCGACGCGGGCTTGGCGGCTGACGATACCGCAACGATCAACCGTTACTTTCTATGGATGTTCGGCGCAGCATTCGTCTTCGGCCTATTCGCGGCGCTGCGTTTCTATCTCGTCATGTGGCTCGGCGAACGCGTCGTCGCGGATATTCGTGAAGCTGTGTATCGTCATGTGATCCGTATGGACCCGGCCTTCTTCGAGGTCACCCAGACTGGCGAGGTACTGTCCCGCCTAACGACGGATACCATACTCATTCAATCGATCGCGGGCGTCGGGATCTCCATTACGCTGCGCTCTGCGCTGACTCTGACCGGCGGCCTGATCATGCTCGCCGTCACGAGCCCGGCGTTGACCGGGCTCATTCTCGTGGTGGTTCCGCTCGTTATTGTCCCAATCATCCTGATCGGCCGACGGGTCCGCAGCCTGTCGCGCGCGACGCAAGATCGCGTTGCGGACTCGAGTGCCCTCGCGGGTGAGACGCTGAATGCGATCCAGACGGTGCAAGCGTTCACGCTGGAGTCGCTACAGAGCAAGCGCTTTGCCGAGGCCGTGGAGCAAACGTTTCGCACTGGGATTCAGCGAATTCGCATCCGCGCCCTACTGACCGCGATCGCAATCCTCACGATCTTCGGCGCGATCACGCTGGTCCTCTGGATCGGGGCGCAGGCGGTGCTCGCGGATGAGATGAGTGCCGGCGAACTGAGCCAGTTTGTCATCTACGCCGTATTCGTCGCGAGTTCCGCCGCATCGCTCAGCGAGATGTGGGGCGAGGTACAGCGCGCGGCAGGCGCCACGGAGCGCCTCATGGAACTCCTCGCCGCGGAGCCGAATATCGTCCCCCCGCTGAATCCCCTACCCTTTCCGGAGACTGGGAAAGGCCGCATCGTTTTCGAGGCCGTATCGTTCAGCTATCCGTCCAGGATGGACACTCGGGCGATCAACGCGTTCAGCCTGGAGATTGAACCCGGGGAGACGGTCGCGATCGTTGGTCCATCCGGTGCGGGAAAGACGACGACGTTCCAACTCCTGTTGAGATTCTACGATCCGACCGCAGGGAGAATTCTCATCGACGGGGTGGATATCTCCCGGGCTCATCCGCAGGCGTTACGAGCCCGAATCGGGCTGGTCCCTCAAGATACCGTCTTGTTCGCCACATCCGCTCGAGAGAATATCCGCTATGGACGCCCCGACGCGACTGCCGAGGAGATAGAACGTGCGGCGCAAATCGCCGAGGCGGACGATTTTATTCGACAGCTTCCCGAAGGCTACGACACCTTTCTCGGCGAACGCGGCACGCGGCTCTCTGGCGGTCAACGGCAACGCATCGCGATCGCCCGGGCCATCTTAAGAAACCCGCCGATACTACTGCTGGACGAGGCGACGAGTTCGCTCGATGCCGAGAGTGAGAGACTGGTGCAAGAGGCGCTTGAGCATCTGATGCGGAACCGCACAACGCTGATCATCGCCCATCGGCTCGCCACCGTCCTCAAGGCCGACCGGATCGCCGTCATGGATCACGGCCGGATTATAGACATCGGCACTCACGACGAGTTGGTTCGGCGTGACCCGCTGTATACGCGTCTAGCCGAGTTACAGTTTGGCGAGTCGAGGGTTCCGGCGCCCGCGCTTCAGGCGTCGGGCCGAGCCATCGTAGATTCGCTTTAGCGACTCATTGCGATCGTTGACGGCCGGAATGTCGCCACTCACCGCTTCTACCGAAGCGGAATGCACTGCAAGTCGGTTGCTGCGATTAGCTCCCCGCTATAGAACTCACTGACCGCAGCGAGGCTGTCCTCGAGCACGTCCAGGCTGAACGTCCCGTGGCGAGGGTGTTCCTTCCCGACGCCCATGAAGTGACTGAGGACCAATCTGCCAACGTCTGCTTCCTGGGCGATACGACCCACTACGGCTGGGGAGGCATGCACGCCAGTCACAGGACCCGTCGCTCGCGGAGAGATCGCAAGATGCATGATCAGTACATCCGCGTTCTGCGCGAAGCGGGTGAATCCGGGATTCGTCCCACTCTGATCACTACCGAAGACGATGCTGGTGTCATCCACTTCGACGCGATAAGCGAGCGCCGGGGCGCTGTGCGGCACACCCAGAGCGGTCACGCTCAATCCGTCGATGTCGATAACCTTGCTGGGCTCCGCACGCGCCACGTCGACGTTGGTCACGTCCAGACGATATCCCGTCTCTCCACTACCCAACGTCCACGAGAGTGACGGGAACGCGCCATCCGGGCGGCTGAATAGTCTGTTGATAAACGACCGCATATCGGGGAAAACATCATCACCCGATGGACCGCTCACGGGCAGCGGTGTACTTCTGAAGTTGTTGCTTCCCCACAGTAGCGCGATGAGATCCGCAACATGGTCGGGATGCAAATGACTAATGGCTAGTAGACGCAGGTCTTCGAGTCGGGCACCCGACTCACCGAACCGGAGGAAGGCGCCTCCTCCAGCGTCGACCAGGACCCGGGCTCGTCCTGCTACCCAGACGACGTAGCTGCTCGAAGCGCGATCGTCGACCGCGAACGGGCCTCCCGAGCCCAATACCTGCACGGCAACTGGATGCTGGAGGCATGAATCCTGCGCATGAACGGGCTGCGCTACAAAAAAGGGCATCACTGCCCAGGCTACTCCCCCCGCAAATGTGAATAGCTGAAGCGGCTTCATTAAGAACTTCCTTTTATAGAGCGGCTCAAAACGACGGTAAGAATCTAAATGGCGGAGGTGGATGGGAATCGAACCCACCACTCGTGTTCAACGAGTCACTGGTTTTGAAGACCAGGGGAGTCACCAGGCTCCATTCACCTCCAAGACATAAGGCTACACTAATGCTTGCGGAGGCGACGAACGTTACCGGTTCTGATCGTCACCCCCGTCGCGTCGAGATGCTCCATCAGCGGGATAACATACTTACGCGTCGCACCGAGCAGATCACGCACTTCGGATACGGCAAAATCTTTCGGATACGGATAATTGGCCTGTAACCGCTGCTCGACCTGTTGCAGCGTGTCCCGGTGCAGAGCCATATTACTATTTCGATCATACGTTCTCAGTGGCACGATCTGGCCCGTCTCGATCAGTAGCTTATAGAGCGAGCGGTGAGCCGCGCCCATCCGCAAGACCGTATCGACCGGCGGTGGCGCCAGGCCGCCGTCGAGAAACAGCCCCTCGATCTCCCCTGCCACGTGACGCTCACTGTCAGACAAATTCGCCAACGGATCAAAACCGCTGCTGCTAAGAATGCCGTTATCGTCATCAAGCTGGCCGTTCGCCACCAGATCATCGATTGCATGCTGAAAGACTGCGTCATGCGGTGCCGAGTCCAACGCGCCTCTTAGACTCCCGGCCGCGACTCCCTGATGACGAGCGTTGGCTTCGTGATAGTTCTCAACGGCCGCGAGGATTTCTCTCACGAGCTGCGAATGACTCGAGCGTGCGACGAGTCGTCGTCCGCCCACGACCACGGCATCCATGGCAGAGACCGCCGCCGCGATGTCAGCCTCGCTCAGCCCCAGCTTTTCCCGAAGAACTTCGGTTTCGATACCTGCTGCACCCGCGGCCGCTAGCGTGCTCTCGACCATCTCGGCGGTATTACCTCCGGCCGTGCTGCGCAGACGCTCGGTCACAGCGGTGTCGAAACGCCGATGACGCGGGGGTTCGAGATCGAGGATCCGGCCGCCGCCGATGGTTTGGGCCGGCGAGTAGCTGCGCAGGATAAAGCGTTCCGTGCGATGCGTGCTGACGTCATGCCGACACCTGAACTGTACGAGCCCCGTAGCACCGGGCTCGAGTTGCTTCTGATCCAGGAGCCTGACCTTCGCAAGAACCTCCGTCGTGCCGAGTAGCAGCCGCACGGCGACGCCGTTTTTCAGCGCATGCTTCTGACTGTCTAACAGCTGCACCTCAGCGTCGATGCGCCGTGTCGGCTTCAGAAAACCCGGTGAAGCGAGCGTATCGCCACGCTTCACTTCGCCCTTCTTCAGGCCGCGAAGGTTTACTGCGACACGTTGGCCCGGCGGCACTGCCTCCATGACGTTGTTGTGGACCTGAAGGCCGCGCACGCTTGCCGTCCCGCCCCAAGGTAGGATTTCCACGCTGTCATTAGCGCGTAACACGCCGCCGCGCAGCGTTCCTGTGACTACGGCACCGAATCCCGGCATCGCGAATGCCCGGTCGACCGGCAGGAAAAACCGATCACCGGTTTCCCTCGGCACTGCGACTTGACTCATACTCGCCAGAGCTGAGCGCAGCGAGTCCAGCCCTTGCTCTTTGAGCGCGGAAGTTTCTATCATCTCCGCAGCGTCGAGAAAACTCCCCTTTACATACGCCCGGATCGATTCCTTGACGGCGTCAAGCTCGTCCGCCGAAACGAGATCGACTTTGGTAATGACGATGAGGCCGCGCTCGACTCCGAGTAGCTGGGCGATATCGAAATGCTCTCGTGTCTGCGGCATGATTCCTTCGTTCGCCGCGACGATCATCAGGACACCATCGATGCCGGTGGCGCCGGAGATCATGGTCCGGATGAAGTCCTCATGCCCGGGAACATCGATCAGGTCTAGGGCGCCGCTGGACGAGTCGAGATAGGAGAACCCGAGCACGATGGAGAGGCCGCGCTCCTGCTCTTCTCTTAGCCTGTCGGTTTCTATTCCCGTCAGCGCTCGGACGAGTGCTGTCTTACCGTGGTCAACATGCCCAATCACGCCGAGCGTGAGTTGAGTCGTCATGTAACGGCCTGCTCCAACGCCGCGGCAAGGTCAGACAGCTCCCGCGCCAGAACCGTCCGCAGATCGAGATGCAGGACATCGTCGGCTATTCGCCCGATGACGGGTGTCTCGGACGCCCTTAACCGTTTCGCGAGTTCGGTCGCTGTGAGCCGCTCCGCACGTATCTCTACGACCTTCGTTGGGATCTCATCCATCGGCAGACTACCGCCGCCGCTGTAGCTGATATCGTCCTTAACGACTCCGGTAAGTCCCGGAATTTTCTTCAGCAGCCGCAGCAGTTTTGACGCGCGACGACCGACGCTGGCCTGGTCTTCACTGATCATCCGCAGAACCGGAACGCGTTCGTACGGATCATTCGGCGGCACATACAAGCGAAGCGTGGCGGCCAAGGCTGCCAGAGACAACTTATCAATACGTAATGCGCGCAGAAGCGGATTGCGCTTGATGGAATCGATGAGCCCGGCACGCCCCAGTATGATCCCGGCTTGCGGGCCACCGAGCAGCTTGTCGCCGCTGAACGTCAACAGGTCTACGCCGGCCGCAAGACTACGCTGCACGGTCGGCTCGGAGCTCAGTCCCGATACAGAGAGATCTACCAGGCTGCCGCTGCCCAGGTCTTCCATCAGCAGTGTCTCGTTGTCATGAGCCAACTCAGCCAAAGCGGCCAACTTCGGCTTCGCGGTAAAACCCACGACTCGAAAGTTACTCGGGTGGATGGCGAGCAGTACCCGGGTATTCTCGGACAGCGCAGCCGCATAATCCTCTAGATGCGTCTTGTTGGTCGTACCCACCTCGATCATGCGGGCACCGCTCTGGGCAATGACGTCGGGGATGCGGAACGAGCCGCCGATCTCGACGAGCTCACCCCGCGAGATGATCGCCTCGCCATCCTTGGCGACCGTGTTTAAGGCCAGCAACACCGCCGCCGCGCAATTGTTGACCACGACAGTCGCTTCCGCGCCCGTCAGACGCGTCAGCAACGACTCCACGTGTCGGTAACGTGAGCCTCGCTTTCCGGTGTCGAGGTCCAGCTCTAAATTGGAATAGCCACTCGCGGTATTCTCGATCGCGGCTATGGCCTCATCGGCGAGCGGTGCGCGGCCGAGATTGGTATGGATAATGATACCGGTCGCATTGATCGTCCGACGAAAACTGCTGATCCGCCCCTTGAGCAGATCGGCGCGCAACAGCATGCAGTACTCGGGGCTCTCGAACTCCGGCAATTCTGCGCCGCCATTCGTCAGCGCGCGGCGCAGTTCCGTCAGATGCGCCCGCATGACCTCGGCGACCTCGACGTGCGAAAACTCGGCACAGAGATCTTGGCCACCCAGTGAGGCGAGCCACTTATCGATCGCGGGTAGTTTCTTCAGAAGGTCCTTCGACATGGCGCCTGGCATGAATTCTCGGGGACGGCTAGTTTACTACTGGAATCACCAGGTTACTTCGACACTCTCGCCAGAGCGAAGTTTGGCCGCACGGCGTAAGTCATTGAAATTACTGAGGTAGCCTCTCGAGCGCCGCCGCGCGACGCGTGCGCAGGCGCCAGACGGCCTGGTCGAGGCTCTTGAAGAACCCCCACGGGCCCGGTTGGCCCGTGGGGAGTGCCCCCTGTGGGGAGTCCTAGTCTAGCTGGTCGGCGGCGGTGGGCGTCGCCTCATGATCGGCTGGTTGTCGGCGCCGGTACGAATCGTCCGGCCGTGATTATCTCGCTCGAGATGAATCTGATAAGTCTGTTGTACGGGAATACAGAATGTCAGCGCGTCGTCGCAAGCGAAGTAGAACACCTCGAGATCGAGCGGCTCCTCCAGATTTCTCGCGTCGACCTGCAGCAAGAACTCGCGTGGGTCCGCATCTGCCGGCGCGTCGACATCGGGCCCGACACCGCTTGACGGCGTCATCGTTACGCCATCAGGCACCGAGAAATTAAATGTCACCGGGCCCGCCTCGTTATTCCAATGGACTTCGTACAGCGGATCCAGGTGGAAGCCCAGATACATCGTGCCGGTGCCATTCTGCAGCAGATCCCGATCGGCCTCCGCACGAATCTTCACGTAGAACGGGATGTCGGTCGCGTCCAAATCCGGATCGACCTGGATAGACTGCATGTTCGGCGGGA
>SMUY01306534.1_pt1 | contig 18252 bp, 19 predicted proteins | sample 2456441 | NCBI WGS metagenome assembly SMUY01 (sample SAMN11095931, study PRJNA526329) | marine sediment metagenome | biome: Marine sediment; feature: Surficial sediment; material: Deep marine sediment; isolation source: Hadal surficial sediment | place: Pacific Ocean | collected 2014-11 | depth...
CACGAGAATTAAATCGACCTGAGATTTGATCAGCAAACAGTTAAGCCCCAGCAGAATCCGGTTCCTTTCATCCGCCGGATTGGTGCGCTCCCACAGTACTTTCGGCACCACGCCAAACATGGCGCCGCCATCCAGCCGGAATGTACCGTCACTTATCAAGAAAAGTTCAAAATCACCGAATTGCATATTCACCTACTAAAAGTTTTTCAGAAGCTCGCGCGAAATAACCAACCTTTGCACTTCCGACGTGCCTTCGCCGATAACGGTGAGTTTGGCATCCCGCCAGTAGCGCTCCACCGGATAGTCCCGCGTGTAACCGTAGCCGCCAAAAATCTGGATGGCGTTTTTCGTAGCACGCATGGCCGCTTCCGATGCAAACAGTTTGGCCATAGCTGCTTCTGCAGTATATGGTTTGCTTTGGTCGCGCAAGTGCGCCGCGTGATGCACCATGAGCCGCGCACCATGGATTTCGGTGGCCATATCCGCCAACATCCACTTGATGGCCTGAAAATCGCCGATGGGCCGGCCAAATGCAACACGCTCTTTTGAATACGCGGCAGATTTTTCCATAGCAGCCTGCGCCAACCCCACCGCCATGGCGCCAATACCGATACGGCCACCGTCCAGGGTCACCAGGGCTTGTTTGAAGCCATCGTTCTCCTGGCCAAGCAAATTCTCTTTCGGAACGCGGCAGCCATCTATTGAGATTGGCCGCGTGTCAGAAGCGCGCACACCGAGTTTGTCCTCTTTCCTTCCTATAATAAAGCCTTCGAACTCCTTCTCAACAATAAAGGCGGAAAGGCCGTGCACACCTTTCTCCAGATCCGTTTTGGCAAACACTACAAAGTAGTCCGCCACGCCGGCGTTCGTCACCCAAAGCTTGCTGCCATTGAGGACGTAGTGGTCGCCTTCAAGCACTGCCGTGGTTTTGGCAGCGCCGGCATCCGAGCCCGAACCCGCCTCGGAAAGGCAAAAACTGCCGATGGATTTGCCCTGCGCCAGCGGCACGAGATACTTTTGCTTCTGCGCTTCCGTTCCAAACAAATAGATAGGCGTGGCGCAAAGCGAGATGTGCGCTGCCACCGACAGACAGGTTGAGCCACACGCTTTGGCGATTTCCTCCAACGACAGTGCCAGACTGATAGTGTCCATGCCCGCCCCGCCGTACTCCTCAGGAAACGGAAGGCCGAGCAATCCCAACTCCGCCATTTTCTTGATGTTCTCCAGCGGGTATTCGCAGGTCTCATCAATTTCTGCCGCAAGCGGCTCGATTTCCTTCTGCGCGAACTCACGCACCATATCGCGCAGCATCAATTGTTCTTCAGTAAATTCAGTGTAACCCATCAAAAGCTCCAGGTTTTAGTATTTTAGAGTTGATGTCTTGAACTATTAGTAGCTCAGTTCAGGTATTATCGCGCAAACACCTGAACACGAAAACACTTTACTCCTACTTCCCTGCATATTTCGGCTTGCGTTTTTCTTTGAACGCGTTCAACCCTTCAAGCCGGTCGCTTGTCGGAATAATTCTCTGGTAGCATTCGAATTCGAGCTTGAGGCCGGCTTCCGGGTCCAGCGCGAGGCCGGCAACGATTGCACGCTTGGCCTGCCGCACTGCCAACGGCCCGTTTGCCGCGATTTCCGTGGCTATTTCCAGGGCTTTCGGCATTAAGTCAGTTTCCGGAACCACGAAATTAACAGCACCGTGCGCAAGGGCCTCGGGCGCAGAAAACAGCCGCGCACTGGTGATCCAGTAGATGGCATTGCTTGGTCCGACCAAGCGGGTCAGCCGCTGCGTGCCGCCGGCGCCGGGAATAATGGCGAGCGCAGTCTCTCGCAGTCCGACTTGCGCGCCGTCCACGATGACCCGCAGGTCTGCAGCAAGGGCGACCTCGAAGCCGCCGCCAAAAGCGCTGCCCTGCATCGCTGCAATGGTGGGAACAGAAATACGCGCCAACCTATTCACCGCAGCGCCGATGTTGGCGACGGCAGACGCGACCTCTTCCTCCGCCATACCCATGCGTTCCTTCAGGTCGGCGCCGGCGCTGAAATACTTGCCGCGGCTTGTGATGATCACGCACCGCACCACGCCAGCCTGCCCATCACGCTCCACCTGCCCCGCAGCTTGTCCGATTTCCGCAACCAAGTCGCTGTTAAGCGCATTTACCGGCGGGCGGTCAATTGTAAGAACGCCGACGTAATCCTTGATTTCATATTCTATGTGCTGCAAGTGACATCCCATTTCTCAGGAAGATTAGTTCTCCAGGTCAGAAATCGCATCCAGCCCTTGCTGAACGGGCTGAACAAATCTTACTGCCTGCACCTGGCCATTGCCGTTTTCAATCCGTTTGATGTGCTTACATTCCAGAATCGATTCTTCGATCAGGACGTCATCTTCGATGGTGCAGCCGACAATGCCCGACCTGCCCGTAATGATGACGTTGTTACCGATCTTGGTTGGATGGTCGTTGCTGCCGAAAATGCTGACGCCTGCACCCACTCTTACATTCTCCCCCAACACCACTTTGCCGGACACCTTTGCGAGCCGTCCGATGTGGACGCCTTTGTTCAAAGCCACGCCTTTGCCAACGTACGCGCCTTTGCCAAAAAACATATCGACGGGCGCTTTCTCACGGTCAAGTTCAACAATCTGCCGCACCACATCCTCTGCGATGAAAAAATCCGTCGCATTCTCGATGGCAACAAGATTCCTGATTTGCTCATAAACACGCTGGCAGGCGATTTCGTTCATTTCGAGCAGCACGCTTTTGGTGTTAAACCCGAGCACTGTGCGATTGTCGTCAGCAGGCACGGCGCCAACTGACAGACCGTTGGCGTTGAAGATGGCGATCAAATCCGTCAGGTATAACTCACCCTGCACGTTGTTGGTGCCCAGGTCGCGAATCCGCACCTTGAGATGATCCGACTTAAACGCAAACACCCCGGTGTTAAATTCGTTGTTTTCCAGCAGTTCCTGTTTGGAAAAGCCATAGGTCAGGCCATTGTAATTTACGCTGTATTTTTTGTCCTCACCAAGCGCCAGAATGTCCTTGTGTTCTTTGATTTCGATGACCTTGCCCGCGTCTTCGCCGGAGATCGCGCCCGCAACATCATGATCCGGAACGCGCACAATTCTGCCGTAGTAGTTCTCGTCAGGATTGCCTTCGTACACTCCGGTCAGAACCATCATGTCACAGCCCGAGTCGGCAAAAGCCGATTTGAATTTCCGGATAGCCTCAGCCGTAAGCAGCCCCATATCGCCAGGGAAAATGTGAATATCGCCGGAATAATCGTTGTCGGGAATCTGCTCTAGCGCACTCCGCGTCGCGTGCCCCGTGCCGTTCTGCTCCGCTTGATATGCGAAGATGCGGTTGTTTCGCTTGCCCACGGTACCGGCGACCTCCTTCGCTTTGATGCCAACCACGATCACCTGATTATCCGAACTCAACCCTGCGGCCGCTGCTTCCGCCACGCGCGCGACAGTGGGCTCACCCCAAATTTCGTGCAGCATTTTTGAGGTATTCGACTTAATGCGCCTACCGTGTCCCGCCGCCAGCACGATGGCCAGGTCCGCCGCTGTGGACTCAAGGGACGAACTTAAAGATTTCAAATACCCGAGAATGTCCATTTTGCTGTTGCCTAAATCGTCCATGATTTACATTTTACGTTGTCTCAAAATCGTCCGGCACGTCAATTTCCATAAGCAAAAGCGCCTGTCCATGCGTCTTGCCCTGAGCGTCGTTGCGCAAACTCTCGCTACCGCCGCCGCCGAGCGAATCGTGCAGGATGAAATTGAGACAAAGCAGATTGGGCAGTTCATAACAGTCCACTTTGCCTTTTACGATGCTGCCAAAATGTCTCTTAACGCGCTCCGCCGTCACCTGATCCTGAATGATTTCGTACGCCGCTTCATTGTTTGCCAGCAAGCCGACGTTAGAACTGTCGCCCTTGTCTCCGCTGCGGGCGTGTGCGAGTTCAAGCAACCGAATCTTCTTCAAATCAGACCTCCTCCACCGTCACGCTGGTTTCAACCAGACTTTTGTCGATCAAAGCCGGCCAATAGGCCACGATTTCCTGTGGTTTGGGACGGCCGCCCGCAAAGCCCGTGACCCCCGGAGGGCCGTTGGTGATCAGCGGCGCAATCTCTTTGCCAAAACGCGTGATTTTGTCAGGGTTCACGTCTCTGGCGGAAAGCCGCAAAACCACTTCGTTTACTTGTTCCGGAATCGGGTTGATCTCAGCGTGACAGGAATTCAGGCCGAGATACTCCGAGTTGGTGTCGTCAAAGGTAAAACCGGCATCTTTCAGCCGCTGCCAGACGATCTCCGCACACTTCTGCGCTTTTTCATATGCCTGCGGCCCGCTGATGGTCAGGGTGCCGGAGGCTTTGTAGCCGTTCAGGTAACTCAGCGACACCTTGTAAAAATCCGTACTCGGCATCCCCTTGATACCGGACACTTTGACACGATCCTTGCCCACTTCTTCCAATTCGATGGTGGTGAAATCCACACACACATCGGGTGAAATGTAGTTCTTCGGGTCGCCCATTTCGTAAACGATCTGTTCGCTGACGGTGTCTATCGTAACCATGCCGCCGGTACCCGGATGCTTAGTGACGATAAAGGTGCCGTCGCTGTAGGCCTCCACGATGGGATAGCCAATCTGCGCGTAATTTGGCACTTCCCACCAACGGGAAAAATTCCCGCCCGTTGCCTGCGCGCCGCACTCTAAAATATGTCCGGCAATCGTCCCGGCTGCGAGCCTGTCCCAATCGTCCGCACGCCAGCCGAACTCGTGAACCAGCGGCGCCAGCACCAAACCGGGGTCGGTAGCGCGACCCGTGATGATCACCTGCGCACCCTGTTCAAGCGCTTCCGCGATGGGCAGCGAGCTAATGTAAACGTTGGCCGAAAGCACCTTATCCTGCACCAAGCTCAATGGCTCGCCGTTTTCAAGATGATTAAACTCCGCGCCCGATTGCATCAACTCCGGCAGGGTTGCCAGAATATCATCCCCTTCGACGATGCCGATTTTGAGTCCGGTCAGTCCGAGTTCGCGCGCCACTTCGAACACGGCCTCGCGGCACGCCTCCGGATTCACCCCGCCGGCGCTGGCGATCACTTTGATGTCTTTTTCAACAATAGCCGACAGCGTCTCTTTCATCAAGTGCACGAAATCCGTAGCATAGCCGCGACTCGGATTCCTCTGCTTCTGGCGCTGCATAATCGACATCGTGACTTCGGCCAAATAGTCCAAAGTTACATAATGAATCGGGCCGTCGTGCATCAGCTTCACCGGCGCATCGATGCTGTCGCCCCAAAAGCCCTGTCCGTTACCGATGAGTACTGGTTCTTTCATGCTCACTTTCGTTTAGTAATTCTCCAAATCCTCAACAAGAAAAATCAGCCTTTACAACCGCAATAGGCCGGTCCTGTATTCCGGCACATCCGGATTGTTTTCAGCCATCTCAAGCCCCCAGATCAACGTGTCGCGCGTCTTGCGGGGATCGATAATGCCATCAACGACCAGCCGTGCGGCTGAAAAGTAAGGCGATGTTTCGTACTCATACTTCTTGACCAATTCTTCACGAAATTTCTTCTTAGCCGTCTCGTCCAGATTTTTCTTGGTCAAAAGGACCGTGTCGGCGGCAACGCCACCGTCCATGACCGCCAGCCGCGCTGTTGGCCATGAAAAAATAAGCCGCGGGTCATAGGCCTTGCCGGCCATGGCGTAGTTGCCAGCGCCAAAGCTATTTCTTATTATTATGGAAAACTTCGGCACAACAGAATTGGCCTGCACGTTCACCATTTCAGAGCCATCCTTGATGATGCCGTTGTTTTCCGCCATCTTTCCGACCATAAAGCCTGTGACGTCGTGCAGGAATACCAGTGGAATTAGCCGCTCGTTGCACAGCATAATAAAATGCGACGCCTTGTTCGCGGAGTCGCTGTAAATGACATTGCCGATCTGCACCTGCGGCGGCTGCGGATTGCCGTGCTCGTCCGGTGGCATCTGACGATAAACCTGCTTGCCCCGGTTCGCCACAATCCCGACGGAAAACCCGCCGATTCTGGCAAAACAGGTGATCAGGGTGAGGCCGAAGTGCGGCTTGAACTCCTCAAACCGGCTGCCATCCACGATACGGGCGATGATCTCGCACATCTCGTACGTGCCGGTGGCATTGAAAGGCAGCACGCCCAGAATTTCTTCCGGGTCGTACTTAGGAGGCTCGGGTTCAATTCGAGCGAAGACCCCAGCCGAACGCTTGCCAAGCGCAGCTACCTGATTCCTAATCCACTCGCAGGCTTCATCTTCGGTATCAAACTGGTAGTCTGCCACCCCGCTGATGGCATTGTGCATGCTGGCGCCGCCGAGCGTCTCCATGTCCACCACCTGACCGAGCGCAGATTGCACGAGAAAGGGACCGGCCAGAAACATGGACGAGTGCTGAGTAATCATGGCAAGATCACCACTCATCCCGGGCAGGTAAGCGCCACCCGCGACACAGAATCCAAAAACGCAGGAAATCTGCGGGATGCCCATGGCCGCCATTTTGGCGTTGTTGCGAAAGATGCGGCCAAAGTGTAGTTTGTCGGGAAAAATCTCGGCCTGCCGCTCCAGGTTCACACCGGCGGAATCTACCATGTAGATAATTGGCAGCCGGTTGTCCATGGCGATTTCCTGCGCCCGTAAGTTCTTTTTGCACGTTGTCTCTACCCAGGCACCGGACTTAACCAGCGGGTCATTGGCGATGATAACCACCTTCCGGCCGGAAACCGTGGCCACCACCGTAATCGTACCCGCGGATGGATAGCCGCCGGGAATATCCTGATACATATTCCAGGCAGCAAGGGCGCCGATTTCCAGAACATCGGTCCCTGCATCAATGACTTTGGCGATTTTCTCGCGTGCGGGATACTTCCCCCGCTTGCGCAACTTCTCCACCGCTTTTGGGTTCTGCTCTTTGACTTGCTTCAGGTACAGATTGAGCTCGCTCAATTTCGTGAGCATCGCGCCGTGACGGCTCTTGTACTCTTTTGACTTTTTGCTTAGCTGGCTTTCATAAAGCTTCATAAATGACCTGGCGGCCCTTTCTGCTATCTTAGATCCTTGACTCGCAGTTGAATCGTGCTCCGGCCCTTATATTGGTTCTCATCGATCACGTAAACCATCTCGACACTTCTTTCACCGGCTGAAATACGGTAGAGTTTCTCGCCAAGATTGAACCCGATACAATCCATCACAACGCCGTCCTGCCGTACCTTGAATTTCAGGTGGTTCTTGCCGACAATGCTTGGCGTGCCCACGATCTGCAGCTCCCGTGACAAGAATGTTGGACGCGCATTCTGCGGACCAAACGGCGCCATTTTCCTGAACAGCTTCAATAAAGTGGCGTCGATTTCTCTGAACCGCAATTCGGAATCGATGTTCAGCTTTGGCACCAGCATCGCATCACTCAGGTTCTGAGCCGCCACCTGGCTCAACTTTTCACGCAAAAGTGGTATCTTGTCCGTTTCGATGCTCAAACCGGCTGCGTACTTGTGGCCGCCAAAACTGAGCATCAAGTCTTCGCAGCTCTTAAGCGCTGCGTAAATATCAAATCCAGGGATGCTGCGCGCAGAGCCTTTGCCCTCGCCATTATCGGTGGCGATCATGACGGTCGGGCGAAAATATTTCTCCACAATCCGCGACGCCACGATTCCGATTACACCGGGATGCCATTCATCGCTGTTCAGCACAAAGATGAACTTGCTGGCGGGGTCCCCAGCGCTTTCGACCAGGGCAACCGCATCAATTAGCGTGGCTTCGTCAATTTCGCGGCGGGTTCGATTTTCGCTTTCCAAAACGGACGCAATATCGCGCGCTACTTCTTCGTCGTCAGTGGTCAGCAGCCTCACTGCGCGTCCCGCATCTCCCAATCTGCCAGCAGCGTTGATTCTCGGTGCCAGCACGAACACGACCTGTCCGGTGCCTATGTCTCTGTCGGCCAGGCCCGTGATTTTCACCAGCGACCGCAAACCAACATTTCTCCGCGACAGAGCAAGATCTTTCAGGCCGTGTTTAACCAGCGCCCTGTTCTCATCGACCAGGGGAACAATGTCGGCTGCGGAGCCGAGCGCCACAAAATACAACAACTCGAAAACAGTCGATTCATCCAACTGCAGATGCCGTTGTAAAGCCTGCAACAACTTAAACGCGACGCCAACCCCGGCTAATTCCTTGAACGGGTAGGCACAATCCGCCCGTTTCGGGTTCAACACGGCCAGTGCCGGCGGCAATTCCTGACCAGGTTGATGGTGGTCGCACACGATCACATCCAATCCACATTCGTGCGCGAAGGCGATCTCCTCCACAGCAGTCACCCCAAGGTCCACCGTGATAATGAGACCAAAGCCATCAGCGCGCGCGTGTTCGATGCCAGTCCGGGAAAGGCCATAGCCTTCCTTTATGCGGTCTGGCACGTAAAAATCGACAGGATGGTTCAGCTTTCTAAAGAACATCAGCATCATCGAAGTCGATGACGTACCGTCTACATCGTAGTCACCATAGATCAGAATCTTTTCCTTGCTTGCAAGCGCCGTCTGAATTCGCTGCACAGCATCATCCATTCCAGCCATTAAGAAGGGATCGTGGAGATGTTCTAATTTGGGGATAAAAAATTGCCGGGCTGCTTCAACATCCTCGATGCCACGGTTTAGCAGCACTCTGGCAAGCACCGGTCCTGAATTGAGTTCCTCCGCAAAGCGGCGCACCAACTCCGCATCATGGCCATCACATAACTGCCAGTCTTTTTCCATCTATTTCCGTGCTCCCTCCCTCTCTCAAAAAATCAATCCAAAGCAGTCCGATAAGCCGAATTCTGTCTTTCCGGCAAAAGCCGGAGAGGTGGTCATTTATCTAGCCCTGTCATTGCTGACAGGGTCAAGCAACCTACCCATTTCGCCATCCTCCGAAAGGAAGATACAGGACGGGCAACCCTGCTACCCGGCTGTCGCCGGATAGGCGAAACATATTTGGTCTTGCTCCGGACGGGGTTTATCGTACTCCCGACATCTCTGCCGGAAAGGTGAGCTCTTACCTCACCATTTCACCTTTGCCTGTATCCGGCCGGCTGTTGCCGGACGGACCATCGGCCGTGTATTTTCTGTGACACTTTCCGTAGGGTCGCCCCTCCTCCGCGTTACGGAGCGTCCTGCCCTGTGGAGTTCGGACTTTCCTCATGGGGCAATAGCCCCACGCGACCACCTGGACTGCTTTGGATTGCCACTTTTTGTAAACGTTTCGACTGAGCTAAAACCATGCTTTCAGCTTGCCACTGCTTCCCTTTTTCGCGTATAAACGAGTATCCGGCCACAGGATTCGCAAAAAATCAGTTGCGTCATCGTTCTAACTTCCAGTTGCTTCTGCGGTGGAATCGATGAAAAGCAGCTTCCGCACGCGTTATTCATGATTTCCGCGACGACTGAATTGCCAATACCTTTGCGAATTCTTTCGTACTGATAAAGCACGCGCCGCTCCACCGACTCCGAAATTTCATCCCTCTGCCTGCGGAAGGCTTCGTACTCTTTCTCGGTCGCCTGAATTTTTTCGTTGAGTTCTTTTTCCGTCTTGTCGAGGTTTTCTTCAAGTGCGGTTATTTCAGGCTCGGCATTCGCCAGTTCCTGTTCAAGGATTTCCTCATCCTCGATAAATTGGAGAACCTCGTCTTCGACGTCGCTTATTTTGGCATCCACCGCATCGATTTCTGTGGTTATTGCATCGTACTCGCGGTTAGAGGTGACGGCATAGAGCTGCTCGCGATATTTCTTGGCTTTTTCCTGAAAGTCTTGGAGCTCAACCTCGCCAAGCGCTTTTGTCTTCTTAATCTCAGTGAGTTCGTTGCGCTGCGAACCATAGGTTTCTTTGGCCGCGTTCAACTCATTTCGCAACTTCCCGACCTGTTGCGGTAAATCCCCTTTCAGTGCTTCGAGTGCCTGTAGCTCTTTGTCGACTTTTTGAAGGTCCACCAATCCTGTCAAGTTACCTTTCAATTTTTGCTACCTCCAAACTATTGTTTTATGTAACATTTTATTTACAATCGGCCAAAAATAAAAAATGCACCAAAATTATGGTGCATTTTCAGATGTTTGCAGCTTCGTGTCTGAATTTGTGATTTTAAATACAGTCAGTCTTTCCGGTATTAAGCAGAGGATTCTCGTCATTAGCACTTCAAGTTTAGGTTCATCCCTATTGTCTCTATTTGACAAAAACAAAGCGTTCAAATATATTAATCCGGTCTCAAAAATGCAAGGCTTTTGTCAACCGTTCCTACTGGTCATCCAGCTTGGTGCCAATCACCAACTTCTTCACGCCGCTTCGCTTGGCAATATCCATCACACGCACAACGATGCCGTGCGACACATCCTGATCAGCCTTGAGTATCAGAGCGCCATCTTCCATGTCAGGCAAGACAGCTTTGAGCTTCGCTTCCAGATTCTCGGTGTTCACTTCGTCACGGTTCAGGAACATCTTGCCATCTTTGTCCACGAACAGCGTGTAATCCTTTTGCTCGACGATAGCAGCGCTCTGCGCGTGTGGTAACTCAAGCTTGATGCCCGGCTGCTCCAGAAAAGTGGATGACACCATAAAAAAGATGAGCAGCAAGAACATCACGTCGATCAACGACGTGATATTGATCATCGGTTTGCGCTTTTGTTTCTTCTTAAACTGCATCTGCTTCCACCTTACTGTTGGTCTGAAAAGATGCGACTTTCTTCAAGAGCATGGAAGAGTACTTCTCGATTTCCAGAATATGCCCTTCCGCTTTGTCGATGAAATAGTTGTAAACTACAACCGCCGGAATACCGATGGAAAGCCCAACAATAGTCGTGATGAGTGCTTCGGAAATGCCACCGGACAGCGCCGTCGCCTGCCCCACGCCGACAGCGGCGATGACATTAAACACCTTCAAAATGCCGACCACCGTGCCCAGCAGACCGAGCAAAGGCGAAATACCGGCAATGGTTTCGAGAATCACCAGGCCGCGCTCCAGCGTATGCACCTCCTGCCTGCCCTGGTCGTTAAGGGCTTCCTTGATCTCATCCTTGGGCATATCGCGGCTTTCCAGGCCCACCCTGATAACATTCGCGAACGGCCCTTCGTGTCTGTCACAAATCGAAAGCGCCAGGCTGATATCGTCACTGCCCTTTATGTCGTCCAGAATGTTAACGATTTCCGGGATGATCACGCTTTTCCGGCGTAACGCCAGCGCCTTTTCGACGACAATGGCGAGACCGAGCACCGAACAAAGCATCAACGGGTAAATGACAAATCCGCCCTTTTGGAAAAACTCAAGTACTTGCTCCATCTGTATTCCTCTCTGACTGATTAGTTTCGCTGTATAAAATAAGAGAACCTCGCTGTCACCTCGAGATATTCCTCCGGAAAGCCGGCGGGCAGGTGTGCAAACGGCGTCGAAACTTCGATGGCACGATAACTCGTCTCCATCAACGTCTTGTGTCCGTTGTATTCCAAGACTTCCAGGTGATTCAGCCTGCCATCCGGGTAAATCCTAAAACGCAGCAACGTTTGTCCGTCGATCATACCGAGCCTGGTAAAAGCCGCCGGCGGGAAAATATTGCCTTCGACCTTCCGTTTCAGCGCCAGCATATAGGGCGCAAAGTCCCAGTTATAGGTATTGAAAGACATCGGGCCCATGTCCGGCACGCGAGAATTCTGATGGTCGTACCGTACTCGCGGCCTGGTTTCCGGTGAGCCTGGCGTCCTGTCACTTTCGGATTTGGTCAAATAGTCACGCTTGAACTCGCTGGCCGACCTCTGCGCATAGAGATCCCCTTTGTCTGACGACTCATCATCCTGCTGATCTTTGCGTTTCTCCGGGTTCTCGGCCTGGTTCGGTCGGCCGTTCTCTCCTTGCGGCCCCTGCGGAATGGGTAGCTCAGGCACGTTGAAGTCGCCGCGGGCAAACGGGGCGCCAATATCCACATTCGGATCGATCTCGGAATTTCGGGCAAGCGCATTTTTGTCCGACAGGTAGTCGGCGTTTTCTTGCTCCTCGACCGTCTTCGCGTCGTCCGGCGTTTCAATAACCTGGCGTGGTCGTTTGATATCCTGCAACTCAAACACCAGCGGGTTTGTGTCAAGCAATTCCCTCTCCACTGCGGATGCAAACAAATCGAACCTTATCGCACTCACCCATAAAAAGAACATCATCACATGTAGCAAGATAGATGCGATGACGGCCTTTGCTCTTACTTTCTTCACACTATACTCTTAGATTTGTACATGCATCAGGTCTCTGGCAATTTCAACTGACCCAGAAAACTGCTCTTCTACACCAGTCATAATTCTTTCTGCCTGCACCGGCGGGTAAATATGGGTCAAAATCAGTCTTTTCACTTCCGCCATCGCCGCAATCCTTCCGGCCTCGCTTGGTGTCAGATGACCTGTCACTTTTTCTCCGTCCGGAAACGAACATTCAAGCAGCAAAACATCAGCGTTTTTTGCTAACTCAAGCACCCCGGCACAAACGTCTGTATCGCCGGAATAAGCGAACACCCTGCCGTCCATTTCAAACCGATAGCCAATTGCGTTTTGCGAGTGCTGCATCAACCTTGACACAACCTTGAACGAAGCGAGGGTTAGTTCCGTTTCGTCTAACTCCTTTATTTCAATCTCATAGGCAACGTCGAGCATGCCGGAACCAAACACATCCACAAATTTGTCCAAAAATGCGTGAAACCCGACGGGGCCAAAAATCTCCAGTTTGCGGGTGCGAGTGTAGCCGGGCGTATGTTTTGTCGCAAACAAGAACGGAACCAGATCTATCGTGTGGTCCGGGTGCAGATGCGTATAAAACAGGCGATCGATCTCTTTGTAAGAAACCCCTGCCTGCAGACACTTCAGCAGCGTGCCAGTACCGCCGTCCAGAAGGTTGTACTGAGCACCGGTTTTCAGCACATACCCGGAGGGCCCGCGACTGGCCTCAAGAGCGGCTGTACCGCTGCCGACGATTGTCAACTCCATGGAATCTCGTTCTGCCAGAAAAATTCATTCGCGGCCCTGTAGCCTCGCCAGTTGCCACAATCGAATAATACGCCGTCCAATTCAACACCGAGTACATGTTTCCTTTCGATCAACCTTTTCAGGATGGGCACTTCATCCTTATTAGCCAGTTCGCTTGCCACGATGGCGTCCGCCTCTTCAAAAAACTCAGGGCCAAGCAAATATCTCCCGCACATCCTGACAACTTTTACTGCGCCGTCCAATAGAAACGCTCCTGCCGACTTATCCGCCAATCCGATCACTTCATGTTTTCTACCGCCAAGCGCTCTTAGTTGCACACGGCCGCTGTTGCCAAACATCTGCGCGTTCTCTTTTGTCACCTCAATCAACCCCAAAATAGCGTGTCCGTCCCGCCCCGCGGCCATGATCTGCTGACATGACGTTCGCGCACCCCAAAACACATTGTCCGGCATCAAAAGAAAGAATCTCTCATCTTCAAGATGTCTCTTAGACCTCACAATTGCATCCACGATTCCCAGAGGAAATGGCTGTTCGAGAAAGTGTATCGTGAACGTTCGTCTCTGCTCGCATTGTTGCACTCCGGGAAAACAGGCGTCATTCTCTCTGTCCAACCCGTAATAAAAATCTTGAATCCCCTTCTTTCTCTCGTGATTTATGACAATGAAGATTTCCTCGACGCCGGCTGAGAGCGCCTCGCACACGGCGTAATGAATCATCGGCAGCTTGCCCACAGGCAATAACTCCTTCGGCACGGCAAGCGTTGCAGGCTGCATTCGGGTGCCAAGACCGGCCGCCGGGATAAGCGCTTTGCGAACACGTTGGCTATTATACATAGATGAGCGCAGCGGTATTCCTTCCTCACTCCCTGCTGGCTTCCTCGTTCAGCCAGGAGAGATAGTCCTCCGATCCACCAACAATTGGCAAAGCGATGATTTCCGGCACCTCGTAACTGTGAATCTCTTCGACCATTTCCACCAAATGACAGAGATTCTTCCGTGTGGTCTTGATGATCAGCAAGACTTCGCTCTCGTCACAGATTTCTCCCCGCCAACTAAAAATAGATCGCACGCCAGGGATAATATTCGCGCACGCGGCCAGTTTCTCCTCAACCAGTCGGCCGGCAATCTGTGATGCTTCTTCCTGAGAGGCCGCAGTTACCAAAACGACAATTTCATGAGCCATGTCGGTTCCACATATCCTTACTTGGTGATTTAAATTATCCAAATATAATCATCAACATGGTCTAAAGCAAAAAAAAATCAGCACCACCGGCACTGATTAGCAATATACTTTTGTTAAAAATTCGCAGGAAACGCGGCTAGAATCGGCCTACTAAAGTCACGCGGTTGAGCGAACCGACTTCGCCAAACGAGGTCAACGAATAGTCGATGTTAAAAGTGTTTAATTTGAAGCCCAGTCCGAAGGAAACCCCGGAGAATTTATCTTTGTCGGTATCCACCTTCTGATCCTGCCCGACAGAATTATAGCCCAGCCTGACTAAAAGCTGCTCGGTCACGGTTATTTCACCACCGAAACGGTATTCAAGACTCTCGTCTTCAAACTTAACCAAAGCGGCGCTGACCATGACGGGTAAATGCTCCAGCACTTTCGAAGCACCGATTTGCAGGCTGACCGGCAGATCATCTTTTGTCTCGATGAATGCGCTGGTTGTTGTACCCAGATTGAACACGCCCGCGCCGATATTCAACTTCTGATCCGGGAGCGAAAAAATGATGCCGGCGTCCAAAGCCAGGGCCGTCTCGGTAAAATCACCAATATGAAAACGGATGAACTTCCCCGTGGCGCCTACCGACAGGTTCTTAACCACCGCGCGCGAATAACCGGCGGAAAACACCAGCCCGTTTGCACTGAAGTCGCCGGTCGGCAGATTGTTCTCATCGCGGCCGTCGAAGCTGCCAAAGTCATAAAAGTTGAGCGCTACTGCGCCGGTTCCCTCGGAAAAAGGATGGACGTAGGCGAGAAAGCCGGACTGAAAATCCAAAATATGGTTAAGGTACGAAGCTGTACCTTGCTTTTTCAGAATGGGAGTTAGTCCGGCCGGATTGTAGAATATGTTGTGGATGTCCCCCTGAATGCCGACAAATGCACCGCCCATCGCTGACGGCCGTGCACCCACAAGCGTTCGCAGGAAAGCATAACCGGTTGCACTTTGAGCTTTGAGTTCCAGGGAAAAGACCAACAGGAAGGAAAGAAAAAGGAGAAATGCTGACTTCTTCATCAAACTAACACCCGAATCAACAAACTACTCTCGCCACGACCAGGCCGGGGATTCATTGCCTCGATTGTCGAAGCGTGTGAAACTAACTATTTTATGCAAAAAATACAAGCAAAAAGTCCCGGAGTGGTTCGGATTGAAACTTTTGACACGATGCTTTTCACTTGCTATCGGCAGATACCTGCAACGAATGTAGCTCTAATCAAATAGAGGAAATTCGTGATAAGGAAGGAACCCATGAAAAGAGGCCTTCTGCTTGTGGCCACGTTGTTTTTTTTGAGGTGCGACATCAGTGCTGTTGACTATGCAGTGGGCGATGTCAAAATCCTCCGGCGCCAGCAAACAACCGTCGACGGTCAGCCGGCTATTGAATTGCTCCTGGAGAACGTCGGGCAGCAAGACGCCTTAAACGTGGTGGTCACAATCAAGGCCAAGATGGGGCAGCGAGATGTGGACATAACAATAGTAAAACTGGACAAGATCGAAGTCAAGGAAGCCGTCCTTCGCACCGGCGTCTTCAAACGAATTGCATCACACGAAGCTTACGATTTTCTGACCTTTACGGTGGCTTTCTCGAGATAAGCTCACACTCGTCACCCACCCGGATCTGCCTGAACCGACGCACTGCCGCCACCACTGACGCCCGCCTGAATCTCGCTTCTGGTTGTGCCATAGCGCTTCGCGATTTTTACGATGGTTTTCGTGCCACCACCGATGATCAGGCCGGTCAGAAGCATGTCGACGATTTCAGCTTCAGCACCAAGGAAGCCTTCGACATCAGCAATACCCAGACCAGACTTCACTGCCTGCATTTTGAAACCAAAAGCCAGAAAAATCCCTACTGCAGTGGCAATCCATGGACGCAAGTCAAAACTCGTGAGAAACTTGCTACCCTTTCCATCGAGACCTTTCCCAAGATACTTCTGGAACAAGTTGGTGTCAAAAATTTGCTCGAGCGCAACTGTCAGGATGATCGCTGTGAAGGCAAGTTGCGTCAGAGTTTTAATCACGTCTCCCATTGGCCTGTCTCCTCCTTTTCATTTGTGTAGTCGTGGGATCATTTCCCAACGGCATAGCCTACCGCGGCACCGGCGGCAATCCCTACAAGCGCAAATTTGTTCGGAAATAGACTCACCTTCGGCGGATTCTTCAACGTGTTGATGTACTCCTTGGTCAATTGCTCGTATTTGTTCATGCCAAACTCCAACCCCTCCTTGTAAGCCATGACCTTCTGCTCCTTTAACGTTATGATTGAATCCTGGAGCGCAATGACGTCCTCCAGGGTCAAATTGACAATCTTAAAAACCTCCTTCTGTTTCAGCAAGTTCACCACATCATTGCGATCGGCGATGAACGAAGAGACGAGCTGGATCGGCATCTGGAATGTGGTTATCGGCAAGCCGGTTCTTGGATGGGGAACAACAGCCACCCCCATCGGAGCTCTTTTGAATTTGGGGAATGTCTCCCGCACCTCTTCCACAATGTCATCCGGTTGAAAGAGCTGAGCCACGCGTATTATATCATCCTGCCGCAGGTTTTCAAGCATGTCAATGACTTCATAAAGGCTATCTACCTGTGTCCGATATTCGACTCTTTGAACATTCAGGGATGCAACAATCGTATCCAGACTATCGCTGGTCTTCTTGATTGCATTGAACTTGGTACGAAACTCTTTAAGGTCCTGTTCAGCCTTCGCAATCTTTTCCTTGGCGCCTCCCCAGAAAAGATAACCCATAAAGGCAAACCCAACCCACAACACTGCGAGAATAATGATGATTTTTTTCATGCCCTCAAACCTCCAGTCGGTTGTCATCCCAGGAAGCAAATCCAAGCGAATCCGCGTACAACTTCACCAGTTCTCCATTGCCCTGAGCGACGTCGTAGAAGACCGCTGAACTGTTCTCCACGGGATCCCGCAGACGAATATAGGTGGTATTGCCGTGCGCCTGCAATTCCCACAGCAGCTGCTTTACCATATTGCCGGAATCCCGGTCCATCCTGGTGAACTGAGAGACGTTGTGTTGAAACAGTTCATCGAATTGTTGCTGTGTTAACATAGCGCCCTCCTCCGCAGGAGTTTCGCCTGGTTCAACCAATTGCAAACCGCATTCATCAATCACGCGCTGCCAGAAGGCGTCGTCGGGCGCAGGATCGCTCTTGTCTCTGCGCACCATGGCGTGGCCAATGACTCCTTCAAACTCTGTAAGTCTCTCCCCATAGAAGTCCGGATAGTTTTGTGGTAACTGTTTCTTGATAGTAAAATCCTGGCATAAATCGTTGACCAGCGCGATCACCGAATCAACCTGAGCATCTTCATATCTGTCAAAATATCTGTATCCGCGATAATCCTGTCCGAAATCAAACGCTTCGTCAGGATTTTTGCGCGTTCTTTCGCTGATGCGGTCAAAGCAGTAAAGGTTGCCGTCGGATTCGAGCAAGCCACCCTCGCTCGCTATTTCGATTCCGATGAAGCGTTTTTCGAAAGCGAGCTTTTGCTGCCTCGGCCAGCGCAAGCCAAATTGCCAGGCCCACGCTTTGGGGTCAAATACTTCGTGAATCGTGCCATCCCGTGCGATCAAATAGGCGGTGCCAACAACAGCGCCATCGCGTTGCCACCATTCGAACGAGGAGCGTGCGCTTCCTCCAACAGTGTGATGCAGCGCAATGCCGGTTTTCGTGCTGCCTGATGCAAAGTACTCACCATCGGGCAGCCTTAGACTGCGGTCAACATTGTCGAGTGCCATGTGTTTTCCTCCCTAACGCGGCAGAGCCGCAAATTCCAAATATCAAATAACAAATTCCGGATAATACTCACAAGTGACTTTGTCATTGTTTGAGATTTGGGAAATTGGGCATTGGAATTTATTTGCGATTTGTGATTTGTGATTTAAAGTCTTGCCCAAAAACGTCAAAACTTTACAACTCAGGTACTAAAAGCAAAAATACGCTTCGCTGATTTTTGCACTCCTATTTTTACCCGATTAATCTTGTAA
>SMUY01145647.1_pt1 | contig 18228 bp, 14 predicted proteins | sample 2456441 | NCBI WGS metagenome assembly SMUY01 (sample SAMN11095931, study PRJNA526329) | marine sediment metagenome | biome: Marine sediment; feature: Surficial sediment; material: Deep marine sediment; isolation source: Hadal surficial sediment | place: Pacific Ocean | collected 2014-11 | depth...
ATCATCCGTTATTTCAAAAGTCTATTGTTGCTGGAACTGTTTGCCGGACTGAGGCTGACCATGCGCTATTTCTTCAGACCGAAATTCACCATTCGCTACCCGGAAGAGAAAACCCCGAAATCGAACCGTTTCAGGGGCTTGCATGCCCTGCGGCGATACCCGAATGGCGAAGAGCGGTGTATCGCCTGCAAACTCTGTGAGGCGGTTTGCCCGGCACTGGCGATCACTATTGAATCCACGCTGCGTGAGGATGGCACCCGCCGCACCACGCGCTACGACATTGACCTGTTCAAGTGTATTTACTGTGGATTCTGCGAAGAATCCTGCCCGGTTGACGCCATCGTGGAGACCGGGTTCCTGGAGTACCACATGGAAAACCAAGGTGAACGTGTGATGGACAAGGCGCAGTTGTTAGCTATTGGTGATCGTTTCGAAGCCGAAATCGCTGCCGATCGTGAACAGGACGCAGCCTACCGCTGAGGGGATGATGGCAATTCCCATTCAGGAAATAATCTTCTACCTGTTCGCAACGCTCATGGTGGCCGCAGCCATCATGGTGATTACGGTACGAAACCCGGTCTATGCGGCGCTGTTCCTGGTGTTGACGTTCTTCACCGCAGCAGCAATCTGGATTTTGCTCGAAGCCGAATTCCTGGCCATTGTGCTGATCGTGGTTTACGTGGGCGCGGTCATGGTGCTGTTCCTGTTCGTGGTGATGATGCTGGATATCAATATTGCGCCGCTCAAAGAAGGCTTTATTGGATATTTGCCGGTCGGGATACTGGTTGCCGTGGCCATGGCGGCTGAATTGCTGACCGTACTCTGGGCCCGCGACCGCTTTGCTGAAGGGGTTTTTCCGGTTCCTGCGGCACACCCGGAGGGATTCAGCAATACAGAGGCAATTGGCCACTGGCTGTATACACAGTTTTTGCTGCCTTTCGAGGTGGCGGGGATCATCCTGCTGGTCGCCATCGTTGCGGCCATTGCACTGACCCTGCGCAAGCGCTCGGACGCCAAAACCCAAATCCCCGCCCAGCAGGTGCGGGTGAAAAGGGATGAGCGTGTCCGCCTGGTGAATATGAAATCCGAGGCACCCGTCAGTGACAGGGGGGATTGAGCGGTGTTGACACTCGCGCATTTCCTGACCCTGGGCGCCATCCTTTTCTGTCTCAGCGTAGCGGGCATATTCCTGAACCGGAAAAACGTCATCATCCTGCTGATGTGTATCGAGTTGATGTTGCTGGCCGTGAACATGAACTTTGTGGCGTTTTCCCGGTTCCTGGACAACCTGGATGGCCAGGTATTTGTATTTTTCATTCTCACCGTGGCTGCTGCGGAGGCAGCCATCGGCCTGGCGATTCTCGTGGTGCTGTTCCGCAACCGGGGAACCATCAATGTTGCCGAACTTGATGATTTGAAGGGATAACACGGATCCTTGATGACATTGAAGACCATTTTGCTGCTCATTCCACTGCTGCCGTTGGCCGGCGCGTTGATTTCCGGCCTGGGCAGGGAGAAGGTTGGGCGGACCGGCGCGCACTGGGTCGCAATACTTGCAGTGGCGGCGTCGTGCGCCTTTTCATTCAAGGTTCTGGCCATGCACCTTGGTGGTGAGATCGGCGTTGAAAACATCAGCGTCTACACCTGGATGATATCTGACGGCATTCGTTTCGAGATCGGGTTCCTGGTTGATCACCTGACCTCGATGATGATGTGCGTGGTGACATTCGTGTCACTGATGGTGCATATCTATACCGTCGGCTACATGCGCGACGATCCGGGTTACCAGAGGTTTTTCAGTTACATCAACCTGTTCACCTTTTCCATGCTGATGCTGGTCATGGCGAACAACTTCCTGCAACTGTTCTTCGGATGGGAGGCGGTGGGCCTGGTGTCCTACCTGTTGATCGGTTTCTGGTTCAAAAAAGAAAGCGCAATATTTGCCAGCCTGAAAGCATTCCTGGTTAACCGGGTAGGGGATTTCGGATTCCTGCTGGGCATCGCCGCCATCGCGACGAGTTTTGGAAGCCTCGATTATGCCACCGTGTTCGAGATGGCTCCGGACAAGTCAGGCGAAACCATTTCCATCATCGGCGGTTTTGAATGGGGGCTGATGACATTTATTTGTGTTTGCCTGTTCATCGGTGCCATGGGCAAGTCCGCCCAGGCTCCCCTGCACGTATGGCTGCCGGATTCCATGGAGGGCCCGACGCCCATCTCAGCCCTGATACACGCCGCAACCATGGTCACGGCCGGAATCTTCATGGTGGCAAGGATGTCGCCATTGTTTGAATTGAGCGATGCGGCCCTGAGTTTCGTGATGCTGATCGGTGCGTTCACCGCTATTGCAATGGGCCTGGTGGGTATCGTTCAAAACGACATCAAGCGCGTGGTGGCTTATTCGACGCTTTCGCAACTGGGCTATATGACCGTTGCTTTGGGTGTTTCCGCTTATTCGGCGGCCATATTTCACCTGATGACACACGCATTTTTCAAGGCCTTGCTGTTCCTTGGCGCCGGCTCGGTGATCATTGCTTTGCACCACCAGCAGGACATGCGATTCATGGGCGGGTTGAGGAAAACCATGCCCGTCACGTGGATTTCAGCCTGGGTTGGCATCCTCGCCCTGGTCGGATTTCCGTTCTTTGGCGGATTCTATTCCAAGGACGCTATTATTGAAGCTGTGGCGCTGTCGCAGCGGTGGGGCAGCGGCCCTGCATACATGGCGGTGCTGCTCGGTGTGTTGGTGACCGCCTTGTACAGCTTCAGGATGCTGTACCTGGTATTCCACGGCCAGGAGCGTTTCGAGGTCGTCGCCAGCGACGAAGAACATCTCCCTGATGGACAGTTGGCGCATGCACCCAGGGAATCACCGTTGGTGATTACCGTACCCCTGATCTTACTGGCCATACCGTCGGCCGTCATTGGCTGGTTTACCATCGGTCCCGTGCTGTTTGGCGGCTGGATGGACGACTCCATCCTGGTGCTCGACAAGAACAATGTACTGGCTGAGATGTCGCATCATTTCCACGGCGCCTCGGCGATGGCATTGCACGCCATACGGACCCCGGTTTTCTGGCTGATGATGACGGGCTTCGTGATCGCAACAGTGGTCTACCTGTACCGGCCGGGCGCGGCTGAAAAGGTGCGCCGGCGGATGCCGGTTTTGTATCGCTTCCTGGACAACAAGTACTACTTCGACACGCTGTACCAAAAAATATTTGTCGAGGGAGGAATAGAACTGGGACGCGGCCTGTGGAAACATGCGGACGCCGGCCTGATCGATGACTGGCTGGTGAATGGCTCGGGCCGGGCGGTAAACTGGATTGCCGCGCGTGTTCGTCAATGGCAGACCGGCTACCTTTACGATTACGCCTTTGCGATGATCCTTGGATTGATCGCGATGCTCGGTGCCTGGGTGGTGCTGTACTGATGCAAACAGATTCATCACTGCTGAGCCTGCTGATCTGGATTCCGATACTCGGTGGTGTCGGGGTAATGCTCGCTGGCGATCAGCGCCCGGTGCTGGCGCGCTGGCTGGCTTTGCTGGTTTCCATGGTGGCATTTTTCTGCAGTGTGGTCCTGTTTACGCGGTTTGATACCCGCACAGCCGCTATGCAGTGGCAGGAATTCCACCCGTGGATCGAAGTGTTCAACGTCAATTATCACCTGGGCGTTGATGGCTTTTCAGTGCCATTGATATTGCTCACGACGTTTTTTGGCGTACTGGTGGTGATCGCAAGCTGGGACACCATCCAGAAGAAGGTACACCAGTACATGGCTGCGTTTCTGATCATGGAAGGCCTGATGGTGGGCGTTTTTTGCGCGCTGGACGCGCTCCTGTTCTATGTTTTCTTCGAAGCAATGCTGATTCCCATGTTCCTGGTCATCGGGATGTGGGGCGGGCCACGCAGGGTCTATGCCACCGTCAAGTTCTTCCTTTACACCTTCCTGGGATCGGTGTTCATGCTGGTCGGGCTGATTTACCTGTACATCCAGTCCGGCAACTGGGAAATACTGAGCTGGCACGATTTACCGCTGGGCATGGCTGCGCAAAAGTGGCTGTTCATGGGGTTCCTGGCCGCCTTTGCCGTGAAGATCCCGATGTGGCCGGTACATACTTGGTTGCCGGACGCCCACGTTGAAGCGCCCACTGGCGGGTCCGTCATCCTGGCGGCCATCATGTTGAAAATCGGCGGTTATGGATTTATCCGGTTCAGCCTGCCTATCGTGCCGGACGCATCGGGCGCCCTGGACTGGCTGTTGATTGGATTGTCGCTGATTGCAATTGTTTATATCGGTTTCGTGGCCCTGGCACAGCAGGATATGAAGAAACTGATTGCTTATTCATCGGTTTCACACATGGGATTCGTCACCTTGGGCCTGTTCATCGCGTTTACCATTTACCGCGACACCGGGGGCACTGATGGTGCGGCTCTGGGCGTGGAGGGTGCGATGGTCCAGATGATTTCCCATGGGTTTATATCCGGTGCCCTGTTCCTTGTTGTGGGCGTGTTGTACGACCGCGTGCACTCTCGCATGATCAAGGACTACGGCGGGGTAGCCAATACCATGCCCTGGTTTGCATTTTTCGCAGTGTTGTTCCTGATGGCCAATGCCGGTTTACCGGGTACCAGTGGTTTTGTGGGTGAATTCATGGTGATACTGGCGTCGTTCAAGGCCAACTTCTGGTTTGCATTCTGCGCTGGCCTGACCCTGATTCTGGGTGCGGCGTACAACCTGTGGCTGGTCAAGCGCGTTATTTTCGGTGAAGTGGCCAACCGCAATGTACAAAACCTGAAGGACGTCAATGTACGCGAAGCCATGATTTTGGGTACCTTGGCCTTTGTCGTGTTGTTGATCGGGGTTTGGCCGCAACCGCTGGTTCAGCTGATGCATGCGTCTGTCGCACAACTGCTCGAGCACATCGTGCAGACAAAAATATGAAATCCGCGGAATTCTTATTGGCTGCACCCGAACTATTGATATTGTTCATGGCATGCTTGGTGCTGGTTGTTGATGTTTTTCTTGCCGAATCACGGCGCGGTATCATTCACATGCTGAGCATTCTGGCGCTGATGTTTGCGGCCATAATTACGCTGCGGGGCGATTATCATGTCGATGGCGCCTGGGCCGTGACCGCGTTCAACGATACCTTTATCCGCGATCCGATGAGTGATGTGCTCAAGTTATTCTGTTTTGCGACCCTGGCCCTGGTGTATACCTATTCGAAGCACTTTCTGCGTAGTTTCGGCCTGTTCCGCTCAGATTTTTATACGCTGACATTGTTTGCGCTGCTGGGCGTGATGTTGTTGATCTCTGCAAACAGCCTGATCACCATGTATCTCGGTCTGGAACTGACCTCCCTGTCCTCGTATGCACTGGTGGCATTTGACAGGGGCTCAAAACGCGGCTCGGAGGCAGCGATGAAATATTTCGTGCTGGGCTCACTGGCATCGGGATTGCTGCTGTATGGAATGTCGATGATTTATGGCGCCACCGGCAGCCTGGAATTACAAACCATCAGCCGGGCCGTCAGCACCGGTGGTTCACATGACATCCTGCTGGCCCTGGGCCTGGTATTCATGGTGGCGGGCATCGCGTTCAAACTGGGTGCAGCGCCCTTTCACATGTGGGTGCCGGATGTGTACCAGGGTGCGCCCGCCGCGGTAACACTGTTCATTTCAACGGTGCCGAAACTTGCGGCATTCGCGATGGCGTACCGGTTGTTACACAGCGGAATGGGCGCACTGCATGCCGACTGGCAGCAAATGCTGGTGCTGCTGGCGGTCATGTCGATCGTGGTTGGAAACCTCGCGGCAATCATGCAGACCAACATTAAGCGCATGCTGGCCTATTCCACCATTTCCCACATGGGATTCATGCTGCTTGGTCTGCTGCCTGGTAGCGCCTACGGTTTCGGTGCATCCATGTTTTATGTCATTGTTTATGCATTGATGTCTGCGGCCGGCTTCGGGATGGTCATACTGTTGTCAGACAAAGGCGTCGAGGCTGAGGAATTGAATGATTTTAAAGGCCTCAACCAACGTAATCCCTGGTATGCCGTAGTGATGGCAATGGTGATGCTATCGATGGCCGGCATTCCGCCATTCGTTGGCTTTTTCGCCAAATGGCTGGTGATCAAGGCGGCGATTGATGCAGGCCTGCTGTGGCTGGCAATCCTCGCGGTGGTCTTTTCGGTCATCGGCGCGTTTTACTATCTGCGGGTTATTATCCTGATGTATGTCCGGGAGCCGGAAAATGAAGCGAGGATTGAAGCCCCCGCAGACTTTGGCGCTGCCATATCCCTGAATGGTATTTTGATACTCGGCCTGGGTATTTTCTCAAGTTCGTTGATTGCCATTTGTATGGAAAGTTTCAGGTTCTGAACAAGTCTCGATCAGCTCTGAACCCATCAATACTGAATGATGGAGTACGCGATATAAAAGGCTCAGATTCCCTTGTAATTAGGGTATTGAGTCATTATCATGCCCTCCTGCTGATGCGGGGTGGAGCAGTCCGGCAGCTCGTCGGGCTCATAACCCGAAGGTCGCAGGTTCGAATCCTGCCCCCGCTACCAAATTTGGGAAATCGTTACCGGTTTCCAGAAAAAAGGCCCCAGCGGGGCCTTTTTAGTCGCCGGCATAGTGCAGGCGGTTCCTTGCGACGAATGGATGATGCAATGATTTAAAGCTGTCGCATTCGCCTTTTGAGGCGATTTTGAGTAGGTTTCGGAAGATCGGAACTGAATCGCAAGGGGCGGGCACGCCCTTTTTTTGTGCCTGGGTATATTTGCGGGGCACCGGGTATTAATGCGGAGCAATAATGAGCACCGACAGATTAACTAGAGTTTTGCAGCCGCTGGTGGAGAGTCTTGGCTACGAATTCGTCGGGCTGGAACGCAGCAGCAATCCCAGGAATCCGGTGTTACGCATTTATGTAGACCATGAACGGGGTATAGGCCTGGATGACTGCAGCAAAGTCAGTCATGAAGTGGCTGCACTGCTGGATGTTGAAGACCTGGTATCCGGGCACTACAACCTGGAAATCTCGTCGCCGGGTTTTGATCGCCCGCTGTTTACATTGGCGCAGTTTGATCAGTTTGCAGGCGAGGAAATCCAGGTGACGCTGTTCGCGCCGGCCAATGGCAGGAGAAAGTTCAGGGGCCGCATCCTGGACGTCAAGGCTGACAGTGTGCAACTGGATTTGGGTGGCGCAGAGATTGCGTTGAATTTTAGTAACATCGCTAAGGCGAAACTGGTGCCGGATTACGACAGCCTGATGGCGAATCGTAAACAATAATCGACCCAGGCTTTTAAAAGGAAATCCCGGTTGGGAGTTGGATGAAATGAGTAAAGAAATTCTATTGGTTGTCGATGCAGTGTCCAATGAAAAAGGCGTTGATAAAGACGTTATTTTCGGCGCGCTGGAAGCTGCTTTGGCATCCGCCGCCCGCAAGCGCAACAACGATGAAATGGATGTACGGGTCGCCATCGACCGGGAAACCGGAGAGTATGAGACATTCCGGCGTTGGGAGGTGCTCGACGATGAGACTGAACTGGAGTTCGAGGATGCGCAGATCTATCTGAAGGACGCGCAAAAACAGGATTCAGGGATTGAAGTGGGAAACTTTATCGAAGAGCCCATGGAAAATGTGACCTTCGGGCGAATCGCGGCGCAGACGGCCAAGCAGGTCATCGTGCAGCGTGTTCGCGAAGCGGAAAGGGCGCAGGTCGTTGAGGCCTACAAGGACCGGGAAGGCGAATTGATCAATGGAATCGTCAAACGCATCGAGCGTGGCAACGTTTACCTGGACCTGGGCTCCAATGCCGAGGCATTCGTTTCGCAACGCAACATGATCCACGGCGAAACGGTCCGCCCCGGGGACCGGCTGCGTGCATACCTGTACGAGGTCCAGCCCGAAGTCCGGGGTCCGCAACTCTTTGCCAGCCGGACCATCAAGGAGTTCCTGGTTGCGCTGTTCGAACTTGAAGTGCCTGAAATTGGCCAGGATCTGATCACGATCATGGGCGGCGCCCGCGATCCGGGCCGTAGGGCAAAAATTGCGGTGCGTTCAAACGACCCGCGCACGGATCCGATCGGTGCCTGCGTGGGTATGCGTGGTTCACGTGTTCAGGCCGTTTCAAACGAACTGGCTGGCGAGCGCATTGACATCATCCTGTGGCACGAAAACCCTGCCCAGTTTGTTATTAATGCGATGGCCCCGGCCGAAGTGGCTTCAATCGTTGTGGACGAAGAGCAGAACGTGATGGATATCGCGGTCGAGGAATCCAACCTGTCCCAGGCGATCGGCCGTGGCGGCCAGAATGTGCGCCTGGCAGGTGAACTGACGGGCTGGGAACTCAACGTGTTGACCATTGAAGACGCGGACAAGAAAAGCGAGGAAGAAGCGCAGAAAGTACTCAATACGTTCATGGAACGGCTGGATGTCGGCGAGGACGTGGCAAATATTCTCGTCCAGGAAGGCTTCAGTAATATTGACGAAGTGGCATATGTCCCCGAGTCGGAGTTACTGGAGGTAAAGGAATTTGACGAAGAGATGGTTATCGAGTTGCGCCGCCGCGCCCGGGATGCCCTGCTCACGCAGTTGATTGCCAAGGAAGAAGTGCTGGATGAAAACCGGCCTGCCAAGGACTTGCTGGGGCTGGAGGGCATGACAGAGCGGCTGGCCTATGTGCTTGCTGAACGTGGCATTCGTACCCAGGAGGAACTCGCCGAGTTATCCACGGATGAGTTGATAGAAGTGGATGACATGGGCGAAGAGGTGGCTGCGGCATTGATCATGACAGCGCGCGCACCTTGGTTCGAAGATGAAAATAAAGAAGCAGAATAAAGTGGAACCTGCCGGTTCCCGCAGGAGTTAAATATGTCACAAGTAACCGTTTCACAATTGGCCGAAGTCCTGGGCATCAGTATCGATAAGCTGCTGACGCAGCTTTCCAGGGCCGGTATCGAGGCGCGTTCGGGCGACGAGGCGGTATCCAACGAAGACAAGAAAAAGCTGCTGGCTCACCTGCGATCAATTCATGGCAAAACGGACGACGATGCGACGGCGCCGCGGAAAGTCACGTTAAAGCGCAAATCGCTCAGCGAACTGCGTATTCGCGGCAGTGGGCCAAGGGCCGCAACCAAGACGGTCAACGTCGAGTTTCGCAAGCGCCGCACCTATGTGAAGCGAGATGCCCTGCAGGCGCAGGAAGCGCTGGATCCGGATCGCGAAGAAGCGGTCAGGGCACTGCAGGAATCCAGGGAGCGCCGGGAACTGGAAGAAACGGAACGCGAACGGACTGAAGAAAAAGCCCGCGTCGAGGCCGCAGAAGGCGCGCGCCTTGCCGCCGCAGAGCAGGCCCGCAAGACACAGGAAGATATTGCGCGCCAGGAAGCAGAAGAAAAGATCCGGCAGGAAACCGAGCAGCGAAAAGCTGAAGAATCCGAGCGGCGCATCGAGCAGGAACGCGCGAAGAAATTGGCCGAAGAGCAGCACAAACGTAAAAAGCAGGGCAGCAAACCAGCGACCCGCTACGGCCGTAAAGAACTGCACGTTGCCAGGGGGACGGTGGCGCGTAGACGCAAGCCGACGCGCAGAGTATCAAGCGCCTCCCGGTCCACGGAGCACGCCTTTTCCAGGCCCACCGAGCCCGTCGTCAAGGACGTCGCCATTCCGGAAACCATCTCGGTGTCCGACCTGGCCAAGTTGATGGCCATCAAGGCTGGTGAGGTGATCAAGGTGCTGATGCAGATGGGCATGATGGTGACCATCAACCAGGTGCTGGACCAGGACACGGCCATACTCGTGGTCGAGGAAATGGGCCACAGTGCAACAGCAGCCGAAGAAAAAGACGTTGAACAGGAATTGCTCAACCTGGACGAGGAAGCGGGGGGTACAGCGCAGACGCGGCCGCCGGTGGTCACGGTGATGGGACACGTCGATCATGGTAAGACGTCGCTGCTTGATTTTATCCGCGCAACAAAAGTCGTAGATTCAGAAGCCGGTGGCATTACCCAGCATATTGGCGCCTATCACGTTGAAACACCCAAAGGTGTGATCACGTTTCTGGACACACCAGGACACGCGGCATTCACTTCAATGCGTGCCCGTGGCGCCAAGGCGACCGATATCGTTATCCTGGTGGTTGCCGCCGATGACGGCGTTATGCCGCAAACCAAGGAAGCCATTCAACACGCCCGTGCCGCCGGGGTGCCCCTGATCGTCGCCGTGAACAAGATTGACAAACCAGAAGCTGACGTTGAACGGGTCAAGTCGGAACTGTCCAAGGAAGAGGTCATTGCCGAAGACTGGGGTGGACAGGAACTGTTTGTACCAGTATCTGCGAAAACCGGCGAAGGCATTGACGACCTGCTTGAAGGCATCTTGCTCCAGGCTGAGCTGTTGGAATTGACTGCCGTTTCCGATCGCCGGGCACAAGGGCTGGTGGTCGAGTCCAGTCTCGACAAGGGTCGCGGGCCGATGGCCACCATCCTGATCAAAGAGGGCACACTGAAGCTTGGGGACATGATTCTTGCCGGCCAGGAGTATGGCCGCGTACGTGCGATGTTCGATGAGTCCGGAAACAAGATTTCCGAGGCCGGACCATCCTTGCCCGTGGTTGTTTTGGGCCTGGGCGGTGTGCCGTTCGCGGGTGACGAGGTCATCAGCGTGGCGAACGAAAGAAAGGTCAAGGAAGCGGCAGCACAGCGCCAGGAGAGAATGCGCGAAGGACGGCTGGCGCAACAACAGGCATCAAAACTCCAGAACCTGTTTGAAAACATGGGCAAGGAAGAGCAGCTTTCATTGAACCTGTTGATACGTGCTGACGTGCAAGGCAGTGTCGAGGCGCTGAAGGACGCCTTGACCAGGCTGGGTACTGATGAGGTCAGGGTTAATATTGTTGCATCCGGAGTCGGTGCGATTACCGAGTCCGATGCATCACTTGCACAGGCATCCGGCGCTATCATTATTGGCTTTAACGTTCGTGCCGATGCCAGTGCGCGCAAGCTGATCCAGGAAAGCGAACTGGACCTGCATTATTACAGCGTTATTTACAACGCCATTGATGAAGTCAAGGCTGCAATGACCGGTATGCTGGGTACCGAGACGCGTGAAAATATTCTCGGTCTTGCGGAAGTCAGGGAGGTATTCCGGTCCTCCAAACTCGGCGCCATTGCCGGTTGCCTGGTGGTGGAGGGTGTCGTAAAACGCGCCAACCCGATTCGTGTTTTGCGCGACAACGTGGTGATTTTTGAGGGTGAACTGGAGTCGTTGCGGCGCTTCAAGGATGACGCCAGGGAAGTGCAGTCCGGCACGGAATGTGGCATCGGCGTGAAGATGTACAACGACGTGAAACCAGGTGACCAGATTGAGTGCTTCGAACGGGTCGAGGTGGCCAGGACGCTTTAGGGCGCCTGTTTGGGTCTGATAATGCCGCGCGATTTCAGAAGATCAGACCGGGTTTCAGGCCAGTTGAGGCGCGAGCTTGCCCACATAATCCAGATGGAAATCAAGGATCCGGCCGTCGGACTTATCAGCGTATCTGATGTCGAAGTCTCACGGGACCTGGCGCACGCAAAAGTATACGTGACGGTTTTCAACACGGACCAGGCAGCGGACAGCATCAGGGCCCTGAAAAAGGCTGCGGGGTTTTTACGCCGCCGACTGGGCCAGGAACTGCGCATGCGCACGGTTCCACAGCTACATTTCAAACACGACGATTCAGTTGAAACCGGGCAGCACATGGACGAACTGATCGCCGAGGCGGTGGACTCAGACCGTGTTGCTGAGCCGGGCAATTCTGCCGCAACGGCGGAATCAGAACCGGAAGAATGAGTCGTCGCAAACGCGGCCGGGCTGTCAACGGCCTGGTGTTGCTCGACAAACCGGCGGGACTGACTTCGAACCGGGCCTTGCAAATCGTGCGTCATCTATTTAATGCGCGCAAAGCGGGCCACACCGGTAGCCTGGACCCGTTCGCCACCGGCATGCTGCCGCTTTGCCTGGGCGAGGCCAGCAAGACAGCAGCCTTCATGCTCGAGTCAAACAAGACCTACCGCGCTACGGCCCGGCTCGGGATCGCCACGGACACCGGTGATATTGAAGGGTCCGTCATCGAAGAGCAGGGCATTCCCGCATTGGATGATCAGGCAGTTTTGCACACATTCGAATCATTCACCGGGGAGATCGAGCAGATACCGCCGATGTACTCGGCGCTCAAGCACAAGGGACAGCCGCTGTACAAGCTTGCGCGGGAAGGAATCACGGTTACGCGTAGCGCACGCAAGGTGCGGATTCTCCGTTTGGACCTGATACGCCATGACAGCAAGTTTCTGGAATTCGAGGTGCACTGCTCGAAAGGCACCTACATCCGCACCCTGGCTGAAGACCTGGCCCGGGCGTTGGGTACCTGCGCACACCTGGTGTCTTTGCGCCGGCTGGCGGTGGAGCCGTTCGAGGCCTGCAACATGGTCAAGCTCGAGCAACTGGAAGCCGATCATCAGCGACAGGCCCTGGATCGGCACCTGCTGCCAATCGATGCAGGGTTGCCTGCTTGGCCAACGATCCATCTTGATGCAACGAGTGCGGCTGGATTTCGCAATGGCCATCCCCAGCCAGCAGCCGAATCTGTACCAGGCTGGGTCCGGGTGTATGACCGCGATGGACATCTATTGGGGTTGGGAGAATGTACCAGGGAAGGGCAGGTCAAACCCAAACGTGTATTTAATCTGGAAGCTGAATGAGAACACCGGTTCAGCGCAGCTTCAAAACCTTGCGGATGGCCGCAACAGCCGATAAATAATCATGCTCAAGGCTTGTTTGCAGCTTCACCCGCGGTTAAAATACGCGGCTACCTGAAACCGGGGCTTCCGAGGTTTTTGCAAAGACCCAGATGAACGCAAGGTAACTGTTTACCAGCGATTGGTCTGAGGGTTTTTACAAAGGCTTCGGGGCTCTAGTGTGGTGTAACGAATAACGTATGCGTATCAGAGGCTCACAAATGACTCAAGACAAAGCACAGTCCGTAGTTAATGGTTGTTCCCTTAACAAGGACTGGAATGCAGGATTGGGTCATTTGTGGGCCTCCCTTCGGGCGCGGCGAGAAGCCGTCATCTGTGGTGTTGCGCCTGTTGGAAAGGACACGCCATTCCCGGCGAGATGCGCCTTACAGCTAACGGCTTCTCGTCACGCTGATATGTACACCTTATTCGTTACACCACACTAGATATGGAGAACTAACCATGTCTTTAAGTGCTGAAGTAAAAGGCAAGATTGTTGAAGATCACAAACGCTCACCGAACGACACCGGGTCACCCGAAGTCCAGGTTGCGCTGCTGACTTCACGAATTCTGCATCTGACCGATCATTTCAAGATCCACAAGGGTGACCATCACAGTCGCCGCGGATTGTTGCGACTGGTCTTCCAGCGTCGCAGCCTGCTCGACTATCTGAAAAAGAAAGACGTACAGCGCTATCGTGACCTGATTGCACGTCTTGGTCTGCGCCGTTAACAAATTGCGCATCACACAGCAATCACTCTTGCAGATCATTATTTCTGCCGGAGTGTTCAGCGATTTGAATTAAATAATCAAACAGGATAAAGCAGTGCAAAAACTGACGAAATCATTTCAATACGGTGACCAGGTGGTCACAATCGAGACCGGGCAGATTGCCAGGCAGGCTAATGGCGCAGTCAAAGTCACCATGGGTGACACCATGGTGCTGGTCACCGCTGTAGGGCGAAAGACTGCAGACCCGGGCCGTCCTTTTTTCCCGCTGACCGTAAACTACCAGGAAAAATTCTACGCCGCCGGCCGTATTCCTGGCGGCTTCTTCAAGCGTGAAGGACGTCCGACCGAGAAAGAAACACTGACCTGCCGCCTGATCGACCGTCCGATCCGCCCGCTGTTCCCGAAAGGATTCATGAACGAGGTCCAGGTGATTGCTACCCTGATGTCGTCCAACCCTGAAATTGACGGTGATATTCCAGCATTGATCGGCACCTCCGCAGCGCTGGCGCTGTCCGGCATGCCGTTCAACGGGCCGATAGGCGCTGCGCGGGTGGGCTACATCAATAATGAATATGTGCTCAACCCCACTGCGACCCAGTTACAGGAATCAAGCCTGGACCTGGTGGTCGCCGGAACCGAAAAAGCGGTGCTGATGGTTGAATCAGAGGCCGATCTGCTCAGCGAGGAAGTGATGCTGGGTGCAGTAACTTTTGGTCATGAAGCCATGCAGGCCGTGATCAAGGTGGTTCGTGAACTGGCCGAAGAGGCCGGGACCGAGGCATGGGACTGGGAAGCGCCGGTTGTTGACGAGGCACTGGCGGCCAAAGTTGCCGAAGCCGCAACGGCCGGTCTGACCGAAGCCTACACCGTGGTGGACAAGATCCAACGTCGCGATGCGATTTCTGCAGTGAAGAGTGCCTTGATCGAATCCCTATGCAATGAAGATGATGAGAACGCACCGTCATCTGCGGATGTTTCCGGCGCTTTTTCAAAGCTGGAGAAAAGCCTGGTGCGCGAGCACATCCTTGCGGGCAACCCGCGTATCGATGGTCGTGCACTGGATAAGGTTCGGCCGATTTCCGTGGAATGCGGAATTTTGCCGCGGGCACATGGATCAGCATTATTTACACGTGGTGAGACCCAGGCAATTGTTGCCACCACGCTGGGGACAACCCGTGACTCACAAATCATCGACGCGGTCCAGGGTGAATACAAAGATCCCTTCATGCTGCATTATAATTTTCCACCGTTCTGCGTTGGCGAAACCGGCTTTATGAGCGGCCCGAAACGTCGTGAAATCGGACACGGGCGACTGGCGCGGCGCGCTATTTCCGCCGTATTGCCCAGCATCGAAGACTTTCCCTACGTGGTACGCGTAGTCTCGGAAATTACTGAATCCAACGGCTCCAGTTCCATGGCATCGGTTTGTGGCACATCGCTTGCGTTGATGGACGCCGGCGTGCCGGTCAAGCAGGCGGTTGCGGGTATCGCGATGGGCCTGATCAAGGAAGGCGACCGTTTTGCAATCCTGTCCGATATCCTGGGTGATGAAGACCACCTCGGCGACATGGACTTCAAGGTTGCCGGCACCGAAGAAGGCATCAGCGCGTTGCAGATGGATATCAAGATCGAGGGCATCAACGAGGAAATCATGTCGATTGCGCTGGCCCAGGCCCGTGAAGGCAGGAATTTCATTCTCGGGGAAATGAACAAGGTCATCAGTGAACCGCGTGCGGAGATGTCCGAATACGCACCGCGCCTGATCACCGTAAAAATTCATCCGGACAAGATCCGCGACGTGATCGGTAAAGGCGGCGTGACCATTCGCAGTATTACCGAAGCGACCGGTGCAACCATTGACATTGCCGATGATGGAACCATCACCATCGGTTCGGTGAACAAGGAAGCCGGCAACGAGGCACGCAAGCGCATCGAACAGATCACGGCAGACATCGAGCCCGGCCAGATTTTTGAAAGCAAAGTCATCAAGATCATGAACTTTGGCGCATTCGTATCCCTGACACCCGGGCGGGATGGCCTGGTGCATATTTCCCAGCTTTCACACGAGCGCGTGGAGAATGTCACCGACGTGGTCAAGGAAGGCGATATGGTCAAGGTCAAGGTGCTGGAAGTGGACAAGCAGGGCCGCATCCGCCTGTCGATGAAGGCCGTGACAGAAGATAAGCGCGAAGCAAAGAAAGAAGATAAGCAAGAAGCGTAAATCTATGTCCCGGGAGCGGTCCGAGATCATGAGCGACAGCACTGGCCTGAAGGCTTGGGTGGACCGCATTCGTTACAAGGAATTCTACCGGCAATCGCTGGGCCTGTTGTTGATTGCGGTATGTGCCTGGGCAACAGAACCGGGACACCAGCGGGTATTGATCGGCTTCGCAATCGCGGCGGCCGGACAACTGTTTCGTATCTTTGCGGCGGGCACCATTTTCAAGAATCATATGCTGGCCACCCTTGGTGCTTATTCGATGGTTCGTCATCCGCTCTACCTGGGCAACCTGCTGATTCTCGGAGGCATAGCGCTGGCCAGCGGCAGCCTTGTTATGGTATTGATTATCGTGAGCTTTTTCATGATCTGGTACCCGGCCGCAATCAACTATGAAGACGCGAAACTTGAGCGCATCTTTGCGGACGACTGGCGTAATTGGAGCGCGGGGACCAACGCTATTTTTCCACGGCGATTGAGTTGGCAGGCACTTGCGGATACGCACTGGAATGCCCGGCAATCCCTGATTCGTAACGGCGAATTCTACATCACGATTTACCTGGTAGCCTGTGCCGCCTGGCTATGGTTACGTGCACATAGTTGATAGGAAATCTCCGGGATAGTTCTTCAGGTCCCTCGGTGAAAAGACTACTCTGGTTCATTGTCATGGCACTTTCCAGCCTGGCGCTGTCCGCCCGGGCGGATGTCTCTGTTGATACCGAAAACCTGCAGTTGCGATTTTCCCCCTACGGAGATCTGCTCAGTGTTCGTGCCTGCCTGCCGGCGTGCGGGGATTCAGGGTCGCGCAGCCAGTTTTACGACAGCTATCGCGGTTTATTTACGCTCAACCGTGATTCCGATATGGTGTTCGAACTGGAGCGGCAGGACAGCGACGCACATATTCAATTGCTGTTTACAAATCAGCTCAGTGACGAAGTCAGGCGGTGGCAGATTCCACATTCTGGTTGGCTGATCAGCCTGGAGACATCAAAAGCCCAAACCCTGACCCTGGCTTCGGGTGAAACATTTATACCACCACAAGTGCCGGGCTTCGGCGGCTGGATGGAAAGCCTGCGCTATGTGTTTTTCGACAAAAATGGCCTTCACCAGGCGGGACTGGAAGAGCAGCTTGAGCCCTGGCAACCCGAAGCGGCGTGGCTGGGATACCGAAACCGCTTTTGGGCCGCCATGATTCGGCCTGCACAACCGATGTTTACGACGCTCAGGAATGGCGAGGACCAGGAAGTGGCGCAAATTGAGTTGGCGCCCGTAGCGTCCGGACCACAGCAATACCTGCTGTATGCCGGACCGGTAGAACCGGCGGCACTGGCTTCGGCACATCGGGAACTGGGGGCATTGATGTACGCCGGTCTCTGGGCCTGGCTGCGCTGGATTTGCCAGGCATTATTTGCATTGCTGGTTGGAATTCATGCGCTGGTGCCGAACTGGGCAGTCGCCATCATGCTGATGTCACTGGTGATACAGGCACTGATGCAGCCATTGAATCGATTCGCTGAGCGCTTGCAGCAAAGTGTCAGTGATACGGAGACGAGAATTTCCCCGCGTCTGCACGCAATCAAGAAAGCATTCAAGGGTGCTGAACAGGCGGAGAAGATACTGGCGCTGTACAAGGAGGAAAAGGTTCACCCCCTTTACAGCCTGAAGAGCCTGGCCGGCGTGATGGTCATCATTCCGGTGTTTATCGGCGCATTCAACATGCTGTCTGAGAACATCTGGCTGGCCGGGGCGTCCTTCGCGTGGATACAGGATCTTTCCCGGCCGGATGCGATTGCCGCTTTGCCCGTCACGATACCGTTCCTGGGCGGTAGCCTGAACCTGCTTCCGTTCATAATGATTGCGCTGTCCGTCCCCGCATCCATGCTGCACGACAGCGGCGAGTCGGATCCGCTGTTGAGGACCCGGCACACGCGCAGGTTGTGGATGATGTCCGCAGCATTTTTCCTGCTGTTTTACACTTTTCCTGCGGCAATGGTTCTGTACTGGGTGGTTAACAACGCGGTATCGCTTGCCAAAGTTCTACCCCGCAGGACAAAAGCGGCACCGTTGGGCTGAGCTGGGAGCCTGATTTTCCGGGTTGAACTACGGAACCTCTGATCTATTCGTGAACGCGTATCTTGCGTCTAAAATGTCCAGCTTCTGCGTTGCCCGTTCAGATCAAGGTTGGCTTCGCAATAGCAAGCTATTACGTGCGATTCGCGCCTTGAAAAATTTGTAGGGAACAAATTTTCACGCAAGCCCCGCAGGGGTGAGGCGCAGGGATGCGTCGAATAATCTGACCATTTTGCATCACAATTTACTTCGCCCATGAATAAATCAGAGCTTCCTTAGGACAGCAGGCTGAGGAGTTGATCCGGTGTTTGCCAATCCCTTCCGCAAACAAACCTGGGCAGGTTCCAGCGATCACTGCCCTGCGTCACCATGCCCGGTTCAGTACCCAGCGCGGCCCTGCAGCGATGCCTGGCGACCTC
>SMUY01093623.1_pt1 | contig 18178 bp, 20 predicted proteins | sample 2456441 | NCBI WGS metagenome assembly SMUY01 (sample SAMN11095931, study PRJNA526329) | marine sediment metagenome | biome: Marine sediment; feature: Surficial sediment; material: Deep marine sediment; isolation source: Hadal surficial sediment | place: Pacific Ocean | collected 2014-11 | depth...
CGCGTCTACGGCGTTGCGCTTGGTCGGGCACCTCGACGTATTGTCCAATACGCCTCCAGTGCCCTTCCGGCGCGCGCCTTGTATCCACGCCCTTCTCCGCGCCCTCGCGACGAAGGGCGCTGAGATATGCGGGCTAGAAGCGGGGCGAGGGCCGAAAAGCATGAAGCCCCCGGTCTTTCGACCAGGGGCTTCGCTTTCCAACGCTGTCTTCTTGTTATCAGGCGGCTTCTTCCAGGTAGGCGCCCAGGCCCGAGCGGACGCGCGAGGCGTCGATCTGCAGGTAGTCGCAGATCTGCTCGAACCAGCTGCCCTCGATGAAATCGTCGGGCGGGCTCTCCTCGATGCGGCGCAGTTTCTCGAGCTCGTGCTTCTTGAGGTTGGTCCGGCTCGCGAACCGCTCCAGGTACTGGAGGTCCATCACCGCGCGTTCGATAACCGTCCGCCAGAGCGCGTGGCAGGCATCCCGATCCTTGTTTTCGTACGCGTGTTCGGCGATCTGCGCGTCGTAGTGCGCGACCGCGTCGCCCTCGAGTTTTCGTGCGTGCATGCCGATCACCCCTTCTTCGTTGCCCAGGGGACGTTTTCGCTCGTCCCGTACGCCCCTTTCCCCGGATACCTCGGGTTCGGGCGCCAGAGGCGGCCAGAAGCGCGCCAGCCACTACCCCAGGCCGCTCCCCTTTACGTCCATCGTCGGGGCGGGGCTGGCGCCCTTCTGATCGCCTCACGTGTATGACGCACCAACTATCGAAAAAGTTTGCCGATTCCCCCTGTTGGGGATCAGGTAAGCTCGTGCGACCGTAAGCTAGCCGACTCTGGTGGCGGCGTGATGCACGCTTCCACCCGGGCCGGCCAGGTCAAGCGACTTGCTCAGACGGCCACAAATGAACGGTTTCCAACCACGTTTCGCACGTTCGGCCCGAAACCGATGCCTTACCTGACGGCCCATTTCCTCGATCGCGTCAACGAGTGGCTCGTGCGTACTCGCCTGTCGGGACGCCTGCCACCGCACCGCGGCATCTCGCTGGTCGAGCATATGCGCGGATTCGGCGATGCGATTCATCCGTCGCCGCAGATGCTCGGCGGGTTCGAGCCCGAGCATGTCTCCAGGTCGCTCTGGAAGGCCGTGTCGCCCTGGCCCGGTGCCGAGGGAAACAACAAGATCTGGTACGCCGAACGATTCGTGCCCCGATCGGGGACGCGGTCGGTCGCTGGCCGCCAAACGACTGGAACCGGGCAGGACGACCCGCCGCCGGCCCTCATCTTGCTGCACGGCTGGCTGCTCAATCGCGCCCAGTTGGCGATCTACCGGTCGTGGGCCCGGTGTGTGGCGAGGCGCGGGATCGAGGTCTGGGTGCCGTTCTTGCCCTACCACATGCGGCGGGCCGATCCCGGTGAAATTTCGGGGCAAAGGGCACTTTCGCCGGATCTCTCGACGAGCTTCGACATGGTGCGCCAGGCGGTTGCCGAGACACGCCTGCTCGCCGGCTGGCTACGCCGGCGGACGACGCGGGTCGGGATCTGGGGGATGAGCCTCGGAGGTTGGGTGGCGGCGCTCACGACGACGCTCGACGACGATTGGGACGCGGTTGCGCTGTGGGCTCCGGTTGCCGCGCCGGTCGAGGTGCTCTTCGAGAGCGGCTTGGTCGAGATGCTGCGGGAGGCCATCATCGAAGGTGGGATGTCGGAGGGGGATTTCGCCGGCCCGGAGCTCGCGCCGATGACGCCGACCTGTTCCGACACCAGGATCCACCGTTCGACACTGCTCGTCGTCGCCGGCGCCTACGACCAGGTGATCTCGCCGCGCTCGGTGGCGCGGTTGGCCCGCCGGTGGAACGTCGATATCCACTGGGTACCGCACGGGCACATCAGCCTGATTGCGTCATGGGCTCCGGTGCGCCACACGGCGACCTTCCTCGAACACACTCTCTTCGCACCCTGTCCAGGTAAACCGATTACTCCGCCGACCGTCTAAGCCTTGAACGCGCCGCAAGGGGCGGCGTGACGCGGCAACGCGATCCTGCGGCGCAACGAATGACCGACGACGAAGCGATACAACAAGTTCGCTCCGGAAACATGGACGGCCTTCGTGTGCTCTACGAGCGGCATCGCGGTCGCATCTACCAGCTCGGGTGCCGTTACCTGTCCGATCCGGCGGAGGCGGAAGACTTGGTCCAGCAAGTGTTCATCAAGGTGTACGAAAACGCCGGCAAGTTTCGCGGCGCTGCCAAGGTTTCCACTTGGCTCTACCGCATCGCGGTGAACGCGGCGCTCGAGCGATGCCGACGGCGGCGTACCGTCGGCATCGAGGACATTCACCCGCTGGGCGGTGAGGCGCTGGCAACGACTGCCAACCTCGACGCGGAGGAGCGGTCCGGGTGGAGCCGTCGACCGGCGATGGCCGGTGTGGATTTCGACGCCGATCCGCAGCTCGTTGCCGAGCGGCGGTCGATTCAGAGCCGGCTGCAAGAAGCTCTCGAGGAGCTGTCGCCGACCCAACGCCTGGCGTTCGTTCTACGCCATTGGGAGGGAATGAGCATCCGCGAGATCGCTGAGGTGCTCGGCGCCGCTGAAGGCACCGTGAAGAGCCATTTGTTCCGTGCGGTGCGGACGCTGCGCGTCGAGCTGGCCGACCTGACGCCATGAGCGGGAACGACATGAACGAGAACGACCCCATGGATCGAAACGACACCGTGAACGAGAACAACAGCGTACCCGAAGACGATTCGTTCAAGGACGACGAGCTCATGCAGAGAGCATCCGAGCCTCCCGAGTTTCCCGCCGCGACGCCCGAGCGCATCGAGCGAACCTGGCGAGCCATCGAGGACCACGTCGAGGCGCAGAAGGTGGTTGCGTTTCCGGCGGTGCCGTTATGGTCACGACAGCTCTTCAAGGTGGCCGCGTTGTTGGTTGTCGGTTTCGGCGTCGCCTGGTTCGCGGCCGAGCGGAGTTGGTTGCCGCTGACCTCACCGATACAGGTCGCCACGCTTCCGGACGATCCGGTCAGCGCCGACCCGGACCGCAGCTGGCTGGCCGGAAGCAACTATGGCGACCGGCTCGAGGCACTGCTTCTCGGCGTCTCCCGCGGCAGTAGCGGCGGCATCAGCGACGTTGCCCCGGTAGCCCGGGAGGTCAGCCGCGAGTTATTGACCGACAACCGTTTCTACCAGCGTGTCGCGCGGCGCCATGATGACCCGGAGCTGTCCGACTTGCTGGCGCGCATCGAGATTGTCTTGCTGGCCGTGGCCACCGCTCCCGAGGGCCAGGAGCAGGAGGCCGTTAACGCCTTGCGGGAGTTTCTCGACGAGACCGACTTGATCGACGAGATCCGGGATCTGCGATCGAGCGTGCCGAAGATGCCGATGGCCCGGCTTACCTCGGGCTCCTGACCCTAGTAGACGCTGAATCCAACGAGGAGGAAGACGATGTACCGAATCAGTCACACAATTGACAGGAGCCATACGGCGCGGGTCGCGCTGATGCTCGGCTTGGCGGCCTTCGGGTTCGCTGTACTGCCGCTGCGACCCGCCCTGGCGCAAAGTGAGGTGCCGGCGCCGCCGAGCCCCGCTGACGCTCGTCTAGGGTTGCCGGGCGAGCAAAGTCAGCCCGGTGCCGATGATCTGAACGCCGGGCGCGCCGCCGCGATGCGCGGGCGCTGGCAGGACGCACTCGACCGCTTCCGCGCCGTCCTCGCGGAACATCCGAACGGCGAGCTAGCCGACGACGCGACCTATTGGATTGCCAAGAGCCTGGAGGCGGTTGGCGAATACGAGCTCGCGGTCGAGCGGGTCAACGAGTTCATCGATCGATATCCGAACTCGCAGCTTCTCCGCGACGCTCGCGTCGTTCGCCTCGAGGCGGCCGAAGCCTTGGTGAGCCGGGGCAACGCCGACTACGAGCGTTACCTGCGCGCCGAGGCCGGACCGCAGGCGCCCCCGGCGCCCCCGGGACTACCCGGCCAGCCGGCCGCCGCGCCACCGCCTCCCGACGTCGAATCGGACCTGCGGCTGATGGCGCTCGACGCGCTGATCGGCATGGACCCGGAGTCGGCCTGGCCGATCCTGCAGCGCGTCGTCGCCGACAGCGGCAGCGCCGAGCTTCGAGCCCGCAGCGTTTGGTTGCTGAGCCAGGTGGGTACCGACGAAGCGTTCGACCTGCTGGTCGAGATGGCCCGCAATGACCCCGATTCCGAAGTGCGCGGGCAGGCGCTGTTCTGGGTCGGTCAGAGCGCCGATCACTCCGAGCAGGCGATGGGTCTTCTCATCGACATGCTGCAGTCGGCTGACGACGAGGAACTGCTCGGACAGGCGCTGTTCGGCCTCGGGCAATCGAGCGATCCACGCGCCCGGCAGGCACTCGAAGGACTGGCGCGAGACACCTCGAAGTCGGCCGAGATGCGGGGACAGGCATTGTTCTGGCTCGCCCAGCAAGGCGATTCGCTGGGCATGTTGGGCGAGATCGCGCTGAACGATCCCGACGAGGAGTTGCGCAGCCAGGCTCTGTTCGGCATCGCCCAGATCGAGTCCGAGGAAGCGAACGAGTTCCTCCTCCAGATTGCGCGGTCCGACGCTCCGATGGAGGTTCGCAGCAACGCCATTTTCTGGCTGGGGCAGCGCGGCGACGAGCGCGTCGTTGACGTGCTGATCGGGTTGTGGGCCGACGTCGACGACGTCGAGGTTCGTAACCAGCTGTTGTTCGCACTGGCGCAGACAAACACCGAGGCAAGTGTCGATCACCTCGTCGCGGTTGCCAAGAACGAGGACGAAGATCCCGAGCTGCGCTCGCAGGCGGTCTTCTGGCTGGGCCAGTCGGAACATCCGAAGGCGAAGCAGGCATTGATCGAGATCATCGGCGGCGGTGTCTTGGCGGAGCTCGAACGATGAGGCGCGACGAGCCGTTTCGCAAGACCAGCTCTGGGTCGGGTAGACGTTCCCGCTGCGCGCCGGTGTACACATCGGGTGCGAGCAACGGTCGGGCCGCACCATCAGTTTTGGTTCGGGCGATATCCAATTTCGTATCGAACCCCAGTTCGACGAGGTCGACAACGAACCGTGCGACGACCGCGCCGCGGCAGAGGTCGTGCTGGCGGCGCTCGATCCGTCTCACGCTTTCGAATTGCGCGAGTCTGCGGTCTTCTGGGCGTCTCAAGTCGGGGGCGAGGAGGGGCTGCAGCGGCTGCTCGACGTGGCCCGCAACGACGCCAACGCCGAGGTCCGCATGGCTTCGATTTTCTGGCTCGGTCAGGTGGCCGGCGAACGCGCCACCGTCGATCTCGCTGAGATCGCCGAAGATGATCCGAACACCGAAGTTCGCCAGAGCGCCGTGTTCGCGCTGAGCCAAAGCGAAGACGATGCGGCGATCGAGGCGTTGATCGGAATCGTCCACTCACACGACAACCCGGAGGTGGTGAAGTCGGCGTTGTTCTGGCTGGGCCAGAGCGGCGACTCACGCGCCGTCGAGTTGTTTGAACAACTCATCTTCGGCGGTCGATAAGCGGCGCGTCTACCCGATCTCGTCGTTCGACGCCGAGTCAGCAGCAGCCGCCACCACGGTAGTGGAACGTCGACTCGGTCACCACGATGTCCGGGCGCTCGAGCGCCGAGAGCTTGGCAGCGGTCTTGTCGCACACCGGCATCGGCATGTCGCGCGGCAGCACGTGGCCCGCGCCGTCGTCGAATGTTTCCTGCGGGCCGACGTAGATGGCGGTGCGGCCGGTGAAGATGCAGGCGCCGTCGGCGGGGATCGGATCGGCGATCGCGGCGATTTCGACGCTTTCGAGAATGATGTCGTGATCGAGACCGTAGCGTTCGCGATCCAGGACGCGGTACGGCTGCCGGCTGCGCACCTCGATCGTTCCGAAGCCGGCGTCGACCAGAAGCTCTAGGTAATGGTCGTACGTCTGCGCGCCCGACAAGCACATGGCGCGCAGGCGATCGTCCTCTTGCAGGTGGGGCGGCAAGGGCTCGGGCGACACCGGATCCGACAAGACGAGCTTGCCGACCGGCTTCAACACGCGTCGCATCTCTCGCAGCGCCTTACGCAGGTCCTCTTCGACGAAGATGTTGAACAAGCAGTTCTGCGCCGCCACGTCGACGCTGTTGTCGTCTACCGGCAGCGCCAGCGCGTCGCCGAGCCGCAGGTCGATAAAAGAAGGGTCGAACCACGTGTTGAGCTCCGCAGCTTCCTCGAAGTTGCGTTGCGCCAGCCCGAGCATCTCCGGCACACGATCGACCGCGATGACGCTACCCTTGGTGCGGGTAAAGTATGCGAACTGCAGTGCCTCGAGCCCGGCGCCGACGCCAACGTACACAACGCTCAAGCCGGCGTCCAAGTCCTGCAAGTTGACGGTCGTGCCGCAGCCGTAGTTCATCTCGATCATCGCCTTCGGCACGTCGAGGTCGGGGAGCTTCCACACCGGGGTCGTCGTGCAGCACAGCTGTTCCTGCGGATCGAGGGCGGCCTTGCGATAAAAGTCGGCGGCGACGTCGAGGTAGGATTCGTGGCTCATGATGGACCAGTACCTGGGCTCGGGCACCGTGGGGGCGGCGCTATTATCGGCATGCATTCTTCCACGAAGTTACGACGCTGCCAATTGCCGCGTGGAGCGGCGTCGCGCTGAGCCTGTGACAAGGGTTACAGGAGGCGTTGTTGCCTGAGCTTCCCGAGGTCGAGACGGTGCGCCGTGGCCTACGGCCGCTCGAGGGCGCCACGCTGGAGCGCCTCGTCGTGCGCGAATCGCGGCTCCGACGCCGGGTCAGCGTCGCTGCTCTCCGCAAGCTCACCGGACGCGTCGTCGCGCCGCTCGACCGTCGCGCCAAGTATCTTCTGATGCCGATGGTCGATGGCGGAGGCATGATCGTTCACCTGGGGATGAGCGGACGGTTGTTCATGGCGGGCGCGGGCGACCCCTTGGGCCGGCACGATCATCTGTCGTGGTGGTTCAAGAAGCAGGGCGCGACCATCGAGCTGCGGTTCCGCGATCCGCGTCGCTTCGGATTGGTCGCCGTGTTACAGCGCGGCGATCTTCGCGACCATCCGTTGCTCGAGAAGCTCGGTCCGGAGCCGCTGGGCGACGAGTTCACCGCCGACTACGCATTCATGAGATCGCGAGGCTCGCGGCGGCCGGTGAAGAATGCACTGATGGATGCTCGTTTCGTCGTTGGTGTCGGCAACATCTACGCCAGCGAGGCGCTGTGGAACGCTCGGGTCAATCCGAAGACGGCGGCCGGGAGGATCTCGCGACGGCGCTGGGCGGAGTTGGTGCATGCCGTTCAAGATGTGCTCGGCCGCGCCGTGGCGGCCGGCGGCACGACGCTCAACGACTTCTTCGGCGCTAGCGGCGAGCCGGGCTACTTTCAGGTCCGGTTGCGCGCTTATGGACGCGACGGAGAATCGTGCCGCCGATGCGGCGCGCCGATACGGCGGATCGTGCAGGCCGGTCGCGCCACCTACTACTGCCCCGCCTGCCAGCACTAGCCCGGATATCTCGACGGGTCACGGCGGCGCGAGCGCGATGGCGAGCGAGTATTGCGTTGCGCTTGTTTCGGGTGCTCGACGTACAAGATCGTACTTCAAGCCCTGCCGAACAAGCGCAACGCCGCAGACACGCCGTTCTCGTGCCCACGGGCGGGGGGCTCACATGCGTTGGCGTACCTCTTGCTCGATGGCGAGGTTGTCCGGAAATTGGCCGGTCGAGAGCTTCGAGTAGATCATCTCGTCGTTGACTTTGATCTCGAAGCGGCCGCCGTCGGAGGGCATTAGCGTCAACTCATCGATATCCTGCTTGAACTGTCGTACGAGGTGGTCCGCCAAACTGACGGCCTGAGGCTCGTAGTTTCAAGCGGCACAATATTGGATGCTGATTCGCATTCTGGTCCTCCGCTCTGGCAGACTTCGCTCGACCCGACGGCCGCGCGCCGCGTCCCGTCGAGAATGTCACCACGGAGAGGATTATAGCGATGCTCTTGACCACCCGCTCGTCATTGTTTTGGGGCCGCTCTGTTGTGCGGGCGCGCACCGTTGTGTGCGTTGGCGCGCTGATCGTGTCGTTGGGGGGTGCGGCGTGCGGCGGATACTCCGGCCCACCCGACATCGAGACGGCCCGCCAAGGACTGCGGCCCGAGTACCGCATCGTCTACGAGGGCGAGGAGGGCAAGACCGCGCTCGAGCTCCTCGAGGAAAATACCGAGGCGGTGGTCACGGAGGGGCAGGGCGACGAGCTACTCGTCACCTCGATCAACGGTATTGACGGTGGCACCGAGGGTCGTTACTGGCTCTACTACGTCAACGGGGAAGCCGCTCTGATCGCCGCGAGCCGCATGAACACCGTCGAGGGGGACTCGGTCGAATGGCTGTTTGCCCGCTAGCCTGCGTGTCTCAAGGCTCCCCTGCGGTGGGCGCCGAGAAGGGCTTTGAGATGTGCGGGCCGGAAGTTCTTCAACGCCCTGTTACGCGTTGAGCCGGCGTCTCACTTCCGCGGACCTGTTGCTGGTTGCGGTCTGTGTCGTCTGGGGAACCAACTTCGTCGTCGTCAAGTCTGCGCTTACCGACTTTCACCCGCTTGCCTTCACCGGATTGCGGTTCGCGATTGCCGCCACGGTGTTGCTCTGGCTGCAGTGGAGGGCCGAGGGGCTCGGCGTGCTGCGCCCGGTGCTGCCCCAGATCATCGTCCTGGGTTTGGTCGGCAATGTCGCTTACCAGGTGCTGTTCATCCACGGCCTGGCGCAGAGCCAAGCTTCACAGGCCAGTTTGCTGACAGCGACCACACCGATGTGGGTTCTGGTGCTGGCGAGGGTCAGCGGCCACGACAAGTTCAGTGGCAGAGTAGTCTTCGGGCTGGCGATGGGTTTGGTGGGGGTGATGCTGTTGCTGTGGCAGAGCTTCGACGGCGTCGGAACCGGACAGCGGTCTTGGACCGGAAATCTCTTGCTGCTGGGTGCGTCGGTCAGCTGGGCGATATATACGGTCTATTCGCAGCCGTTGCTGCGGCAATTGCGTCCACTCGCGCTCACCTCGGCGACGATGGTTGCCGGGGCGGTGCCGTTGTTGGCGATGGCCTTACCCGAGATTGTTTCGATACGGGTCGATGAGGTGAGTCTCGCAAGCTGGGCCGGGTTGCTCTATTCGGCTCTCTTGGCGCTCGTGTTCGGGTATCTCGCCTGGGCGCACGGTGTGCAGGCGCTCGGCTCGACGCGCACAGCCTCGTACGTGAACTTGATTCCCGTCGTCGCCACAGCCACGGCGTGGGTGTGGTTGGGTGAACGCCTGTCAGCACTTCAGCTCCTGGGAGCAGCTGCGGTGATCGCTGGAATCGCGCTGAGTCGGCGCTTGAGTTCAGGTTCCGATCAGTAGCTCGGCGTCATGTCGAGCGTCTCGCTCAACCAGTTCCGCAAGAAGCGTCGGATGCAATCGGGCTCGACGTTGAGCACCATGCACACCGCGGAAAAGCCGGTCTCTTTGCCGAAGATCCAGTACTCGGGATCACAGCCGTCGGCAACGATCGAGCGCACCATCTTCGCCGACAAGGGGTTGGCTTCGGGGTCCTTGCGATAGGCCATGTAGATCTTCAGGTCCTCGATAGCCCGCAAGAGCACCTCGCCCCAAAGCTCGGCTTCGGGCGTACCCAAAGAAGAGACGAACTGATTTTGAGGACTGTCGGTTTCGGCTTGCGGATTGAGGGACCCCTCGTTCCGAACCGCTTGTGCAGAAGTGATCATTACTCACCTTCCTTATGTGTTAATGAATATTACATGACTATAAATATCTATAATGATCAACTATGTCAAGTAGTGTGGAAAGAAAAGTTATAGAAGTTATTCCTAGGTAATTATGGGCGATAACATGCTTGCATGATTTTTACGATGTTATTCTGTGGTCGGGAGAGGACTACCGGTCGCCCTCTGGTCGCGCTATTGTGGGGCTGGCAGCTGCGGTTCGGGCACGGATATGGGCAGAAGGAGGGTCGGCATGGGATGGTTCGACAACGAGCAGGACGGGCGGAACCCCAACGCAGCGGCGCCGCAGACGGAGTCCCGTCGATCGGTGGCCAGAGCAGCGCCGGCGGCGGCGCTCGCGGCCGGATCGACGCTCGGGCGTCAGATCCACGTCGACGGGACGATCATCTGCGACGAAGATCTGACCATCGTCGGGCGTGTCGACGGCACCATTCGAGCCCAAGGCACACTGGTGATCGCCAAGGAAGCCGAGGTTCGCGCCGAGATCGACGGCCAGCGGGTCCTCGTGCACGGCAAGGTCGACGGAAACGTCCACGGCACCGAGTGTGTTGTGCTCGGGCAGACGGCGCGGCTGACCGGCAACATCGAGGCCACGATACTGGAGATCATCGAGGGCGCTTATTTCAAGGGCAACGTTGAAATGCAGTCCGCGAAACCGGTGAAAGAACCGGCGAAGGGCTCCGACCTCGAGCCGAAGGCAGGCGAGGACAGGGCCAAGACGTCCGGCGACCGGGACAAGGCGAGCAAGAGCTCCGGCGATGCCGCCGAAACCGCCAACGTGAAGCCGTTAGCCGAGCCGCCCACCGACCAAGCCTCCGCGACATAGGAACGAACCAGGAACAAGGCTAGCCGGGTGCTGACGGCCGGACGGAGATCGGATAGTTCGGGATGGCGAGGCAAGCATCGAGTCAGATAGCGGGCGCCGCTCCGCATCAAGCCGAGTACCCCTCGGCCTTGTTCAGCAAGTTCTGCGGCCACGTCAACGCCATGCGCGGCAAGGTTCCGCTTTTGGACCTGGGTCCCAGCACGACGGGGAACGTGATGTATTGGGTCCGCGCCGGGCATCCTGTCAGCGCGCTCGACATCGGGGTTCATGAGATGGTCGACGAGATTCACCTCGACTACGCTGACAGCTTCTTCGGCGGCGTGCTGGGCTGGACGGCGCTTTCGAACCTGGAGCCCTCGTCGGCGAGACAGCTCATGGGAGAGATCGGCCGTGTCCTGCGAACTGGCGGCTGGCTTTTTGCGGTCTTCGACGGCGACGGGCGCAAGCCCCCGATGGCCCACCGGTATCGAATCATCGATGCCCACAATCTCGGGTTCGAACCGATCGAAGGACGCGGCGTACCGCGCCCCGTCCTGACTCGCGAGGTCGAGACGCTTTTCCAGCCGTTTCGCGAAACGCGCATCATGGTCATGCGGCACGGGTCGCGCGAGGCGCTCGGGAGACGAGCATAGTGGCCGCTGACAGCGACGAACACCCAGCCCAAATCCTGCGTTACGTCGCCCGGTTTGATCGCCGCGAGTACTGGCTGGCGCACGAGGAGCTCGAAGAGCTCTGGCTGATCGACCGCCGCGACTTCTTCAAGGGTCTGATCCAGGTGGCGGCGGCGTTCCTGCACGTCGAGCGGCAAAACTGGCGCGGTGCGCGGCGTCTCATGAAGACCAGCTTGCAATATTTGGAGGCAGTCCCGGACTCGTATGAGGGCTTCGACGTTGCCGCGGTGCGCTGCCATGTCAGCGAGGCACTGCGTTGTGTCGAGGATCTGATCGCCGGCGCCCGGGCGCGGTTCGATGACGAGTTCGCCTTTTCGATGGCGTCGCTATTTGCGGGGGCCATCGGCGATCAAGCCGTCGCCGAGTCCGACCTGCCGTATCGGGTGCGGCGCTACGACGACGGATATCGCCCTGCGGGGCGCGCGCGAGAGCGCTGAAAAGAGAACGCCGGGTGGGCGAGACGCGGCCCGGATGGGGAACCGTCGGAAGAGACGGCCGGTTGCGCTAGATCAGCGGATGACGCTGACCGTTGCTGCCCTCGTAGCGGTCCAACACAGCGCCGCGAATCCGAGAAGGCGACAGCTCGAGAAACAAGCAGATTTCCTCGAACCACGGGCTGGTGAAGAAGTTCTCAGGGGCCTCGAGCTCGTAGATGCGATGAAGTTTCTCGCGTTCGCTCGGGGTCAGAGAGCGCTGAGTGCGCTTCTGCGAGGAGTAGGCCATGTCTTTGATGGCCTTTTGAATGACGGCGACCCAGAGGCTTCGGCACGCCTCGTTGTCCTTGTCCTTGCCGTCGAACAGCTTGAATGGGACAAATGTCCCAGGTGCTACAACAGACGAATTGTCTGCCATCCGAGCCTCCCTCCGGTTGGCGAGGGACTCATTCTACCAAAGGCCCCGACCAAGTCTATCCCCCCGCCGATGAAGCTAGGCTGTTGTTGGGTAAAATTGATTTCTACTGCTTCGCCTTGACCAAGTCGTTACACAGAGGAGGTTCGATTCATGCCCTTGACGGGCTTGCGCGTCATCGATTTGACCCGGATTCTGGCGGGTCCGTTCGCCACCATGATGCTCAGCGACATGGGAGCCGAGGTGCTGAAAATCGAGCGGCCGGGCAGCGGCGATGACGCTCGAGGCTGGGGCCCCCCGTTCGTCGACGGCGTCAGCACGTACTTCCTCGCGGTCAACCGCAACAAGCGCAGCGTGACCCTCGACCTCAAGTCGGAAGTCGGCAAGGATATTCTTTGGCAGCTGATCAAGACGGCCGACGTCGTGGTCTCGAACTTCCGTGTCGGCGTCATGGATTCCCTGGGGTTTTCTTTCGAGCGGGTCGCCGAACGTGCCCCGCGTTGCGTGTACGGCTTGATCAACGGTTACGGTCGCTCCGGCGAGCGCGCCCAAAGGCCGTCGTTCGACGTCGTCGTCCAGGCCGAGTCGGGGCTGATGGACCTGACCGGCTTCGCCGATGGCAAGCCCACGAAGGTCGGGATCCCGATCGCCGACGAGATCGCCGGCCTCTACTTGGTGCAAGGAATCCTGCTGGCGCTGCTGGAGCGCCAAAAGACCGACTGTGGGCAGCTCGTCGAAGTGGCGTTACACGACGCGTTGCTGTCGATGTTCACCTTTCAGGCCCAGCGCTACCTGTCGGCCGGTTTGCAGCCACGGCGCATGGGCAATCGTCACCCCAGCATCGCTCCGTACGAGACTTTCGAGGCCACCGACGGCACGATCGTCGTTGCTGTGGGCAACGAAGGCATTTGGGAGCGGTTCTGTACCGCGCTCGGCGCCGATCACCTTCTCGGCGACGAGAGCTTCGCCCGCAACCCGGACCGGGTCGCCAACCGCGAGCAATTGGAGGAGGAGTTGGCGGCGCTGTTTCTCGGCCATCCGGTGGCCTACTGGGAGGAGCGATTGGGCGCCGCGGGAGTGCCTTGTGGCCGCGTCCGCGTCTTGAACGAGGTGCTCGAGCGGGAACGTAACACCGATCGGGGAATGGTCGTCGAGGTCGACGGCCTGGCGTTTCTCGGCGTCCCGATCAAGCTCTCCTCCTCTCCCGGCCGGGTGCGAGGCCGGCCGCCACGGCTCGGCGAGCACACCGCGGCGGTACTCGCCGAGTTGGGTCATACTGAGGAGGAGGTTGCCGCGTGGCGCGACGCCGGAGTGATCTGACGAGCCGCGCCGGAGACCCCAAGGGAGTCCGGATCGGAGGCATCGAGGTGACCTACAGACAGACCGCTGTCGTGATGGCGTCGGTGCTCCTCGGTGTCGCCTCGGTTCGCGCCCCTCTACCCGCGAGCCCCCAACAGGGCGCCTTCGTCGAGGCGGAGCTGGTCGTTCGTCTGACGATGGAGCTTCCGGTCGAGGCCGAGGTCATGTTCGACGCCTGGACCACCGCTGACGAGCTGGTTCAGTGGTTTCCGGGCTGGGCCGAGATGACGGTTACCGAGGGCGGTGAGTATCGCTTCGGATGGGACGGATGGGAAGAGGAGTGGGTCGGTACCTACATCGAGGTCGACCGCCCCGAGAGGTTGGTTTTCACCTGGCAACCGCCGGCGGCGGTGTACCCCGACGGGGCCTACGAAACGACGGTCGCCTTGTCTTTCGAGGACCTGGACGGTGCAACCCGGATGACCCTGGAGCACAGTGGCTTTCAGGGTGGGGGGGAGATGGAGAGCCACAAGGAGGCTTGGAGCGGCTATCTATACAACCTCCGGGCTTATCTCTTACAGCGCTGATCCGACTCGAGCGCCCTGCTGACGATGGACATTCTCAGGCGGTACCTCTTTCTCTATACCCGTCACCGGGACGCCTATTTGCTGGGCGGCGTGTTTCTCATCGCCACCAATGCCATCGTGTTGACGATTCCGCGGATCTTCGGCTGGGCCATCGACGATCTCGCGGACGGCGCCAGCCGCCGGATGGTCCTGTCGTATGCCGCCGCGATCATCGGGTTGGCAGCGCTGCAGACGGTCACGCGGGTGGGGTCGCGCATTTTCGTCTTGAGCGTCTCGCGGCGGATTGACTACGAGATCAAGGGGATGCTGCACGATCGGCTGGTCCGCCTCGCTCCGTCGTTCTTCAGCGCCACCAACACCGGCGACCTGATGTCGCGGATGACGAACGACGTCATGCTGGTGCGCGCCCTGGGCGGCCCGGCCGTGCTGTACTTCTTCAGCGCCGTCATTCTGTACGCACTCGGGCTTGTCTACATGGTCTCGATCAGTTGGCGCCTGACGCTGGTGGTGTTCCTGCCGTTGCCGATCGTGGCGCTGCTAGTCCGCATTCTCGTGCATCGGGTGCGCGACTACGTCACCAAGGCGCGCGTCGCGCTGAGCGACCTCAACACGTTGGTTCAGGAGAACCTCGCGGGCGTCATGGTGGTCAAGTCGTTCGGTCTCGAGGAGGCACAGGTCGAGCGCTTCGAGAAGCAGTCCGCGGTCTACATGGATTTCGGCCTCCGCGAGGCGTGGACCCGCGCCCAGATGATCCCCGTGGTCGGCCTTGGCGGCGGCCTCGCGCTGGTCGGCGTGATCGGCTTCGGCGCCCGCATGGTAGCGGCCGGGAATCTCTCGATCGGCGACCTGGTCGCGTTCATGAGCTATGTCGGCCTCATGGTCATGCCCACGGTGGCGCTGGGTTGGATTTTGAGCCTCGTGCAACGCGGCGCCGCGGCTCTCGAGCGCCTCGATGAGGTTCTCGTCGCGCCGGTCACGATCACATCGCCGGAGGCAGCCCACGAGCTCGATGACGGACCGCTTTCGGTGGTGATGCGTGATTTCACCTTTCGCTACGACGACCACCTGAAGAACTACGGCGGCATTCTCAAGCTCGACCCGGCGTTCGAGAGCGGTCGCCGGCACGCGCTTCGCAACATTGATTTCGTTGCTGCCGAAGGCAGCTACATAGCCATCGTCGGCAGGGTCGGGTCGGGCAAGAGCACGCTCTTGAAGGCCATCCAGCACCTCGTCGAGGTGGCGGATGGATCCGTGTTCGTGGGCGGCGTCGATGTCACCGAGGTCGAGCTCGATGGGCTGCGGCGGCGGGTCGGGTTCGTGCCGCAAGACGACTTCCTTTTTTCGACGACGGTATTCGACAATATCGCCTACGGGCGGCCCGACGCCACCCGGGAGGAGGTCGCCGCGGCGGCGCAAACCGCCGGGCTGTCGGTCGACCTCGAGGGTCTTCCGGACGGCCTCGATACCGTCGTCGCCGAGCGCGGCGCGACGCTTTCCGGAGGGCAGCGACAGAGGGTGGCGGTGGCACGCGCCATCCTCATCGACGCTCCCATCCTGTTGCTCGACAACGCCCTGTCGAACGTCGACGCGGAGACCGAACGCAAGGTTCTGGACGCCCTCCGCGCTGCCGGCGCCGGCAGTTCTGAGCGTACGTTGGTGGTGGCGAGCAACCGCATCGGAGCCATCCAGGACGCCGACCACATCTACGTCATGGACGAAGGTCGCATCGTTGATCACGGGTCACATGCCGAACTGATTCAGCGTCCCGGCTTGTACACGAGCATGTTCGAGCAACAGCGGCTGAGCGCCGAGTTGGAGCAGTTCTGAGATGGCCGACGGACGCGATCTCTCCGTCCTGCGCCGCCTGGTGCCGTTTGTCCGCGTGCACGGTCGCTTGGTCGCTGCCTCAGCGTTGTTGTTGCCGGCGCTCGCCGCCGGCCAGTTGGTGCAGCCCTACCTGATCCGCATCGCCATCGACGACTACTTGACGCCGGCCTCGCGCGGTGTCCCGGGTGCACTCTCCGGGTTGACCGGGCTGATCTTGATGTTTGTCGTCGTGCTGTTCGGTGAGATGATCATCCGCTTCGCCCAGATCTACCTGATGCAGCTCGCCGGGCAGCGCATCATGCACGATCTTCGCTGCGCCGTGTTTGGCCACGTGCAGCGGTTGTCGATGTCGTTCTTCGATCGCCATCCCGTGGGACAGACGATGACCCGCGTCACCAGCGATGTCGAAACGCTCAACGACCTGGTTTCGCAGGGCATCGTCTCGATCGCCCGTGATTTGACCATGGTGGTCGGCATCATCGGGGCGATGCTGTGGGTCGACTGGCGGCTAACGCTCGCGTCGTTTGTCGTGGTGCCGCCGCTGCTCGGCATTCTGGCGTTTCTACGCACCCGCCTACGCGCCACCTACGACCGCGTGCGTACCTTGGTGGCCCGCCAGAACGCGTTCCTGCAGGAGACCATCTCGGGGATCGCGATCGTGCAGGCCTTTGTCCAGGAGCGCCGCAACCGGAACGACTTCGCCAAGGTGCGCGGCGACATCATGGAGATCGAGCTGCGCAGCGTGCGGTTGTCGTCATGGCTCTCGGCCTCGGTGCAGGCCGCGACCACGGTGTCGACGGCGTTGGTGTTGTCGTACGGTGGCTTCGGGATCATCGCATCGACGGTAACGCCGGGCATCCTGGTGCAGTTCATGGAGTATTTGCGGCGCTTCTACCAGCCGCTCGAGGACCTTTCAGACAAGTACGACACGTTGCAACGCGCCGCCGCGGCCAGCACCAAGATCTTCGGTCTCCTCGACATCGAGCCCGAGGTCCGCGAAGCGTCCGATCCGGTGGCGATGCCCGACTTTCGGGAATGCTTCGAGTTCAAAGCGGTGACGTTCGCCTACCCGTCCGCCGCCGAGGCCGCGGCCGCCGCCAAGCTCGATGACGTCAGCATCACGATCGGGACCGCCGCCCCGGTGCTCGCCGATTTCGATCTGACGATCCATAAGGGCGAGAAAGTCGCGATCGTCGGCGCCACGGGGTCGGGCAAATCGACGGTCATCAAGCTGCTTCTGCGCCACTATGACGCCCAGCAGGGGTCGATCACCGTCGACGGCATCGACATCCGGAGAATCGAGCAGCGCTCGCTACGGCGCTCGTTCGGGACCGTTCCGCAGGATGTGTTCATGTTCACCGATACGATCGCCGCCAACATCGGCCTCGGCGTCGCCGACCGTGCATCGGTCGAGAACGCGGCACGGGTCGTCGAGGCCCATCGTTTCATCAAGACGCTGCCCGCCGGCTATGATACGCGCCTCGGCGAACGGGGCGCCAACCTGTCGTTCGGTGAGCGTCAGCTACTGGCGTTCGCGCGTGCGCTCGCCGTCGATCCCGAGGTTCTCGTTCTCGACGAGGCGACCTCCAGCGTCGATTCGGAGACCGAAGCCCAGATCCAGCGCGCCCTCGACCGGCTGATCAAAGACCGCACCGCAATAATCATCGCCCACCGGTTGTCGACGATTCGTAACGTCGACCGCATCGTCGTGTTGCACCACGGCGTCATCCGGGAGGTAGGCACCCATCGGGCGTTGCTCGATCAGGATGGAATCTACGCCCGTTTGTACCGCCTGCAGCTCCGGGAGATAGCCGGCGCCTAGTAGCTAGCCGGGCGGCCGGGGAGCCGGGAGCCACGATCGCAGGGGGGCCGCCGGGCGAGTTATGCAGGTAAGGGAGATCGGCGTGCCCACGAACCGGGGTTCGGTCATCCGGACGTGGTGCTTGGCGAGCCCTGCGAGTCGTGGCTCCCGACTCCCCGCCCACCCTCTGCACCGTCGTCGCAAGGTCGGACCGGTGGACGGGTCGCACTGGCGTGCTGGGGACGTGACTCCGTGCCGGTTGAGACGTTGGCGGCGGCTCGATAGGCGGTTTGTCCGTCAACCTTTGGCGGCCGAACACGGTTGATGGTGCCGATCTGGGAGCGTGGAGACACGCCTAACGCGCGGTTGACGGACAAACCGCCTTCGAGCCGGGGGGCGGGGTCGGACCGTCGTGGGCTGAAACGATCGAGAGCTGGGCTGGGGTAGTCGAGGGCTGGTGGGGACCGGCGTAGGCTGAAACGATCGAGAGTTGGGCTGGTAGCCGAACTCTCGATCGTTTCAGCCTACGACGGTCCGACCCCGCCCCTCGGCCCGAAGGCGGTTTGTCCGTCAACCGCGCGTTAGGC
>SMUY01028019.1_pt1 | contig 18176 bp, 13 predicted proteins | sample 2456441 | NCBI WGS metagenome assembly SMUY01 (sample SAMN11095931, study PRJNA526329) | marine sediment metagenome | biome: Marine sediment; feature: Surficial sediment; material: Deep marine sediment; isolation source: Hadal surficial sediment | place: Pacific Ocean | collected 2014-11 | depth...
CTAATTCCCTGTGCTAACCTCTCCGGCTGCAATCTCCACATGTACTCTGGCGGCATCTCGACCATGGCAGCTACCCTCATCGAATTCGAAAAACGTGGCCCTGTTGCGGAAATTCGCCTGAATCGGCCCGAAAAACTCAATGCGATCAATTCGATAATGGTTGATGAATTGGGGTCAGCCCTCGACCAGGCAGAACTTGACGAAAACATTCGCGTCATCCTCCTGAGCGGGAACGGCCGCGCGTATTCAGCCGGATTTGATCTTGATATGGGCAACCCGCAGGAGGGAATGTCGGAGAGCGAATTTATCGGTCAGGAGCTAAAGCGCAGCTTTGACCTGATCATGCGTTTCTGGGATTGTCCGAAACCCACGATTGCGGCTGTACATGGCTATTGCCTCGGGAGTGCAATGGAAATCTCCGCCGTCTGCGATATCACGATTGCTGCCGATGACTGCCGCTTTGGTGCGCCGGAAGTGAGATTCGGCAGCGGTATCGTATGCATGATTCTTCCCTGGGTCGTTGGCCTGAAGAACGCAAATGAAATATTGCTCGAAGGCAGCACAAGAATCGATGCCGGGCGCGCGCAAGCGATCGGACTGATCAACAGAGTCGTTCCCGCCGCCAATCTGATGGACGAAGCACGTTCGTTGGCCGGCGAATTGTCACTTAATGATCCTCTGGCAGTTCGATTGACCAAGAAAGCGATCAGACGTACTGTCGAAATTGCCGGAATGAGGCAAGCCCTGGCAGAGGCACTCGAATTAGCTATCGAAATCGAAATGACCGACACCCCGGAATCAAGAACGTTCAACAACATTCTGGCGTCAGACGGCCCGAAGGCAGCACTGGCCTGGCGTGCCGCACAGCGACCAGACTTCAAAAAACAATAAGCTCAACATGGAATTTCGCTGAAAATGGCTAAACGAAAAGCCGAAACCATGCCTGCGGAACTTCGCTCGTTCATGAAACGTTACCCGGGTACAGATTCCATGGAATTGCTGATCGCTGACTTGCCCGGCATATTGCGCGGCAAGCGTATTCGCGGGAGCCAATTCGCGAAGATCTTCCGTGACGGTTTCTGTCTGCCAGGCGGAACCGTACTTCTGAATACACTGGGCGACACGGTTCCCGGCATGAGCTGGAGTGCCGATGACGGAGATCCTGACATCCTGGCCGAAGTCGTTGCAAGCAGCCTGGCTCCCGTGCCGTGGGCCAGGAAACCAACAGCGCAGGCCCTGTACCGGTTTTACCGGCGCAACGGCGAGCCGTTTTTCGCCGACCCGCGTTCGGTCCTCGAAAGGGCGATGAAGCCACTGCAAAAAATGAAACTCAAAATTGTCATGGCGGTAGAGCTCGAATTTTACTTGCTTGACGGAAGGACTGACAGGCCAACACCAAGAACCTCACTGATCCCGGGCATCGGCCGGCCTCAGCCGGGCCCGCAGGTCTATCATCCGGACGATCTCTGGGACATCGAAAATTTTCTCGACGACCTGAATGACGTATGCGCTGCCCAAAATATACCGACTGGAACGACGACATCGGAATTCGCTGCCGGACAATTCGAAATCAATCTCCACCACGTCGATGACCCGGTTTTGGCCTGTGATCATGCTGTGCTGCTGAAACGCGCGATCAAAGCTGTCGCGAGACAGCATGGATTCGTTGCCTGTTTCATGGCGAAACCGTTTGAAGAAGACTCGGGTTCCGGCATGCATATCCACATGAGTCTGTTCGACGCGAACGGCGAGAATTATTTTTCACAGGGCAAAGAAAAGACGGCATCACCGCCCTACTCTGCACGACTTCGACATGCCGTCGGTGGATTGGCAAAGACGATGGCAGACGCAACGGCGATATTCGCGCCGAACGCGAATTCCTATCGCCGGCTTCGACCCGAAATGTTCGCGCCCGTAGAACCGAACTGGGGAGCGAATCACCGCGGTGTTGCAATCCGAATTCCCCTATCCGACGAGAAGAATCTGCGTTTCGAACATCGCACCTCCGGTGCGGATGCGAATCCCTACCTCGTTACGGCGGCGATTCTGGCCGGCGTACACCATGGCCTGAAGAACCGCTGCGACCCGGGCCGAATGGTGCAGGAAGGGGAAGTAATCACGCTGAAGCAAAAAATACCGCATCGATGGGATGCGGCGATCGACAAGTTCTCTCGCAGCAAAGTATTGCCTGAATACCTGGGGCACGAGTACTGCAAGGCCTACGCATTCAATCGTCGCGATGAATCGCGCTGCTTCCACAATGTCGTCAGCAATACCGACTTTGACTGGTATATGCGTGCTGTATAAAGGTCAGGCGAACGTATGCGCACTATTTATTCGGAAGATCACCAATTGCACGACGGTTTGCTCGAGCCGGACGGCGACGGCTGGGCGCCGAGTGTCGAATGCCCGGCACGGGCAAACAACGTGGCGGCGGCAATCCTCGAGCGTAAGCTCGGAGACAGCATCCCGCCACGCTCTTATGGCGAAGACAAACTAACAACGGTGCACGATCCAGACTATGTGGAGTTCCTGAGCCTGGCATGGAGTGAGTGGATTGCCGCCGGAGAGAAGGGATCGAACGCGAAGCCCTTTGCGTTTGTCGGTTCCGGCATGCGCTATGCCGATACCAGGAATATTTACGGTAAACTCGGTCGGTATTCCTTCGGCTCAGACGCGCCATTGGTAGCCGGCAGCTGGCAAGCAATACGCCGGTCCGCAGAAGTCGGACTCACCGGTGCGGACCTGATTCTCGAAGGAGAGCGATTCGCGTTTTCCGCTTGTCGACCGCCCGGCCACCATGCGACCACTGCCCAATGCGGCGGCTATTGCTACCTGAACAACACTGCACTCGCCGCACAGTCCTTAATCCATGCCGGCATGGACAGAGTCGCAGTGCTCGACATCGATTACCACCACGGCAATGGCACGCAGAGCATTTTTTATGAGCGCGATGACGTGCTGACGATTTCATTGCATGCCGATCCGGCGCTCGAATACCCGTATTTTCTGGGGTTTAAGGACGAACAAGGATCAGGTCCTGGTGAGGGCTTTAATCGTAATTATCCCCTGCCCTTCGGCACGGACTGGAAAGCATACAGCGAGCCACTGCACGATGCGTTGAAGCATGTACAGGATTTTTTACCATCAGCCGTCGTCGTAGCGCTGGGGCTCGATACCTTTGCCGGCGACCCGATATCCTATTTCGAAATTCTGGCAGAGGACTACATCTCTATGGGACAACGCATCGGCGCGCTGAATCTGCCAACGCTTGTTGTGCTCGAAGGTGGATATGCGCTTGACGCTATAGGAGAGAACACGGTAAATTTTCTTGAGGGCATCGAAAACGCCTGAAACGGGAATTTGACCGTCACAATCGATCATGATCGCCGGCGATGCGGACTCCTGCGGGTGGCAATAAATTCGTTGTAGGCGCCCGCATCGCGTGCGTATCCTAAATCTCATCGACGCGGGCCAGGTCGTGCTCAATATGTTTACCTGCCATGAAGTAATGAAACGCGGTCCACGGACCAATTACAGCACCGATGATCAACAAGCTGTAACGCATCGATTCGTTGCCATAACCTGCGGCAAGGTAGTCGCTAAGAGCACCGGCCAGTAACGGGCCAAACCCAAGACCGATGATGTTTATGATGAATAGTATCAGCGCCGATGCGACCGCACGCATTCGCAACGGCACGAGGCTCTGCGTCTGTGCGAACGTCGTCGCAAGATAAACGTTCGAAAAAATGGCCGGGATTATGAAGAAAGACAGCGACAAGTACCCGCTACTGGCAAAGAAAACCGGGAAATTGAGGATCCAGGCAAGCAACAGAGATGCGGCAATAACCCGAAATGAGTACCGGGTACTTTTCCGTCCGATCTTGTCGGCAACATAGCCACCGCCGGCAAAACCGAGCCCTCCGGCAATACCAAGAATCAATCCCAGGTAGGTTCCGATCGTAGACAGGCTCATCGAGAAACTGCGCACGAGAAAGCTCGGATAAAAACTAATAATGGCGTAGCCGAGGAAACTGGCCAGTGCAGCGCCAAAGGCCATGTGCCGAAATGACTTTCGGCCTGCCAGAAATCGGGCAACTTGGAAAATGCCCGGGCGATCACCTGTGTCAACGCGGTTCTCTGAAGCGCCCCGCACCGGCTCAATGATCGTAAAGCGAACGAGCAATGCAAGAACGAGCCCCGGTATGCCGACGATCAAAAACGCTTCGCGCCAGCCAATGTTTTGAACGACCCAACCACCGGCAAGGTACGCAATCATAATGCCTGAAGATATGCCGAGCGTGTAAATGCCCATTGCCGTCGATCTTTGCTCGGGGGGATAGTAATCAGCGATCATCGAATGCGCCGGAGGGCTGCACCCTGCTTCGCCAATGCCGACGCCAATCCTGGCCAGAATCAGATGCACGATGTTCGCCGCAGTGCCCGACAGGGCCGTCATGCCGCTCCAAACAGCGAGCGCCAGCGCGATCAGGTTTCTTCGGTTGGACCGGTCCGCAATCAGCGCTATCGGTATCCCGAGCGTGGCATAGAAAAGCGCGAAAGCCGATCCTGCCAGGAAACCGAGAACGCGATCATCGACGGCAAACTCGATTTTGATCGCAGGGAGGAGGATCGCCAGGATTTGACGATCAATAAAATTAAACGTGTAGACGACAACAAGCAAGCCAAGCGCGTATCGTCGTGCGCCTTTGCTTATAGTCTGACTGCGATTAAGCGCGTCGGCCGCGCTGGTCACCAACGTTCCATATCCTGAGAAAACCGATCTTTATATCCTTGTGAGCGATACGATAGCAAATAATGAATAAACCGACACGCCATCAGGAAACGCGCACAATTCTCGCGATCAGCTTACCGCTGATGGCAGCCTACGTTGCCGAAATGGGAATGATGATCACCGACATGATCATTGTCGGTCGCCTCGGGGGCAACGAGCTTGCTGCAGTTGGTCTGACTGCAGATTGGTTCTACGTTTTGTTGCTGCTGGGTATGGGTGTCGTGTCAATCGTGGGTGTTCTCGCGGCGCAAAACCTTGGTGCGGACAACAAGGTGGGTGTTGCGGACGCTGTCGAACAGGGCATGATCGCTGCAACGATTATGGCCATTCCCGTGATGTTGTTGGTGTGGTACCTCGGTCCAGCCCTCGAGTACGCGAAGCAGGATGCGGAGATCATAAGACTTATTACAGACTATTCGAGGCCACTGACGTGGGGGGTCTTGCCGGCACTTTGGTTTGTCGCATTACGGAATTTTGTCACCGCGCTCGCGAAATCGTCAGCGATAATGGTCATCACGGCGGCAGCACTGGTGCTAAATCTTGCATTAAATTACACGCTCGTCTTCGGTAAATTCGGTTTTCCGGCATTAGGCGTGGTTGGCGCGGGCTACGGCACCACGATCGTGACCTGGCTAATGTTCCTCTTTCTTGCGGTTCACGTTGTTACTTCCGGGCAGTTTACAGACTATCGGTTTGCCCTCATTCCACAACGGATTAATTATGGAACGCTGAAAGAACTATTTGTCCTGGGGTTGCCAGTCACCGCGACACAAATGCTGAATGGCGCCATGTTCACGGTTGCCGCCATACTTGTCGGCATGATCAGTGCCGATATCCTTGCGGCGCAGATGATCGCCTACAGCGTTATCTATCTCGCGTTAAGCGTTTCTGTTGCGCTGGGTGATGCCGTCAGGGTGAGAGTTGCATACGGTATCGGCATACGTTCGGCTGATGCAGCCCGGCAATCCGCACATATCTCGTTCTTCCTTGCCATTGCAACAATCATCATTGCGTCCGGTGTGCTTTGGGTCTTTCCAGAGTTTCTCGTTGGCATTTTTCTCGATATCACTGATGTGGCAAATGCAAGTACGCTGGAGATCGCGCTTGGACTCTCCGTCTATGCCGGCTGGTTTTTATTGTTTGATGGCGTACTCATCGTTTCCGCCAACGCGATACGCGGTTTGCGTGATACGCGTACGCCGTTGTGGATATCCATGGCGGGTTATTGGGGGATCGGACTCGGCGTCGGTACCTGGCTTTGCTTCCCGTTGGGCTACGGCGCTACGGGTTTGTGGTGGGGCCTCATCCTTGGTCCCGTGTTTTCGAACGTGCTTATGTTCTGGCGCTTTCATGTCCGCTTGGCGCAGGCCGAACGCCAATTATAGATCAGTCATTAAATGGTCAAACTATCGAAATCCCGTGTATCAAGAAGCTACGCAGCGATGAGATTCAAGTGCTGGATGGAGCGCAAAGAAATATCTATTCGCGCAAGACCATTGATAGGGGCACTGTCAAGTTATCGAGAAACCGGATGTAATTGAAGCCCGGTTGTATAGCCGGAAGTTTGGATGGGTCAATGAATAGAATCGATCGCCAACTGGGCATGGATGCAGACATTACTCGCCGCGACTTTCTGAACGGCATGAGTGTCGCGATTGGCGCGTCATTGTTGCCGCCGTCGTCGACCGCGCAGGATATTGGCGCACAGGACCTGCCAGGCTATTACCCGCCGAAACAAACAGGAATGCGTGGCTCGCATCGCGGATCTTTCGAAGCGGCACATATGGCGCATGATGGCAAGACCTGGAACGGGGAGGACACGGGGGAACAGTATGACTTGGTCGTGGTTGGCGGTGGAATCAGCGGTCTTTCGGCTGCGTACTTTTTCCGGCAGGTCATGGGAGACAAGGCCAGGATTCTGATTCTCGATAATCACGACGATTTTGGCGGGCACGCCAAACGTAATGAATTCGAAATCGATGGCCGCTTAATGATTGGGTATGGCGGATCGATGCTGCTGGAAGCACCTGGCGGTTATCCCGATGTCGCTAAAAAGCTCATTCGCGAACTCGGCATCAATACGCAGCGTTTCTACACAGCCTTCGATCATGATTTGTACGACTCGCTGGGTCTTTCAGAAGGCATATTCTTCGATCGAGAAACGTTCGGCGCTGACCACCTGGCGGTTGGCGACTTTACCGACCCTGGTGTCATGAATCACATCCCAGTGTCAGAAGAAGGCAAGGCCGACCTTGCCCGTTTGTTCGCCGATGACAGTCAATACCTGTCCGATTCATCTGCGGAGAATCGCCTCGCTTACCTCGAACGCACCGATTACCGAACATATCTCAAAGAGTGCGCGGCCATCGGTGATGATGCTCTGGTTGTTTTACAGTCCTGGTCGGGAGGTCTCTGGGCCATTGGCATAGACGCATTGCCCGCAACGGTAGCCTGGAGTAGCGGATATCCGGGTTTTGCCGATCTGGATCTGGGTTTCCCCTCGTATAGGCGGGAACAAGAAGAACCCGACATCTTTCACTTTCCGGACGGTAACGCCACAGTCGCCCGACTGCTTGTGCGCAAAATGATCCCCTCTGTTGCACTCGGCGATAACATGGAAGACATCGTTACGGCACGCTTTAACTACCGGCGGCTGGATGATCCAAAATCCGCTGTGCGACTTCGTCTCAACAGCACTGCAGTTAGAGTGCGGCATATCGATGACAAGCTGCAAAATGCGGTGCGAATCACTTATCTGCGGGACGGTGCGGCCCACAATGTAACGGCAAGTCACGTTGTCATGGCGTGCTATCACACAATGATTCCTCATCTGTGCCCCGAGATGCCGCAAGATCAACGCACAGCGCTCTCAAATGCGTTGCGTGCTCCTCTTGTGTATACGAACGTCTTGATTCGCAACTGGACCAGTTTCGCGAGGCTGGGCCTGCAACGCGCCTATTGTCCCGGTAGTTACCATCACGGCGTGACTCTCGATTTTCCGGTTAGTCTCGGCGAATACCATTGCCCAAAGTCTCCTGAAGAACCGATGATCCTGCACTTGACCCGAGCCCCGACCCAACCCGGCCTCAGTGCTCGGAACCAGTTCGCTGCAGGCCAGCGAGAGCTGCTTGCCACCCCGTTCCAGACGTTTGAGCGCAAAATTCGAGATCAGCTTGGCAGGATGCTTGGCGACGGTGGTTTCGATCCGGCGCGGGATATAGCCGGCATTACGGTGAATCGCTGGCCGCACGGTTACGCTTATGGATACGATCCCGAAACAGATCGGGTAGCTTTTCAGCCGGACCTGTGGCCAATGGAAAGGCGTCATTGGCTTAAGGGCAGAAAGCGGTTTGGCAATATCAGTATTGCCTCAACCGACGCCGCGTCAAACGCAATGACCGAATCAGCGATCGAGGAGGCGCATCGCGCCGTCCATGACTTGCCCTAGTTTTCAAGGAGTGGGAATCCGCTTGCGTTCTCGTCAACCGTAGAGTTTGCAAGTCAACCTGCCGCGTTGTCGACGTTTAGGGATCCCGCATGCTTTTCGGCTTTTTCAGTTCGCACCGAAATTAATCAGATCGAAGATATGAATACAAGGTCGGCGCCTGCAGGCGCGGAAGATCTCGCAAACCTATATAGTAAAGTGGACAAAACGATGAGCCCCGAATGTTTCACCTCTACCAAGTGCAGCTCGCTGAGCTTTCGCTTCGCCTTTGATCGCCTGTCGCAACTGATGAAACAGTTGGGATAAAATGGCAGCGTCGGCAACTATGGATCGTTTCGATTCCATCATCATCGGGGCTGGACACAATGGGTTGGTATGTGCCGGGTATCTGGCGCTGAGCGGCAAATCCGTTCTTGTGCTGGAAGCCTCGGCCACGCCGGGCGGCCTTGCAGCAAGCCGCGAATTTCATCCCGGTTTCAAAACATCGATTGCCCATACCGTCAGCCACCTGTCGCCGGAGATCGTTGACGATCTCGACCTGTCGGCACATGGCCTCGAATTCGCGTCGGGTCCACTAGTCACTGTCGGCCTCGATGCAGGCGGAGCACATGTCTTTGTCGATGCGGATGGTGTCAGGGGCGTTAGTGATGCCGATGCGAGCTCGTATTCCGAATATAGTTGCATGATGAATCGGTTCGCGGCAGCGTTGCGGCCGTTTTGGCTCAAGGTCATGCCGCGCATCGGCAGCGAAAAAATTCCGGACCTTGCGACCTTTGCTCATATCGGCCTGAAACTGCGTGGCCTGGGAAGAGACAACATGCGGGAATTTCTGCGAGTTGTCGCTTTGCCGATGCGCGACCTGATGGACGAGTTCTTCGAGAACGAACTGCTCAAGGCGACATTGAGCTGGGACGGGCTTATCGGCTCCAAGCTGGCACCGCGGTCACCGAATAGCGCCGTGTTGGCGATGCTTTACCGAATGGCCGGTGGGCCACAGGGTCAGCACGGCGCGCATTCCATCCCGCTTAGTGGGGTCGGTGGCGTTATCGATGCACTGGTTTCAGCAGCGAGAGGTGCCGGCGCCGAGATTCGAACGAGATCGCCGGTTCAGAGAATAACGATAGACCACAACGGATCAGGGTTACGCGCAACCGGTGTCGAACTTGCTGATGGCAGCAAGTTACAGGCGAACACAATCATATCGGCGACCGATCCGCGACGAACTTTCTTTGATCTCGTCGGAGTGGAAAACCTCGAGATCGAATTTACCAACAGAATACGCAGGCTACGCTGTGATGGATACGTCGCCAAACTTCATCTTGCTTTGAGCGGACTGCCCGACTTCACTGGGCTGACCCGCCCGAATGGCAGGATGATCATTGCGCCGACCATGGATGCGATCGAATTTGCGTTCGATGATGCGAAGTATGGCGAATGCCCGAAGACGCCTGTCATCGAGCTCGTCATACCGACGCTGCACGATGCCTCCCTGGCCCCCGCTGGCCAGCATATTCTGTCCGCGCATGTCATGTATGTCCCACATGACTTGAAAGGCGGCTGGACCGACCAAATGCGGCATAAGTTTGAGCATTGCGTCATCGACACAATCACTGCCTATGCTCCGAACCTGAGAGACAAGATTCTTGATAGAGAGCTCATCACGCCGTCGGACCTCGAGCAGGAGTATCGCGTCACCGGCGGTCACTGGCATCACACCGAGTTCGCCTTGGACCAGGTCCTGATGATGCGTCCCACTTTCGGCGCAGCGCAGTACAGCACACCGCTCAACGGGCTTTTTCTGTGCAGCGCCGGTTGCCATCCAGGCGGCGGCATCATGGGCGGGCCGGGCCACAATGCCGCACGGGCAGTTATCAAATCCGGTCGAATCACATGAAGCAATATGACGCAGTCGTGATCGGTGCGGGCCATAATGGCCTGACGAACGCCGCCTACCTGGCGAAGGCCGGGCTCGATGTCCTGGTGGTCGAAAAGAACGATTACATTGGCGGTGCGGCCGTGTCACGTGAAATGCACGAGGGCTGGACCTATTCAAGCTGCTCCTACGTTTGCAGCATGATGCGTCAGGCGCTGCATCGCGATCTCGATCTCAGCCGGCACGGACTGCTCCTGGTGCCGTATCTTGGCACTGTGAATTTTGCCGATGACGGAACCGTACTTACCGCTTATACAGATGAAGAGGCGAACAACCTGGAATTGAAGCGCCATTCGCCGCATGACGCGGACTCGATGCATCGCTTCAAGGCGGACCTGGCTCGCTATGCCCAGCTCATACGAAAAACTTTGCTGCGCACGCCGCCGGATCCCACATCCTTCAAACCGAGAGACATTCGCGAGCTGCTGTTCCTGGCGAAGGAGTTCTGGGCGCTCGGTGAAAAAGAGCTTTACGAATACGTCCGCTTTTTTACGATAAGCGCCGCGGACTTTCTTGAAGACTACTTTGAGAACGACCTGATCAAAGCGGCGATGGCGAGTCCTGGCATCATTGGCACAGCACTTGGCGTTTATTCGCCCGGAACTTCCTACATTCTGTTGCATCACGTCATGGGCGATGTTGACGGCAATATCGGGGCCTGGGGCCTGGCGCGCGGCGGCATGGGGGCAATTTCGAACGCGCTCGCCGGAGCATTGCAGGAACACGGCGGCGAGATTCGGACCAATGCCGGCGTGCAAAAAATACTGGTCGATAAAAGGAAAGCGGTCGGCGTGGTTCTCGAGAATGGCGATGAAATTTATGCGCGCATCGTTGTTTCGAATCTCGATGCAAAACGAACTTTTACGCAGATCATGGATGAGCAGGACTTGCCCGAGGACGTCGTCAGACGCGCAAGGAATTTCAAGATTCGTGGCTCTTCGGGGAAAGTGAACATTGCGCTGTCCGGCCTGCCTAAATTCTTGGGTGTGCCCGATAACCGCTACATCGATCGCGGTGGACAGGGATTCACCGGCTCGCTTGAAACCATGGAGCGTGCCTACGACTGCTGGAAGAGGGGGCGCTGGTCCGATGATCCGTTCATCGAGTCGGTTATCCCTTCAGCCTGGGATCCGACAGTTGCACCGCCGGGCAAGCACTGGATGTCCAATTTTATTCAGTACTGTCCGCCGGTGTTGGCCGATGGCCCGTGGACAGCGGAGAAACGGGATCAGTTCGGCCGGACCGTTGTCGACAAAATCGAACGGTACAGTCCGGGCTTCAAAGATCTCATCGTACACATGGAAGTCCGAACGCCGCATGACATGGAACAGGAGATCGGTTTGACCGAGGGAAATATCTTCCAGGGCGAGCTGACCATCGATCAGTTGCTGTTTAACCGGCCGTTCCCGGGTTACGCGCAATACCGAATGCCCGTCAAGAATATGTACATGTGCGGCTCCTCCACACACCCGGGCGGGGGCGTGTCCTCGGCCTGCGGCGCCAATGCCGCGCGTGAGATTTTGCTGGACCTTAAACGGCCCAATACCGTTCCGCAAGATGACTGTTACGACGAATAGCTTATGCACAATGCCGAAGACAGATACCAAGGAGAGCGGCTGAAAAAGACGCACTTTTACCCGCGCGCCGAGGCGATGAACATCAGGAACGCGTGGTCGTCGTGGAACGGTTATAAGTTTGCCGAGTATTACTATGACGCCGAGTACGAATATTTCTGCGTGCGCAATAGTTGTGCAACGTACGACATTTGCCCAATGCAGAAATATCATGTCAATGGCGCCGACGCCGAGGCCATGCTCAATCGCATGGTGACGCGCGATATCTCCCGACTTCCGCTGAATCGCGTGACCTACGTCGTATGGTGCACCGACGAAGGGCGCATGGTGGACGATGGAACGATCTTTCATCTGGCAGAAAACGAGTACATGCTGACCTGCGGCAGCCCTTGCAATGCGTGGCTGCGAATGAGTGCGTTCGGATGCGACAACGTCGAAGTCATCGACAAATCGGATGAAGTTGCGGCTCTGTCACTACAGGGCCCGACCTCATGCGCTGTGCTGAAAAAAATGGGACTTATCGGCATCGAGAACTCGAAACCGTACGACATTCAGCACTTCCCGTTCGAAGGCGACTCGGTGATGGTATCGCGCACCGGATTCACGGGAGACCTTGGCTACGAACTTTGGGTCAAACCCGAGCTTGCACTGGACCTCTGGGACCATTTGTACGCGGCCGGCGAGGATTACGGCATTCACCCGTTTGGCGAGCAGGCAACGAACATGGCCCGGCTCGAAGCCGGCTTCATCATGCCGGCGATGGAATTCAACGAGGCATTAAAGACCGTGCATTTCGAGCACGATCAGACGCCATTCGAACTGAATCTGGGGTGGCTGGTTGATTTCAACAAGCCGCACTTCAATGGCCGTGCGGCGCTTTTAACGGAAAAGCAGCGCGGGCCGAAATACACCTTGAGCAAGCTGGATATCGAGGGCAACAAGCCGGCCAGAGGCTCCTATGTGTACAGCGACAAGCGCTGCAGACGGCAAATCGGTTACGTGACCTCAGCCATGTGGTCACCGGTCGTCAAAGCGAATATTGCGCTGGCAATGATCGGGACGCAGTACCTCGGCGGCGATATCTGGGCCGAAATCTACTACGAAAAGGAACTCAGGCAATACAGCAAGGTTGCTCGCTGTATCGTGAGGCATAAACCATTCTGGGCCCCGGCAAGAGCGAAGGCAACACCGCCGGCCGATTTTTGAGTGCCTAATCCGGCGGCCCATTCAACCAGGACGGACTCTCGTACAAGACGACCGTCACTCGGTCGCCGACACTGATGACACCGGCGACATCGATAACCCCAACGACACCCCGTTTGAGCTTTGCGGCCTTGGAAAAAGCCGTCGTGGACAGTGGCCTGCCCGAGTTCGTTGTATAGGACGAAGCCAGTTGTTTGCCCATGTGATGGCAGGGCGGGTTGAATTCCTCGACCACCAGCTCGGCACCGGAGGGAAACTTCAATAGTGTGCCCTTCGGGAGCCGGGATAACTCTGGAATGCCCTGCAGGCACAGGTTTGCACCCAGACGCCCGGCGCTCAGAGACTCCTTCAGATCCATTGCCTTTTGAATATCGGCGAGTTCCTCAGCGGAGACCGCGGACCACTGTCGCTCATTGCGCCGGGTAGTCCCTTTTTGTTGTTTGTCACCGGCCCAGGCTTGGCGTGTGTAGGACTTGTGCCGGTCACCAACAAAACCGTCCAGCTCGGCTGTTATCGAGTTGTGAGCTTCCTTGCTGAGGTCGTCATTCGAGCCGGCATGCACGGAAACGACGGTTGCCTTTACCTTTGTCATGATGCTTGTCGTGAGTTCCAATTGAATGTCAGACCTATATTATTGACGGAAGCAGGGCTTTGATTCTACCGGCAATGACAATCGCTACGGCGTTCGGTAAAGTTCCCCAACCTGCTTGCATTGTGAACAAACATGGATATCGATGTACCTATGCGCGAACTTGGCGCTATCGACACGACAGCTCTGCGTGAGGCCATCCTCGGCCAGGAAGACGCCGCCTGGTTCGAAGACGAATATCGTCAGCAGTCTTACGAAGTCCACGATCAGACGCAGTCGATCGTACTGGTTTTCACGGATGGGTCGAACTGGCCTAACAGCGACGTGCGCAAGGAGCCGGGCTGGGATCGGATCGCGGATGTCGCCGTCCCGGTCATGCATGAAATATTAGAAAAACATTATCCGGCAGGCGGCACGATCATCCGGGCAATGGCCGCGAAACTCGTAGCCGGCGGGAAAATCAAGCCACATCATGACAGTCATCCGTCATTTCATTGTGGGCATCGTATCCATGTGCCGATCACGACAAATCCCAGAGTTCGGTTCATGATCGATGGCCGGCCGTACAAGTTTCAGGTCGGTCAGGCGTACGAATTAAATAACCAGAAACAGCACAGCGTAATGAACAAGGGAACCCAGGATCGGATTACCTTTATTTTCGACTACGTTCCGCCGGGCCCTCTTGCCTATGTCAAAGGCCAGAAGAAGAGACCGCGGGAAAGCCGACAGAACGCCCGATAGTTCCGCAGGGACAAACGCCGGCAAGGTGGTCCGCTTTTGGCAGGTTGATCAGAACTACGAGCGTATCCCTGAAATCTCCACGGCTTCGACTATGCTGTCGGCAGCACCGAATGACGTCAGATTTGCTCCTGACACCCCGGGAATCTGTGCGGCCTCGTGAAGGATCTCGGCACAGATCAATTCTCCTTCCCGTTTCGGATTCGTGGATTGCCTGAGGCGCGTAACAATTCTCCTGGGCATAACAGCGCCACGAAGATTCTTTCCAAGCCATCGAGCCACTTCAGCCGAAGGAACAGGTGCGGTTCCCACGATCACGTCGACCCGTTCGATGAGCTTCTCGGATACAAGTCGGGCCATATAACGTCGCAACAGATCGACGTCAAAACACAACTGTGTTTGGATAAATTTTACGCCGGCATCTACCTTGGCCTTAATTTTTTCAGGTTTCCAATTCCTATGCGGATTGAATGCAGTAGCGATGGAGCCGATAAGAAAATGCACGGGTTTTGCAAAAGGTGGATCGGTTCGCAGCGAATTTGCAGCCGCAATCAGCCTTTTTGCCCGCCAGTCGAAAACGGTCCCAGCGCGTGACAACGGTTCCTCCGAAATTTTGTGCCCGCGCATTAGTAACAGGCTTGTCACCCCCAATGCTGCGGCGCCTAACAGGTCGCTATGCAACGCAATCCGGTTCCGGTCGCGGCAGGTCATGTGTAAAACAGGATCTATGCCATGGTCGAGTAGAATTCCGGCCGCAATCAGAGGAGAGAGATGTACGCGGCCGCCCGGGTTGTCGGTTACCTGCATGGCGTCAACCGCCGGAGCCAGGATACGCGCCTGCTCCATGATTGCCGCCGCATCCGAATGCGAATCTAATCGCAGCTCGGCGCTGAGCGTAAAGTCCTGAGTTCGAATTGCTTCCTGAAATGTCTTCAAAAGCAGGTAACCTGGAGGCGATTGAAGCAGTGTCGGATTATATGGTGCAGGATGTCAATAACTCAGCAAATCCGCACAACGCCGGTATTTCGCACGGCGCGCACCGGCTTCTGATCACGATATGGATTCCGGGAACACAGGATGACACACTCGCGTCCTGACTTGGCCGGGCTGTCGCAGAAGCTGACAGGAAGACGATGACGCGAGAGAGGCGATAACAATGCGAAATGCTGCTGCGCAACGGGCAACATTTAGTGAAGCGATGGACCTTATCAGCAAGGGCTCCGCTGATCAGGCCGAAAAAATTTGCCGCAATACTATCGAGGAAAATCCGCAGGACGTCAACATGACTGCCTTGCTTGGCGCGACACTCTTGAAAAGCCGACAGTGGGAAGAGGCGGAAAAGTTTCTGCGCCTCGCCATTCAGCTTGCTCCGAGCTTCGCCAAGCCGCATGAAGATCTGGGCTACCTGCTGGTCGAGCAGCGGCGGGCCGAGGAAGCCGTGGCGGTGCTGCGCACGGCCACCCGCCTGGATCGGACCCTGGAGGTGGCCCATTTTAATCTGGGCAAGGCACTGGCGATGCTGGGCAAGGGCAAGGAGGCCGACGCGGCATTCGAGAAGTCCTTCGATCTCAACCCGGAGCGCAAGACCCTGGCGTTAGCAGCAGAGCACCAGAAAGCCGGTCGCGTGGAGGAGGCGCAGGCCCTGTATCGTGAGGTCCTGCGAGCAAACCCTGCCAACGTCGACGCCCTGCGCATGATGGGAACCATAGCCCTGGCCCAATCCCGGTTCGACGAGGCGGAGCGGTATCTGCGGCGAGCCATATCCCACGCTCCTGATTTTGTCGGCGCCATCATCGACCGCGGCCGGGCGCTCAAGGAGCAGAACCGTTTCGAAGAAGCGATCGGCTGTTTCCGGCGCGCCATCGAGATGGAGCCCGACAATGTTCAGGCCCACTTCCTGCTGGGCGGCACTTTTTCTCCGGCGGCGCTGACCTATGAGGCCATCGAGGCCTTTCAACGCACCCTGGAATTGCGCCCCGATCACGTGGGCGCCCATCTCGGTTTGGGACACGTGCTCAAGACCGTCGGCCGGCAGGAAGAGGCGGTCCAGGCCTACCGGGAGTGCATCCGTCTGCGCCCCGACAGCGGCCCTACCTACTGGAGTCTCGCCAACCTCAAGACGTATCGCTTGAGTGATGAAGACATTCAGGAGATGAAGGCCCGGGTCGCCGCTGGCAATCTCAACGCGGAGTCCGAGATTAACTTCCTGTTTGCCCTGGCCAAGGCCACCGAGGACCGCAGGGATTTCGATCGCGCGTGGCAGTACTACCGCGAGGGCAATGCCAAGCGGCGCCTGGCCGAATACTACGACCCGGTCAACACTGAGGTCACCAATGACCGGGTGATCAAGCTGTTCGATCGGGAATTTCTGGCCGAGCGCAGTGACCAGGGCCATCTCGATCCCGCTCCCATTTTCGTGGTGGGTCTGCCCCGTTCAGGCTCCACCCTGATCGAGCAGATCCTGGCCAGTCACAGTCAGGTGGAAGGAACCTCCGAACTGCCCTACGTGGCTCACGTGGCGAGTTCTCTCAATCTCAATCGTGCCGATGGCGTGAACTATCCCGAGGCGGTCGGGGAATTGGGGCCGGAACACCTGGAGTCGCTGGGCCGGGAATACCTTCGCGCCGCACAGATGCACCGCACCGAGGGCGCGCCCCGCTTCATCGACAAGATGCCCAACAATTTCCCGTCGGTGGGATTCATCCATCTGATCCTGCCCAAGGCAAAGATCATCGATGCCCGGCGCCATCCGCTGGATTCTTGCCTGAGTTGTTTTCGGCAGCTGTTTGCCAGGGGCCAACCCTTCACCTACGACCTGACCGACATCGGTGAGTATTTCCTCGAGTACCAGCGATTGATGGATCACTGGCACGAAGTGCTGCCCGATGCCGTGCTGACGGTCCAGTATGAAGACGTCGTACAGGACTTCGAAAAGCAGGTTCGCCGGCTACTGAATTTCTGCGAATTGCCCTGGGAGGATGCCTGCGCACGGTTCTATGAAACCGACCGACCCGTGCGCACAGCGAGTTCCGAGCAGGTGCGCCAGCCGGTTCATTCACAATCGATCAACTTCTGGCGAAACCACGAAGACAAGCTGGGCGAGTTGATCCAGGTCCTGGAACCGGTTCGGGATCGGTACCGGCAGTACGAATCCATCAATCAGCCGCCCTCCGAGTCGTGAGCCCCCTCTCCTGGGGGACAGGGTCAGGTTGAGGGGACCCCGCACACTGTCAACTTGGATACGGCCACACCTCCAGGCCATGGATGGCGTTGCGGATATCCATGGTCAGGTTGATGCTCATCGTGGTCTTCATACTATCCAGGTCGTGTAAGGTGATCGTGGACGGCGAGGATCCTGCCGCGATGACATGGTCATTAATCGTGCATAAACCCCGGCCGAACGCTTGACGGGCAATGCGCGAATCGTCCAGATCCGTGTGCGTCAGGTCCTTTTCCACATAGCGCGGAACCTTGAAGATGCGTTGTTTGCCGCGGGCCACGAACCGCAGTACGTCGGATTCCGAATCGTTGAACAACATGCCGTCACGATGGGGGCGGGCATTGTGGGTGCCCCGAGGTAAGGTGGCGACCATCTCGATCCTACGACCGCTGTAGATCAGAAGACCATCGGTTCGCAGGCCGCTGATGAACATCCCCTGTGAGTCGCAGTAGACGCTGTTGAGGTGCAGTTCGTTGGCGGCCGCCGGGCCACGCTTGCCGCCGGGATCATAGGGGGCCACCTGAAAGCCGTCTTCGCCGTTTGCGATGTGCAGCCCCATGGAAAACTTGTCTTGATCGAGGTCGAACCCGAGAATGGAATCGAAACCGGTCGAGGTGAGATACAGCCGGCGCTTGTAACGGGAGATCTCATGACAGTGCTTCAGGTACGGCGACCGATA